>OFDN01000060.1_pt1 | contig 115095 bp, 93 predicted proteins | sample 1520971 | NCBI WGS metagenome assembly OFDN01 (sample SAMEA94257418, study PRJEB24077) | hot springs metagenome | biome: Aquatic biome; feature: Geographical feature; material: Water | place: India | collected 2012-06-12 | depth 5 m
CGTTCCACTGGGAAATTGAATACCCGGAAGTGTTCGACCGCGAGAATCCCGGCTTTGATGGCATCGTTGGGAATCCGCCATTTGTGGGAGGTAAGCGCATCTCTGGAGCGTGTGGAAAACAATACGCGCTCTGGATTGTGAATCTAAATGAGGAATCGAACGGTAACGCTGACCTAGTTGCTCATTTCTTCCGAAGGTCGTTCGATATGCTGCGAAACGGCGGAGCGTTCGGCCTGATTGGAACAAAAACCATCAGACAAGGCGACACGCGCAGAGGCGGGCTGCGATGGATCGCACTTCACGAGGGAGTAATCTTCGACGCCCGTCGCCGGGTTGTCTGGCCCGGTGCTGCGGCTGTGGTGGTAAGTTCTGTGTGCGTCAGCAAAGGACCTACGAAATTAGCGAGAACGCTGGACGGGAAAACAGTCGCGAAGATTACGGCATTTTTGTTTCACGACGGCGGTGATGAAGACCCTGCGGTTCTGTTGAAGAATGTCGGCGGAAGCTACATCGGCTGTGACATCAAGGGACAAGGATTCCTATTTGACGACACCGACGCTGAGGCCAGCCCGACAAGCGAAATGGAACGAGTGCTTTCGGCTAGACCATCCAGTGCTCAGCGAATCCTGCCTTACATCGGCGGCGAGGAAATCAACACTGACCCCCGTCAGCAACACCACCGCTGGGCCATCTGGTTCGATGAATTGCCGGAGGATGAGGCGCGGCGCTGGCCGGAGCTGATGGAGATCGTCGAGCGCAAGGTCAAACCTGAGAGGCTCGGTAAGAACGACAAGGAACTCGCCTCGTGGCCATGGTGGCAGTATTGGCGGAACAGAAAGGAGCTTTACGAGCGTTGCGTCGGCTTGGAAGAAGTTGCGGTTGTAGCGCAGACCGGGAATGCCCTTGCGTTTACCTTTATCAAGCTACCGATTATCGTCAGTCATACCGTCGTCGTTTTCCCTGCTTGTTCGCGAAGCTTCTTTGCGTTGCTACAGTCTCGGGCTCATCAAGCTTGGGCACTGTTTTTCGCTGCGACAATGAAGGATGACGCTCGATACATGCCCAAGGACTGCTTCGAGACGTTCCCGTTTCCCGCCGGGTTCGAGACGAACCCGGCGCTGGAGGCGGCTGGGCGGGAGTATTACGATTTCCGCGCGGGGCTCATGCAGGACCTCTGGCTCGGCCTCACGGAAATCTACAACCTCTTTCACTCGCCCGATGACGAGGCCCGGTCGCGCCTCGAAGCCATCTACCGCAAGCGCGCCGCCGCTCCCAATTGGCGCACTGCCGAAAATGTCCCCGCGGACCGCGCGCCAATGACGCTTTACGCCACCCCAGCCGCCGCGCTAACCGGCGTCCAGCGTCTGCGCACCCTGCACGCCGCGATGGACACCGCCGTCCTCACCGCCTACGGCTGGACCGACCTCCTCCCCAAATGCACCTGCGAGTTCCTGCTCGATTACGAGGACGACGACTCCGAATCCGCCGCCGAAGAATCCAGTGGCCGCAAGAAGAAGAAACCCTGGCGCTACCGCTGGCCCGACGAAGTCCGCGACGAAGTCCTCGCCCGCCTCCTCAAACTGAACGCCCAGCGAGCGGAGGAAGAGCGTTTGTCAGGCCTCGCCAACTCGACTGGCGGAGGACCGAGTCTTGGAGGGGCTACAAGGAAGCCGATCCCCAAGCCAACGCCTCCTACTGCTTCGGGACAACAACCCGAGCTATTCACGTGATCTGAAACATTCTTCCAGACGGACGCGTCGACAAACTCATTGCCGCAACGCTGCCGAGAAGGTGCACAGTCGATATGGGTGATTTTTTCCTCAAACCACCATCGGACCTGCCGGAGCAAGTGATTCCGGACATCGTTTATGCGAGCCTCGACACTGCCGAGCTCATTGGCGGTGAAGGCACCGAGATCCTGGCGGTATGGGATGCGGTCGACGCCGCCTGGTTCGATGAAAATTGTGCCCATCTCGCAAAAGGTGAGTTCCTTGATCAGGTGCCGATTTTTCAATTCGAGATCAGACTAAACGCTTGGACTACGGACCTCACTGCGCTCCGGAGGCATGTACAATCGACCATGGAGGCGGGCTACGATGACTCCATAGTCTGGTTTCGGGTTGAGTTCGGTCCCCAGCCCGTGGAGACACCCGCAACGTTTTACTCCAGCCTCCTGGGCCCAGGCACGGCCCGCTTCATCAACAGTGCGAGGTCGACGGGTTCAAAGAAGCAGAACCAGCTCACTCAGGCGTTCTCCCTTGACGACATCGCGGACGCTTCAATGGCCGAGATCGAGGATTTCCTCGATGCCATCGGAAGCATCAGCCACGTCCTCGCCTATGACGTCGGTCAGGGGGCTTCCATCGGACTTTGCGATTCCACCGGAGCCGTTCGTTTGTATTCAGATGTCGGCGCAGGCACGCGCAGGAATCGTGGGACCTTCCCTAATTCTCTGAAGTCGTTCTGCTTTGGGGAGTCTCCCAATGTCCTGCTTTCACACTGGGACAGCGACCACTGGGCTGCGGCAGTCATCGATCCTCGGTTCACGACACGATCCTGGCTGGTTCCCAGGCAGAAGATGCGCCCATCCCATCGCAAGATGGCGCATGAGATCACCAAGAACGGTCGGCTTTTGGTGTGGCCATCCGGCACACCTGCGATCAAGAGGGGGCAGGCTCAGGTAGAGAACTGTACGGGTAGAGATCGGAATGGGAGCGGACTAGCCGTCACCGTTTGGCGTGATGCGGGTGGCAGCGTGGATCCAGTCCTGATTCCTGGCGATGCCGACTATAGCAAGATCCCGTCGTTCACGACCGGGGCCAGCTATTTTTCAACGGTCGTCCCACACCACGGAGCAAAACTCGTGTCGGCACACGTACCCCGGCCTACAGACACTTTATTCTCCAGAGCCACCTACAGCTTTGGACTGGGAAACACGCATCGCCATCCCCACGCGAGCACCGTTTCTGTCCATCACGGCGCGGGCTGGACCGATGCGACGATCGTTCCAGGAGCTACGACCGAACTTTGCCGCCGCACGGCGGATCGATGCCCGACCCGCCATCTCGGGCATACCTTGGTCGCTTGGAACCCGGCAGCAGGGCTTCCGGCAACCGCATGCGCTGGCTTAACCTGCCAGCTCGGAGCCACCCAATAGCCTCATCACATGACCGAGCAAGAAGCCAAGGAGTTCATTGAGTCCATCGCAGCCGATAAGCGAAGGCAGGACAGCGCGGATCTGAGGAATGCGCTTCGATTGCTGGCTGAGGAGCTGAACTCCAAGGATTCCCACTTCATCCTCGAGCTGATCCAGAACGCCGAGGACAACAGTTACTCTGTCTCCCACCCGGAACTGCACATCGCGATTGTCGACGGCAATCCATGCGGGGTTCCTGGGGTTCAGGCGACCCTGATAGCCCACAACAACGAGCAAGGCTTCCTGCCGGAGAATGTCCGAAGCCTCGCATCCGTGGGCCAGAGCACGAAGAAGAAGGAAGGAGCCACTGGCTACATCGGTGAGAAGGGCATCGGCTTCAAATCGGTGTTCCGGGTCACAGACGAGCCGCACATTTTCTCTGGGCCTTTTCGCTTTAAATTCAAGAAGCCTACTCCCGACGAACCTACAGGCTACATCCTGCCATACTGGATACCGACCGTTCCCGATGGATTGAAGCCCGAGTTCACCAGCATCTTCTTGCCCCTTCTGCCTGGGAAGGCCGAGGGAATCGCCGCGCAATTGGGGCTTGTGGCCCCAGAGACTCTGCTCTTCCTCAAACGCATCCGAACCCTGCGACTGGGCCCAGATCGCCAGATCTCCACCGATGGCGCTTTGCCCAGGATTCGCCTCACGGGGCCAGGCGGCACCAGCGACTACTTCGTTCACTCGGTCGCCCAACAGGTGCCGGAATCCGCGCGGGATGAGCGTCGCACGGGAGTCACGACCCGGGAGATCTCGATCGCATTCCCCATTGACCGCGCACCCCAGACCGCATCGACGGTTTTCGCTTTTCTCCCAACCGAGATCCGCTCCGGCCTGCCCTTCCTGATCAATGCTGACTTTGTCGTCAGTTCTAACCGGGAAGGTATCCTTGAGGATCGGCCATGGAATCGCTGGATGCGGGATCAGGTCGGTGTGGGCTTCGCCAACGCCTTCCTTGCACTTCTCGAGGTCACCGACCTCCGAGACTCGGCCTGGCGACACTTGCCGGACTTCGACAAGCCGGAACAGCGCCATCCCTTTTTGGAGCCGTGCGTTGCGATCGCGCTTCGCCATCTGGCGGACTCGCGGTGCATCCCTACCGATCAGGGGATCCTCGCCAAACCGAACACTGTCCATCTGCTTTCGGCCTCGATGCGGGAACTGCTCGCCAACTCCCCCGACCGGGAGATAGGCGCCCATCTGGTACACCCAGCCTGGTCGCGTGCGCCACGCCCAATCCTGAGGCGGTTGGGGGTTACCGACCTTGCCTTTACACGTCTGCTTGAGGTCCTCAACGATCCCGTATGGCTGGCCCAGCAGGATGTAGCATGGTGGATCAACTTGCTGAGCTGCTGCAAAGAGGACAACCAGACAAAGGAATCCCTCGGCCAGTTCCCCATCCTGAGATGCCAGGACGGTCGATGCCGAAGCGCGCAGGATACGGTTTACGTCGGCCAGCCCGGTATTGCTGCCCTGGTAGAAATTCGGCCCGAGTGGCCTCCAGCGTTTATCGCGGATCCGGATCTCTTGGCCGCCATTAGGTCCAAACCCGACCTCGCCACGTGGTTCAATCGAACATTTGCCCTTCCAGTCTTCAGCATCAGCCAGTACATTGACCACAGCCTGATTCCTTGGATCCGCGAGCAGATCAACGACGGCAGGCTACAGCTGGCCGTCCGCGCAACCTTGTTCATCGCGCATCAGTGCTCCATGGACCGCGCCTTGTGTAGAAACATCACAACAGCGGTACCTTGGAGCTCATACGGCCCGAGTGCTCTAGGCGCAGGCCTACCCCAAACGGTGACGCCAGAGGGGTTCGAGCATGGCCTCCCTTGGTATCGCGTCCTGCAGTCCTCGACGGATAGGGCTCATCTGGAGATCCTGCATCAAGCCTACCGCACCTACGCAACCGAGCCAGAGCGCGCGCTGCTCTGGCAGCTCATGCAAATGGAGGGCATAACGGATTGTCCCAAACCTTCATCCAACTTCGAGTTGGGATACCGCTCACCCCAGTGGCTTAGCCAATTGGCATCAGGCAGCCAAGTCCAGGAGATGTCAGCAAGTTTTGCCGCTCTTGAAGAGTGGTTGTCACGCCTCCACGAAACCGACCCGGACGTCTTTGCGATCACCCCATGGGCCACGTCTAGCGAGCTCCTTAACTCACTTCAAAGTCGGCCTTGGTTGCCGAGCACCTCCAGCCGCAGCGCGCCACGCCGGACCTTTTTCGATGTCCAAGAGATTCGAGATTTCCTCGGCGATGAAGTCCCCTATTCCCGGTCGCGTCTCCCGGAGGTGCTTCTGGCCAAGCTAGGCGTGCAGCGCAGTCTGCCCTCGGGAACGCTCATGCAGATTCTCAGAGACTTCCGCAATAGTCCAAACCCACCCCAGCGCCTGATTCTGAGCATCTACAAGCGGCTCAACTCACAGACTTTCGAGAGCCAACGATTCCACGAAGAACCGTTGATCTGGTTGGCGAGCCCAAGTCCCAAATGGCTGACTGCAGCAGAGGTCACATGGAAGGACTACGGAACGGAGATGGATGGCCTTACTTGGTCCGTCGAGCGCACCTATGGCGACCACGAGTTACATGGCTTTTTCGTCAAGACGATCGGAGTAACGGAAATGCCCAGCTCACGACAGCTCCTAACAATCTGGGCAAACCTTTCCCAAGAGGTGACCAAGTCGAGGTCCGAGACCCAGAAGCGGATCGGTTTCCTGCTGGGGGACTTGACTGATCTGGACTTTCTTGGCGAGCCGTGGTGGCCCGAGAGGCAAAGCTCTCTCAGGATATGGACTGAGTCAGGAGCCTTCGAAGATCCCAGTGAAGTCTACGTGCCAGACTCGGGACACGCAGAGGAATTGTTCGGTGACATAGCTCCGATCGCTTGGATACCCAAAGGCGGATCCAAGGGAATCAGGAGACTCTTGCAGCAGATCGGATGCGAGTCGCTGGCGCAGTCACTCCGGAGCCGTCTTCATCGACGGCCCGAGGTAATCAATCGGCAAGACCAACCCGATTTCCTGACAGCGGCGACCAAGGAACTGATCCTGCTGGCCACCCAGGACAATAGCGCGGGGAAACGGGATGCACCGCTTCTGAAAGCCCTGCTTCAAACCCGCGAGTGCCTTCATGCAGACCTACTCATTCGCTACGAACTGCAAGGGTCCCCTTGGTGGAAGGACGCCCACTCAGCGGCACATTGGGATGCCGAGGCCGCGCTGCTCCTTGTTGACCCAAAAGCGGATCCCGAGGAGCAACGAACGGACGCTGCGAAATCCATTGCGCGGGCTCTCTACCCAGGAGACCCAGGACAGCATGAACGTATATTCACCCTGCTCAGCAAGACCGCGAAACACGCCGCCAAGATAGCGAAGGACCAGAAGTGGGTGGGATCACCCGAACACTTCGCTCTGCTCGCCGAACTGGGCATGGAATCATTTCTGGAAGCGGCCCCCATCGACGAAGCCGGTAGCACCACCGTGCCAAAGCCACAACGTCACACATTCCCTGATGCGGCTCCGAAGTCCGAAGGACCAAGCGAGCGGTCCGACGCACCCAACTCCCAAGACGGTGGAAATGCCCCCGAAGGTGTAAAGCCGGGCAGTTCCTCCCGAGGTAGCGAAGAACCACCTTCAAGCCACTCCCGGTCCTCAGAAGGAAGCGGATCCGGTTCGTCCGGACAGGCAAAGGAGGCCGGGGAACCCAGCTCAGGCCATAGCCCACCGGCAAATCAGGAGGCCGATGCTGAGCATCAGGAGGAATCGGAACCGCCCAGGAAGGTGAAGTATCCGCACGACCAGAGAGCTCTCATGGTGGAGGAGGCACCCGAGGCTCCGAACACCGAATCCGCACACAGGCCCCAACAGCAAGGTGGCAATCAAGCAACACCCGATGGCACCAATGGTCGAAGACGGCAACGAGCCAACCCGGATCGGAACCGCAATATCGAGAAGGCGGCGATGGAGCACGTGCGAAAGACCCTCGTGGATCAGTACCCCGGTTGCGAGGTTTTCGATGTGAGTCACAAGCGGGAATATGGACACGACTTCCTCATGAAATGGCGAGGAAGTGGCTTGCGCATCGAGGTCAAGGGCCACTCAGGTGACGAGTCCACCGTTGTCCTCACTCCCACCGAACTTACTGAGGCGAGAAAGAGAACATCCACCTACCGCTGGGAGCTTTGGAACGTAACCAACCTTACTTCCAGGAAACCCGTGATGATCACTCGTTACTCGGCGGTCCCCGATGGAGCCATCATCCGGGAGACGGGGGTCAGGGTAGATCTCTCGCGCTGCGTTCAAGCTCGCGGACGAATTGGTCCGAATTGACTCACATGCGCATCGCCCCTTTTTGCCTATTAGTATGGCTCGCCCAGGATGATGCCTTCAGCCATTCCACGAGCCCTGACTCGCGAAGTTACTGCTTCCTCTCAGGAATCGAATGGCCACAACTTTTGCTTATCCTACGCACATCAATCGGACAAGAGTTTGGAAGTGTCAGTTAGCCGACCGGAGCCTCTCCGGATAGCCTTCCCACGAAACCATGAGCAGCCCGAATCCAGATCCCCTTCCGGTCCGGTCGATCGACGTCCGGACGGACATTGTCGAAAGCCTCCGGCTCGATTTGGTGGGCCCTTGGCCCGGACACCGTTTCGCCCGCGAACTTCTCAAGGAGGCTCCGGGCCGGTGGTACCTGACCGGGTACTTGGTACCGGAAGCAGCCCCCGAGGCTCAAAAGTTCGATCCTACCAGCGCCGAACAGACCGATGCCGGTGGGGATGCCGGAGGCTCGGGTGACGACGACTCGGCCATACCGGAGAAGATCGTCCAGAAAAGCTTCCTGCCGAGCAGCCTCGGCTTGAGCCAATTAGTTCCTGCGACCACTGCCCAGATCACAGCAGAAGTCACGTGGGGCGATTACCGCTGGGAAGATCCAGAGGCTCGGGAAGCCGAGCCGGAAGACCACGGGCCCGGAGTTCCCGACGTCGAGGTCCAAGAAACGGAAGTGGTGTCGGCCGAATCGCAGCAAGTGCAGGTCATGCACGACAGCCCATCGAAGGCGCCCAAGGGTTACCGTCGCATTCCCAAAATCGCCACGATCTCCGTTCTGTTGCCCGAATCTGGAGATAAACCTGTCAGCATTCCGATTCCTGACTCCCATCCCAACGCGATTCCCGGCCTTCGCCTGGTGGTCTCGGTGCGGTCCATGCCCGTTCAAGCCAGCCAACGGCTTCCTACCGGCACTCGGATGGTCTGCGTGTTCGTGGTGAATAGTCGGGAAGCCGCCGAACGGGCCTACCAATCCAACGCGTTTCAAGTGCAGCTGAAGCTCCGATGCGAGGAAGGCTTCGTCGCCCGGCCTGACCTCCGGAGCGGGAGCGATGCTGTTCGTCAGTTCGACATCGATGAACAGATTGCCGACCTGCATTACCGCCGCGAATGCGATTACGTCTCCGGATTGGGTTGCGCCGCCGAACCGGTCCAGATCAATCCAGACGGTCACTGCCGAGAGGTTCGCAGCTGCTGGATCCCCAGCGCTGACGTCGAATTCACCGGCCACCTCGAAGCATCAGCCATACCGGGCGTGGAGCTGCGGATGGAGGAATTGGCGAAGCTCACCCCCAGCTCCGCCGCCGCCGCCCTCGAACCCCTAGTCGCCCATTACCGGGCTTGGATTGATGCCCAAGAAGCGGCGGTCAACAGTGACGCAACCCTTGAGGCGTCCCAAAGGACTACCGCGGGAGAACTGATCACGAACGCCCGACGCGCCGCCGATCGGATGATGGAAGGCGTTCAACTGTTGTCGGCGGCGGATGCCCTGGAAGCCTTCCGGGTCGCCAACAAGGCCATGGCCCGACAAGCCAGGCAACGGGAGGCCCAACGAAAGGCCTGCGGCCCCGCAGATGTCGCCCCACCCGCATGGCGCGCGTTCCAGCTTGGCTTCCTGCTGCTCAACCTGATGGGAATCGCCAAACCTGATAGCGGCGACCGACAAGTCGTTGACCTCCTGTTCTTCCCGACCGGCGGCGGCAAAACCGAAGCATACCTCGGCCTGGCCGCCTTCTCCCTGGTGCTTCGTCGACTCCGCAACCCTGGAGTGCGCGGAGCCGGCATGGACGTGCTGATGCGCTACACCTTGCGCCTCCTCACCCTCGACCAGCTTTCGCGTGCCGCTGCGCTCATTTGCGCGTTGGAACTCGAGCGAAAGGAACGGCGAGCAGCCAAGGATGAGAGTTTGGGCGATTGGCCCTTCGAAATTGGCCTTTGGGTCGGAAGTGCAGCCACCCCCAACCGTATGGGCGGATCGGGTGACAAGCTGCCGGGGCAGGAATACACCGCCTACAACCGAACCCGGAAGTTCAAGAGCAACTCCAAGAGCAACCCATCACCGATCCCGCTCGAAAACTGCCCCTGGTGCGGTCAGAAGTTCGATAGCGGGGCATTCAAGCTCGTCCCGGATGACAAGAAGCCCAAGGACCTCCGCATTGTCTGCCAAAACAGCAACTGCGCGTTCACGGGCAACAACGCGCTCCCCATCGTGTCGGTCGACGAGCCGATCTACCGAAGGCTGCCATGTTTCATCATCGCCACGGTGGACAAGTTCGCGTCGCTTCCGTGGGTTGGAGAATCCGGGAAGCTATTCGGTTGGGTGGATCGCCACGATGCCGACGGCTTTTACGGCGCCACCGAACCCGGCAAAGGCCAGCCCCTTGGCGGACCGCTGCCACCCCCGAGCCTGATCATCCAAGACGAGTTGCACCTGATCTCCGGGCCCTTGGGGACCATCGCGGGCATCTACGAAACCACCATCGGTTTGCTGGCCTCGCGCGACCTGCCCGAAGGAAAGAGGCTGGTCCCCAAGATCATTGCCAGCACCGCGACCGTTCGGCAGGCAGCAGCGCAGATCCGTGCCCTGTTCGGGCGTGCCAATTCCGCCATTTTCCCACCCCAAGGCCCTTCCCGAAACGACGCCTTCTTCTCGAAAACGCATCCTGTCTCGCAGACGCCAGCACGGCTGTACCTCGGGGTGGCGGCGCAAGGTCGAAGCCACAAAGTCATCCTACTCCGAACCGCGCTATGCCTCCTTTCAGCGGGCGAACGCCTCTACCGGGCCAACGGTGGTAAATCCCCAACGAATCCGGCCGACCCTTACACGTCGTTGGTCGCTTACTTCAACAGCCTCCGCGAGCTCGGTGGTTCACGGCGCATCACCGAAGACGAAATCCGTTCACGGTTGCAGCAGTACAGCGAACGCCGCCGCCTCGACCCGACCGACACGCTCTTCCGCTCGCGTACTATCGACTTCGAACCCGTCGAACTGACCTCACGCGTCAGCACCGACAAAGTTGCCGAAGCCAAACGGCGGCTGTCGCTTCCATTCAACGAGGACGGGTCGGTCGATGTTGCCCTCGCGACCAACATGATCTCCGTCGGTCTCGACATCACCCGACTGGGTTTGATGGTCGTCCATGGGCAGCCGAAGACATCGTCCGAATACATCCAGGCTACCAGCCGCGTCGGTCGCGATCCCCTACGACCAGGGCTCATCGTGGTCCTTTTCAACGTCCACAAGGCACGGGACAGATCCCACTACGAGCGGTTCGCCCGGTACCACCAAACATTTTACCGGAACGTGGAAGCGACCAGCGTCACCCCGTTCTCACCCCGGGCCCTTGACCGAGCCCTTGCATCGGCGGTCGTGGCGTTGGCGCGACACCAGATTGCCGCCCTAACCAAGCCGGAAGGAGCCGCTGACATCCTGACTGAGCGCCCCAACGCCCAAAGCATACCCGACCTGTTTGCCCAACGGGCTGGGCAGCATCGGGTGGCCGCCCCCGGAGAAGATGGAACCGAACTGCAGCAACTCCGGGAACACGTGCGGCAACGCTGCCTCGACCTCCTCGACACCTGGTTGGAACTGGCCAACCAAAGCCAACAGAACGGGGCTCTCCTGCAATATGGTACCGAGCTCTCGAACCAACCACCGTTGCTACACGGATTTCTGGATCCGCAACTTCCTTCACCAAGGGAGAAGTACCGGCTGTTCCGATCCAATAGATCCATGCGGGACGTGGAGCAGCCCGTCGACATCCTGCCCCGGAAACTCTAACCACCCATGAGCAAGTCCCAACTTCGCGCCAGCCAAATCCTGACCACTTTCGGTCCCGGCGCCCTCATGGATCTGCCGGATACCAGCGTCATCATCGGCGGCCTTGATCACTGGTTGTATCCCGGAAACACCAGCCCGTTGATCGATGAACCTCGGCTTGTCGCCAAGGTGCGAGCCCGCCTCGACAACCCGCTGCTGACGCTCCGGAGGCCCCCCGTCGAGCAGACGGATCCCCACGGGCCCAAAAGCGGGATCACCGCTTGGGAGTTCCCCCAATGGTTTCTGGTTCAAGACCCCATCAAAACACCCGAAGGAACCCAACGTCGACTGGTCCACCAATCCCGACTGACCAGCGGGAAGTTCAAGGATGCCGGGAAGAACTTCGAAGTGGTCCCCGTTCGCTTCGTTCGCGCCTGCGAGAACGGCCACATCGATGACCTCGACTGGTCGGGCTACGCCCATCACTACGGAAAATCCTGTGCGGGGCAGCTTTACATTGAAGAAGTCGGTACCACCGGCGAAATCTCGAACATCCGGATTCGATGCGCCTGCGGGGAGTTTCGACCGCTTTCCCAAGCAGCCCAAAAGGGCACTAAATCCCTGGGGAAATGCACCGGGAAACGCCCTTGGTTGGGAAACTTTTCAACAGAACCGTGCACCTGCTGGAGCCGTCTGCTGATCCGGAGCGCAAGCAACGCCTACTTCCCCCAAATCCTGTCGGTCATATCGATCCCCGATAACCGCTCAGAATTGGATGAAGCCGTTGGCACCCTTTGGGAAGCGCACTTCAGCACTGTGACCTCGGAGCAGGATCTTGCCTACGAACGTAAGAAAGCGCCCGTGCAGGCAGCGCTCGGCGGCTACTCCAACAGCGACATTCTCGCGAGCATCGAACGCATTCGGCAGGGCATCAAAGCGGCCGTTGAAATCCCTGTCAAAGACGCCGAGTTCGAAGTCTTCAACGAGGCGAAGCCAGAACTCGGAGCCGACGTGCCCGAAGGGGTCTTCTACGCGCGCACACTCCCGGCAACGAAATGGAATCAGCCCGCCCCAAACGGCAAACCCGGGGTCATGGACTCGGTCGAGAAGGTTGTCCTCATCCATCGGATGCGGGAAGTAGTGGCCCTCTTGGGTTTCACGCGCTTCGAATCGCTTGGCACCGACGTCAACGGGGAACTCCCCGACGAACTCAACCTACCAGTCCAGCCCGCCACACTCGCGCTCAACCCAACCTGGCTGCCTGCCATCGAAAGCCGCGGAGAAGGCATCTTCATCGTTCTCAAGGGTAAGACCGTTGAGGAATGGGCCGCCACACCCCACATCCAACAGCGGGGACGGAAGCTGCTCGACGGCTTCACCCAATGGCAGAACGCCCACGCCAACAAGAGCCGGAAGTTTCCGGGCATCCAGTACTACATGTTGCACACCTTGTCCCACAGCCTGATGACCGCTATCACGCTGGACTGCGGCTATCCGGCATCCTCGATCCGGGAACGCATTTACTGCATGCCAGGGACTTTGGAAAAGCCAGGCCGCTACGGATTGCTCCTCCACACCAGTTCGAATGACGCCGAGGGCACCCTCGGAGGTTTGGTGGAAGCCGGGCGACGCATCCACCACTTCTTCCGTCGGGCACTCGAACTTGCCCAGCTGTGCTCAAACGACCCGGTCTGCGCCCACCACATCCCTGACCACCACGACCCGTCGCCCCTCCTCGGGGCCGCTTGCCATGGCTGCATGCTCATCCCCGAAACCTCCTGCGAGCAACGCAATGACTTCTTGGATCGCAGCCTGATCGTCCCGACTTTGGAGCAAATCGGGGTCGAATTCTTCGGCAACCACCATGCCTGAAGTAGCGACAACTCTCGCCAAGTTGCCAACCGACCACTTGGCCACGCTGGCAGAAGCGATCCAAAACCGCTGGATCACGCTGAACTCGTCGCTCCCCACCATCGCCAACCTTGTCGGAGGTCTCGCGGCCGACGTAACGGCTGCCTTCGCTCAGCTCCAGCAATCGGGGTTCAACGACGCCCAAACCGCCGTTCTTCTGGCCTCGATCGTCGCCGCGAAGAGGACCGAAACCGACCACGGTGTACAGGCAGACCTCGTCCTTTCCGGACCCGACGTCCCCGGAATTCCCACGTCAGCGACTGAAGCCGTCGTCCAGTCCCTGTTTCAAGAGGCCCAGAGTGAAATCGTCCTCGCCGGATACGCCTTCCACAACGCCAAGGCCATCTTCGAACCCCTTGCCAAGCGTCTGCAGGCAAAGCCCACGCTGAAAGTCATCCTGCACGTGGACATCAGCCGCGGGTTCCAGGACACCACCATCGCCGCGGGAATCGTCGCCCGGTTCGCCAACGATTTCTGGAAGAAGCACTGGCCCTGGCACCCTCGCCCGGAAGTCTTCTACGACCCGCGGGCCCTCGAAACCGACGCCAAGAAGCGGGCCTGCCTCCACGCCAAGTTCATCATCATCGACCGAAAGAAAGTCCTTATCACCTCCGCTAACTTCACCGAAGCCGCACAACACCGGAACATCGAGGCTGGCGTAATTCTGACAACCGCGTCCAAAGCACAGCAATTGGCAGCTTACTTCGACCAGCTCCGGGCGATAGCGGCTTTGGAAACAGTCCACAAATGAATGCCGCATTGCGTATTGACCCACTAAAATTCCAACCCGGAGACTTTATCCTCTGTTCCCTCAAGGAGCCAGGGCGAGCGGGCCGCATTGTGGCTAAAGTGTGCAGGAGCAAATACACCCATGCCGCCATTTGTTACGATTCCACCATCGCGGTACACGCTACATTAGGCGGAGTAGAGTTCATAAATCTGAGTGATTTGCTCGCGCTTTGCGCCATTGCTGCGGTTTTTAGAAATCCGATAGCATGGGCTCCGAAACAGATACTCAACTTACAACATTTTCTAACCGAGGTAGCTTCAGACAATCGTGAGTACAATAAACTCAAGCGCGACCAGTTTACGGGCATCATTGAAGAACACATGCAAAGCCTTCTTGCAAAGGCTAAAGCCTATTTCATCAGTGGGCAGGATGAATCTGACAACCCTCGAAAGAGCGCTTACACCTGCTCAGAATTGGTTGCTTCCTGCTTCATCGCATCAGGATTCATTGAGCCATCCGCAGCAACCCAGTTCAAACCAGTAACCTATTGCCCAGGAGACCTCGGGAAGGAAACCGTCTTTGGCTACTTACTCGGTTACTACGTTTCGTCGGACTCCGACTCAGTCCCGGCAGATGACGACTTCATTACCGTTCAAACCTACGGCGAGTTTATGAAGAACCTTGCCTCCCAATGAAGTCAAAGACGTGCGCGGCAATTTGGAGCAAATTCCCAATGGCTGTCATTCACCATGGACACACCGGGCGGACAGAAAACTCGGTCGACACGAAGGCCGACACAGCGTAAGCTTACGGGGTGAACGCACTCCCATGAAAACGCTCGGCGAATTCATCCGTGAAAAGCGGGAAGCGGCAGGCTTAAGCCTCCGTGAACTGGCCCGCAGAGTCGAAATCACTGCGCCGTTTCTGTCAGATATCGAGCTGGGGCGCCGAGCTCCGGCCGAGAAGAACCTCGCCCTGATCGCCAAGGAGCTCGCAATCCCCATCGAAGAAATCCACCGGTACGATCACCGCGAGACGGTCAGCGATTTCAAGGCGGCCATCGAAAGCAATCCGGACCTCGCAATGGCCTTCCGCACTCAGCTGAAGCAGCTGAAAACAGGTTCCATTACGCCCGCAGATCTTGCGAAAATGCTGGACCCCAAGTAGTCGGAGAGGATGCAGCAGCGAATCACCAACCGCCCTCCGTTCGGCATCGAACTCCGGTTCGACCGTTCCGAAATCGACCAAATGTGCGTCGATGAGCTGGAAAGGGCCAAAGCGCTGCCTGCAACCCCCGGCCCCATCAACATCGAGTCCTTCATCGGTAAGCACTTCTGCAAGGATTACCGGTACGAGGATCTCCCGGATGGTGTTCTCGGTGTCACGGCTTTCGAAGCGAACGGCGGCATAAAGTTCGTCGGAGTTTCGTCCAAGCTGGACGATAATTCCCCGTCGGCAGATCACCGAATACGGTCCACTTGGGCGCATGAGGCTGGACATTGCATGCTCCACCCCACGCTTTTTATCCGAGATCCGGCCAATCGGGCACCAGCGTTTTGGGGGCAAGGCACCGACAACGTGACGTCCGACCGAAGATTCCTCTGCCGAGAGCAGGACTTTCGGGTTCAAGGGGGCAGCTGTGGGTACGATGGCCGCTGGTGGGAGTGGCAGGCCAATCGCTGCATCGGCGGATTCCTTTTGCCCAAGCACCTCGTCATCAGTGCTCTGGGGTCTATTCTACAACCTTCCCGGGTGACCAAAACCCCAGAGCTTCCGAGCGGAAACCGCAGTGAGGCTGAATCCTTGGTATCGCAAGTCTTCAACGTCAGCCTAGCCGTCTCCAGGATCAGGCTCGCCGAGTTCTTTCCTCCAGGGGCAGCAGCCCAAATGACCTTCTAAACACTGAGAGCAGCACTCTCGGAAGAATCGCGCTTGCAGTGTAAGCTTTCGCCGCTTACACTGATAACAGTTGGGCCAATCCCGGCCCGACCGAACCGACAGACTTCATGGCGAATCAACACATCGTAAAGCGAGGTGACCAGTGGGCGATCCGTGCCGAAAACGCGAAGCGAGACACGCGGGTTGTCGATAAGCAGGCGGAGGCGATCAAGGCCGGACGCCAAATCGCGAAAAACCAGGGGAGTGAGCTGATCATCCACGGGCGGGATGGTCGGATTCGGGCTCGGGACAGCTACGGAAGCGACCCGTTCCCGCCCAAGAACTGACCTCGCCACCATGCCCCTCCGTCCAAAGAAGCAGCCGAAGCGAAAGGCCAACAAGCCGAGCCGAGGAATCCCGCCCCAGACGCAGGCGGAACTGTGGGGCCGGGCCGCTGGCCGCTGCCAGTTCCCCACCTGCAACAAAGTCGTCTACTTGTCGGAATCGACCTCCGAATCGGTCAACGTGGCCGACAAAGCGCACATCGAACCGTTCGCATCGATGGGGCCGAGGGGTAACGGGCAGCCACGATCCGCGCGCATCCACGGGTGCGACAACCTGATGCTCCTCTGCAAAGGCTGTCACAAGACCATCGATGATCCCAGCACCTCAGGTCGCTATTCGGAAGACCTGCTGCGACAGTGGAAGGAAGAACACGAAAACCGCGTTCGACTCGTCACCGGAATCAAGCCATCCCGGAAATCGAACATCGTCTTCTATCGGGGACGAATCGGAGCCATCACATCCGAGCAACAGTATCCGCTCGCTGTCGACGCCATGTTCCAAGAGAACTGGTTCCCGCAGACCGATCGCCCCATCGAGTTGAAGATGGTGTCGGAACTCGAAGACAGCACCCCGGAATTCTGGAGAGTCGAGGCTGAACACCTTCGGAAACGGTTCGACCGCGAAATCAAACCCTTGGTTGAACAGGACCGACTTCTCCACTTCTCGATCTTCGCACTGGCTAACCAGCCGCTACTCGTCCTGCTGGGGTCGCTCTTCACTGACCAGATCCAAGCCGAGGTCTACCAACCCCACCGCAATCCGCATCGCTGGGCTTGGCCCGCCAGATCCAACTCAGTCGACTACCAAATCCGCCGACCCGACGACTGTTCGGGCGCACCAGTTCTCGTGCTGTCACTGAGCGCCCCAATTGCCCGAGGACGAATTGCGGAAGTCGTGCTGGAGCCGCAATCGATTTGGGAGGTCACGATCCCGGCACCAAGTCCCCATTTCCTGACTTCCAAGGAACAACTCAACGCGTTCGGGAAGGTCATCCGGCAAGTCGCTGATGACATCCGTGTGTCCTGTCCAAAGGCAGAGCGGATTCTCCTCTTCCCGGCAATGCCCGCCGCCTGCGCCGTAGAAATGGGACGTGTACGTCTCCCAAAATCCGACCGCCCGTGGCGCATCTTCGACCAAAACAACGTCCACAACCGCTTTATCGAATCGCTTACGATCAGCTGATATGACACCCCAACTCGACAAGGCCGTTCTCGCGGCAATCCTCAAGGAAATCGACCTTCCTGAAACAGCCCGACAAAAAGCCGAAGCTCGCTACAAGAGGCTTGGCGAATGGTTCGGAGAGCCAGGGCAGAAGTGCAGCAGTTACAAACCCCGCATCTATCCCCAAGGATCCTTCCGGTTGGGCACCGTCGTTCGGCCGTTGTCGGATGATGACGAATACGACCTCGACATGGGCTGCCGTCTGGAACTTGGAATCGGCAAAAGCTCGCATACTCAGAAGGAGCTGAAGCACATGGTGCGCCAGGACCTCGAGGCGTATAGGGTCGCCAACCAAATCCAGAAGCCGCTCGACGAGAAGAGCCGTTGCTGGCGCCTCGGCTACAAAGACGAGGTTGGCTTTCACCTCGATGCAGTTCCATCGATCCCTGAGGATCCCGCCGTACGGTCGGCCATCACCGACAGGATGGTCGCAAATGGTATCCCAAAAGAACTCGCCATCGGGATTGCGCAGCATGCGGGTGCCATCACCGACATGCAGCACCCGCGGTACCCAGTGATCACCCTCGACTGGAGGATCAGCAATTCCGATGGATATGCCCGGTGGTTCGAAAGCCGTATCCGTCAGAAGGCATTCCGCGTGCCTTCGCGTACCTTCGTCATCGAAGGCAAGAGCAAGGTCGAAGAGCTTCCCGCCAGCACATGGAAATCTCCACTCCAGCAAGCGATCCAGATCCTCAAGCGGCACCGCGACGTTGCCTTCAAAGATGATCGGGATCGCCAACCCATTTCGATCATCATCACGACTCTGGCCGCTCACGCTTACACCGGAGCGAATGATGCTGCCGAGGCCTTGGCGCAGATCCTGCCAAACATGGAGGCCGCCATCCGTTCATCGCGCCCCAGAGTCCCAAACCCTGTACAACCGGAGGAAGATTTCGCTGACAAATGGGATGCACCCGACAAACGGAATTTAGACCTTGAAGGGGCTTTCAGGCGTTGGATTCAGCAAGCCACCAGGGATCTGCAACGGATCGCAACAGCGAACACCGCTGATGCCTTTCGGGACGCGGTTCAAAAAGCCTTCCACGTCGCACTTTCCGAGGAATGGCTGAGAAGCCGCTTCGGTCAGCAGCGGCCGATAGTCGCGCCAAGACCAGCCCGCCACACCGTCATCGCTGTCCCTCCACCCAAGCCTTGGTGCACGTGAGCCAAATCACAATTCCAGATCAGTGGGGTTGCTCCGAGTTCCTGGAGGGCTACCCAGAGATGAACTTGGAGGAAGTCGGCAGTGATGGCGCCCGCTTCAGTGGTTTGTTTCGCTTCTCAGCAAGCCGCCCCGGTGAATCCGCGAGGATTCAAGATCAGTTTCAGATCGCTATTCAGGTTCCGCGGAGCTTCCCTCGCGAACTTCCGGTGGTATTTGAAACTGGAGGCCGCATCCCGAGATTGCCCAAGTTCCACGTGAACTCGAACGGCTCGCTTTGCCTCGGATCACCGATTCGGCTCCTACTCATCGTATCTAGGCACCGAACCATTCTCGACTTTGTCGACAGGGCACTGGTGCCCTATCTTTTCGCCGTCTCTACCTCGTTGGTTTCGGGGCGCAGCTTTCCTTTCGGTGAATTGCCGCATGGAGCACCTGGTGCCTTGGCTGACTACCAAGAGCTTTGGGGACTTAAGGCCGGGCTGCAGGCAAAATTGACACTCCACTATCTCACACTGAAACGACGAGTAGCCAACAAACGTCCTTGCCCTTGCGGTTGCGGTCTCCGCCTCGGTAAGTGTTCGCTGCATCTGAAGCTTGGATTGCTACGAGATGGCGCATCTAGAAGCTGGTTTAGTAGAGAGCTGGCTAGACACCGGTAGGTTGGTTCCGTCGCTGGAGTGTTGGAGGCATTGATCATGATCGTCTTTCGGCATCCAGTCTGATGACTGTTTGAGTTTCTTCCGCATCCGGTGCTAAATACCCTTCTGTAGCGCAAGTAGGACGTTCTGGAAGACCCGTGTTGCTACACCTTGCCCAAGTATCTCTGAGCCGATCGCAAAATCTTCGGCATTTGCCACGCTTCCACGGAGCCTTTCGAGTTCCGATAAGCGAAGTAGTCGGGGGCCAGATGGAGTCGCCACGTAGGGCCCCGTGTTGATCTTGTGGTAGCTGCGGGTGATGACGGGGATGCGAGTCTCCGAACCGGTCAGGACGGTGAAGCCGAAGCCGTGACCGAGTGCTTGGTGTCGCAGCTGATGGCGGCGGAGTCCGGCGATGGTGGCGGCAATGCGCCGGGCATCGGCGGCGTCAAATTCCGGATCAGGTGGGTCGAGAAAGGCGGATACGGGCGTGGTGTTGGGGATGCCCGGTGCCTGGAGGTCGAAGGGACGGTCGAGGGTAGCGACGAGGATCCATCGCTTTCGGTCCTCGATCTCGTTCCATTCCTCGTTTGGCTTCAGGACGGTGGTGAAGACGTGGTAACCGAGACGTTCGAGATGGGTGGTCAGGAGCTGGCCGGCCAGGCTGGTCCCGAAGGACGGGACGTTCTCGAACAGGATGGCGGCGGGCATTCGTTCCCGGACGATACCGATCACGGGGAGGAACAGGTCGCCGGTGTCGCCGAGCTCGGGCTTTCCCCCGAGGCCCTTCTTGGCCCGCCCCAGGGTGGAATGGCTGGTGCACGGAATCCCACCGATGAGAATGTCGAACTCGGGGAGGTCGGAGGTCTCGACCGCCCGGATGTCGGCCTGGATGAGCGCGGCGCCCGGGTGCGCGGCCTGCCAGATGTCGGCAAACCTCGGATCGATCTCGATCCCACCCGAGATGGCGTAGGCCTCGTTCCCGGCGACGGCGGCGGTCAGCGTTCCGCCTCCGGCGAAAACTTCCAGCACCCGGAACGGCGGCGTCAGGCGGCGACTGCGGAGGATCGCCGCCGCCCGTCGAGTGGGCGTGACCCGCAGGCGCTCATGCCATCCCGTGACCTTGAGCTCGGGGAACTCCGCCAGCGTTCCTAGATAGGCTTGGTTGGTGACGTCGATGATGGGCCGCAGGCCATTGGCGGTCCGGCGGCTGGAGACATGGTTCTCGGCGAGGATCGAGGGGCGGAGGACCAGTTCGTCACCTCGCGCTTCGACGGAGAACGGGGTGCCGGGCGGAAAGCCCAAGGCTTCGAGTCGGCGGGTCTCGATCCACAGGCGCGATTTGTCCCGGTTCCGCCCGAGGGGCGTCACCGCCAGCAGCTTCATGGCCCCCTATCGCATCGCCCTCGGCGGATGCGCCACCGTTGGAGCGGTCATTCGGCTAGAGAACGGCCCTCCCTTGGAGGATTCCCTTCCGGCTTGGGAACAACTTCAAACCTCTCGGCGATGTGCTGCGCAAGGGAAGCGGCCACGATCTGTTCATACGTAGCACCCATCTCCTTTGCCACTTTGACGAGCCTCCGTTTGGCGCCGGAGGCGTAGCAAAACGTCAGGTGCTGGCAGATCAGGTCGCCGAGTTCGGCTATCGGTTGGCTCATGTTCTAGTCGGATTGATGTGAAAGCCGCGCGGCCAACTCGCGGCGGTCAGCCAAGGGCGGGATTGAAATGGCGGGGCAAAGCGGAAACTGGTCCCAAGTCACCCCATCGAGCACCCGGCCGGTGGTGTGTTTGCGGACGCCGCCCCACTGCTTGAAGAAGAAAGGCACACCCCGAGCCACGCAGTGATCACGAATGGGGCGAACCCAATCGGCGGGCATCGGACGGGCACCCGGACCGCTTTCGCCGCCCACGATCACCCAGTCGAGCGCGGCGAACTCCACGGCCCCGAGGTCCTCCAGCAAGGGTTCGACCGAAAGGAACTTCATCACCGCGCCGGAATCCCGAAGGTGGTCCACACGCGGCAGACCGAAACGCCGGTCCTCAACGCTGACGCCCCACCAGATGTGCGGCAGTCCGGCGGCAAACTGGAGTGGTCCTCGCAGGAGGTCGCGCAGGCGCTCGGACCGTTTGGTCAGGACCTGGTAGGTGTGCCACGGGCTGGCTGCCATCGCCTGCGCCACCCGCTCGATGTAGTCGTTGGAAACGCCGACATGGAACAAGTCGCTCATTGAGTTCACGAAGATGCGCTTGGGTTCGGCGAACCGGAAAGGTTCGCCGAGCTTCTCGGGAACCAGCCGGAGGTCGAAGCCCTGCTCAAACGGGCTGCCCGGCACGCCACGGAACCTCTCGGCAAATGTCTCGGCGTAGCAGTGGGCACAGCCAGGGCTGATTTTGGTGCAGCCCCGCACCGGGTTCCACGTCGCATCGGTCCACTCGATCTTGGATTTCTCACTCATGGCTTCCTCCATCAAACTCGTCGTTGCGTCCGCCCCCGGTCATCCTGAGGGGGCATGATCTGGCTTGGATTCGCGGATCTACGATGCCCCTGCCGGGCTCGCCACGGTAGGCGCTTGTGCCGGGGTAATCGCGGGATGGCCGGGGGTGAAAGGTAATCAGAGAGACGGTCCATGACTGCGATCCTTCTCCATTGTTGGAGTGGAGAGCTGGGAACCCGTCCGGGCGACCGCATGGTAGACGGTATTGAGTCCCTCGGGATCCATGGCGTTCCGATCCCAGTGGACCACCTTACCCAGCAGCCGACCGGCCGTGAACAGGGCTTCCACCCGTTCCTCATCGAAGCCCTTGCTCGCAGCCTGATTCCGCCAAGCCGCAAACAGCTCCGAGCCCGACAGGCGCCGACCGGAGTTAGGTTCGTCGGTCCGCCCAAGATCCCTCAGAGTTGGGGTCGAAAAGAGGTTATCGGGGATTTGGGTGCACTCGGTCCGCCCAAAGATCCCAAGGCATTCGCGGAGTCTGCACCACTCACAGAGCCCAATCAGTTCGCTCACGGAAAAGGTCTCTAGCACGAGAGGGAAATGCACCTCTTGGCCGCTGGGCAGTCGATACTGCTGAGCAAACAGGATGGTGGTTTCCAGACACGGGGTTTGGTCCGGAGCCGCTCCAGAATGGAATACCGCGCAATGGCAGCCACGACCCCGAATCGGTCGGTCGGATCGGGATTCGCGAGCCGCGGCCTCTTGAAAAGGCTTGATCGCCTGTTCGGTGGCTAGGCTGCGCATCCCAACCAGGGACATTCGACGGCCGGGTGTAGCGAGACCCCAAAGGCGTGATACCAGCGGATTGCCCGTGAAGGTGATACGGTGTGCAATGATGGGGTCGGTCGCGGACCATTCCGGGGTCGGACGTTGGTCGCCCGCGGGGCTCCGGAAACTGAAGACATTGCCGAAAGCTTCCCGATCGACGGCTTGGTCCAGCCGCAGCCAGGACAGATGCGAACCCATCCATGTCCCACCGAGGCCAAGCCGGTGCTGCCGGTAATCCTGCCCAAAGAACTCTTCGATGAGGTTCGGCAGCTCGCTGAGACGCACGGGTTGGACATCGCTGCTTTCGTTGGGTTCGGAATCCAGCATACAGATGGCGGGTGGAAGGTTGGTTCGGAGATGGTGCTTCGTTCTGCGGATCTACGATGCGCCTGCCTGGCTCGCTACGGTAGGCGCTTGTGCCGGGGTAATGCGGAGCCAGTTGGGGTTTACGTGGGTTTTCCTGCTTTGCGGGTTCAACGCGGACAGGAGTCCTCCCAGCACCTCCCCGACGCGGCCGGGTGCGAGCGGCGGACGGGCGCGATCCGATCCCCGCGGTTGGAGCATGTGCCGGGCTTCGTTCTCGTGGGCTTGGGTGACGTAGCCCCATTGCCGGCTGCGCACCAACGAGACGAACACCCGCACCGGATCCCGGGCGTCGGTGGATCGGGCGCGAACGGCGGCGGCGAAAAAGTTCAGGGTGTCGGCCTCGCAGTCCCGAATCCAACCCCGGGTCACCGCCTGTCGGCGCAGGGCGTGGAGGCGGTCGGGGGAATGGAGGTCCTCGGGGCGGATGTTGTTCAGGCTTGGTTTAACCGCAGATGTCGCCGATTTCGCAGATGACACTGGTTTCGGTGGGGCCTTCGCATGGGGGCACTCCTGGAACGCCCGGCCGTGCCTTGGAGCATCTGCGGCATCTGCGCCATCCGTGGTTCCTTCCCCCCTTCCCGAAACCCAAACACCAGGTCGAGTTCTCTGGTTTTCAATTTCCGAAGGAGTTTCCCGGTCTTTCTTTGGGGGTGCAGCGGGAGTGCCGATTTCCACCCTGAGGGGTGCCGGCTCGGTGCTACGGGCTGGAGGCTGCCAGTCGGGATCGATCCGGAACCAGGCACCATCCCGGTTGAGCTTCCATTGACGGGAACTGGTGTCCTTCCCGATCCAGCCGAGCGAGCGGAGCCGGGCTTGGGCGGATCGCACGGTGCGCAAGCCCAGCCCCAGGGTGTCAGCCAACCATCCGGCCTTCACCGTGCCGGCCGAACGGATCTCCCCGGTGCCCCGCTCCAGGCTGAGGCCGCGAAGGACGTAGCCCAGCATGACGTGTCCGGCGGTGGCATCCGGGCTCGATGCCAGATGCCGGGCCAGGCGGCGTGGCATGGGAATTGGACGCCGGGGGCTCCGGCCACCCGCGATGGCCTCGATCAGGGACGAGGCTTCCGGAACTGGGTCGGACGCGAAGTGGATCGCCGTCTTGGAAGGGGTAAGCAGGCCGAGGCGTTCCAGTCGTCCCACCGTGCGCTGGGTGACCCGTGGCGCCAGAGCGGTTCGGGTGACGATCTCGTGGAGGGTGAAGTCCGGGGTTGGCACCGAGCGGTTTCGCCGGGCGGGGGCGGAACGCCCGGCGGCTTCCCGGATGGCGACCATCTCCAGGCAGGCGAACCAGACCCGGGCGCCCGACCACGCGATGGCCCCCGTCTTGAGCGCGTGCAGCAGGTTGCCGAGTTGGATGGGGGTGACGGTTTTGTAGCCTGTGGTCATGGGGATTCTCCTGAATCGGATGCATCCCGCGGAATGGCCGGTTCGCACAAGGGATGAAGTGCGTCGGGACGCCGCCCGTTGGCCAAGAGGCCGGGTTGCCGGTTGGCCATCGCGCCGGGTTTGTCCCCTTGGCCAAGGGGCGGTTTGGCCAGCGCAGCCCTCACCACGCTGGCTTCAAACAGAGCGCGTCGCCCTCTGGCGTGGAAAACGTGGCGCATGGGAGACTTCACCTTGGCCCGTTGGCCCGACGGCGTGGATCCCGCCCGTTGGCCAAGTGGCCATCTCAACCTGTTTTGAAAGGAGGCAAATGAACGAACGAATCCGAAACACCACCGTCATCGCCGTGGGCAACCAGAAGGGCGGCGTCGGCAAGACCACCAACACCATCCAGATCGCCGGGGCACTGGCCGAGCGCGGCCGCCGCTCCCTGATCATCGACCTCGACATGACCAGCGGGGCAACCAAGGCCCTGCGGGCACCGACCGAAGGGTGGATCAGCAGCTTCGAGCTGCTCACCGGGGCGGAGAATGCCGAGGACACCATCATCACCAACGACGAACCCGAGGTGCCGTTGCCGCCCAACATCCATCTGGTGCCCAGTTCCCGGAAGCTGGCCGAGCTGGACACCTTCCTGGCGCAGAATCCGTGGCTCATCCACCAGGACCTGCTCATCGAGCCGATGAACCGGTTGCGCGGACGCTACGACTACATCTTCCTTGATACCCCGCCGCAGAAGACCAAGACCACCATCCCGGCCCTGAAGGTGGCCGACTACGCCGTCCTGAGCGCGATGCCCGATCACCTCGCCGTCAGCGCGCTGGCTGAGGCGTTGTCGGACATCGCCGCCGCCCAACGCCATGCCAACGCCCAATTGTCGCTGTTGGGGGTGATCCTGTGCGCCGTGCCCCGGCCCAAGACCCGACTGGCCCGCGAACTCGTCGCCTACGTGGAGCGCACCTGCGTCGATGCCGACGGCCAATCCCTGAAGTTCGCCACGGAGATCAGCCGCAGCGTGGCGGTGCAGGAGGCCCAGAAGGCCGGCCAGACCTTGATGCAACACCAGGGCGACCATCCGGTCGCCGACGAATACCGGGCCTTGGCCAAGGAGTTCGAGGAACGGTTGAATGCCCGACGCGAGTCGCTGGCGACAACCGGGGAGGTGGCCCATGCCTAGGAATCCGCGAACCGAACTCCCCTACGATCCCATCCGGGCCGACCTGGTCCGGGAAGTGACCACCTCTGCCCGACGTCCGCCGGAAGTCCCAGCCCCCCGGCTCTCCCTGACCCCGGCGCCCCCGAAACCGGAACCGGTGCTAGAGCCCACCATCACCAAACGTTTCGTCCTGACCCGGGCTGAGGATGCCGAGTTGAACGCCTTCCTGTTGCGCCTCCAGACCGCCAGCGGTTGCAAGGTGCCCCTGAGCGTGGTTGTCCGCGCCGCAATGGCGATCCTGATGGAGAACGAAGACCGCATCGCCGGAGCGGCCGAACGGCTTCGTCCCCAGCTCCCCTCAACCCACGACCGCTTGGCCTTGGGGCAGTTTGAGGAGCAGTGGCGGGAGTGTTTGGTGGGGGCATTGTCGGGAGCGTAGGGATGAGCCCGACTACTCCTTCGCCCGGCGCAAACATTCGGCGATGAGGATTGGTCCAAGGTGATAGCCGGCTGCGACCATTCCATCGAGCAGCGGACGTACTTGGGGAATCAAGCCTCGTTGCTTGGCGGCGACCAAGAGCCCCCCGGTGCCAACCAGCGGAAGGTGGTAGACGTGGGTGGCGATGCGGCGACCTTTCCGCTCATCCAACATGACGGGCAGGTGCCCGAGTTTTATGGCGGTGGCGAGGACCGCTGCCTCTCCCGCATCGAGCTGGGCTGAGAGCAGCGGGTCCGGTTCGGCGGGCGTCGTCAACTGCCGGAATTGAGCCAGTTCGCGCCGCAAGATGGCCACGTCGCCATGGGGTGTCTGGAGCAGTTCCTCGATGACTTCCATCGGGACGATCACTTCCGGAAACAGGCGCGCCAGTAGGCCCACCTGACCGACCCGGGACAAGGCCAGCAAAGGTCCCGTATTGCAGACGACGGTGCGGGTGAATCGGTCAGGCATGAGCGAACTCGGCATCCAACTCATCCTGATCCAACTCGGCCACCGCGACGCCGTAGCGTCCGGCCTCCAAGAGGAAGGCGGGGCGGCTCAAACCGCACATCTGGGCGGCCTGACCTGAACTCAGTTCACCCAGCTCGAAGTACTTCAAGGCGAGGAGGAACTGGCTGCGGCGCTCCAATCCAGCCATGGACTGCGTGGGATCCAGGAGCAGAACCTCCGGTACGACGAGCTGGATGGTTTTCATTCGGACGATGACTTCGAACAGCGGCAAGTCGCTGACTCATTGCGAAAGTGCAGCTCTGCGAGGCTGCTTTCAAGCCGGGAGGTCTATGTTCCTTGCTGGAAGCCGGGTGATTGCGAAGCGTGCAATCGGGGGGCGGACAGGATGACGCCCATTCGGCGCAGCGCACTGATCATGGAGGGCCTGGATCCAATCCAAAGGAACGGGCTCGCCTTCGAAGGCCATGCTCGCCGCCACGCTGGCTGGAATCTGCGCCCAAGCCTGTGCCCGGCGCACTTCCGGAGGAAGCGCCTGCCATGCCTGCATGTTGGCGAGCCAATCCATCGCTGCCAGCGTGGTCTATCCGGAGGTCTCCCTCAAGCAGGGCCTTCAGCGACGTCGGGCTCCGGCTCGGTTGGAGCGGCGTGGCGGGACAGGTCGAGGGCTTCCACCAATTCCTTCTGCCTCGTGTCCAGTTCGGCGAGCCTGGCCGCGTGCTCGAAGGGCACGTCCATCTGCACCCGCAGGTCGCCCAGTCGTCGTTGGAGTTGGACGAGGTGATCGGCCAGTTGGGTGCGGGTATCTTCGAGGTTGTTCACGACGTGCTCCAAGGCCCGGGTGGTGCCGTGGGCGGTCGCCTGAACCCGGCAGGTGTGGGTGACATTCCCGCGCAGAAAGAGTTCGGTCTCGCCCGATGGGAGGGGGCCAATGAGGAGATTGAACCCGGCAAAGGTGCCGAGGCGACGCTCCGCGGTGAGGCCCTTGGAGCGTTCGGCCACCCGGATGAGCATCTCACCGACGATGCCGCGGTCGGTCAGTTTCTGGGTGCCCAAGGTGATCGTGAAGCGGTCGCCGCGGGTGTCCTGACGTCGGGTGAGGTCGGCGTCGAGGGCGGTCAGGCGGCGTTCGAGTCGGGGAATCTCCTCGGACAGGTGCCGCACCTGGTTGCGGATACGGTATCCCGTTTCCCGGTGCTGGGTTCGCAGCCGGGTGAGGCGGGCGAGTTCGGCGTCCACGTTGGCCTTCTCGATGACCAAGGGATTGCCGGACGCGATGGCCTTGACCTCGGCGTAGGTCAGGGCTGCGCCGTCCACGTCCTCCAACCGCCGGAGGGAGGTGTCGCCGGACATCACCTGGGCGATGAACTTCGCCTTGGTCTCCAGGCATTGCCACATGTAGGCGTCGAAGCTCTCGGCGGTGACGTAGCGGTAGATCTGAACCTCGGAGTTCTGGTTGCCTTGTCGCAGGATCCGGCCTTCGCGTTGCTCGACATCGGCCGGACGCCACGGGGCGTCGAGGTGATGCAGGGCGATCAGGCGGCGCTGGACGTTGGTGCCGGAGCCCATCTTGGCCGTGCTGCCGAAGAGGATGCGGACCCGGCCATTGCGCACGTCCCGGAACAGGGCGGCCTTGGCGGCGTCGGAATCGAACTCCTGGATGAAGGCGATTTCGTCGGGAGGAACACCCCGGGCGACGAGCTTGTTGCGCATGTCGGTGTACACCGAGAAGCCCGGACCTGGGATCGACAGGTCGCAGAAGACGAGCTGGACGGAGCGTTGTTCAGCGGTGTCGCGCCAGATCCGCTCCACCTCGGCGACAGCCCGGTTGACCTTCGAGTCCGGCAGGTCGGGAAGCGTGGGATCGATGAGCCGGAGATCCAGGGCAGCCTTTCGTCCGTCGCTGGTGACCAGCAGCATGTTGTCCTCGTTGGGCTTTACCTGCCCGGTGCGGAGGCGGTCGGCGCGTTGCACGAGGCATTCCACGATCCGCTTCAGCTCCGGCGAGCACGGGGCGCTGATGACGGTGGGCTTGCCGCCGCGGAGCGCGGGCACGGGCAACTGGAGCATGGCGGCCGTGCGGATGTCGGCCACCTGCCGGAACTGGGCCATGAGTTCCGGGACATTGATGAACCGGGCGAAGCGGGTGTTGAGCCGGTAGCCGGAGCCATCGGGTGACAACTCCATGGCGCTGACGGGTTCCCCAAACGTGCCGGCCCAGGCGTCGAAGTGGTCGATCTTCAGGTCCCGGAGGGCGGTGAGCTGGAGGTAGCGTTGCATGGTGAACATCTCGGCCACGCTGTTGGCGATGGGCGTGCCGGTGGCGAAGACCACGCCGCCTCCCGGGCTGCGCTGGACGTGCCGGACCTTGAGGAACATGTCGAGGGCACGCTGGGAAGCGGTCTGGGGCAGCCCGGCGATGCGGGTCATCTTGGAGACGTAGAACAGGTTCTTGAAGTGATGTGCCTCGTCCACGAACAGGCGATCCACGCCCAACTGCTCGAAGGTCAGGCCGTCGTCCTTGCGTCCCTCGGCGAGGAGTTCCTTGAGCTTGGTTTCGAGCCGCTTCTTCGCCTTCTCCAGCTCCTTCACGATCCGGGAACCCCGATCCTCGCGTTGCTGCTCGGTGATGGCGTTCTCCAGGGCCTCGATCTGCTCGGTGAAGAAGGCTTCCTGCGTGGCCTGGCTGAGGGGGATCCGCTCGAACCCGGAATGGGTGACGATGACGGCGTCCCAGTTGCCGGTGGCGATGCGGCTCATGAGCGTCTGGCGGCGCTCCTTCTCGAAGTCCTCCTTGGAGGCGACGAGGATGTTCGCCGCCGGGTAGAGGGTCAGGAGTTCGGAGGAGAACTGTTCCAGCATGTGGTTGGGCACCGCGAACAGCGGTTTGCGGGCGAGGCCGAGCCGCTTCAGTTCCATGGCGGCGGCCACCATGGTGTAGGTCTTGCCGGCTCCAACGACGTGGGCGAGGAGGGTGTTGGGAGTCTGGAGGATGCGCCAGACGGCGGCCTTCTGGTGGGGACGCAGCACGACGGCATGGCTGGCCCCGGGAAGGTGCAGATGGTCCCCGTTGAAGGTGCGAAGGCGGATGGCGTTGAAGCGGTCGTTGTAGAGCCGGCAGAGGCGTTCCCGTCTCGCATCGTCCTCCCAGAGCCAGGACTGGAACCGGTCCTTCATCTTCTGCTGCCGGTCCCGGGCGGCCTCGGTGGCCGGGCCGTTGACCAACATGCGGTCGTTCACGGGATCGTGGTCGTAGATCGTGGGTGTCCGGAGATTGAGCGCGTCTTCGAGGAGATCGAGGGCGGACCGGCGGTCGGTGCCCCATTCGGTCGTGTTGGCGACGGCGATCCGGACGTTCCAGGAACCCTTCACCGCCCAACTGCCGATGAGGTCGGAGTGGGTGATCTCGACGCCCCGTTCGCCCAGCAATGACTCGGCGAAGGCGGCGAGGTCCGACGCGGGAATCCAGGCGCTGCCGAGACGGGCATCGATATCGGTCGGGGACAGGTCCTCGGGCTGGACGGAGCGCAGAGCCTCGACGTTGGGGACGAGTCGAGGATCGTGCCGGGCTGCGGCTTCGGCGGCCCGGAGCTTCTCCCGGACGTTACCGGAGAGGTATTCGTCGTCGGTTTCCCAGGCTTGGGTGGAAGGGTTGAGGAAGACGACGCCCTGGAGTTCCCGGAGGGCGTCGGCTTCGTTGAGGTGCAGGAGTCGGGATAGATGCTCCACATCGACCCGGCCGCGTTCGGCGAGGGTGACGAGGAGGGCGGAACGGGCGTCGCGGATCTCCGGGGCCGGTGGCCGGGGGGCGATTGTGCGTTCGCGGAAGATGGCGGCCTTGGTGGCGGTGCCGAACTCGCGGTCGAAGTGTTCGAGGGAAAGGAGGAGCGGCAGGTCGGGATCGCCGCGGAACGCGGAAACGTTGGCGCGTCCGGAAAGCGGGCCGAAGCGGGTGACGAAGGTGTCGTAGGCCTGGTTGAGGGCGGCACGAGCGCTGAGTTGATCGTCCTCGGGCTGATCCTGCCATTGGGTCTGGAGACAATGCCGGAGGGCGTCGCGAACGCGGATGAGTCCGCGCAGACGTTGGGCGGCGGTCTCGGACAGGCTGGACAGGAGGACCAACGTGTCGCCCTCGCGTCGGGCGAGGTGCCCCTGGACGAGGGTGAATGCGTGGGGTTTGACCGTTTCCGGAGCCGGAGGGGATTCGGCGGAGACGGCAGGCGCTGGATCGGCCGGGCGATAGCAATCGGACGGGAGTTGCCGGATGACTTCGGCCAGGTGTTCGGACAGGTCCCGGCCATTGGGCACCAGAGTGGGTTCCTGCTGCCGGTACATCCGGCCGGCCAGGCGCATCTCGCCGAGCATTCGGTCGGGATGGGCGGCGAAGTATTCGTTCACCGGGATCGAATCCCCGACGGAGTTCACAACCGGTGCCAATTCCCGCCACGACGGACCGGAGGGGGACTCCCCGGGAAGGCGCTTCCGCAGAAACACGATATCCGTGGTGACCTCGGTGTTGGCGTTCTCCTTGAAGGCGGTGTTCGGGAGCCGGATGGCGCCCAGGAGGTCGGCCTGCGCGGCGACGTGGTCGCGGAGCGAAGCGTCCTGCTTGTCGAGGGTGCCGCGCGAAGTGATGAAGGCGATCAACCCGCCGGGACGAACCCAGGCGAGTGCCGCGGCGAAAAAGTAGTCGTGGATGAGAAGCCGGGGGAACCGGGGATCGAAGGGGCGATAGTCGCCGAACGGGACGTTGGAGATCGCGAGGTCGAAGGAGTCCGGTTGCAGCCGGGCTTCCTCGAAGGGGCAGTGACGGAGGTCAGCCTCCGGATACAGCGCCCGGGCGAGCCGGGTGGTGAGACCGTCGATCTCGATGCCGGTGAAGGTCGAGCGTTCCCGCATCGCCTCGGGCATGAGGCCCAGGAAGTGGCCGAGGCCGCAGGCGGGTTCCAGCACCCGTCCGCCAGCGAAGCCGAACTGTTCGAGGGCGGCGTACATGGCGCGGATGACGGGGGCTGCGGTGTAATGGGCATTGAGGGTCGAGGCGCGGGCGGAGCGGAATTCGTCGTCGGAGAGCAGACGGCCGAGTTCCGCGCGTTCCCCGGTCCAGTTGGGGTTCCGTTCGTCGAAGACTTGAGGCAGACCGCCCCAGCCCACGTACCGGACGAGGACAGCGCGTTCCTCCTGGGTGGCGGGGCGCCCTTCGGACTCCAGGCGCTTGAGGAGCGCCAGCGCAGCGAGGTTGTCGCGGCACTTCTGGGCGAGGGAACCTTGGCCCAGCCGGTGCCGATCAAGAATGCGGAAGGGAGCGGACGCTGGGACTTCGACCGCCGCTGTTGGCTCTGAAGTCTTCGGTTCCGGCGGGCTGGACCTGACAGGAAACGGCAGGACGACCGAGGCTTCATCGGGCGCGGGCTGCCGACGGGGCAGGACCGGCGGGACGAACGAGAACAGATCCAGTTGCCGCGAGCTGTCAGCGCGGCGCAGCGAAAGGCGATTCATGGCACAACTCCTTGGGAACCCGTGAAGCGGCTCCGGAGGGAGTTATGCGGGGATGCCGGGAAAGCGTGCGGTACGGGCGCAGATTAGACGGATTCAGGGGCGCCGTCGTCGGAGTCGGCTCGATGCGCGGGCGCGGTGGACGGGGATTGGTTCAGGATCAGGTCGGCCCCAGGTCCGCCAGATCATTGAGGAACTCGACCAGCCTGTGGACCCGTGTGGATGGGTTGTTCCATTCCGGGCGCGGTTCCTCCATCTCCGCCCAGTATCGTTCCAGGCGCTGGGCATTTCGCAGGGCTGCCGGTTGATGGTCCTTCAGTCGCTCGTAGATGGAACGATCCGCCTTATCGTAGCGGAAATGCGGCGCCAGCTTTTTGGCGTACTCGTGCCGCGGGATCGCGGTGTCGTGGTAGTTGAAGTGCAGCAGGTACCACAGCTCGAACGCTTCGTTGGACCAGGCGACGTGCAGCCGATGCGCCCGGGCGAGTTCGAAGGCCCGGGCGAAGTTGGACTCCGGGAAGCTGTCCCGGTCAAAGACGCACCAAACGTCGCCGTAGGGGACGCCGTCACGCTCAGCCCGGTTGACCAAGCCGATTGCATGTTCCACCAAGCTGTCGGTGTTCATGCCCGTTCCGACGGCGATCACTTCCGCACGCGTGCGGTCGATCGGGAAGGACTCGAAGTAGAATCGGGCGCTCTTCTCGTCCTCGCAGACAATCAGAACGCGACGGCGGGGCTGAGTGTCCCGTCGGCGTCCTCCGGAGCCGCGTTGCCACGGTTTGTCACCGGCCATGGTGCACAGCCTCCTCAAAATCACCAAGGCGCGGAACTCCACCGAACTGTCCGAGCAGATACTCCTTCGAGAACTTGGCTTCCTTGCGGACACCTTTGAACTCGTCGAGGCAGTAGAGCCTCGACGCACCGAAGTGATCCTTTTCCACGAACCAGATCTGATCGCGGCGCGCCCGCTTGGAATCCAGCAAGCCCTCGTCGTGGGTCGCGTAGATCAGCTGCGCATTCTTGCGATTGGCGGGCCCGTTGAAGAGGTCCACCAAGGCTTTCGTGAGCAAGGGGTGGAGACGCGCCTCCAGTTCGTCGACGAAGAGGATCGAGCCCTCGCTCAAGGTGTGGAGGAACGGCCCCGTGAGCGCGATGAACTTCTGGGTGCCGGCCGACTCTTCCGATTCGAAGTCGAACTCGACGTTGCCGATGGGCGCTCCATCGGCATCGAACTTCCGGTGGGAAGTCGTCACCGTGAACGCCCCGGTTCCGGGGGAGTTCAGGATCTGGGCTCGAATGGCTTCGGGAATGCCCCGGGGTACCACCGACGCCAGCTTTTCCGGAGACAACTCGCGGCGATGCAGGTTCTCGATGCCCATGTCGGCCTGCTTCACGAGCCCGAGAATGCGGGAGGCGTAGTCCGGGGCTGATTTGGGATCGGACAGCAGGCGCAGGGTGAAGCCCAGAGTCGCCTGGTCGTTGATGCCGGAAATGTTCCGGAATTGATTCATCCAGCCGACGATGGATCCGGCGATCTCGCCGTTGAACTGGGCGGCCACGGAGAGGAACAGGGCGTTGGGCCGGGTCAGCTTCTCGACGGGGCGTCCCTCCCGGAAGGCGTCGCCGATCTCGATCCGCGCTCCTTCCCGGGTGAACAAGGTCGTCTCCCGAATCGAGTCGCGCTGGCTGAACAGCCACTCGGACGTGATGGCCTCGGGTGTGGCCTCGAAACCGTAGCGGTACCGGGTTCCGTCGTGGAAGAACACCGCCTCGAAATGGCTGGGGGCCCGCTCGCTTTCGGCGTGGAGTCTAAACGGAACCACCGGAATCCGATCCCCGAGCTGCAGGCTCTTCGAGGAGTTCTTCACGAAATCCCGGAAGGTGGCCATCGCGGCCAGGAAGTTGGACTTGCCGCCCGCATTCGCGCCGTAAATGGCAGCCGTGCGGAGGAACCTCCGTTGGTCCAGGCGGGCGATGTGGGTTTCCTCCAGCCAATCGTCCGAGCCGGCCTCCAACGAGAGGGTGGCCCGATCCTTGAAGGATCGGAAATTGGCGACGGAGAACTCGATGAGCATGGCGAGCGAGGCGATACCGAATGGCGGCCGAGCGACTTGGAGACTTTTAATCTCAAATGGCCTCATTTGCAAGAATATCGCAAAACATGCGATCTCACCCGTTTGCAGTCGCTTGAATCCACCTCGAACGTCAGTTCGAGGCTCACGCGGACTCAACGGTTCGAGGAGGAGCGTCGACGGAACGTTCGGATCGTCCTTGGACTCCGGTTCGGCGGTCACTCCCGGCGATTCGAATCGGCCTTCGGCAGCTTTCCTTGGCCGAAGTCTGGCGTCAGGTGGGCGGTGGCGCCGGACTGGGTCATCCACGAATGCGCCTGGTCGGCGAGCTTGGCGACCTTCAGCAGGTCGTCGCGGCCGAAGGACGTCGCGGTCTTCCAGGTGTCTCCGTCCTTGTAGCTGCGCTCGAACGTGACGTTGAAGATCACGCCCTCGCGGGTGCGATTGGCCCAGATTGCGGCCTTGACCCGCCCGAGGCGGATCTCCTGGACGGGGCGGATGGACTTGGGGGTGTTCTCGATGTTGGGCATGGCGTCTTCTCCTTCTTCTTCGTTCATGACTTCCCCTGATCGGCAGGGACGACGCCATGCTCCACGTTTCCGGAGCGAACCGAACGGGTGTTCGGTGGGGTTACCTCGGGGGTGTTGGCGGATTAGCCTGAATTCGGCCCGTTAGCACCGGAGGGGCAGCAACTCGGCATCGCTCAGTGCCCGGCAAAGTACCCCAGCTCCCGCAACGAGCAGTAGTCGCGGGGACGTTCCACCGTGCGGTGGCCGAGGATGATGTGGTCGAGCACCTCGATCTTGAGCAGTTGACCCGCCCGGATCAGGTCGCGGGTCACCCGGATGTCGGCTTCGCTGGGCGAAGGATCACCGCTGGGGTGGTTGTGGGCGAGAATGATGGCCGAGGCGCGCTTGGCGATGGCGATGGCGAACACCTCCCGGGCATGCACCAGCACCTGGTCCAGCAAGCCTTGGGCGACGTTCTCGACGGCGATGAGGCGGCGTCGGGTATTCAGGCAGAGCACCTGGAGATTCTCGACGGTGTAGAGGCGGTTGGGTTCGCGGAGGACATCGGCAACCCGCTCCGGCGAATCGAGCACCGGGGACTCCCGGTAGGCCTCCTGGGACAGGCGTTGGGCGAGGAGAAAGGCGGAGCGGATGGCGGTCGCCCGGGAACGACCGACTCCCTTCAGTTGCTGGAGTTCATCGAGGGATGCCCGCGCGATGGGCGAGAGTCCGCCGAAACGCTCCATGAGCGATTGGGCGGCGCGGGGGCCGGTGAGGGCTGACAAAAGTTCGGCGTTGGACGCCTGTTCGATGGACTGCATGGGATACCTCCTGGGGCGCAAATCAGCTCGGCCCCCGCACCGGTTATGGAGAACGGCCCGAATGTGTGCGCCACTTCGGATTGCCGTTCGGTCGCTGGCTACAGCGAGGGGAATGGCGGCAGTCTTGGCGTTGGCGCGAACTGTGGGTCGCCAACCAGAACGGCAATCACCTCGAACTCGCGGGCGGCAATCGCCCGATCCACTTCGGGCAGCGTCAGGTTGCAGACGGATGCCGCGGCCTGCCGAACGGCGTCATTGGCATCGATTGCCTCCACGGTCTGACCGAGGGCGGCGCCGTCACGAACGGAATAGAGCAAGGGGTGGAATGTGGGCATGGGTATCCTCCATCAAGTTTGGAAAATCGGCGGCTTGCCGCTTCGATTACCCGTTATGGACGGTGAATGGCGAGGTGTGCGTCGAGCGTCGTGCGCGGTCTGCGAGAACGGGTGTGCTTCCGTGTAGTAGCGTCACCCGAGATGTTCGCAGACCGGCCGAGCGGCGAGCTTCGAGACGCCACCGGGAGTGTCAGCAAAACTGTCAGCAGAATCCTATCGGGAGGATACGTGCGGGCTGGTGATGGATAAGTGTGGTTGGACTTGAAAAGGCCGAAAAACCGTTCATTTTTGGCCAGATTTCGGGGCGGAATCGAGCGATTCCGACCCTCGCCTCCAGCATTCAAGTCCTTGCAAAAAGGACAGTTGCACGATTGCAACCGGCGCAAAGCCAGGGCGAACGCCAGTGGCTCCGCCAAAGCGGCGTCGGCACCGGCCAAACACCCGCCTGGCACCCAGCCCACTCCGTAACCGGTTCGGCTTCGTCCCCTCATGCTCGGTCCCGCCCTGCGTCCGACCGTGAAAATCCCCGTCCGCTAACGCCTCTTCCGCCGCTCCCGCGGCGGCAATTTCCTCATCGAGGACACCCGCACCGGCCGCCAGACCAGCACCGGCACTTCCGACCGCGCCGCGGCCGAACGCCTGCTGCTGGCCCATGGTGAAGCCGACCGCAACTCCCTTGTCAGCCTGCAGCTGGCCCGCATCTACTAGGCGGCCGGCGATCCCGCGGTCAGCCGGCGGACCTGGGCCGAAGCGGCGGCCTCGCTGATCGAGTCCAAACACGGCGAGACCCAGCGACGCTGGCGGGTCGCCGCCCGCGATCGGGCCCTGCGGGCCCTCCTGCCCCTGCCTTTGGTCGAAACCCGCGCGGACGACCTGCTAGCGGCCATGCGCCGCGGCACCGTCAGCACCAACGTGCACCTCCGGAAGCTGCACAACTACTGTGTCGGACTGGGCTGGCTGCCCTGGCCGCTCCTGCCCAAGGCACTCTGGCCCGCGGTAAAGCCACGCCCCCGCCGGGCGATCACCGAAGCGGAACATCGCCGGATCCTCGAACGGGAGACCAATCCCGAACGGGCCGACTTTTACGCTCTCTGCTGGCATCTCGGCGGCGCCCAAGGGGACATCGCCTGCCTGCAGGCGGAAGGCGTCGATTGGAGCGCCCGGACCATCGCGTATTTCCGCCGGAAGACCGGGGCCACCTCCCTGGTTCATTTCGGCGAGGCAGTCGCCGAAGTCCTGGCCCGTCGCCCGCGGCAGGGACCGCTGTTTCCCTACCTGTGCCTGGTCCGCTCGGGGGACCGGGCCACGGAGTTCGGCCAGCGGTGCAAGGGCCTCGGAATCTCCGGGGTCACCCTGCACAGCTACCGTTACGCCTGGGCCGAGCGTGCCCGGGCGGCCGGTTATCCGGAGCGGTTTGCGCAGGAAGCGCTCGGGCACAATTCCAAGGCCATCCACCGCGCCTACGCCCGGCAGGCACAGGGGCGCCTCCCGGCGCTTGAGGAATACGAACGGAGAAACCTCCATTGCGCTCAGATCCTCGAATGGCCCCAAGCGATGGCACCCTCCGCCAACCCGGTCATTCCCCGTTCACCATTGGCGCCGTCGCACTCGGTGCCGCGGGCAGAGCCGGGGGCTTCCGACGTCCCGCATTCTTGCGCCGCCAGTAGCTGACCTGCGCCTCGTCGATCTGGCGGAGCCGCGCCTCGTCGGCGCAGAGCCGGAGGACATGGGCGGCCGCGTAACGCTAGGGCGCCTGGTCGGCATGCTCGCCGAGGCATTCCACCAGCCTCAGCCGGCGCAGCTCGCGCATCAGTTCGACGTTGACGCCCAGCAGGCTGGCCGCTTCCTGCTCGCTCAGGATGGCCGGCAGCCGCGCCTCATGCAGGCGCAGTCCCGCTTCGAGCAGCTCCTGCCGGCCCGGTCCTTCGGACGCCGGCCGCGTGCGGTCAGGCAACCTACGCATGGCGGCCTCCCTGGCGGCTGCGGGTTTTGACCGGGAAATCACAGTGAATCCCGGAACGGTTTTTGGGTCTGGAGACGTCGGCGCATCGGGCGGCGGTCCCCTGCCCCCCACCCAAACAGCCAGGCTTAGGGGCAAGACCGCCTGCAGCCGTTCGTTCACATTATCTCCTCTCCGTCAAGCCTGTTGCGAATTCAATTCAGCGGCTTGCTGCAGCACGGCGGTTACTGCCTGCAAAACGGGTCCCGATCGGCTGGAACGCGGAGGCCAAAGTCCCTGTGCTGGCCGTCCTCGCGCCATTCGCCCCGCAAACCTTCGCGGACAGTGCCCGGATCTTCCGCCTGCCGGGCTTCCAGCGTGGGGTCCCGGGTCTTGACGTCCCGGGGCCAGCGTTCCGGCTGCGCGGCCGGAGCCGCCGGCACCACGCCAATCAGAAACGCCCCGATGCGTGCATCCGGCGGGGGCATCTTCACGAGGGCGACAGGCCGTCCCGCCCCTTCCTCCATCGTCATCGACAGATGTGGCACGTGGCGAAACGCGACGGTGCCTTGCGGTGGAAATACCGGCGGCGGGGCGAATCCCACCGTCTGCTTGGACATTCTCCACCGGCAGTGGATGAACCGGTTGGGATCCATCACGCCGCCAGGGTCATCCCGGCGGCAGAGGTTGCCGACGAACGCGAAACGGATTCTGGTGGACATACGGCGGCGGGAACCGGTGCCCCAAGGCGAGGTGAAGCGGCCGGCGCCAACGGATGACGGCCGGAGAAAACAATGTGAAAGGCTGGGCTGCTGATTCCAGTGATAGGCCTGATGCGAAAACTGATCTTCCCGTTTTCCTCCTGGTCGGGCCTGGCCAGCTTGGCGCTGGTTGCACTCTTGCCTGGAATCACTGCCCGGGCCGCCGAACTGATCGTCAACGGAACGTTTGACGCCGGAGAGTCGGGCTGGACGCTCGGATATTCCCCGGGGTTTGCGAGCGGCGGGATTCCCTACACCTACGACCACGGCCCGTCCGGCAACGGCTGGGAGGTGCGGAACAGTTCCGGAATCATCTTCGGCACGCCGACGATTTCCGGTGCCACCATCTACAACGGCTGGGATGGCGGAGTGACTTCGGGAACCGGCGGCAGCGGGGTGCCCAGCTACGAGGCGGACTTGGTGTTCTTCCTCCGACAGCCATTCACAAAGGCGGGCAGCTACTCTGCGGCCGCGTTTTCGTTCCAATACAACATCGCGGGAGGGGCCTACACCGTCTATGAGCCCAGCCGCGGGGTGCCGATTGAGGGTCGAACGCTCCAGGTTGAGCTGCTCGATGTGAGCCAAAGTGTGGTGGCGACGCTCTTTTCGTTCACCCAGCCGGCGGGGAATCCTCCGACCGACCCGCCGCTGACAAGCGTCACGCTGTCCGCGTTGACGGCCCTGAACGTATTGCCCGATGGCAACTACTGGATCGGGTTCCGGCAAATCATCCCGCGATACTTCACCGGGGCCGGCGAGATCGCCCTCGACAACGTGTCGTTTGCGGTGACGGCCGAGGTGCCCGAGGGGGGGCCTGGGGCGCAGGGCTGGGAATCGGCGTGGCCGGTTGGATGGGCTGGAGGCGGAGGCCCCGTGCTTGATCCGCATGCGGTTGGTGGGACAAAGACCTTGAACCGGCCGGCCGGCTCCCTTACCTCAGGCGGGTCAGTTTTCCCCAAATGCCACGCGGCTACTCACTCCTGATCGGCCTTTCCGAGGTGGATTCCACTGCGGACTACTATCGGCGACGCCTGCCCGGCTTCAACGGCCGCGCAGGATGCGAGGGCGTGCCGAAGGATTTGGAGCTCATGGAACGGCTGACCCATTACATCGGCTACGAACGGGTCACGGCTCAGCCATTGCTTAACGCCGAGGCCAACCGGGCCAAGGTGCTTGCGGCTTTGGCCCAGTTGGCCCATCCGGATTCCGGTGTGCAGGCGGGTGACATTGTCTTTGTCTATTTCAGCTGCCACGGGCAGACCTTTGGCGAAGGCCCCACCAAAATCGCCGGTTCTCCGGTCGGCAATGCCATCAACGTTTTGCTTCTGCACGACCGGCCGCTGGTGAACATCGAGCTGTATCCCTACCTGTTTCCGTTGCTGCTGCGCGGGGTCCGGGTGGTGACGATGTTCGACAGTTGTCATGCTGGCTTCGGCAGCAACCTCAGCGGCACCGAGCAGGTGAACTCTGCATTCGCGGTGTTCGCCCCGCTAATTCAGGAGGCAGTGACTGCGGTAACCCCGCTTCTCCTCAATCTCCCGGGCATTGTATTGCCCACACTGCTCCTGCCAGGAGTCAATCTGACGCCGGCGACGGCCAACCTTATTCCGAGCCAATTGCTCCAGTCGCTCGCTCGTTCGCCGCGGATGCAGATCTTTTCCACTCCAAAGGCCACATCAACGCGCGCGCCGGGCATTGCCCATTTTGGGGCCGCGCGGGATGAAGGCCGGGCGCAGGGCGGGCCGGAGGGCAGCCTCTTTACCCGAGTGTTCTACCGGCTGTTTCTGGCGGGCGGCAACGAGCTCACCTATCCCAAGATGGCGGCCGAACTCGAACACCTATTGACGCGGCGCCCCCCGGCCTTCGAGACGGTCAGACCGGCCAATACCCGACGAGGCGAAGGCGTTCCCGAAGCCCCCATTTTCTCAGATCAAGAACCCACCCTTCACATCGGATGAACGCAAAGCTCCGCTCTCTGCCCCCACTCCTCGCTGTCACCGTGGTTGGCCTCCTGGCCGCTTCCTGCGCTTCGGTTTCGTCCACACCAATGTCCAAGGACTACCATTTTCGGAACGGGACGGAACAGCAGCGGAAAGACGCGAACTTTGATTACGCACCTCCGGCTCGGGACCGCACTCCCGGCAAGAAACCACGGCGGGGCGAGGCAAGTGTCACCCGCTATTACCTGCCCACTCCGCATGTGACGGTGCGAGCTTACGAGGTGCGGGTGTTGGGGCAGACGCGCCTGCATTTCACCACCCATGCCACGGCGCTTCCCGATCTCGATCACCCGCTTTTGCTGGAGCACAACTACAGTTTTGCCGTCAAAACTGCCCTCCGGGTGACCACCTCTCCGGAGGGTTTCCTCGAGCGAGTCACCTACGGCCGTGAACCCCAGACGGCCCAGGCCATCGCCGCCATGGCCAAGGCGGCCCTGTCCGTGGCGGCGCCGGTGCCGCTGCCTTTCAAAGGGGATTTGGATTTTCCGGAGTTCTCAAGGCTGGTTTTTGAGAAGAGCTACAAACTGGAAAAATACAAGGAGCCCATTCCAGAGACCATTGGCCAACGACATTTCAAGATCGCGCTGGAATCGAAGGGAACAGGGACGGAAGCGAAGTATTCGGGTCATCCCAAAGATCCCAGCAACTCTCTCAGCTCTATTCCTGGCTTCTATTACCGACCATTGATTCCCGTTAAGGTTTCCATCCAGCAGACCAAACTCGGGGAATCAGCGGCGACTCCCGTGGCGACCAGCGCAAAGCTGACCGACGTGATTACAGTAAGCGCTGTTGTTCCGAAGCAAGATGACCCGGGGCAGGAAGTGACCGGGCAAGAACTCTTCCGACTAAGCCCTACAAGCACCAACGTTCCCAAAGCAACGCTGGTCACCCAGGAAACCCCGATCGACATCGAGACCTATGTCTATTGCGCCGATCCCTGTCAGGTGGATGCCTTTTTCTTCACCAAAAACTTCCTCGCTGCACAGGATGTCGATCTCAAGTTCAGCGCGGGAAATCTCTACGAAGTGCGGGCCAAGCGCGACAGCGACCTGATGGCCGTCGCAAACATTCCGTTGGATGTTGTGGGTTCGGTCTTCGGTTCGATTGGCGGACTACTCAAGGTGGATGTGCAGCATCACGGTGCCGGGTCGGACAGCGTTACGTCCATCATCGGGGGCGACAAAGACCCCGCACGGCCACGGCCACCCGTGGAAAAGGACTGAGTCCCTCACCAGCGCACCAGACGGCCGCTCTCCGTAAGGGTCAGGAAAGTGCCCGAGCGGCTTAGGGGCAGCAGGCGGCGAATGGTGTGTTCTCCGCCTTCGGCCTGTAGCCCGCGATGCTGCAGCCAGGCCATCTGTTGTAGGTCGGAGGCGCGGGCGATCACGATGCGGCCGTTGCCGCCCGCGGCCACGAGTCGGTTCTCCCCCGGCACGGACTGCAGACAGTAGTTGCCGGTGAAGTTCACATCCACGCGTTGGGGTGAACTCCAGCCCCGGCGCCAGCGCAGCAGTTCTCGGTTGTCGGCTCCGAGCAGCCAGTCGCCGGATGCCGGCTCGTGGCAGGCGGAATGGATGTCGGGGCGGTCGATGTTTCCGGTGTCAATCGCCACTACGGCCGGAGTGGCCGCCGGCGCTTCGAGGGAGATTTCCGCGGCATCCACCCGGGTGAAAAGCAGTGCCTGTCGGCCGTCAGTTGAAAACGTGTGATCGGTGAATGCGTCTGGTGGGTCCCGCTGGATGGCTGGCAGGTGATCGGCGGACAGGGTGGCCGAAGCGATCCGGTGTGGTGCGTTCCCCGTGACATCCCATATCGCATAACTGCGTCCGCCGAAAACGAGCAGCCGCGACCGGCCCGGGGCAAGAGCACCAAACTCAGCTTCCACGAGAGATGTGCCCAACGCCGGGCCGTGGGATGTAACGGCTCCCGTGGGCAGGGAGACCGCGACCAGTTCGCCGCTGGCGGTGAGGGCCCAGAGGCGCTGGCCGTCGGGCGAGAATCCCAGCGGTGTCCGGGCACCGAAGAGTTCCTGCCGAATGGTCAGGGTCTCGGGATCGAGCAGGACGATGGAAGTCGTGGAACGCGTGGCGGCGACCCGCGTTTCGTTGGCGTCGGCCACCAGCCCGACCGGTCCGCCGGCCAGCAGGAAGCCGTCTGCCACTCCGCGGTGGGCCGCCAAGCGGGTGAGGTCGGTCGAAAAGGCATACAGGCGGCCGCCATCGTCGCCGGCTACGAGCCAGCGGCCGTCGGGACTCCAAGCAAGTGCCTTTGTGGCCCGATCCAAACCGCCGAACTTGGCAACCACCGCGAGGTCGGGCAGTCGGTGCAGGCGGAGCGCCTCATCTTCTCCTCCGGACGCGAGCATCGAGCTGTCGGGTGAGAATGCGAGGGAACGGGTTTCCGGCAGCAGATGGGTCGCCACCGTCGTCCAGCGCTCGGTCAGCCGTCCCAGTGTCAGTTGGCCGAGAGTGGGCTCGGCATACGCGGCAAAACGTCCGTCCGTCGAGAGGGCCATGGCGCTCACGGTGCCGGGAAGTTCCTGGACGGCCCGTCGGCCGTCAGCGAACACAAACTGCAATTGCTGACGAAAGTGGTCGCCATAGCCGCGCTCCCATGTGCGAACCAGAGCTGAACCATCCGCCGACAAGCCGGCTTCCGCGAAGAACACCGAATCGGCGCCGGGTGCTGGCGCCTTCAACCACAATTCGGGTTTCGACATGTTCGGCTGCCACCGCCACCAGGCTTCCCGTTCGGAATTCGGCCGGAAAATGACCGTGCCGGTCGCGGGCACCGTGCCGGCGACCTTGAATTTTCCCGGCTGGTTGGCGCCCGCGGGCTGTTCGGCGGGTCTTCCCGTGGAGGCCTGCCAGACTTTCAAAGGGCGATTGGTGGTGCCCGCTCCACCAGCGATCCCGGCAATCCGGTCATTGCCTAGGAAGCCGCCGAGGTAAGCGATATCTTCGATGACCGCCTGCCGCGTGAGCGAACCCTCCGGACTGAGCAGGCAGATGGTGGCCTTCGAATTGTCATGCTGGGCGACCAAGCTGCGGCCATCTGGGCTGAAGCGGATGTCCACGACCGCCGTGCCGGTGCCATCGTGGGTGGAGAGCTGATCGCCCAACGACTGCTGCCGGAGGAGCAGCCATTCCAGTTGTTCTCCAGCCTCGAGCGACGCCAGGGCCAGTTCTTCGCGGGCCCGACCAAGACGGCCGCGGTCGATGTCCGCGGCGGCGCGGGCCAGCTGGCCCCGGTAAAGTTCGAAGGATTTCTCCCGGGCCAGCCGGGCTTCCCGCACGGCCACACCCACGGCCAGTCCCAAGGCCGGGACCAGGAACAGCGCGAGCCGACGGGTTCGCCGCCAGCGCTGCTGCCAGCGGTCCATCGCCGCGGGCGATTCGCCGGCGAGGGCCAGTCGCAGGGCCTGAAGCATTTCCGCCGCATTCCGGTAGCGCCGGGCGGGCTGGTTGTGGCACGCCCGGGTCCAGATCCCATTCAGTTCTCGGAACAGTTCGGCTTCCGGACCTTCGTCAAAGTCGCCGGGCAGCCGGGGAAACTCGTGGCGGTCAAAGCCGGTCGCCGCCGAGTAGAGGACCTTGCCCAAGGCGTAGAGGTCCGCCTGCTGGGAACCGGGACCTTCCGGTGGCACGTAGCCTTCGGTGCCCACAAACGACCGTGCGCTCAGCTCCGTGGTCAGCAGTCCTAGGTCGCCGAGCTTCGGTCGGTCACCCACGAACAGGACGTTGCCGGGTTTGATGTCCCGGTGCAGCAGGCCTTGGGCGTGGAGTTTACCGAGCGCCTCGACAAGGTCACAACCCAGTTGCGCCACTTCGCCAGGGCTCAGGCGCCCGCGCCGGTGAATGACTTCCCGCAACGTGCGGGGAACATACCGGTCCGGCCCGGGGAACTCCGCGGCCTCGGCGTGGTCCGCCAGTTCCATCACGCAATAAAGCGCTTCGCGCTGCGGCGTCTCCCCCACTTCCAGGACGGACAGATGATGCAGCTCACCGGGCTGGATCCGTTCAAGGTAGCGGCGCAGCCCCTGCAGTTCCTTGTCCGCCGCCCAACCGGTTTCGGCCGCATCGCGGGGCACCAGTTTGATCGCCCGCCAAAATCCCGTCAGGCGGTGTCGCCCCAGCCAAACTTCGCCGAAAGCGCCCCGCCCAACCATCCGCAGCAGCTCGTAGTTGGGGACTTCAGGCGGCCATTCGGGACGTGCCATGGCGGAGCCTAGGCGGAGCCCGCACCGCGTGCCAAGCCATGCTCCAGACTTATTCCCACCGGGAACGCAGGCGGACCAACTCCGCGTCGTAGAGCTTCTGGACGCGATGAATCCACGTGTCCACGGTTTCGACTGCCTGGACGCCCAGCGCGGTCCGGATGCGTTCGCTGGTCCAACCGTCGTGCCGCTTCCACAGAAAGGCCTGGAGCATTTCCTGCCGCATGCGCGGCCGTCGGCTGATCCGTTGGCGCACCTCGGCGTCCAGTTGCCGAGCAAAAGCCCGGTCGAGCGACTCGCCCGGATCGGCCTCGCCCTGCGCCGGGAGACGCCCGATCAATCCGGTGGTGGATTCATCCGCCACCTCGGGTTCATGCCGGTGTCGGCCCGCGGCGGCCCGCCAATCCTCCACCCGCCAGCGGATCTTGGTCTTCAGCCACGCCTTGAACCGGCCGTGACGGGGGTCCCGCTTCAGCTCGGGCAGATCCCGGTGCACCTGCGTCATCACGATCTGCACCACATCGTCCGCGTCGCCCGACGGGATGCCCCGGCTCAGCACATAGTCACGGATAACCGGCCGGTAAGCCCGGTCGAACTCCGCCCAGGCGGCCTCGTCGCTCCGCACCATGCGGGAAAGCAGGCTCCAGCGGGTGACGGGTGATTCCGGCGCATCGCTCATGATGGTCATGCCAACAACACGGCCGGCGCCCGGCAATCCTTTCGGTTGTGATTCTGGAAACTAGGCGGACCGGGCAATTCATGGTTTCCCCCCGCGGCGACTGTCGTTTTCTGCCGCGGAGCGGTCCCGGTGACGGTCAGTCGCGGGCCCCTGGCTGGCGGAACGCTGCCTGGTTCCACATGTGGGGCGTTTCCTGAGGCCGCACGGTTCGTCGCAAGATTTCTGAAAGGATCTCGCCCACGGTGCCGTGTTGGGCTTGTGAGCGTTCCGGGCATTTCCAGGAATGTGGTCGGCCAAGGCTGATCGATTTTCTGTTGCCCCCGCGCCTGCTGAAACCGTCATGAGCCCAAACCCGAGTTCCCTGCCCTTAATCCGTGAGGCGTCGACCGAGGCCGACCGTGAACGGGTGTTCCGCTTTCGCTACCGCATCTACGTGGAAGAAATGGGCCGGCGTCAGAAATACGCGGACCCGGCACGCCGCACCATCGAGGAACCGTTCGACGCCACAGGGCACCTGCTGCTGGCGGAGCTCGGGGGCGAGGTCGTGGGCACGTTACGCACCAACTTCGCCAGGGAGACCGATCTGGACTACTACCCGGAGCTGTTCGGCATGGACAGCGTCGGGGACGCGTTTCCGGAGGCGGTGTCCCTGACGACGAAACTGATGGTCGCGCCCGCGATGCGGTCAAGCTCTCTGGCGGTGCGGCTCGCGCTGGCCGTGTTCAGGCTCGGACTCTCCTGCGGCATTCGTCACGACTTCATTGACTGCAACGCGCACCTCGAAGGTTTCTTCATGCGCCTCGGCTTCCGCCGCTATTGGCCGCATGTGGAGCATCCCGAATACGGCCGCGTGCTCCCGCTCCGCCTTGACGTGGATGACACGGAGCACCTGGAGGCGATCGGCTCGCCGCTGGCCCGCATCCGTCGGCGGACTGAGCCCGTCCAGGCGCCCGGCAAATCTTTTCCCATGACCACCATCCAGAACACATCAGGACAAATCGCATGAACCAACACGACGATTCCCCCGAAGACCTCCACGAAACACCTGTCATCCAAGGTGGCGACGAACTGATCGCCTGGCTGGACGCTCGCATCTTGGCGCTGTTGGCGCGGATCGAAACCACCGATTTCTGGCGGGCCGTCACTGCTCCGGATGCCGACCCGCGATTCCTCCGCGAAGTCATGCGCGAGGTGTATCTGGAGATCTTCTCCTACCAGCAGCACGCCATCGAAGGAGCCATCGTCGCCATCTCGCAGATGCCGCGCTCCATGCCGGTGCGGATGATCAAGGCCATGCTGCGGCACCAGGCCGAGGAGTTCGACCACGGCGAGATGGCGTTGCGCGATCATGTGGCGCTGGGCGGCGACGAACAGCACGCCCGGAACGGGCACCGCATCAGCCCCGCGGCCTACTCGGTCGCGGCGATCTGGCGGATGATCGCCGACCAGCGCGATCCGTTCGCCTACCTCGGCGCGCTGTATCCCTTCGAAGGCCTCACGCCCATCGTGTCCGAGCGCATCAAGTTCGCCTTGCTACGCCGCGGCTTCCCGGCCAACGCACTCGAGTTCGTGGAGTTTCACTCCACCGAAGACCCCAAGCACACCGATCTGGTGAAGCACCTCATCAAGGAAACCGTCACGCGCTACCCCGGGGCCGAACGTTCGATCAAGGAAGGGCTCGACCGCTTCCTTGCCATCTACCCGCTGCCTGTGTGGCAAACCGCCTATGAACGCGCCCTCAGCTCACTCCCCCAGAGAGTCGCCTGAAACCGATCACTAAACCCCACCTCACCCTCAATCCCCCAAAGTATGTTCAACAGTTCCTTCAACCGTCCCGTGGCGAGCACGCTGGCCGTATGGCTGACCGTCGCCACGGTCAATTGCATCGCTGCCGAAGCCTCGCTTTCCCAACGGGCGAAGCAGACGGCGGACAAACTGCTCGCCGCGGCCGCGGCCGCCTCCGTCAACACCTCCAATCCGGCCACCGTGCGCCGCTACGCCGAGCAGGAGTTGTCCCGTGGCGCCGATCTGACCGGCCCTTTCGCGGCCGCAGTATTCGCGGCCTTGGATACGTCTGCCCGCCAGGCCGAGGCCACCGCCCTGCTCAAGGCCGAGGGGCTCAAGCCGGACTCCGAACTGTTTCAGCAACAGTTGGCGGAAGCGACCGGTGCGCCGGCCCCGGCGGCGGCGGCCGCGCCTGCGGCCGCCACGGCGGCCCAGATCGCCACCGAAAATGCGGTCAGTGCCCTGAGCGGTTTCGGCTTTGGCCTGGGGCTCGGAATGGTCACCGACATTGGGGCTCATGAGCGGGTAAAGGCGGCCGCCCTCGACTCGGGCGGAGTTCTCCGCGTAACCGATGATGAAAACACGCGGGTGGGCTTCATGCTGGAGACCCACTACTTCTTCGTGCATGACTCGGAGAAGATTCACCGGAACCGCGAAGATCGGCGCTTCGTCTGGGGCCATGGCCCGTTCGTCTGTGCGCAGACTGGGGACAACATCATCCAGGGTGTCGGCCTGGGCTACATGGTCGGCTTCAAGCGCCCCACGGTCGCCGGCCAGCCTAACTTCATCAGCAACGCCATCAACAGCTTCAATCTGGGAGTGGCCTACTTCGTTGAACCGGACGTGCAGGTGCTGGGCGACGGATTGGTGCCCGGCATGAAGCTGAACAGCGCGGACCAGATTCGGTTTCGCAACACCACCCAGCGAGGCGTCGCAGTCGTCTTCTCCGCCGCCTTTTGAGCGGCCCGGGGGTTCGTGCCGGGAGGACATACTAACGCTCCAAACATCTCTGTAAGGTTCCAGCCTCGATCCCGGTTCTATTGGAATGAATAGACGATCTCCCACACTGACGGGAGGTTCTTGCCCGCGACCGAGCGGATTTTCCCATCGTAACTGCACCTTCGCCTCTGTAATTCACACCTCACGCTTCTCCTCCACCAACCTCCAAAGCATGAAACTCCACACACTTCTCGCACTACTGGCCATCGGCCTGCCCGGCCTGGCGGACGAACTCGCCCCGACAAAACAGCCGGTTGAAGGCTGGGGTGTCGCCCTCAACCCCGCTGGGGACTGCATGTGGAAGCCCGCGGGCGGCAAACTGACGATCACCGTGCCCGGCTCGGACAGGCCGCATGATCTGAGCCCGGAACTCGACAACCTGTCCGCCCCGCGCGTCGTCCAACCCGTCAAAGGCGATTTCATCATCCAGGTCCGGGTGGATGGCAGCTTCCAGCCCGGCGGCGAATCGACCCAGCTCGGACGCACCGGCTACACCGGGGCGGGACTCGTGGTCTTCGCCGATGAGGACAACTTCGTCCGCCTCGAGCGTGCCACCCTTCAGGGCCAGGGCGGCGAGCCCGTGGCCTACACGAACTTTGAACTCCGCGTGGACGGCAAACCCGAAAGCTTCGGCAGCACCGGGGACCTTCCCACGCAGAAGGACAAGCCGACCTGGTTGCGGCTCGAGCGCAAAGGGCAGCGACTGTGGGGTGCCATGAGCCACGACGGCGAGCACTGGTCGAAGGCCGTGCCCAAGGAACTCCGCGCGGAAGCTTGGACGCGGAACGACCTCGTTGCCGGAGTTGCCGCGATCAGCACCTCACGGCAGCCCTTCGCGCCGACATTTTCGGCCCTCTCCATTCAACCGGCTCCCCAGCCAGGCACCGACAAGGTTGACCGGAAGTGAGCAGCTCCGGCCAACGGGGCCCTGATCTGACCCGTGGTGGTTGCATTCAGTGCCCGACTGGGTCGGTTAGCCGGGTTTACCCATTGGGGCAGCACATCTGAAGGTCATGGACATGAACATTCACGAGGACCGGCGGACGTTCCGGGAGTTCTACCCGGACGCGGCGATGCGGCACCAGGTTCACTACGCCTTCGCGCACCGGTTCCTGCCGCAGTATGTCCACCAGAACCCGTTCGCCTTCTTCTCCCACCTTTGCCGCCAGGACCTGCCCGGAGGGGCCATGGAGCCAATCCGGTTCCTGCACAGCCGCTGGTCCATGTTCGAGGAGATGTCCGGGCTGTCCCAGGGAACGGGCGGCCTGTTCCGGGGCGACTTCGTGTTTCGCCGCGTCTCCGACCTGACCATGTCCATGGAGGTGGCTGCCGGTCGGCCGGTCGTCCTGGTGAAGATGCCACCGCCGGAAGGCGCGCCCGGAGCGTTCTTCGTCGCGATTGTCCTCCTCGAGTCCGCCGCGAATCCGGCGGGCTGGCCCCGGGAGGTGCAGGCGCGCGTCTTCACCTTGGAAGCTCAGGTCGCCGATGAACCCGGCGAGGTCCGGAAAGGCGTGCTGTGCGAATGGCAGCGGGATGGCAACCGCGGCAATTTCGGCCGGTTGGTTCCGGCCGAGCGCGAGGCTCTGCTGGAGGCCGTGGCCGGGCTGTTGCTGGAGAGTGACGCCCCCAAACAGGCCCAGCCGACGGCGTCGGGACCGGTTGGCGGTTCAACTCCGCCGCTCGCGTCGCCGCCTTCCCCGGAGGCGAGAAAACCGTGGTGGAAGCTCTGGTGAATAGAACTGTCGCGTCCGTCGGCCGGTAACCGGATTGCCGCCGGACGGGCTACGCCCCTGAAGAGACCTAGGGGCGGGCATCGCGATTCCAGAGGTGGGCGCGACTCTCATGGCTTAACAGCCCCGTCAACGACATTCAGATTTCCCGAGAGCCTTGACGCATGGGTTTTGCTACCGAATCGAGACTGTTGCCTCAGTAGAATGTTACCCAAAACTGGAGGCACTAAATGGAAGCTGTCAGCAAGTCGGCGCGGAAGGAAATGTTGGCGGCGGTGCGCGTCCGGTATGGACAGGCTTCATGGCTGGAAAAGGGGAAGATCCTCGGCGAGTTCGCCGCGGTGGCCGGCTATCACCGCAAGCACGCGATTCGCTTGTTGAGCCCGCGAACGGACATGGGTTCAAAACCGTGGCTGAAGAAGCACGGCGCTAAGCCCCTCTGCATTGCGGCGGGCAGCCCGTGGCAGAACGGGTTCGTGGAAAGCTTCCACGGCCGGTTCCGGGACGAACGCGCGAACCGGGAGCAATTGCACACGCTGACCGAGGCACGGGCGGTCATTGAGGACTACCGCCAGGAATACAGCCGAAGGCACCCGCACAGCCGGCTGGGCTACCTGAGTCCGGCAGCCTTTGCCCAACGACACCTTCCATCCCCGGTTGCGGTCGGGGTCCGCCCTCCCTCCACCGGGGATGGACAAACCAACACATCACAACAATCACCAACCAGCACCTAACAGTATCATCTCTCCTGGAGCAGTTTGTGCGGTCAGTTGTCCGGCCAAACCCAAAAATCGTGGTGCATATTCCACCGTGCACGTGGCGCGGGCGAAGCGGTGGTAATGCTACCGCTCCACATCAGGTCCAGCTTTCCATTCGTTTGCTTCAGGTCGGGCGGCACGCAATCTTTCCGGGCGTGATTCGCTGCCTCCAATCGTTCAAGCCCTTGGCCGTCGTTCTGGCAGCCTTCTGGGTCGCCCCGTTCCTCCGCGCCGAAAGCGATTGGCCCATGTTTCGGGGTAATCCGCAGCTCACCGGGGTCAGCGACGCGAAGATTCCGGCGAAACCCGTGCTGAAGTGGACCTTCAAGACGGGGGCCGAGGTGAAGTCCTCACCCGCAATCGTCGGCGGCAAGGTTTTCTTCGGTTCCGGGGATTCCAATCTCCATTGCCTCAACCTCGCGGAGGGCAAGCCGGTGTGGGCGTTCAAGGCCGACGGCGGAATCGAGTCGTCGCCGCTGGTGCTCGATGACCGGGTGTTCTTCGGCACCGACAACACGAACGTCTATGCCCTCGATGCCGCCACCGGCAAGGCGCTCTGGAACTACGGATTGGAGGACAAGATCCTCTCCAGTCCGAATTGGGTGCAGGCCGGTGACCAGAAGGCGGTTCTGGTCGGTGGCTATGACTTCAAACTCTACAGCCTCGGCGCCGCGACGGGGAAAACGAACTGGGTCTTTGAAACGGGCAACTACATCAACGGCTCCCCGGCGGTCGGCGACGGCCTCACGGCGTTCGGCGGCTGCGATGCGATCGTGCATGTCGTGGACGTGCTCAAGGGGACCAAGCAAAAGGAGATCGAGGCCGGTGCCTACATAGCCGCCTCGGGCGCGCTCGTGGACGGCAAACTCTACGTCGGTCACTACGAAAACGCCTTCCTCTGCGTGGACCTCAAAGAAGGAAGAATCGCGTGGACCTACAGGGACCGTGCCTTTCCCTACATGTCGTCGCCCGCGGTCACCAAGGACCGGGTGATTGTAGGCGGACGCGACAAACGGCTCCATTGCCTCAAGCGCGACACGGGCGAAGCCGTGTGGACCTTTGCCACGCGCGGCAAGGTGGACAGCTCGCCGGTCGTTGCGGACGGCCGGGTGATCGTCGGCTCCGATGACGGCCGGCTCTACATGGTGTCGCTCACCGACGGCAAGGAGTTGTGGCAATACGAGATCGGCCAGCCCGTCCAAAGCTCCCCGGCGGTGGTGGACGGTCACATCGTCGTGGGCGCGTCCGACGGCTCGGTGTATTGCTTCGCCGAGAAACGCTGACCGTGGCGGATGGAACCCGATGGCTTACCGGCGCAAAACTTGGCGCGAGAAACTCGCCGATGACAAGGGTCTGCCCAAGGTCATCCCCATCGAGGGCAAGCTGTCCCGTCGCTGGGGCATGGGCACGATGGTCATTCCCGCACCTCGGGAGGTGGACGCGATGATCCGGACCATCCGCCGGGGCCGGACGATTACCCTCAACGAACTGCGGGTGAAGCTGGCGAATAAACACGGGGCCAACGTGTGCTGTCCCATCACCGCAGGGATCTTTACTTGGATCGCCGCCCACGCCGCCGCGGAAGCCGAGGCCGAAGGCAGGAAACGCATCACCCCTTGGTGGCGCGTGCTGAAGTCAGACGGAACGCTGAATCCGAAATTTCCGGGCGGGACGGCGGAACAACGACGACGACTCCGCGCCGAAGGGCTGGTCCCCACAGCAATCGTTCGCCTCCGCGACAGGGTGGCGCCGGCGTGTCCGCCGGGGAAGTAGCCGGCTAGGCCGGACAAGCTCGTCGGCCCGGCAAACGCCCGTTGCCCGCCGGATTCGTTTCGTGCGAATTTCCCCGCACTCAAGATGAAGCCTGCCTGCCGGCGCCGCGCCCGTGACTTACGTCGTTTTATTTCCCCTGCCTGCTTCGCCCGAACGGCCGCTTCGGGCCACCTCGCGCAAGCCGCTTTTCTGGCCGTCGCCGGAATGCTGACGTTTGGCGTCACGCGGGCCGAAGATCCCCTGCCCAACGTCGAGCGGCTCAAATCGAGTCCGGTGCTCCAGCATCTGAAGCCGAATCCCCTGCCCTCGCCCGCGAAGCCCGGACCGGCGCAGACCGTCGCGCAGATGTATGTGCCGGAGGGGTTCCGGGTTGACCTGGTGGTTGGTGAACCAGACCTGCATCAGCCGGTCGCCTTCGCGTGGGACGAGCGCGGGCGCATCTGGGTCGCCGAAGCCTACAGCTACCCGACCAAGCGCCCCGCCGGCCAAGGCGAGGACAAGCTCGTCATCTTCGAGGACAGGGACGGCGACGGCAGCTTCGAGACGCGCAAGGTCTTCGCCGAAGGGCTGAACCTGGTCAGCGGCTTCGAGGTCGGCCACGGCGGCGTGTGGGTCGGGGCTGCGCCGGAACTGCTCTTCCTCGCCGACAAAAACCACGACGACGTGCCCGACGCAGCGCCGCAGGTGTTGCTCGATGGCTTCGGCTACCAGGACACGCACGAGTGCCTGAACAGTTTCCTCTGGGGCCCCGATGGCTGGCTCTACGGCATCCAGGGCGTCTTCAACCTCGCCCACATCGGCAAGCCCGGCGCCACGGATAGCGAACGCACCGAACTGCGCGCCGGCGTGTGGCGCTACCATCCGGTGCGGCATGAGTTCGAGGTCTTCGCCCACGGCGGCAGCAATCCCTGGGGGCTCGATTACGACGAGCACGGCGAACTCTTCATGACGCACTGCCGCAGCTACTGGGGCCGCGGCGGCACGACTCACGTCATGCAGGGCGGGCAGTTCTGGAACCAGGCCAACGCTAACTACGCGCCCTTCATCGTCGCCGATCCGCCGCGCGACTTCCCCGGCTTCCGCAATTACCTGCTCGCCTCCGCCCGTTACGACCACGGCGCCGGCGGTGCCGGTGTGCGCGGCAGCGACGCGATCTACGGCGGCCACTCGCACGTCGGCACGATGATCTACCTCGGCGACAACTGGCCCGACGAGTTCCGCGGCCACCTGTTCACGCACAACCTGCACGGCCACCAGATCAACCAGCAGGTCAACCTCCGCGAGGCCTCCGGCTACAACACCATTCACGCCGGCAAGGACCAGTTCTTCTGCAGCGATCCGAAGTATGTCGCGGTGGACCTCCAATACGGCCCCGACGGCGCGGTCTATTTCATCGACTGGTATGACCCGCAGCACTGCCACAACCCGAACACCGAGCGCTGGGACCGCACCAACGGCCGCCTCTACCGGATGCAATGGCAGAGCACCTACAAGCCGGTGAAGGTGGACCTTGCCGCGAAGGCGGACGACGAACTCGCCGATCTGCTCACGCACCGGAACGCCTGGTATGCCCGCACCGCCAAGCGCCTGCTCGGCGAACGCGGCTTGGCCAAGCAAACTGTATCCGGTAACGCCAAAGCGAAGGTCGAGGCCCTGGCCACCAAGTCACCAGACGCACGACAACGGCTGCTCGGCCTGTGGTCCGCCCACGAAATGGGTCTGGGCAATTCCCTGCTCCCGGCCGCCCTGAAAGACTCCGACGAATTCGTCCGCGGCTGGGCCGTGCAACTCGCCGCCGAAGGCCGAAATCCTTCCGCCGCGTTGACCGCCGAGTTCGTCCGTCTGGCGACCAGCGACCCGTCGCCGGTTGTCCGCCGTTTTCTGGCTTCCGCGATCCAACGTGTGCCCGCCGACGCGGCTTGGAAGCTGGCGTCCGCGCTCGCCCAACGCGCCGAGGACAAGGACGACCGTAACCTTCCCCTGCTCCTCTGGCACGGCCTCGCGCCCCTGATTGCGAAGGCTCCCGAAAAGGCGTTCTACCTGGCCTCCCGCACCGCCCTGCCCCAGCTCAAGGACTGGATCTACTGGTATGGCGCGACGCTCGAAGGCGAACCCCTGAACCACGTCATCCGCAGCCTCGGCCGGCTCGACGGCGAAGACCTGCGCCGCCGCCTGGCCGGCGTCTGGCTCGCGATGGAACCCCGCGCCAACGTGCCGCAGCCCGGCGATTGGAAGGAGATTGCCCCGGCGCTCTACGGCAATGCCGACCGCCGCATCCAGCGCGATGGCGAACGCCTCGCCGCCGTGTTCGGTGACTCGTCCATGTTTCCCCGCCTGCGCACCACGCTGGCCGACCGGCAGGCCGCAGCCGACGACCGCAAACACGCCTTCGCCGTCCTGAACCGAGCCCAGGACGCCGCCTCGCTCCCAGTGTTCCTCGACCTGCTGGATGACGACGCCTTCCGCACGCCTGCCATCAGCCTGCTCGCCCGTTTCAACACCCCTGAGATTGCCCCGGCTCTCCTGAGCCGCCTGACGAAGTTCAACGCCAACGACCGCGGCGCCGCCCTCGCCACGCTGACCAGTCGGCCCGCCTTCGCGTTGGCGCTGCTCGATGCCGTCGCCGCCGGCACCGTGAAGCGCGACCTGCTCACCGCGTTCCACGTTCGCCAACTGGCCGGACTCAAGGACGCGGAGGTCACCCGCCGCGTCACCGCCACCTGGGGCCGCATCGGGCAAAGCCCGGCCGAGAAGGAAGCCGCGATGGAGAAGCTGCAGAAGACCTTCGACGAGGCGCCGCTCTGGGCCTACTCGGCGAACGAGGGCCGAAAGCACTTCCAGAAGCTCTGCGCCTCGTGCCATGTCCTTGGCCAAGACGGCCAGCGCCTCGGCCCCGAGCTCACCGGTGCCGGCAAGAACGGTATCCGCTACTTCCTGGAAAACGTGATGGACCCCAACGCGGTCATCGGCACCGACTTCCAGATGACCACCGTCGAGACCAAGGCCGGCGACACGATTTCCGGCCTGATCCTCAGCGAGACCGGGAGCGCCCTCACCCTGCGCACCACCGCCGAACAGGTCGTGGTCGCCAAGTCCGACATCACCAAACGCGAAACCAGCGACCGCTCCCTCATGCCCGAAGGCCTGCTCGAATCCCTGCCCGAGCGCGAACAGATCGAGCTGCTGAAGTATCTGACGGGGAATTGAAGCACCCCTCAACCGGCGTCGCTGAAGATCTCCTCAATGGGTTGCTTGAACAGCTTCGCCACCTTGAAGGCCAGCGGCAGGCTCGGGTCGTATTTCTCGGTCTCGATGGCGTTGATGGTCTGGCGCGAGACGCCGAGCTTTTCGGCGAGGTCGCCCTGAGACCATTCCTTCTGCGCGCGCAGTTCGCGGAGGCGGTTCTTCATCGGAAGCCCCGGATGGCGCGGGCGAGGCCCAGCGCATAAAGCGAGAACGTGAAGGCGAAATAGCCTTCCCAGCCGAAGTGCAGGCGGTGGGCAAAGCCGGCTTGCTGCAGCAAGTCCACGGTCAGCCCGAGCACCAGCATTGTCAGTGAGGCAAAGCTGACCGCCTCGAACTGAAGCCGGCGTTGCAGCTCATCGAGGCCGATGATCCAGCGCCATAGCGAGCGCAGGTAAAGCAGGCCCGGCACCAGCGGCAACAGCGCGACGAAAACCCGCATGGCGCCGGTCAGTTCAGGATCGCGCAGGAGCAGGCGGGCGGCGACGGCGGCGAGCACGGCGACGGGCGCCCAGGCGTTGAGTTTGAGGGCCTCGCCGACCGGCATCTGGACGGCCTCGGGCAAGCGGGAGCTGTTCGATTTCATGCCACGAACATGTAAAGCATGCTTGTCATCACGAACGGACCAGCTCTAAGGATTGACGGGGAAACGTCGGCAAGATCTGTCAACCGGTCGCGGTCCGGACCGGCTTTTTCCAGATGGGCACGACGCGCTTCATCTCCTCGATCAGCCATTGGCAGGCGGCAAAGGCTTCGCCGCGGTGGGGGGAGATGATTTCAACCCACAGGCTGGCCTCGTTGACGCGCACGACGCCGAGACGGTGGATGAGCCGCACCGACTCCAAGGTCGGCCAGCGTTCGGCGAGCTGGTCGAACAATAGGTTGAACAGGCGTTCGGCCATCGGCACGAAGGCTTCGTAGTCGATTGCCGCGATGGGTTCACCCGCTTCGCTGCCACGCACCACGCCGCTGAAGGTGATGGCCGCGCCCATGCCGGCACCCATGGCCCGGGAGGCGATCAGGGCGGGTTCGTTGATCGGGTCCGTGGTCAGGGTGAGCGAGCGGGTCATGGTCGAAAGCGATTCCCGAGTGGCTCAGCCACCCTGCACCGGCGGAAACAGCGAGACCTCGTCACCCGGCTGCAGCACGTAGTCGGGCCGCTGGTAATCCACGCCCACGGCGATGAGCGTGGAGTTACGCAGGCCGGCGAGCTGCGGATGGCGCGCATGCACGGCGGACAGCAGATCGCCCAGGTTCGCCCCGGCGGCGAGGTCGACCTCCAGCCGCGCGGTGCCGGCGAGGTCGCGAAAATAGGACCAGAGCTGCACGGGAATCGTCATGCCGGCTCGGTGTAAACGTGGGGCTTGAGCACGCCGACGAACGGCAGGTTCCGGTAGCGTTCGTCGTAGTCGAGGCCGTAGCCGACGACGAACAGGTTCGGAATGCGGAAGCCCACGTAGTCGGCGTCGAACCGGCCGGTGCGACGCTCCGGTTTGTCGAGCAGCACGCAGGTCCTGAGGCTCGCCGGGCCGAGTTCGCCGAGCTTCGCCGTGACGGAACGCAGCGTTTTGCCCGTGTCGAGAATGTCGTCCACCACCAGCACGTGTCGGCCGCGGATGCCGAGCTTGAGCTCCTTGGTGTAAACGAGCTGCCCGGACTCCGTGCCGCCGCCGTAACTGGAAACGCCCATGAAATCCAGCCGCAGCGGGAATTCGAGCCGGCGCAGCAGGTCGGCGAGGAACATCACGGTGCCGCTGAGCAGCGCGACGATCACGGTGTCACGCCCGGCGTAGTCCGCCGAGATCTGCGCGGCGAGGGCGGTGATGCGTTCCTGCAGCTGCGCCGCGGGGATGAGCACGGCGTCCACGTCGCCGGCATGGGGCGCCGGAACGGGCAGGTCGGTCAGGGCAACCGGGACGGCGGAGGCGCTGGAATTCACGGTGAGGGCGAACCGGGCTTGGCCGCCGCAAGTTCGCGGCGCAATTCGTCCGCGACTTTCGACTGCGGGTCAATGGCGAGGCCGGCCTTCCACGCGGTCGCGGCGTCGGCCGGCCGCTTCCACCTCGCGAGGGCCCGGCCGTGGTAGAGGAACACGTATTGCCGGAACTCCGCGTCGAAGTCGCCCCGGTCGGCCCGTTCGCGCAGCCAGCCGAAATCGGCCTCAACCACCGACCGGCGCTCGAACAGGTCCGGCAGGTAGAGATTGTTCACGGCGCGGGTGAACCGGGCGTTGTGGTCTTCGGGAAACTCCGCCAGGGCGGCGTCCATCTGGGCCAGGCCTTCGCGGACCCGCTTGAGTTTGGTGCCCGGCCAGAAGGCGTCGCGGGCGGTCAGGACAGTGGTGCTGCCCAGCAGGGCGCGGCCGAAGGCGTGTTTCGGTTCCGCCGCGAGCAGCGTGGCCAGATGGGCCTGAGCCCGGCCGATGTGAAAGGCCGCGTCCTCGGCGCCGCGAGTGGCCTCGTTGTGATGCAGCTTGGCCAACTGGATCAGGACGGCCGCATTGGTCGGATTGGCAGCCAGCTGCGCATCCAGCTCCGCCAACTGCCGGTGGGCCGCGCGATCCGTGCCCTCGGCCCGCAGGCCCACGACGGCGAGCAGCGCGCCCAACCCCAAGCTCCACCATTGATTCCGGAAGCCCTTCACAGCGAGAAGGGATGGCACGCCTTCACGGTTGTTCAAATATGCTTCGAATCGTCGTGATCCTTCTGAGTGTAGCCGGATTCCTGGCGCTTGAAGTTCACCTCGTTCTTTTTGACGTAGGCCTGGAAGACATCGTCGGCGCTCATGCCGAGCACCTGCGCGATGGAGATCAGGAAGTGGAAGAGGTCCACGACCTCCACGCGGGCGTTCTGCTCGTCGAACTTCTGGTATTTCGCCCACCACTTCCACGGCACGCTGTCGGTCAATTCGGCCATCTCCTGCGACATGGCCCGGCAATAGTTCAGCACCCACTTGGTCTTCTCGGCCTCGTCCATTTTGTCCGTGTGGACGCCGATGCGTTCATTGAGCGCTTTCTGCATGCGGAACAGCTCGCGTAACTGGTCAGGAGATTCCATGGGCGCGGAGGGTGGCGGGCGAACCGGGTCGGGCAAGGTCGAAGTGACTGAAAGCACGCCTTCTCTCGCCGATGACGTGAATGACCGTCGGCAGCGACTCGGCAACCGCGCAGCCAAGGCGCCAGGTTTGGCCGCAGAAATCCGTTCGCGCCCTGCCGATAACCGCGGGTAAGCTGCGGCCATGCTCCACCCAATCGTTGGCCAGCGTGCCCGCAATGGCCGTGAGGCCGTCTGGTGCCGAATCGCCAGGCTGCTCCTTGCCAGTATCGGCTGGATGACCGCTCTCGGCGCCGCCCCGATCGGACTGTTGCCCGACAACCCGCGTTATTTCAGTTTCCGCGGCAAACCCACGGTCATCATCACCAGCGGCGAACACTACGGCGCGCTGGTGAACCGTCAGTTCGACTTCGCCCGCTACCTCGACACGCTGGCCGAGGAGGGCCTGAACGGCACCCGGGTTTTCCTCGCCTACCGGGAACAGCCCGGGGCCTTCAACATCGCCCGCAACACTCTCGCGCCCCGGCAGGAGGATCTCCTGATGCCCTGGGCGCGCAGTAACCAGCCCGGCTATTTCGACGGCGGCAACCGGTTCGACCTGACGCGCTGGGACGAGGCCTACTTCCGGCGACTCCATGACCTGATGAAGCACGCCGGCGACCGCGGCATCGTGGTCGAGGCGAACCTGTTCTCCTGCTTCTACAGCCCCAAGTCCTGGGAAACGCATCCGTTTCACCACCGCAACAACGTCAACAACCTCGCGGAATGCGCCTGGGATGAAGCCCTGAGCCTGCGCGACCCGAAGCGGGTGGCAGTGATGGACGCCTATGTGCGGAAGCTCGCCGCGGAGTTGCGTCGTTATGACCACGTGACCTTCGAGATCTGCAACGAACCCTACGTCGGCGGCGTGGACATGAAGTGGCATGACCACATCGCCGACGTGCTGGCCGAGGCGCTCCGTCCCGGTCCCGGCGAGACGGCCGCCAACCTGAGCCTAACCCACCCGACCACCCATCTCATCTCGTGGAATGTCGCCAACGGCACCGCCCGGGTCACGAATCCACACCCGGCGCTGGGCATGTTCAACTTTCACTACGCCACGCCGCCGGATGCGGTGAAACAGAACCGCCACCTCAATCGCACCGTGGGCGACAACGAAACCGGCTTCCGGGGCACCAACGATGCGCCCTACCGGATGGAAGCCTGGGATTTCCTTTTCGCGGGCGGAGCCCTCTACAACAACCTCGATTACTCGTTCGTCGCCGGCCACGAGCGCGGCGACTTCGCATTTCCCAAGGACCAACCGGGCGGTGGCACCCGCTCCCTGCGGGCCCAACTGGGCTTCCTCGCCGAGGTGATGCGGACGTTCAATCTTGCCCGCACCCGTCCGGACACGTCCTTCATTCGCGGCGGGCTTCCGCCCGGGATGTCGGCGGAGGCGTTGGTGGAAGGCGACCGGCAACGGGCGATCTACCTCCGTCCCGCCGCGCTTTCGTCCCAGTTCTCCGTGCGCTGGACCGGACAGCTCATGCCGCCCGCCACCGGTGATTACACCCTTCGGACCGTGTCCAACGACGGTGTCCGGCTCTGGCTGGATGACCGGGAGCAGATCGCGAACTGGACGGATCATTCCGAGACGGAAGACGTCGCCACCGTTCGCCTTGAGGCCGGCCGGCCCGTGAACTTGAAACTCGAATACTTCTACGCCGGCGGCCAGGGCGTCATGCAACTGCGCTGGACCCGCCCCGACGGCGTTACCGAGGCCATCCCGGCCAACGTCCTCCGCCGGAGCGACGGCCAGCCCGGACTGGCCGCGACGTATTTCTCCGGCACCCAGCTTCAGCTAGGGCCGGAAGTGCTGCGGCGCACGGACAGCACCGTGAACTTTTCCTGGGGCACCGAGGGCTTTCTCGGACGGCAGACCGTGCGGCGGCTGGAAGCACTGCAACTGGAACTCCCCGCGGGCCGTTACCTGGCCGAGTGGTATGATCCCGCCGGTCCCAAGTCGTTGGGCCGGGAAGAGTTCAACCATGAAGGCGGCGTCCGAACACTGCCGGCACGCCAAGCGGGCGACGAAATCGTGCTGCGGCTGGAACGGCGCTGATCGTAGAGCGCGGTCAGCGGCGCTCCAGCTTGATGGAGCCAAGGTCGAACCACGCCTCGCCCTTGGTGGCACGCAGTTCGAGGATCACGGTGACCTCCTCGTCTCCGCCCAGCTCGAAATCGAACGTCAGCGGCGTCCAGTCCAGGGTGCCTTCGAGCTTGTGCGTGCGCTGCGATCCGCTCACCCGGATGCCCACGCCAGAACCCAGGTTGCCCGTGTAGGCCACGACGTTGCGCGTCGCCGCCCGGGCGCTCAGCCGGTAGGGCCCGGCCGGCAGCTTTGCGTTGGCCCGGTAGGAGGCGATCACGTCGCCGGCGACCGTCGCGAGGTGCAAAGACGCCGGGTCGCCGTCCTGCCGGAGCTTCCGGTCGAAGCGCACGGAACCGCTCTGGAAGACTTCCTCCCACTTGGCCAGCGGGATCACCGTGCCCGGTGCCAGCGCCTTCATCGGCTCCGGCCACGAACGGATCTCCTCGTGAACGACGCCGATGCGTTCCACGATCATCCGCCGCTTCTGCCGGTCTCGCCGTCCACGTAGCGCCAGTCGCTGCCAGGTAATTCCGCCATCGCCACCCGGATGCGCTCCCGGATTTCCGCGATCTTGTTCGTGATCGGACCGACCTGGAACGAACTGGCCGCCAACTCGGTCATCCGCTTCCGGAGGCGTTCGCGCAGTTCGGGCAGGTCAAAGACGCGGTTGGGAACAAAGCTGCTCCAGCCGTCGCGCACCTGGTCGTGGGTGTTCCGGAAAAGCTGGTCCATGCCATGCGGAATGAACGTCGCCCGGCCATCGGGATCGAGATAGACCCGATAGTTGTTGCGGTTGCGGATGTAACCGTCCCAGTCGGCGGTGAACATCTGGAAGGTCACGTAGGTCAGGAAACGGTCCACATCGAGGACGGCATCCAGCTTCGCCCGTCGCTGCTCCGCGGGGAGCCGCAGGGACGTTCGCAACTGCGCGAGGTCGCTCCAGTTGGTCACCCCCTTGCCGGCGTCGCGTTCCAGATTCGTGGTGATGTCCCGGACGAAACCGCCGTCATAGAGGTTGCCGGCCGCATTGGTGCCGCCCGTGAAGTGACGGCGGATAAATTCCCCGTCGTAACCCTCCTTGAGCACGTAGAGACCGAGAAAACGGCCATTCAGCGTCACCAGCGCATGGCTCGCCCGCGCGGTGGGCACGCCGGCGCTCAGGTAAAGCCAGCTCGCCAGGTTTTCGTCGAGATAGGACGAATCCTGCACCGAGTTGTTGAGGGCCAGCTTGCCGAGGCCGAAACAGCGCTGGCCCGGCTTGAACTTGTCGAAGTTCAACGACAGCGCCGGATTGTCATCGATGCTCCGGGTGCTGCCGGCGGAGCCCTTCACATGCACGGCCACCGAGGTGAACACGTTGGTGCCGACCTTCACTGTGGCCGGCTGGCTTTCGCGCGGATTCTCCCGCAGGCTTTGCAGCTCCTTCCGCCCGAGCGTCACCTCAAAGCGACGAATCGGCCCCGCAAAAAAATCCGCAGCCTCCCGATCCCATTGCTGCCATCGCGCCTCCTTGGATTCGGCGGCGGACGCCAACGAAGCGGAAATACCGGCCCACAGGGCCAGCAGCAGGAGCGTGGGAAGGCGGCGCACGGCGGAAGTGGACGGCCAACCGGGGCGGATGTTCAAGCGGCGCTTCGGGCCGTCGCCGAAATGTTGCTGAAGTCCGCCCGGCTTCCGGCTTTGCGGGCGGCGGTTCCGCGGTATCCTTGGCGGCATGAAGGAAGCCTACATCGCGGCCAAGGAACGCTGGGCCCGGAAGATGGCCGGCCAGGAAAAGCCGGCGGTGCGCTCGGAAAACCGCCTCCCGCCCGGCCAACGGCAGGTCCACAACTTTCCCGTGCTCGACCTCGGGGTGAAACCCGCCGTGACCACCGGTCAGTGGCAGCTCAAAATCGGCGGCCACGTCGAAAATCCGGTCACCCTGGACTGGACGGCATTCACCGCCCTGCCCCAGTTCAAGGACGTAAGCGACTTCCACTGCGTGACCACCTGGAGCCAGTTCGACATGGCCTGGGAAGGCGTCGCGTTCTTCACGCTCGCCGACTTGGTGAAGCCCAAGGCGAGTGCCACGCACGTCTTTTTCAAGAGCCACGACGGCTATTCCACGAACAACCCGCTGGACGTGATGATGGACGACGATGTCCTTATCGCCCACTCGTGGAACGGCCAACCGCTGCCCGTCGAACACGGTGGCCCGGCCCGGGTCATCGTGCCGAAGAAGTATGCGTGGAAGGGGGCCAAGTGGATCCGCGAAATCACCTTCCTCGACCGCGACATCCTCGGTTTCTGGGAAGTCCGCGGTTACTCGAACACGGCCGATCCGTGGACGGAGGACCGGTTTTCGTGAGCCACTTGGATTCAGGCCATCGCCTCAATACGTCAGCAAATCCACCAGTTCCTCCCCGCGCGGCAGCAGCGTCCACACCTGGCCGCGTTTGAAGACGAATTTGCCGCAGGGATTCGCCTGCCAGACTTCGGGGTTCACGCTGACCAGATTGACCTTGCCGGTGCCCTTCAGTTCCGAAGCGGCCCGCGGCGTGATCCGCGCCGGGATACCGTTGAACGTCAGGCTCAGTTCGTAGCCGGCGATGCCCTCGCGTTCGGCCACCGGATTGCGTTTCACCAGCGCCGCGTAGCGCTTGAGCCACGGAAACTGGGTGTCCCGCACCGTGATCCGGCACAGCTCGGGCCGTTCCTGCAGGTAACGCACGAGGCTGAACGCCTTACCGAGCCGGGCCTGCTCCCGGAAGATCTCCGCCGGGTTGACCCCGAGCAGGTTGTGCCCGTTGAAGTTGCCGTGATCGTTGCGGGTGCCCTTCAGCCGGTCCCGGTGCCAGACCGCGTAACGCTCGTTGACCACCAGGTCGATCTCGAAATGCAGGTGGGCCCGGTCTTTGGTGATCGCCTGCCTGGTGTTGGCCGTGCGTCCCATTGTGGCGATGCGCTGCCCCGCCTTCACCGGCGTGCCCATGCGGATGCCCGGCGCAATCGTCGAGAGATGGGCATACAGCGTGTAGATCTCCAAACCCTCGATCTGATGCCGCAGGACCACGTAGTTGCCAAATCTGGACAACGCGGGCTTGGCATTGACGTAGGCCACGGTGCCTTCGGCACTGGCGAGGACCGCGTCGGTCGGCTCCCCGCGCCGGTCGCGTTCGAGGCACCGGATGTCGACGCCTTCGTGGAACTGATTGCCCGAAGAACGCACGCAGCCGAACTGGCCCGCCGTCCAAGTCTTGCCGGCCGTCGCCTGGAAGAAAGCCTCCTCCTGGCCGGCTTCCAGCACCGCGCGGTTGGCGGTCGGCAGTTGAAACGGCTGGGCGACCAAGCGGCCGACCAGCCCAAGAACGCCCAGGAGCGTCCAGAATGTGCCCTTCATTACCGGCGATTCTCGAAATCCTTGATGACTTCCTGGGCTGCCGAAGGCTTCTCCTTCTTCGCCTCCTCCTTCTTCTTCTGCTTCTCGGTCTTCTTCTTGTCGGCTTCCACTGCCTTGGGCTTCTTGGGCTTGGCTTGGTTCTCCAGCTTGATCGCGACGTTGTTGAGACCGCGGACGAACCGGTCGGCCTCCTCCCGGCTCAGGTCCGGCGTGAACACGACCACGCCGGCGCGCAGGGCCGACTTCATCACCGGGGCGGCCAGCCAGCGTTGGACCGACTCCTCCTTCCCGACGGTCCACTGGCCGAAGGCGACGAGACGCAGTCCGGCATGGGACACCGAGGCACCTTCCAACGCCATGCGGCCGTGCGTGGTCAGCTCCAGGCGGATGGAAAATCCGCCGACCGTGCTGATGACATCCGCCCGGGCGATGTCCCGTTCGTCGGCAAAGGGTTCCCGCTCGATCTTGATCGTCACCGGGCTGCTCCGCGGCAACGAAGCTTCGGTGCCGGCCATGGATTCATCGCGCACTTCGGTGAACAGCCGGACCACGGACATGTCCTTGGCTTCCTGCTTCGCCTGCTTCTCCGCCGGTGTGGTCGCGCAGCCCGCGGCGAGCAGCAGCAGACCCGCCCAGCGGAAAAAGGTGTTGATGGGGCGGCTGCTTCCGCCCATTTTCCGGCCCGAAATAAGATTCATCGTTCGCACAAAGAGAAACAGCTATGGGCAAACAGCACAATAAAGTCGAGAAACGCACCCGCCGTAAGGCCTACCTCAAGCGCAAGAAGGCCACCGCCAAGACCACCGGCAGCAAGAAGGGCTGAGCACGTTTCCGACCAGTTTACGCCACCCCCAGCGGGTGGCGTTTTGCTTTCGGACACCGGTTGCCCGCGATTGCTCGAAACATTTCCCACCTTTTCTCCATCATGATCCTCTGCGGCATCGGCGATGAAGCAGGCAACCACCTGCGGTCCCAGATCCAGGCGACCCAGCGGCTCGGCTGGCGGCATCTGGAGATGCGGAATGTCCAGGTGGACGGATTCGCGAAGGCCAATCTCCACGAGATCCCGGAGGCCGCCTTTGAAAACGTGGTGGCACAGTTGGCCGAGGCCGACCTGCGGGTCCATTGCTTCGGTTCGACCATCCTGAACTGGGCCAAGAAGGTTTCCGATCCGTTCGAGCCGACGCTGGCCGAGGTCAGCCGGGCGATTCCGCGAATGCAGCGCCTCGGCACGAAGTTTGTCCGCATCATGAGCTGCAAGCCGGGCGACGACGAAGACCGCATCCCGAGCGAGGTCGTCCGGCGGGTTGGGGAAGTCACCCGGCGGTTCCTGGATGCCGGATTGCAGCCAGTGCACGAGAACTGCATGAACTACGGCGGCATGAGCTGGCGGCACGCCCACGAACTGCTCGAGGCCGTTCCGGGGCTGAAATGGGTCTTCGACACCGCCAACCCGGTGTTCAACTTCGACCGTTCGCTGCCCCAACCTTGGCGCCGGCAGGACGCCTGGGAGTTCTGGACCCAAGTCCGCGAGGCGGTGGTCCACATCCACATCAAGGATGCGCGGTGGAATCCCGCCAAGAACGACGCCGACTATCACTGGCCCGGCGACGGCGACGGGGCGGTGCGGGAAGTCCTGCAGGACGCCGTCAACCGCGGTTACACCGGCGGCGTGAGCATCGAACCACATATGGTCGCCGTGTTCCATGATGCCAACGCCACCGCGCAGGACGGGGCGTTGCAGGAGAATTTCGTGGAATACGGACGCCGGCTGGAATCGCTCCTCGCTGGTCTGAAGCGCTGAAGGGGTTTTGCCCGAAACCTCCGGGTTGCCGGCCCTCAAGCGCCGGCAAAATGTGCCGATGCACTGGTGGCGCCCCGGTGCCCCCGTTCACGGCTCGTTATTCCCCCTCGTTTCGTGGGCGGCGCCCCGGCACGCCGCCGCCCATGATCGCCCCAAAGTTCCCCGACCGTTCCCGCGCCCGGAAGGCCTCCGGCCGAGCTTGGATCGTCTGCTCCGGCATCTTCGGCGGCATCTCGGCATCTGGCGCCGATGTGGACTCCGTCAAGGACCTGAGTCTGCGGGAACTGATGGATGTCCAGGTCGTCACGTCCGCGGGCCGCAAGGAACAGAATTTGGGCGACACCGCCGCGGCGGTGTCCGTGATCACACAGGAAGACCTCCGGCGCTCCGGCGTGGTCCAGTTTCAGGATGCCCTCCGGCTGGTTCCCGGGGTTGAGGTCGCCCGCAGCGGCAACAACGGCTGGGCCATCACGGCGCGCGGATTCAACGACCCCTTCGCCAACAAGCTGCTGGTCATGGTCAACGGCCGCAGCATCTACACCCCGCTGTTCTCCGGCGTGTTCTGGGACTCGCAGCGGCTCCCCCTCGAAGACCTTGAGCGCATCGAGGTAATCCGCGGCCCCGGTGCCAGCGTGTGGGGCGCCAACGCCGTCAACGGCGTGATCAACATCATCACCAAGGACGCCCGCGACACGGTCGGCAGTCTGGTCAGCCTGGGCGGCGGAAACCTTGATACATTCGTCGGCGAAGTCCGGCAGGGCTGGCAGCTGAATGAGCATTCGTGGATGCGGGTTTACGGACGCTTTGAGTCCCGGGCAGAGAGCGATCTTAGCAACGGAGCGGGCTATGGCGACGACGGTGAAATCGGGTTGGGCGGACTGCGCTACGACTGGCATCCGACGGAAACCGGACACCTGCTGCTGGAAGCCGAGGGCTACGGCGGACGGATCGGCGAACTGGAACCGCTGCCCACGCTCACGGCGCCCTATTCCCGGATCGGAGCGGGCGACTACGGCGTCCAGGGCGCCCACGTGCTGGGACGCTGGACTTCCGCGGTCTCGGATGCTTCGGAACTCACCCTTCAGGCCTATTACGACTACAGCCGGCGCAACGCCTTCGACCTGCACGAGGACCGCCACACCGTGGATCTCGACGCGGGCTACCGGATTCGCTGGGCCGAAAACCACGACCTGAACCTCGGCGTCAATTACCGGTGGTCACGCACCCACCTCCCCCCCAAGGCGCTGACGCCCGTTTTTCTGAATTCAGATGACGCCTTTGAACTGGCCAGCGTCTTTGCCCAGGACGACTGGGAACTCGTGCCCGGCCGGCTGACGGTCACCGGCGGGTCGAAGTTCGAGTTTAACAGCTACACCGGGATGGAATTCCAGCCCACCGGCCGGCTGCTGTGGAAGCTGGCCGAGGCGCACACCGCCTGGGGTTCGGTCTCCAAGGCGGTCCGGGTTCCCTCCATGGCCGAGGACAACGGCCAGATCGTGCCCGCAGTCGCTCCGCCCGGCACCTATCATCCCCTGCTGCCGGCCCTGACCCGGCTCCGCGGCAACGCCGCCTTCGGAGCGGAGGAACTGCTGGCCTACGAGCTCGGCTACCGCTTCGACGCGTCGGAACGCCTTACCCTCGACGCCGCCCTCTACTGGCATGATTACGACCAACTGCGCGGCCTTGCCCCGGGGGCACCTGCAGTGGAGAACTCGGCCGGAACCAGCTACCTGGTGGTGCCCCTCGATGCCGTCAACGACACGTGGGGCCATTCGTATGGGGCCGAACTCGGCAGCCGCTGGCAGGTCGCGGAAACATGGCAGTTGCGGCTCGCCTACACCTATCAGGATATGGAGCTGCACGGCTCGCTGACCGACGCCGAGGGGCTGAGTCCACGGCATCGCATTTCACTCCACTCGCTCCTCGATCTCCCGGCCAACGTGCGACTCGACACCGTGGTCCGGTTCGTGGACCGCCTTTCCGGTGGCGGCATACCGGCTTACACCACCGCCGACATCCAGGTGTCCTGGAGACCGCGGCCCCGCTTGGAATTGTCTGTGATTGGTCGCGACCTGATCGAGCCCCGTCACACGGAGTTTCCGACCAGCTCCTTCTTCCTCGTGGTCGGTCAGCCGGTGGTGCAACGCAGCGTCTTCGCCCGTCTACGATGGGAATTCTGATCCAACGAGCCCCGGTGCTGACCCGTCTGGTCGGGATGCTGCTGTGGCTGGCCCTGCTCCTGCCTGCCACCAAGGCCGACAGCGGCAGCCGGCGTTCCCTCAGCACGGCGCCGGAGGTGGCCAAGGCTTCGTGCCTACGCCTGATGGCGCGGGAAACCCGCTGGCCCGATTCCGCCTTCGTATCCGCCGACGCCCCGTTTGTGATCGGCCTCCTGCAGGGACAGCACCTCCAGGAACCGCTCACCCGGCTCTTTGACAAGGAACGGATCCATGGGCGAGCCGTGACCATCCGCACGGTCAAATCCGCGGGCGAAGCCGGGAACTGCCACCTGCTGTTCGTCGGCAACCAGAATGCCGAGTCGTTGAGGCGGGAACTCCGGCAGCTTCAGGGCCGGGCGGTCCTGACGATCAGCGAACAGTGGGACGGCCTCGACGCCGGCGCGATGATCACCGTCGGCATCGTCGCCGAAAAACTCCGCTTTGACCTCGCCGTCGCCGCCGCCGAAGCGGCGGGCCTAAAGGTCAGCGCCGATGTGGTCGAACTCTCCTTGTCGCAGGGCAAACGGAAAGGACCGACGCCATGATCCTCCACCGGCTAGGGGCGCTGCCCATCCGCCAGAAGCTGACGTTGCTGATGCTCGCAACGTGCGGCCTGGCTTTGGGCGTCCTGACGGCCGTGACCCTCGTGACGGAATACATGGATTCCCGCCGGTCCCAGCCGGCCGAACTCCGCCGGCTGGCCGGCATCATCGGGAATCGCACCGGTGTCATGCTGGAACTCGACCGGACGGAGGAAGCCGAGCTGGCGCTCACGGCTGCCCTGAGCAGCAATCCCGACATCGAGCGGGCCGCCATCTTCCGCCCCGACGGCAGCCGGTTCGCCGGCTACGTGCGCTCCGAGCGGAAGCCGGATTCCCTCCCGGACAGCGTGGGCGAAGCCGGGCACCGGTTCACAGAGGGGCGGCTTCAACTCACCCATCTGCTCGCCGAGGCGGGCGCCGGGGCCATTTTCCTCGAGTCCGACCTGCAGACGTTCAACGCCCGCTGGCAACGGCTGCTCCTCAATGCCCTCCTCAGCCTCGCGGCCGCCCCACTGGTCGCGGCACTCGTGGCCTGGCGCCTGCAGCGCTACATCACCGAGCCCGTGGTCGAACTGGCGGAGCTGACCTCCCGGGTGGCCGAACAGCGGGACTACTCGGTCCGCGCCCGCTGCCGCGGCGGCCCGGAGCTCGGCCGCCTGTGCGAGGGCTTCAACGAGATGCTCGCCCAAATCCAGCAGCAGGATGCGGAACTGCATCACCACCAGCAGGAACTTGAGGCCCGGGTCCGTCAACGCACCGCGGAACTCGAAGGCCAGGTCGCCGAGCGCAAGCTGGCCGAGAGCCGCCTGGCCGAATCCAACGCCCGTCTCGAGACCGCGGTCGCCACCGCCCAGGCGATGGCCGAAACCGCCCAGGCGGCCAGCCGGGCCAAGAGCGAATTCCTGGCGAACATGAGCCACGAGATCCGCACCCCGATGAATGGCATCATCGGCTTCACCAACCTGCTCCTCGACACTCGGCTCGACACCGAGCAGCTGGACCACGTGAACACCGTCCGCGGCAGCGCGGAAGCCCTGCTGACCATCATCAACGACATCCTCGACTACTCCAAGGCCGAGGCCGGCAAGATGCAGCTCGAAGTCATGGACTTCGACCTGCGCGAGGTCGTGGAACAGTCCGTGACCCTGCTCGCCGAACGGGCGCGTGCGAAGGATCTGCCGGTGGTTGCCTTCGTGGACCACGCCGTGCCCCGGCGGCTCCGCGGCGATCCGCTTCGGCTCCGGCAGATTCTTCTCAACCTGCTCGGCAACGCGCTCAAGTTCACCGCCCGGGGCGAAGTTGTCGTCCGGGTCGGTGTCGAGGCCAAGGGGGATCCCGTGGGCCTGCGCTTCGAGGTCGTCGACACCGGCATCGGCATTCCGCCGGCCGCCCAGGCCAAGCTGTTCCAGGCGTTCACCCAGGCCGACGGCAGCACCACCCGCAGGTTTGGCGGCACCGGCCTCGGGCTCGCGATCTGCCGTCAACTGGTCACCGCCATGCACGGCGAGATCGGCGTCCGCAGCACTCCCGGGACCGGCTCAACTTTCTGGTTCGTCGTGGCGCTGCCGCTCGCCACCGCCACGGAGGAACCCGAATTGCCCGATGTGAAGGCGCTCGTCGGCCGCCACGCGGTGATCGTGGATGACCATGTCACCAACCTGAAGATCATCGAGCACCACATCCGCAACTGGGGCATGACGTCCACCTGCTATTCCAACCCGCGCGAGGCCTTGGACGCGCTTCGTTCGGCACCTCCGGAAGCACCCAAGCCTGACGTCGTGCTGCTCGACCAGGCCATGCCGGAGATGGACGGTCTGGAACTCGCCAAGGCCCTCAGCGAGACGCCGGCCCTCGACGGTCTGCCCATGCTGCTCCTGACCTCGATGGGCATGCGGCCGCCGCCCGAACAACTCGCCGCCGTGGGTATCCAGACGTGCCTTTCCAAGCCGCTTCGTGAAGAGGAACTCCAGCGGCATCTGCTGCGCGCGGTCGCCCCCACCGTGGACACTGCACGGAAAGAGCCAAAAGCGGTCGCGCCGCCGGAACCGGAGTCGGGTTCCATGGCACATGCGATTCCTCCCGCTCCCGCCGGCTCCCCGCCGGAGCCGGCTGCGCCCAAGCTCGTCCCCACCGGACCACGGATCCTCCTGGCCGAGGACAATCCGGTGAACCAGAAGCTCGCGCTCCACATGCTGCGGAAGCTGGGCCTCACCGCGACCACGGTGGGCGACGGCGAAGCGGTCCTGGAAGCCTTCAATCACGAGTATTTTCACATCGTCCTCATGGATTGCCAGATGCCGAAGCTCGACGGCTACGCCGCGACCCGCAGCCTGCGCCGCACCCATCCGGTGGGGTCGGTCCACATCATCGCCATGACGGCGAATGCCATGGAAGGTGACCGTGACTTCTGCCTCGCGGCCGGCATGGACGACTACGTCAGCAAGCCGGTGAAACTGGACGATCTCCGTGGCGCTCTGGAACGGGCCCTCCGCTCTCTCCGCGCCCACGCCGCCTGACGGGACGCACGTCCGAGGCTCCCTTTCCCGGAGGTTGTTCCCGGAACCGGCCTCGCCTAGCGTCACGCCGCGTTCCATGAGCACCCTGAATCTCGCCATCGTTGGCACCGGCGGCATCACCCTGCAAAACCACCTTCCCGGCCTGGCACTGTGCCCGGACGTCCGCGTGCACGCCCTCTGCGACGCCAATGCCGCCACGCTTGAAGCCGCCCGCCAGCAGACCGGCGCGCCCGTGGCCTCGACCAACTGGCAGGACATCGTCACGCGCGAGGACGTGCACGCCGTCATCATCGCCACGCCGAACTTCCTGCATCCCGACATCGCCATCACCGCCGCCCGGCACGGCAAACACATCCTCTGCGAAAAGCCGCTCGCGCTGAACGCCGATGACGCCCAGCGCATGGCCGACGAAGCGGACCGCGCCAACGTCCGCCACATGACCGCGTTCACCTACCAGTTCGTGCCGGCGATGCGTTACCTGAAGCACCTGATCGACCAGGGCGAACTCGGCCGGCCTTACCACTACCGCTGCCTGCGCCTGCAGGACTGGGGCACACGCAACCTCGGCTGGCGGCAGGTGAAGAAGCTCGCCGGCACCGGCGAGATCGGCGACATGCTCAGCCACCGGATCAATTTCGCCCACCATCTCGTCGGCCCGATGAAACGGCTCGTGGGCAACCTGAAGAACCACACGCCGGTCCGTGACGGCGCGCCCAACGACACCGACGACTGGGTGGGCATCCTCGCCGAGTTCCAGAACGGCACCACGGGCGTCCTCGAAAGCTCCAAGCTCGCCAGCGGCCACAACGAATCCTGGCGCAGCCTCGACTACGTGGAGATCAACGGCAGCCAGTCCACCTTCCAGTTCACCACCGGCAAGTGGAACGAACTCCAGCACGGCAAGCTTGGCGGTCCCGGTCTCAAGCCCCTCTCCGTTCCACCCGAATTCTGGGTTTGGCCCGGCAGCCCGCGCGATCCCGGCGTCGGCGATCCGTTGGTGAGTTTCCGCTACGACCAGGCCGTGGAGTTCATTAACGCCATCCGCGAACAGCGCCCCTGCGCCATTACTTTCCACGACGGCGCCAAGGCCCAGCGCGTGATGGACGCCGCGGTGAAATCGGCGGAGATCGGGCAATGGGTGGATCTTTAAACCGCCGCTGACGACAACCGCTGCCGGGCACGGGTTTCACCGCCCTGGTGGTGTGCCTTCGGTCGGGTCAGAAGTCGTGAAAACCGCCGTTGCCGTTCGCCTTTGAGTGGGCGGCGCCCTCGCGACGGCTGGCCGGAGAGGCAACCTTGGGCGTCTGGATCCGCCCTTGTGGCGGCCTCGCCGTCACTGCTTCGTTCGTAGCCACGGATGAGGTGTTCCCGGTTGCCGAGGATTCCTCGCCGGCATCGTCCACCACGGACAACAATCGGCGAATTCCATCTTTCAGCGCGGCGGACTGGGCCCGCAGTTCCTCGGCCGCGCTGGCGCTTTCCTCGGCCGTCGCGGCGTTGGCCTGGGTGACCCGGTCAATCTGGGCGACCGCGGAATTGATCTGGCCGATGCCCTGGGTCTGCTCGCGGGAAGCGGTGGCGATCTCGGCCAGGTGGCTGTTCGCCTTGTGAACGGCCGCGGCGATCTCCTCCAGGCTGCGCCCGACCCGTTCGCTGATCTCGACGCCCCGGGTGGTGGTGCTGACCGCGCGCTCGATCTTGTCGGCGGTTTCGCGGGCGGCATTGGCGCTGCGCTGGGCCAGGCTTCTGACCTCTTCGGCCACCACCGCGAAGCCCATGCCGGACTCCCCGGCCCGCGCAGCCTCGACCGCGGCATTCAGCGCGAGGATGTTGGTCTGGAAGGCGATCTCGTCGATGGTCTTCACGATCTTCGCCACCTCGGCGCTGGAACTCTTGATCTCGTTCATGGCCGCCGCCATCGCCCGCACTTCGGCCGCACCGGCATCGGCGGCGGCACGGGTCTGGTCGGAGATGTTCTTGACCCCTTCGGCCCCTTCCGCGTTCCGGGCGGTCATGCTGGCGAGCTCCTCAATGGAAGCACTGGCTTCCTCCAGGGCAGCAGCCTGGGAACTGGCGCCATCCGCCAATTCGACACTGGCCTGGGAAAGCTGTGCGGAAGCGTGGGTGGTCTGGTGGCTCGCGTTGTCGATCTCCGCAAGGGCCTGGCGCAGCGGTCCGACGATCAGCCGACGGCTCAGGAAATAGAATCCGATGCCGACGAGCACCGCCACCGGCAGAATCCACAGCAGCGTGCGCTGCATGCCGGCGGCCACCACCCGGTCGATGCGGCTCAGGTCCGCCTTTAGGACGAAGGCCCCATGAACCTCGCCGGCCTTCCAGCCTTCCATCGGAAAGCCCACCAGATCCTTGCCATCGCCCGTCGGGCTGTTCTTCGGATCGCCGTGACAGGCCAGACAGTCTGAGGAGAGCACGATGGGCCGCGCATAAACCAGCTTGTTGTGCTCCCGGTCCACCTTGAAGAATTCCTCGGTGTTGCCGGTCTCCAGCAGGCGGAGAATTTCCTCCTCCTCGGGCGTGGGGTTGTTGTTGCGGTTGCGGGCCTGGTTCTTGGGAACGCGGAATTCATAGCCCTCGCGTTGCGCCGCCTCCTCGATCGCCTTCCATGCCGCCACCACCGGAATCGTGCCGTAGATCGCCGAACTCCGGAGATCGCCTCCGGCCTTGAATTCCGCCAGCAGCCGTTCGGTGTCAAAGGCCTTGGACTTGCCCAGCTTCGAAATGGATTCCCGGACGTTCTCGGCCTCCATCACCACTGTCCGCATGGTATCCCGGGTCTGATTGATGCCCTGGTTGCGAATCACGCTTCGCAGCACCAGCAGACTCACCCCCAGCGTGGCAACCACTGCGGTCACCCCCGCCACGACAATCTTGCCTCCCAGCTTCATAGTGCTCCTGTCCGTTGCCCACGTGACCAGAGCACGAGACCCACACGGGCCGGCAAACGCTCGGGTCGGTGGGTCTGACTAATTGTCGGAAGGAACAGCGCCACTCTTGAGCCGGATTAAACGGCTGAATGACCCAATGGGGCAAACTGCTGGATTTGAGGAGCAGCCCCCCAGCGCGGCACCCGGCTGGCCACAAAGGTCATTCCGGCTTCGGCATGTCTTTGCCGAGGCGCAGATACTCCCAGACCGCCTGAATGGTCTTTGGGCCGTCGCCGCCCTGGATGTCGGGCAGCGGGCTGCGACCTTCCTCGTCGAAATAGACGGGCATCTTGGAATCGGCTTGCAAGGACGTCGGCGCCCGCAACCAGCGCCGGAAGAAGGACGGTTCCAGACGTTCAAACGACCGGCCGAGGTTGATGCCCGGGGCTTCGAACACCTGAGTTGCCCCGAGCTCGTTGACCGGATGGCAGCTGATGCACTGGAGGCCACCCTGTGAGCCGACCAGCTTGTGCCCGGACTTCACCAGGTCTTCTGCCTCGGCGGGCTTGGGATCCGCGACGGATTTCGGTCCGAACCCGTGAATCATCGAGAGCCCTTCCGCCAGATTCTGGGCGTAGGCCGGGAACCCGGGCATGCGCGACTCCAGCCAGGGCCGCGGCTTCCACGTCTCGGTGCCCGCGATGAACTTCGCGGCCCACTCCGGTTTCAGCTTGCCGTAGAGAATCTCGAATCCGGGAAAGCCTTCATGCTGGCCGTGACATTCCCGGCAGTTGAGGTGCTGGCTTTGGCGCGCAAGGAAATCGGTCTGCGTGTGGCGGGTCAGCGAAGCCCGATCCGTCGCGGCGAACGCCCGCAAGGCGGACCGTTGTTCGGCAGTGATGTTGAAGTCAGGAACGCCCGCCGGTTCGGCGGGCCGTTGATCCTGCAGGCAACCCTTGTCCCAAAGATCGGGTGCCAACTCGGACAAGGGCTTGGCCACGAGGGTTGATTTGCTGCCTGGCAGCGAGTGGCAGTTCAGGCATCCGACCTCGGTCACGAGCTTCCGCCCTAGGGCGATTTGGGCAGCGTCCACCGGAGCCGGCACGGGTTGCGCCGGTGCGGCGATCGATTTCAGGAACTCGGCAAGGTTGTCCGCCTCCTTCTCCGAGAGCTTGAAATTGGGCATCCGGATCCACGCAAAATGCCGTTCCGGGTGCCGGAGAAAATCCGCCAGTGCACCCGCCGGAAACTTCGCGTTCACATGCTTCAGGGAAATCTGATGGGGCGCCGTGCGGCCGTGTTCCGGCGACTCATGGCAGGCGCCACAGTGAAGCTTCTCGAAAAGTGCCTTCCCCACTTCCACTTCTCCCTTCGTCACCGGCGGCGCCGCTGATGACTTGAGCGAGGCGAGGAACGCCGCCGCAGCCTCGGCTTTGGCCGTAGACTCTTTGCCCCAGAACAGTCGCGGCATAGGGCGAGTCAGCTTGCCGTGGATGTCTTCGTGCCAGACGACCGACACCGGATTGCCCGGCAGGTCATTGGTCACGAACTCGCGTTTCGCGTGCGGGTATTCGATCCACCGGGCCATCCATTCAAAATTCCGCCGCGAGCCGATGCCGTCGAACGAAGGCGCGTCCATCGACAACTCCGGCATGCCTCCCGGGGCGGTGTGGCATTTCACGCAGCGGGCCTCAGCAAACAGATCCCGCCCCGCCCGCACCAACTGCGAGGCCGTCAATTCCGCCGACTCCACCGGCCGCAGCTCGGTGAGTGGCAGCGGGTTGTAGGGTGTCTCCTTGTTCGACCAAAACAGGCGCACCATCGCGTCGCCGGAGTCGGGCGCCGTGTATTCGGCCACCAACCGGTTGGCGCCCTTGTTCAACCGGACGGTTTTGCCCTCGACCGGCTGGTCACCCTTGCCCTCGGCCTCCAGCGCGACCGTTTCACCGACCGTGACCTTGAGGCGCCCGGTGAACTCGCCATGAAAGGTGAAGTCCGCGCGCAGCTCCGCGGTGACCGTGCCTTCCCATTTCGCGGTGAACTTGCCCGGCGCAATGAACGGCGTGGCGGGCTGGCCGGCAGGGACGTTCAGCCAGACATTGGGAGCCAAGCTCACGTCGGATTTGCCGCCGCCGGTGACTGTCAACGTCAGCCCGCGCACTTCGGAATCCGCCGCGCGCCCGACCAGTGTGACGGCGGCGAAAAGGGTCAGCAGCGCGGCGAAGCGGATAGGGCGAAAGGGCGCAGGCATGGCGAAAGGACGGTGCGGCATGATGGCGGCTTCAGAAAAGACGGGGCGACGGTAAGGAGGGAGCCGGGCGGGTCAAGCAGGCCATGCCCCGGGGCTCCTTCGCGATCCCGTTTTGAAAATTGGCAAACGGCGAACTCCCGTTAACGTCGCGGCCCGTTGAAGGAACGTCTGTCCCAACTGCTGCCGTGGGTTTTCGCGCTGGTCGCCGCACTGTCGCGCTGGCCGGGCCTGCTGCCGCCGAACTTCAGCCTGGTTTACGGGCTCATGTTTTGCGCCGGCGCGCTGTTCCCGGGACGACGCGGACTGGCGGTGCCGTTTGGCGTGCTGCTGATGACCGATCTGGCCCTGAACTGCTACTACCAGTTCGGCCGCGGCTACTCGGTGTTCACCTGGGCGGGCATCGGCTATCTGGCCTGCGTGTATTCCGGCTACCTCGCCCTGTTCGGACTCGGACGCAGTTTCCGGTTCCGTTTTCACTGGCTGGCCATGCTAGGCGGCGGATTGCTCGGGGCCCTGCTCTTCTACCTCGTGACCAACACGGCCGCGTGGTTCCTGAATCCCTTCCGCAATCCCGAATACGCCCGCACGCTGGCGGGCTGGATCATCGCCCTGACCAAGGGCACTGGCGGCTATCCGGAAACGTGGGAGTTCTTCCGCAACACGCTCCTGAGCGGCGGCCTGTTCAGCCTGCTGTTTGGCACTGCATGGAAACTGACGGCCGGCGAAAGCCCCGCGGAAAAGGGCGAGGCAAACGCGCCCGAAGCCGAAGGCGAACCCGAAGCCGAAGAGGCCAACGCGTGACGGTCGGGCTCATCAGCGATACCCACGGATTCCTCGACCCCAAGGTCGCCGGGATCTTCCGCGGCGTGGCGCACATCCTGCACGCCGGCGACATCGGCGGCTGGCACATTGTGCCGGAACTGGAACTGATCGCCCCGGTCACCGCCGTGCTGGGCAACAACGATCCGGACCTCACGGGCCGCGAGACCGAAGTCATCGAACTCGGCGGCCGGAAGTTCCTCGTCCACCACATCGTGTCGCCCGAACGCCCGGGCTCCGCGCTCCAGGAGCGGATTGACCGCGCCCAGCCGGACTTCGTGATGTTCGGCCACACGCATCAGACCTTTTGGGCCAAGCGGGGCGAACGCTGGTTTGTGAATCCCGGATATTCCGGCAAGCCCCGCTTCAACCTCCCGCGCTCGGTGGCCCTGCTGGAACTGGGCAAAGGCGAGCCCCAGGTCCGCTTCGTTGACCTTTGAGGCCGGCGCCCGGGAACTTGCGCTTGGCGCGCCTTTCCGCGGTTGGCTAGCGTGCGCCCGCCTTCATGAAGTTCACCGCCCTCGGTCTCGCGATTCTCTTCACCGCTTCCAGCCTCGCCTGGGCGGCGGAATCGCCGGCAACCCCCGCCCCGGTTGACGAGGAGGTGACCATCGAATCCGCCGATGGCATGGGCGAGGTGGAACTGGACCGGACCACCGGCCGGGCCACGGCCAGCCACGGTGTGATCGTGCGGTTTCAGGGCAGTTCACTCCGGGCAAAGACGGTCTCGGTGGATCAGGAAACGCACTCGGCCATGGCCGAAGGTGACGTCGTCATCGAGCGCCGCGACACCAGGGGCAACGTCCAGGTCTGGCGCGGCGACCGCGTCCGCTACGACTACGTGGCCAAGACCATCGAAGCGGACCGGTTCCGGGTGGGACAGCCGCCGTTCTTCGTGGCGGGCGAAGGCCTGCAGGGCGGCCAACTGGCGACCAACCAGACGGCCACCAACGCCATCGTCACCACCGAGGACTACCACGATCCCCGCTACAAGGTCCGCGCCCGGCGCCTGACGCTGTCCTCAGACCGGCGCATCATTGCGCGCGACGCGGTCCTCTACGCGGGCGGAGTGCCGGTGATGTATTTTCCCTACTACTCGCGCACGCAGGAGGGGCACCCGAATTTCTGGCTTGTCCAGCCCGGCTACCGAGGCTTCTTCGGGGCCTACGCGCTGATGTCGTATCACCTGCGGGTCTCCCCGGAACTCGAGGCCATCGCCCACCTTGATTACCGTTCGAAACGCGGCTTCGGCGGCGGACCGGAGCTACGTTACGACTTCCAGGAATGGGGCAAAGGCGACGCCAGCTTCTACTACGCCCACGACGAGGCGCCCGGCACGGGTTACCTGAATCCCGCCGTCGTGCCCGAGAATCGCAAGCGGGCGACGTTCACCCACCTGATGTCGCCGTGGGAGGATTTTACGGCCCGCGCCGTCGTGCGCTACTGGGGCGACGCGCTGATCGAACGGGATTTTTTCGAAGGCCAGTATCGCGCCGACACCCAGCCGAAGACGTTCTTCGAGGCGAACCAGTTCTGGGACAACTTCAGCCTCAATGTCATCGCCCAGCCAGCGGTGAATGACTTCTACCAGACCATCGAACGCCTGCCCGACGTCAAGCTGACCGGGCTCCGCCAGCAGCTCGGTGAATCGCCGGTCTATTACGACAGCGACAGTTCGGTCGCCTACCTCCGCCGGCAGAAGGGTCCGCTGGGCGTCGGCCCGGACTACGAGGCGATGCGTGCCGACACCTATCACCAGTTGACGGTTCCGTGGACGCTCTTCGGCTGGCTGAATGTCACCCCGCGTGTGGGCGGCCGCTTCACGCACTACGGCGAGGCCGAAGACCTGAGTCTCCGCGCCCGCGACCGCTGGCTGTTCAACACGGGTGCCGAAGTCAGCTTCAAGGCCTCCCGCGTCTGGCAGGACACCCACAGCACGCTGCTCCAGATGGATGGCGCGCGCCACATCCTCGAACCGTCGGTGAACTACGTGTTCGTGCCCGAGCCCGACGCCCGGCCGTTCAACCTGCCGCAGTTTGACACGACCCTGCCGACTTACCGCCTGCTCCCCATCGAGTTCACGGACTACAACTCGGTGGACGCCATCGATTCACAGAACGTCCTGCGGTTCGCCCTGCGCAACAAGGTTCAGACCAAGCGCAACGGGGAGGTCGAAAACGTCCTCAATTGGGCGCTCTACACCGACTGGCGCCTCGATCCGCGGCCGGGCCAGACCACGTTTCCCGACCTGTATTCCGACCTCGATTTCAGCCCGCGCTCCTGGATCGTGCTCAATTCCGAAATCCGCTACGGCATCAACGAGGAGCGCTGGCGCGAGATCAACCATCGGCTGACCCTGCTGCCCAATGACCAGTGGAACTGGACGCTCGGCAACCGCTTCCTCCGGCAGGACCTCGCCACCGTCGGCCTCGGCAACAACATCTACTACTCCGCCCTGGTCCTGCGCCTGAATGAGAATTGGGCCATCCGCGCCAGCCATCACTTTGAGGCCCGCGACGGCACCCTGGAGGAACAATACTACACCCTCTACCGCGACCTCCGGAGTTGGACCGCCGGCCTGACCCTGCGCCTGCGCGACAACCGTCTCGCCGGCGACGAATGGGCCATCGCCCTGACCTTCCAGCTCAAGGCCTTCCCCACGATCAAGCTCGGCGAAGACGGCGAACGACCGGAATACCTCATCGGCGGCGTGCGCTGAGGCCCACCGCTCACAGGGCCGGGAAGCTGACCAACTTCAGTTCCTTGAGGGCGTTCAGCAGGAACTGCATCGCGATGGCCGCCAGCAGGAGACCCATGATGCGCGTGGTCACCCGCAGCACGATGGGACTGAGCCATTTCGCTCCCCGCGCCGAGACGGTGAAGATCAGGTAACTGGCCGCCGCCACCGCCAGGATGGCGAGGACCAGGATCGCCTGTTTGCCCCAGCTGCCTTCCGCCTTCGCCTGCAGCAGGATCACCGTCGAGATCGCCCCCGGCCCGGCCAGCATGGGCACCGCCAGCGGCGTGACCGCGATGTCGGCCTTGGCCGTGCCGGCTTCGACTTCGGCCTCGGTTTCCTGCGCCTTGGAACGCTCCGCCTTGAGCATGTCCAACGCGATCATCAGCAGCACCACGCTGCCGGCCATCTGGAAGGCGGGGATGGTGATGCCGAGGAAGTGAAACAGCCAGCGGCCCAGCAGCGCGAACACGATCAGCAGTCCCGCCGCGACCTGGCAGGCCAGCCGGGCCATCCGGACGCGGCCTTCCGGCGTCTCGGCAGGCGTCATGGCGAGAAACGCCGGCACGGTCGCGATCGGGTCAATGATCACGAACAGCGAGCTCACCGCGAGCAGGGCGTATTCGACAAGCGTCATGGTTCCGTCGGCCGGAAGCCGAGCCGGAGCAAGGCTTGGACCGCGGAATCCAGATTGGAAGCTTCGAGTAGCGGCAGCAGGTCGAGCCCCGAGGGGACACTGTTCGTGTGACGGCCTGGACCGTCTTCCTGCCACATGGACCGCCACTCGGTCTGATATTCTGAGTCCGCGCGCCGCCACTCATCCGCTCGACGCCCCAGCCCCTGAATTGTCCCGCAGAAATGCCGCTCACTCTCCAACCATCGGCCGTCACTGGTCTTTGCCAACGAGTGACTTTGGACCCGATTCACGTGGATGTCGCGATAACGGATAACGACCCAATCTCCATTCGTGAAGGTCAGGAACGTCCCGAGATAATTCACCGCGGCCCGGGCAGACGTTTCGTCCGCCACACCCCGAAGCCGGGCAACGGAATCTTCACGGGCTCGGGCCAGCCACGTCGCTTCGTCCCACCGGAACCAGACAAACACCGCGGCGATGGAAACCATCACCCCACCCCCACACCACACGAAGGTTCGCCCCAGCCACCCCCTCGCGGCAGCCCGGGATTCGACTGGTTTCGGGGAAGACATGCCCATTGTTAGCATCGAGCCCGGTCCATCACAAGATTCCGCCACGCGTGTCGCCGTTGTGGCAGCGACTTCTTGCGCTCACGCCCGCAGAAAACTGCGTGCCGCATCCACGTCCGCGGCGATTTGGCGGCGGAGCGATTCGAGGTCCGGGAAGCGCTGCTCGCCTCGCAGCTGGACCGCGAATTCCACCTCGATCTCCTCGCCGTAGAGGTCGCCGGCGAAGCCCAGCAGGTGGACTTCCAGGCGCGGTGCGGACATCCCGGCCGTCACGGTGGGACGGACTCCGAGATTGAGCACCCCCGGAAATTCGCGTCCGTCGCGGACACAGCGGACGTGCGCCGCATACACGCCCGCCGGGGGCAGTTCCAGGCCCGCCACGGGCACATTGGCCGTGGGAAAGCCCCATTGGCGCGCCAACTGGTCGCCGGGCTGAACGACACCCGCGAGCGCATACGGCCGGCCCAGCAATTCGGCCACTTCGTCGAGGCGACCGGACCGGAGCGCTTCCCGGATGCGCGAACTGCTGACCACTTCGCCCCCGATGCCTACCGACGCCACGGGACTGGTCCGGAAGCCGAGTTCGGCTCCCAACTGCTCCAACACGGCGACGTTGCCGCTCCGTCGGTGTCCGAAGCTGAAGCCTTCGCCGACGCTGACCATGCGCAGGGGAGAAACGGCGGCGGCCAGTTCGCGGATGAAGTCGTCACCGGTCCGGCGGGCGAACTCCGGGGTGAACGGGATCACCACGGTGGCCTGGCAGCCGAGCGCAGCCAGCGCCCGCAACCGCTGGGGCAGCGTCTGCAGCAGCCGGGGTGCCCGTTCGGGCTGCACCACCTGCAGCGGATGCGGATCAAACGTGAGCGTGACCGCTCTGGCTCCGTAGGCCGCCGCACCGAGCGTGGCAGACCGGATGACGTGCTGGTGCCCGAGGTGGACCCCGTCGAACATGCCCAGCGCAACGCAGGTGCCCCGCGGTGCGGGCGGCAGTTCGGCGAGGCTGCGGGCGATGATCATGGACCGAAGCGGGTTGAGGCCGGGGTTCCCTATTCGTATCGCTTGAGCTCCAGCATCGGAATGACGCGGTCGATCAGTTGTTCCTTGGAGAACTGGAGCACTTCCTCCAGCGGAGTCGCGTCGGCGATGTCGAACTTGCCGGAAGCCACGCGCCGCAGGGCGGTGAGATGCGCGCCGCAGCCCAGGGCCTGTCCCAAATCGTGGGCCAGACTGCGGACGTAGGTGCCCTTGGTGCAACTGACCCGGAAATAGGCGAAGGGGTCCTCGTATTCGTCGAACCGGTAACTGTAAATGTGGACCGGGCGGGCCTCGCGGTAAACTTCCTGCCCCTTGCGGGCGAGCTTGTAGAGCGGCACGCCGTCAATTTTCTTGGCGCTGACCATGGGCGGCACTTGCAGTTGGTCACCCAGGAACTTGGCCGCGGCGGCATTGAGGTCGTCCAGCGTCAGGGGAGGCACCGGCTTGGTTTCGGTGAGTTCGCCGTCGGCATCGTAGCTGTCGGTCGTCTCGCCGAGCCGCAAGGTGCCGTCATACACCTTGTCCGCAGCCATCAGGCGCTCCGAAAGCTTGGTGGCCTTGCCGAGCACGAGGATCAGCAATCCGGTCGCCATCGGATCAAGGGTGCCGCAGTGGCCGACTTTCTCGAGCCGGAAATGGCCGCGGACCTTGGCGACGACGTCGTGGGACGTCCACTCGGCCGGCTTGTCAATCACGAGGGCCCCGTCAAGCGGGCCAAAGGGTTCCTTCATGCTGTCGGTAACTGGATGGAAATGGATGGTCCAGATGGACCGCGAACCCGGCCGGCCGGCTCACTTGAGCGGCTTGCCGGCCAGCGCGCGCTTGATGGCGCCCAGGACTCGGCGCTGCGCGGAAAGCGGTTTGCCCGCAACCCGGGCGCCCGCGGCAGCCTTGTGTCCGCCGCCGCCAAACAGGGCGGCGATGTCGCTGACGTTCACGGAATCGGTCTTGCTGCGGAGGCTGATGCGGGTCAACTCGGCCTCGGCCTCTTCAAAGACGACCGCGACCAGCACGCCTTCGATGGCACGGATATGGTCGATCAGCCCCTCGCTTTCCTCGATGGCGGCACCCGCGCGGGTGTAGTTCGCACGCTTCAGCCAGAAGTAGGCGGTGCGGCCGTCATGGGTCAGGCGGAACGTGCTGTAAACGTGCCGCAACAGGCGGACCCGGGTGAGCGGGAAGCTTTGGTAGATCTCCTGACAAATGTGCCCAAGGTCCGCGCCGCGCTCCACCAACTCGGCCGCCGTGTGCAGCGTTTCCGGAACCACCGAAGGATACTGGAATGAACCCGTGTCCGTGCTGATGGCCGCAAACAGGCAGTCCGCCATCGGCTGGGTGATCTTCCAGCCCGCCCAGCCGCACAGGTCGAAGATGAGTTCGCCGGTCGAGGGTTCCCGCGGGGAGATCCAGTTCACGTCACCATACCGCGTGTTGCTCGCGTGGTGGTCGATGTTGATGAGGCAACCCCTTTCGCCGATGTGTTCGCCGACCCGGCCCAGCCGTTCGGCGCTGGCACAGTCGGTCGCGATCACCAGGTCAAACTTCTGCCCCGCCTTGGGCTTTGCGAGACGCCGGTCGGGATCAAGGAAGCGCAGTTTGTCCGGCATCGGATCCTGGTTCCAGACCGTCACCTCCTTGCCGGCACTCTCCAGGGCCAGCGCCAGCCCCAACTGGCTGCCAACGCAGTCGCCATCCGGCCGGACGTGGCCGACGACGCAGACAGTCTTTGCCCCGTCAATCAGCTCCAGAATGCGCTCAACCGTCTTGGGAACAGACTTCATGCGGCGGAACAGGGACGGAACAGTCAGCGGGCGGGCGGATTGGCCGCAGCACCCTGGTCGGTCTCCAACTGGTCCAGCAGCGCAATGACCCGGCTGCCTTCAGCGACGGAATCGTCAATCTGGAAGCGGAGTTCCGGCGTGAACTTCATGCGCACGTTCCCGCCGACGATCGACTGGATCAGCTTGGTGCGTTCGCCGACGAGTTCCTCGGCCCGCTTGCGCTGCGACTTTGTGCCGACATGGCCAAGAAACACGATGGCCGACCGGAGGTCGCGGGACACACCCACGTCATTGACCGTCAGCAGGCCCACTTCCTCCAGATTGAACTCGCGCCGAACCGACTCGGCGATTTCCTGCCGGAGCAGTTCTTTGACGCGGGCTATCCGGCGGCTGGGAGAGGATTCGGGTCGCATGGCGGCCGTTGATCAGAGCTGCTGCGCCACCTTTTCAACGGTGTAGCACTCGATGATGTCGGACTCCAGGTAGTCGTCGAAGCCGTCGAGACGGACGCCGCACTCCATGCCGGCGCGCACTTCGTTGACCTCGTCCTGGAACCGCTTGAGGGTCAGCGAAACGCCCTCGTAAATCAGGTGGGTCTTGCGACGCACCCGCATCTTGCCGCGGAGGAGTTTGCCGTTGGAGACGTAGCAGCCGGCCACCTTTCCGCCCTTTGACAGTTCGAAGACCTTGCGGACTTCCGCCTGGCCGATGACGACTTCCTTGAGCAGCGGATCGAGCAGGCCGGCCATCGCGTCCTTCACCTGGTCGATCAGCTCGTAGATGATGGCGTAGAGCTTGATCTGGATGCCCTCGCGCTTGGCGGCTTCCGCCGCGCTGTTGTCTACCCGGGTGTGGAAGCCGAGCACAACGGCGTTGGCCGAGGCCGCCAGCATGATGTCGTCCACCGTGATGGCGCCGACCGCGTCGCGGATGATCTCCATCGAAACCTTGCTGGAGTCGATCTTGCGGAGGGCCTCGGCAATCGCCTCGACCGATCCCTGGGTGTCCGCCTTGACGATGACCTTGAGGACCTTGGCCGAGGCATCCTTGATGCCGCCGAAGATGTCTTCCAAGGACGTCCGCCGCGGACGCACGCCTTCGAGTTCCGCCTTTTTCCGGGCTTCGAACCGTTCTTCCGCCAGCACGCGTGCGGCCTTTTCGTTGTCCACGGCGCTGAATTCGGAGCCCGCCTCGGGCACGCCATTCAGACCGAGGACACGGACGGCGACGGACGGGATCGCCTCCTTCAGGCGCTGCCCTTCCTCGTTCATCATCGCCCGGACGCGGCCGTAATGCTCGCCGCAGATGATCACGTCACCCACCCGCAGGGTTCCCTTGCGGACCAGCACGGTCGCGACCGGGCCGCCGGCCTCCACGCCGGACTCGATCACGTTGCCCTTGGCCTTCCGATTGGGGTTGGCCTTGAGCTCGAGCAATTCGGCCTGGAGCAGGATGGAGTCGATCAGCTTGTCGATGCCCTGCTTCGTGTGCGCGGAGCAGTCCACGTAAAGCGTGTCGCCGCCCCAGTCATCAGGCACGAGGCCCTTTTCCTGAAGCTGCTGGCGCACCTTCATGGGGTTCGCGTTCGGATGGTCGCACTTGTTGACGGCCACGATGATCGGGACCTTGGCGACCTTGGCGTGCGAAAGAGCTTCCAGGGTCTGCGGCATCACGCCGTCGGTCGCGGCGACAACGAGGATGACCACGTCGGTGACATTCGCACCGCGGGCACGCATGGCCGAAAAGGCAGCATGGCCCGGAGTGTCGAGGAACGTGAGCTGCTGAAGCTCCCCGGTGTTCGGGTGCGGATACGAAATCGTGTAGGCACCGATGTGCTGGGTGATGCCACCGGCCTCACCGGCAACCACGTTGGCCTTGCGGATCACGTCGAGCAGGGACGTTTTGCCGTGATCGACGTGCCCCATGATTGTGATCACCGGCGCCCGCGGCTGCAGCTCCTCGATCTTGTCGTCCTGATCCAGCTCCAGCTTCTGTTCGCGGGGCTGAACGTTGACCTGATGGGCCTCCAAGTTCCGCTTTTCCGTGTCGAAGCGGATGTTGTTCTTGGCGCAGACCTTTTGGGCGAGCTCCGGGTCAATCGTCTGATTGACCGTCACAAAGGCCCCCATGGACATGAGGTCCGCGATGACTTGGAACGGCTTTTTGCCCATCTTTTCCGCGAGTTCGCGAACGATGATGGGCGGCTTCATGATGATGCTCGGCGCATCGGCCGCCAGCGCGGGACGTGCCGGTGCGGCTGGGCGGGCAGGCGGACGTGGACCGCCGGCGCCTTGTCCCTGCCCCATTCCCTGACCGGGGCGATTGAAACCGGGCCGTTGGCCAAAATTCTGCCCTTGGCCAGGGCGATTGGGATACTGCGGTCGCTGCCCGCCCTGCATCGGGCCACCGGGACCGCGACGATCATCTGGGCGCCCCATTCCCGGTCGCTGCGGCGGCTGGGCCGGCGCCGGCCGCTGCGGTGGTGGACTTCCACCCGCACGGCCTTCGTAACGATTGCCCAAATTGATACGCCCAACCAACTGCCCAAGCTGCGATTTAGGAGGCTCCGCCGCTGGCGGAGTCGGTGGCGGAGCTACCGGCGCCGGTGTCGGTGACGGGATGGGCGGCGTGAACGAAGTTTTGGTTCCGGCCGAAACCTCGGCAACCGCCGGTTTGGATTCCATTCTCGCCTCCGGGCCGGGCGCCGGAGCGGCCACGGCTGGCGCGTCGGAAATCGGCGGTGTGGCCGGGGCGGTTTCAGGGCGAGCCACCTCGCGCTCCACGGAGGCGGAAACAGGCGGTGCAGGTTCCTCGTCGTATTCCTCTGGTTCTGGCGCGCTTGCTTCCGGCTCCGGAGCAGGAGCAGGAGCGGGCGGCGGGACGATAATCACCGGGCGGTCATCCACCACGGGCACTGCCGGAGCGGGACTCGAAGCTTCCGTGGAGGCGCCAGTGGCACCGGGCGCCAGTGGCAACAGCTGTTCCTTGAGGTATTCGGCGGTGATTTTGTCGAGCGAGCTCGACGGGACTTTGGCGGCGGCAATGCCCAGTTCCTTGGCCTTGGCAAGCACGAGCTTGCTTTCGAGGCTGAGTTCCTTGGCGATCTCGTAGATGCGAACGGGCATATTTGAAAACTCTGCAAATCCAACCGCCCCGCCCCGGCTTGGCTAGGCCGAAAATGGGCGGGGCGGTTTCTGTGAAACCGTCTGTTGATCGTTTACGCAAGCGGTCCTGCGCCATTGGCGCCGCCGCCTTCAGCCTGTCGGCGAACCACCTCGCCGCGGGCTGCTTCCAAAATCGTGGCTGCCGCATCGCCGATTTCCGGCACGCCCGCCAAGTCGGCCACCTCGGCCTCCAGCAGGTCCTCGACGCTGTGGAAGCCCATGTTGACCAGCACCCGGGCGTGAGCCTCGGAAATGCCGGGCACCGCCGTGAATTCGTGGACCGCGTGATCCACCTTGGCCTCGAAACCGGAAACTTCGGCCTCGGCCTCGATATCAATTTGCCAGCCGGTGAGCCGCGAAGCCAGACGGGCGTTCTGCCCCCGTTTGCCCACGGCCAGCGGGAGCTGGTCCGGAGTCGTCGTCACGAGAACACGCTTCGCGCTTTCATCGACCCGGAACGATTTCACCTTCGCCGGGTCGAGCGCCTTGGCCACGTAGGCCTTGATGTCTGCCGACCACGGGATGATGTCCACCTTCTCGTTGTTGAGTTCGCGGACGATGTTCTTCACCCGCTGTCCCCGCAGGCCCACGCAGGCGCCCACCGGGTCGACTTTGGGATCGCGGGAGTAGACGGCCAGCTTCGTGCGGAAGCCGGGTTCGCGGGCAATGGACTTCACCTCAATCGTGCCGTCGTTGAGCTCGGCCACTTCCAAGCGGAACAGCTTGAGGACAAACTGGGGATCGGCCCGGGTCAGGAGGATCTCCGGTCCGTGAATCGTCTGCACCACATCCTTCACGAAGCAGCGGATGCGTTCGCCGATCTGGTATTCCTCGGTCGGGACCCGTTCCCGGTTCGGCAGCACCGCCTCGAATTTTCCGAGATCCAGCACCACATCGGACTTCTCGAAACGGCGGACGGTCCCGTTGACAATGTCGCCCACGCGGTCCTTGAACTCGTCAAAAATCATGGCCTTTTCGGCCTTCCGCAGCTGGGACATCAGCGCCTGCTTGGCATACTGCGCCGCAATCCGACCGAAACCGGCCGGGGTCACCTCCACCTCGACTTCGTCGCCAACCTTGGCCTCGGGATGCCCCCGGCGCCGGGCGTCAAACGGGGTGATCTGGTCATGCTTCGACACGACGCGGTCGGCGACCATCAGCTTCGCCCACGCAGAGATGTCGCCGGACTTGGGATCAATGTTCACCCGCAGCTCGCGCGCCGGACCGACCGCCTTCTTGGCCGCCATCATCAGGGACTCCTGCACAGCGGACAGCAGGACATCTTTGCTGATGCCCTTTTCCCGCTCCCAGTAATCAAGAATTGCCAAAAGTTCCGCGTTCATATCGTCAACGGCCGGCGTCTCACCGGGGTAACAAAAAAGCCGGTTGGGAAACCGACTTCTTCGTGGCGCCAATCGCCGGCCAGCAAGACGTTTACGTGACTCACCCTAGTTTTTCACGCGAAGCAGCGTCAAGCGTGGGTTTCGGCCGACCTCAGCGCGGACGCCGATTAGACGAGCCCGCGGAAGAACGCCCGGGCCGTCTGGCAGGTCTGGTCCCCCAAAGTCTCCAGCGACTCTCCGCGAAGCTCCGCCACCGCTTGCGCAAGCGTTTGAACATAAGCCGGTTCGCACCGTTTTCCGCGAAACGGAACGGGCGCCAGAAACGGACAGTCGGTCTCCAGCATGAACTGGCCGGCGGGACAGGCGGCCAAAGACTCCCTGACCCCGGCCGCATTCTTGAAGGTGGCGATGCCGGTAAAGCTGACCAATGAGCCTAACGCCAACACCTGGCCCATCTCTGCCGGAGTGCCAATGAAGCAGTGGAATACCCCGCGGACAGTGCGGGCGCTGGGCGAGAGGACCTCCACGGTATCCGCGAACGATTCCCGTGTGTGGACGACCAGATTCAGCCCGAGGTCGGCGGCGACCTGGATCTGTTGGCGGAACACCTGCAACTGCTTGGCCTTGATCCGTTCATCGGCCTCGGCCGGTCCTCCGGTCTTGCCGGGCAATCGGTAATAATCGAGGCCGCACTCACCGATCGCCACCACTTTGGGCGACCGCGCAAGGTCACGGAGTTCCGCCCGAAAATCCTCCGGCGCCTCCTCCGCATGCCCTGGATGCCAGCCAACGGCCGCGAACACGTTGGAGAAGCGTTGAGCCAACGCGACCGCCCGCCGGCTTGATTCCATCGTGGTGCCAATGGTGATGATCCGGGAAATGCCCGCCGCCTCCGCCCGGGCAACGACTTCCGGCAAGTCGGACTCGAAGTCGGGAAAATCCAGGTGGGCGTGCGTGTCAAAAAAGACGGCCATACGCGGCGGCAGGGTGTGGCCAGGGGCGCCGGGAGCCAATCTCGAAGCATGACCCAACTGGCACTCGCGGCTTCCTTTCGCCGGTCGCCTCCCTACCCTTTTCGGCATGTCGCTGCCGAAGCCTGAAGTCATCTGCACCCATGAAAGCGATCTCGACGGTCTGGTCGCGGGCGGGCTCCTGCGCCGGCTCGCCAAAGCGCTGCATGGGACGGAAGTGCCGCTCCAGGCCTGGAACTACCAGGGATGGAAAATGCGGGCGCTGAACGAGCGGTGTGCGTGGGTCACCGACTTCACGTTCGAGAGCCGCCTGGACCGGTCGGGCTGGGTGATCATCGACCATCACACCACGTCGGTCGCCCCGCAGAAGGCACGCCTGATCCACGACCCTGCCAAATCGGCTTCCCTGCTCTGCTACGAACTGTGCCGCGAAGCCGGGCTCGGTTCACCAGCCTTGGACCGACTGGTGCAACTCACCAACATCGGCGACCTCTGGCTGCGCCGCGATCCGGACTTCGAACTGGCCTGCGACTACGCCAACCTCGTCAAAACTTACGGATTCTGGCCGTTGCACGACCTGATTGGCGGCGAACTGGAACGGTTGCTCGACCACCCTCTGCTTGAAGTGATGGCCGTGAAGCGCCGGGTCGAGGACCCGCTGGGCTACGACTGGAGCCGGCAACACGTCGAGCGGGTTTCGGCGGAAGTTGGCGTGGTTCACACGACGGTCGGCAACACGAACCTCATCGTCCATCACCTGCTGGAGCGTGGCGCCACCCCGTTCAAGGTGTTGGCGACCTACTTCCCCAAGTCGAACCGCACCATCGTCGTCAGCTTCCGCAGTCTCAACGGAGAAGCCCTGCCCGTGGCCGCCAAACTCCAGGGCGGCGGCCACCCAAATGCCGCCGGAACCACCCTGCCCAAGACCGTGCAGGACATCGAGTCCGCCACGGTTTATCTGCGGCAGGTGCTCAATCCGGCCCCGATCGCAACCGGCCTCAACAGCCCTTTCGCCGGCCTGCAACTGTAGGCGGGCCGTTTCCGGCTCGTCAGCTTCCGCTTCCCCCACAAAACTCCGCCCATGGCATCACCGTATTCCACCCGCTACTACGAAGGTCTGAAGGAAGATTCCGCCGCCTCGGCCCAAGCGGTGGTGCCCCGGGTGCTGGACCTGCTGCCAGCCAGGACCATGGTGGACGTCGGCTGTGGCTCCGGAACCTGGGCTCGCGAATACCGCAACGCCGGCTGCGAGGTCCTCGGCATTGACGGGCACGTGGTGCAACCGGACCAGTTGCTGATTCCAGTGGAGTCTTTCCAGCGGGCCAATCTCGCGGAACCGCTCCGCCTCGACCGCAGGTTCGACCTCGTGAACTGCCTCGAAGTCGCCGAACATCTCGACCCCGCCCGGGCGGATTCCTTCGTCGCCGATCTCTGCCGGCTGGGAGACGTGGTGGTCTTTTCGGCCGCAGTCCCAGGCCAGGGCGGAACCCACCACGTCAACGAGCAGTGGCAAAGCTGCTGGGTGGCACGGTTCCTAGGCCAGGGATTCAGCCTCGTGGACTGCGTGCGGCACCAGATCTGGGCCGACGACCGCGTGGCTTGGTGGTATCGCCAAAACCTGATGGTCTTCATTCGCCGCGAACGTCTTGGTGACTTCCCCAAGGCCGTCGCCGCCCACCGCGACTGGCCGGTGGATCTGGTGCATCCCCGCGCCTACATGGTCGCCACTGTGCCCAGCGAAATGTCCCCCCGGATGGCCGTCGAAGTTCTGCGGGCGGTCCCGCATTTTCCAGGCAAGGTGCTGGCGCATTTCCGCCGCTAAGCCGACTGCGGGGACGAGTTCAACACCTCGTAAACCGCGGTGAGCAGTTCCGGTGCGGCCAGCGGCTTGCTGAGCACCGGCGGCAGTCCCAACCGGCGAAGCTCCTCGATCTTGGGCGACAAAGTCGGGTCCCTGGACAGGCCGCTGAAGGCAATCACCCGCGTGTTGGGTGCCAGCTTCCGCAGGCTGCGCACGAGGGCGACGCCGTCCATGTGCGGCATCATCACATCCGTCACCACGACCTCGACCTTGCTGCGATGCTGGGCCACCAGCGCCAGCGCGTCGGTGCCGTCAGCGGCGATCAGCACACGATAACCGTGGCGGGACAGGATTTCGGACGTGATGGACCGGATTCCCGGCTCGTCGTCCACGACCAGGACGGTCTCACCATTGCCCCGCGGCGCCACGGGGGCCGGCGGTGCGGGACTCGATTCATCCCGATGGCAGGTGGGCAGATAGACAAGGAACTCCGCGCCTTTGCCCGGTTCGCTCACCACCCGGAAGAATCCGTTGTGGCTTTTCACGATGCCCAGCGCGGTGGGCAGACCCAAGCCCGTGCCCTTGTTGGCGGCCTTGGTGGTGAAGAACGGTTCAAAGATCCGGGGATGATTCTCGGAGGCGATTCCAATGCCCGTGTCCTTTACCCCCAGCACGACATATTCTCCCGGAGGAATGGTTCCGTTGATGGCGGGCAGCGCCTCACGGACCTTGAGATTGTGAGCGCTCAGGGTGATGCGCCCGCCATCCGGTGTCGCGTCCCGGGCGTTCACTGCGAGGTTGAGCAGCACCTGGTGAATCTGGGTCGGATCCCCTTCCACGTTGGCCACCTCGGTATCCATGCGCACATGGACCTCGATGTTCTTCGGGAACGTCTCCTTCGCGACCCGAACAATGTCCTTCACTAGATGTTTGGACTGGAGCGGAATTCGCTCACCCTTGACGCCCCGGGCAAACGTCAACACCTGGCGGACAATGTCGGCACCCCGGCGGGCCGATTGTTCCACCGTGTGGAGGATCTCCTGGGTATCGGCATCCTGATGCATCGCCTGCAGCAGTTCGATCGACAGCAGCACGGGGGCGAGAACGTTGTTCAGGTCGTGTGCAATGCCGCTCGCCAGCAGGCCAATGCCTTCCATGCGCTGTGCCCGCAAATACTGCAGTTCGACCTGCTTGCGGGACGTGATGTCCTGCTTGATCGAGATGAAGTGAGAGACGGTGCCAGACTCATCGCAGACCGGCGTGATGGTGTTTTCCTCGTGGTAGAGCGTGCCGTCCTTGCGGCGATTGATGATTTCGCCCTGCCAGACATTTCCCCCCAACACCGTTTGCCATAGATTTCGGTAAAAGGCGGAATCCTGCGCTCCGGATTTCAATATCCGCATCGGCGCTCCCACCAACGCCTCGAGGGCATACCCGGTCAGACGTTCGCACGCCGGATTGGCCCACTGGATGATTCCCTGTCGGTCCGTGATGATGATGCCGTTGGCGGCGGCCCGCAGCGCGGTTTCCTGCAGCCGCAGCCGCTGCATGGAGAGGTCGCTGTCAGTGACATCGAGGAACGTTCCAATGAGACCGCCCAAGGCACGGTCGCCGCCCTGAAAGGCTGCCCGATGAAAGATTACCGTCCGGACTTCGCCGGCGGCATTGCGGACACGGCCCCGGTAAACTTGCCGGCCGCCATGCAGGAAAATCTCCTCGTCGCGGCGGCGGAATTCGGCGGCCTCCCCCTCCGGAAACACCGACGCCACCGTCTTGCCGAGCAACTGCTCCCGGGACATGCCCAGAAAATCCGTGAGGGCGCGATTCACCTCGACGTAGCGCCCCTCCGGATCCTTGACGAAGACGGGCAGCGGGACCGAGTCCATGATCTCCTGCCGGAACCGCGCTTCCTGACCGGCCTGACGTTCGGCCAGCTTGCGCTGCGTGATGTCAATGATGCGGAACAGCTGCCGGCGGGCGCCGGGTATCTCCAGCTGTTCTCCCGCCACGTGTCCCCAGAACACCCGCCCGCCGAGGCTGCGATACTCGAACTCCCCCTCGTAATCGAAGCCCTCGGCGATGCGCTGACGCAGCGCCACCGCTTCGGCGGCGGAATGAGGCTCCGCCCGGAGACAACGCCCCTCCAGGCCGATCAGTCGCTGCGGGTCGCCGTCCGCGAACAGCACCGCCGCCTGCCGATTGCAGTCCACAATCCTTCCGGATTCCGCATCGACCAGGAAGAGCGCATCGAGGGAATTGTGGAAGATCGATGTGAATTTGGCCTCGTTGGCGAGGGCCATGGCGAGGGTCTGCTCGCGCTCCAACGCCAGCCGGCGCTCGGCCAGGAAGGAGCGAAGGATCGGTGCGAGCTGCCCTGCCACCCGCTCCAGACGCCCCCCTGCGTCGGGCCGAAACCCCGGCTCACCCGCTCCCAGCCAGATTTGACCGAGCATTTCGTCACCATGGCGGATCGCCACCGCAATCAGCCCATCAACCTTCAACGTGGTTCCCGGCAGCGTGTGTTTCCCCGGCACCACCGCCACGGGGCGGCTGTCAATGGCGCCCGCGGTCAGGCGCTCGGCATCCTCAAGGCTCCACGCTTCCGGCCGATCCTTGCCGGGAAAATGCAAACCGCAGTGGGATTCCACCGCGTCGTCCACCAGCGCCACGGAACTGCCCGCAGCGGCAAACGCCCGGGTGAGGATGTCCTCCAGGTGGCCGAACAGGTCCCGCGGTCTGGTGTGGGACAGAAACGCCTGCGCCAGCTGGTTAAACAGGTCGAGCTCCTCGGTGGTCTGCTGCAGCCGGGTCCGCTGCTCCACCAAGCGGTTCTGGGATTCGGTGAGCTGACCTAGAAGCTCCTTCTGCCGAGCATCTTCGTCGGCCCGGGCGGTGATGTCCCACGCGCGGCCGCTCAGCAGACGACGGTTGCCGAGCGTGAGGATCTCCAGCGAAGTCTCGGCCACCAGCGCCTTGCCGTCGGGAGATTTCAGCCGGATTTGCACGAGTGGAACTCCACCGACCTGCAATTGTTCCCAAGTGCGGACGCAATCGGCCTGGGAAACTTCCGGAACGATCTCCCATATCGGCCGGCCCACGATGTCGCGCGCCTCCCGGCCGAGATGGGTCGCGGAAGTCGCGTTGACGTAAATGAAGCGAAAGCCGTCGGCCGGATCGGCAACAAAGACCGCATCGCGGGCGTTATCGGCCAAGTGGGCAAAAAAGCGGCGTTCCTGCGCGGTCGCCCGGCCCCGCCGCAGGCTGCCGATGCCGAGACAGTGGAGCGCCACGGCCGAAGCGACGACAAACACAGCTCCCCGAACCACGTGCCAGCCGGAACCACCGGCGGCCCCGGCGTCCCAGAGGGATTCGCTGCCCAGAATCCAGAGCGCCGCAATGACCGCATACGCGAGCGTCACGCGGCCGGCCAGCAGATGGTCGGAACGAGGCGACCGGCCCGGCGTCAGGGCGTCCTCGGGCAGCTTAACGTCTGGGATGTTGGCCACGTTTCACGCCTTTGTTGCCGGTGTTGGACCCGCTGACAAGCCCCCGGAGCGGTTCAATTCACCAGCCGATACCAGTTGTCCCGTTGCCGGGGTTCGTAGCCAAGCTCCCCAATCAGGCGTTTCATGTCGGCGACGCCCATCCGGAAGGTGGTTCCTGCGGCGCTGACGACGTTTTCCTCGATCATGATCGAACCCAGGTCACTGGCTCCGTATTTGAGGGCCACCTGGCCGATTTCCGGCCCTTGCGTCACCCAGGAACTCTGCACGCCGGGGAGGTTGTCGAGGTAGATGCGGGCGAGGGCCTGCGTGCGGAGGTATTCGTGCGAACCGACTGTCGCGGCCTTCAGCACCGTGTTCTCCGGCTGGAACGTCCAACAGATGAACGCCGTGAACGCCCCGCCGTTGAGCTGATGGGCTTCCACTGCGCTCGCATACGCCGCCGACAGCTCCACCGGATTCGAGCCCTGAACATGCCCTCGGCCTTCTGCATCGCGCAGTCGTCCCAAGGACCGGTCCTGCTGCTGCCGCACCACCTCGAGATGCTCGATGCGGTCCTCCACGGTCTCCACATGGCCGAACATCATCGAGACGGTCGTCGCCAGACCAAGCTGGTGCGCCGTGTCCATCACCCCCATCCACTCGGCCGTGTTCGCCTTGAGCGGTGCAATCCGGTTGCGCACCCGGTCCACGAGGATTTCGCCGCCACCGCCCGGGATGCTGCCCAGGCCCGCCGCGACAAACTCCCGGATCAGGCGCTCGACCGGCTCATTGAAGACTTCCTGGAAGTGGATGAACTCGCTCGGACTGAACCCGTGGACGTTGAAGCCGGGAAACTTGTCCCGCACATGGCTGAGCAGATCGAGATACCACTGCTTGGACAGCTTCGGGTGATGCCCACCCTGCATCAGCATCTGGGTTCCCCCGAGGGCGATGGTCTCCTCGATCTTGCGGTCCAGCTCGTCGAAGGAGATGACATAGCTGTCGGCGTCCTTCTCCGTTCGCCAGAACGCGCAGAACTTGCAGTAAACGTTGCAGACGTTCGTGTAGTTCACGTTCCGGTCCACAATGTAGGTGACCACCTCATTGCCTCGTCCCCCGTGGGCGGCCACCCGGTGCAATTGCCGCCGGCGATCGGCCAGCGCCCCGAGTTCTTCCAGCGGCAGCCGGTAAAGCCGCAGGGCCTCGTCGGGGGAGATGCGTCCGCCGTCCCACACCTTCTGGCGCAGGTCGTCGAGCGACGGGTCGTAAACCATGGCGCGAAGTTACCGGCGAACCCGCGGCAAACAAGTTCGCGGCGGACGTTTTCGCCCACCAACCATGGCTACTCGGCCCAGGCCGGCGGAGGAGCGGTGAACTCAACCTGCTCCCGGCTCAGGGGATGGCGGAACTTGAGCCGCCACGAATGCAGGCACAGCGGCGGGGCGTCCACCGCGAGCGTCTGCACCGTCCCCAACTGCCCGCCGGCCCGGTAAACCGGATCGCCGCACACCGGCAGGCCCAAATGCCACAGGTGAACCCGGATCTGGTTGGTTCGACCTGTCAGGGGCCGGGCTTCCAGCAGGCTGGTTCCGTCGGGATCGCGGCGTCGCACCACGAACTCGGTCCGCGCAGGCTGCCCCCGGTCTTCATCGACCTCCCGGGAACCCACCGCGCCCGGTTCCGAACTGATGGGCAGGTCGCAGGCAAACCGGTCCTGCCCCGGATGCCCCTGAACCCGGACCAGATAGGCTTTCTCCACTTCGCCCCGCTGGAACTGCGGCTGCAGCAGGCCCGCGAAATGCCGGGTGCGGGCGACGAGCACGACCCCGGTCGTGTTCGCATCCAGTCGATGCGCTGCCTGGGGTTTCTGCGGATGATACGCCTCTGCCAGCAGCCACTGGAGCGTATTGCGGTTGAACCGGCCGCCGGGATGCATCGGCAGCGGCGCCGGTTTGTTCAGCGCCACCAGCGCCTCGTCCTCATGCAGAAGCTGCACGCGCCCGTTCACGTCTGGTTCCGTGAGGTTCGGGAACTTGTGCAGATACCGCTCGCCGGCCCGCACCACGCGGTCGGGCGACATCGGTTCCCGCCGGTCGTTCAGCACCAATCCCAGTTCGCACTGCCGGACCCACTCGGGCGCCGGAATGTGCCGGACCACCGCGCACAGCGCGTCCACCAGGGTCACCCCCTCGCAGGCGTGGGGCACGTTGACCGGCCGGTAATTGTCGTAGGGCCGGCTGCCCGGCAGCGGCTGGAACGCCCGGTCCACTGCGGCCTGCCGACAAGCCAGCGCCTCCTTCGCCTTTTCAGCCGGAGTCTTGAAGCAGTAGGGGCAGGTCCGGCCGGGCACGTAGCGGGAATCCTTCTGTTCCTCGTCAGTCAGCGGGCTCTGACAGCCGAAGCACACGACGGAGTCCGTCTCGTGCAACGCCGGGTCCACGCCGACACGCTGATCGAAGACGAAGCATTCGCCATCCCAGTGGGCGCCGCCGCATTCCTCGAAATACTTCAGGATGCCGCCGTCGAGCTGGAAAATCTGGCGGAACCCCTCGCCTTCCATGAACGGCCCCGCCTTTTCGCAGCGGATGCCGCCGGTGCAGAACATGACGATCGGCTGGTCCTTCAAGGCCTCAGGCAGCCTCCGGACGGCCGCCGGAAAATCCCGGAAGTGGTTCACGCCGATTGGCAGCGCGTCGCGAAAGGTTCCCAGCCGGACCTCATAGTCATTGCGGGTGTCGAGCAGCGTCACGGGGCGCCCCTCGTCGAGCCAGCGTTTGAGCTCGCGGGCAGAGAGTTTGGGGGAAGTCCGCTTCGCCGGATCGATGCCGGGCACACCGAACGCGATGATCTCCTTCTTGAGCCGGACGAGCATTCGGGCGAAGGGCTGATGGTCGGTCTCGCTGTATTTCGGCGTGAGATCCGCCAAGCCCGGCAGCGAACGGAGTTCCGCGAGCAGGAGCTCGATCCGGTCGGCCGTCCCGGCGACGAACAGGTTGATGCCTTCGGGACTGAGCAGGATCGTGCCCTTGAGGTCCCAGCCGCGGCAAAGGCCCAGCAGACGCTCGCGCAGCGGTCGAAGCTCCGTGAGCGAGGCGAACTTGTAGGCGGCGATGTTGACGATGCGGTTCATCCGGTGGCGGCACGCTACCGCGCCCGGCGGCCGGCCGTCACTCCGCTTTGCCGCGGAGCCGTTCCCGGAGCGCGGACGCGGCGACTTCCCCTTCCCAACGGCTGATCACCACGCCCGCCACGCCGTTGCCGATGAGGTTGGTGATGGCCCGGCATTCGCTCATGAAACGGTCGATCCCTACCAGCAACGCCAGGGACGCCAGCGGAATTTTCGGCACCACCACCAGGGTGGCCGCCAGCGTCACGAAGCCGGCGCCGGTCACGCCGCTGGCCCCCTTCGAGGACACCATCGCCACCGCCAGGAGCGCGAGCTGGTCCGGCACGGAAAGCGGGGTGTTCGTGGCCTGGGCGAGGAACACCGCCGCCATCGCCATGTAGATGTTCGTGCCGTCGAGGTTGAAGCTGTAGCCGGTGGGGACCACGAGCCCGACCGTGGAACTGCCACAGCCGAGCTGGCGCAGTTTCCGCATCAGTCCGGGAAGGGCCGTTTCCGAGGAACTGGTGCCGAGCACCAGCAGCAGCTCGTCGCGGATGTGGACCAGGAAGCGCACGATCGAGAATCCGCTGCCGGCGGCGATCAGTCCCAGCACCACGAAGACGAATAGCGCCGAGGTCGCGTAGAATCCGCCCATCAGCTTCGCCAGATTTCCCAGCGACTTCAGACCATGCGCGCCGACCGTGTAGGCCATCGCGCCCAAGGCGCCGAGCGGGGCGAACTTCACCACCAGACCCATGATGCCAAAAAACAGCTCCGCACCCCGTTCGATGACGTGAAGGACCGGTTCGCGATGAGCTCCAAGTCCGCCAATCGCAAAGGCGGTCAGTGCGGAAACCAGGAGGATTTGCAGCAGGTCGCCGGTCACGAACGCGCTGAACAGGGTCGTGGGAATGATGTTGAGCAGGAAGGCCACGAAGCCCTGCGACTGCGCCTGTTGCCCGTAGCGCTCGCCCACCGCCGGATCGAGCGTCGCCACGTCCACGTTCATGCCCGCTCCGGGTTGCAGCAGGTTGACCACGACCAGCCCGATGACGAGCGCGAGGGTCGAGACCACCTCGAAATACAGCAGCGTCTTGAAGCCCACTCGGCCCAACTGCCGCAGGTCCCGCATCGAGGCGATGGCGTGGACCACGGTGCAGAAGATGAGCGGCGCGATCATCATCTTCACCAGCTTGATGAAGGCGTCGCCCAGCGGCTGAAGCTGCCGCCCCGTGTCCGGGAATTCCCAGCCGATCAGGATGCCCAACGCGACCGCGACCAGCACCTGGACGTAAAGGTGCCGAAACCACGGGCGGCGGCTGGCAGCGGGAACCGGCACGGCCTCAGAAGCGGGTGTCCGGCTTCTTCAAGTCCAGCTTCTTGATCCAGATGTTGCGGTAGCGCACGTCGTGCCCCTCGCACTGGAGCTTCAGTCCCTGCGGGGTGTCGGTGATGCCCTTGCCGCCGTCGTTCCCGCCATCCACGCCCGAATTGGGACCACCCCAAACCTGCTGGATGGCGACATTGGAGTGGACCAACTCGCCGTTGAAATACATCGAAACCAGCGGCTTCTCGGTCAGCTTGCCGTCCTTGAAGCGGGCCGCGCGGAACACGATGTCGTAGGCGTTCCATTTGCCGATGCCGGCGAACTTGTCGTAGGGCGAATCGGTCTCGTTGATCACGGCCCCCATGCCGTGCTTGGTCTTGTCGCCCTCGCAGATCTGGATCTCGTAGCGGTTCTGGAGATACACGCCGCTGTTGCCGTGCGGCCCCGTGACCAGGAACTCCACATGCAACCGGAAATCGCGATAGGCCTCCTTCGTGACGATGTCGGCCGCGCCATATTTGCCTCCGGCGGCGGCGGGATCGTCGGTCTGCACCACGGTGCCCTTGTCCACGGGATCATCGACGATCTTCCACTTGATCGGCAGCGACGACGCGAAACGCGGCCCTTGCCAGTAGGTCCAATGCTCGTCGAGCAACTTGCGGGTGCCGTCGAGGATCACCTTGCCGCCGCGCACCGGCTTCGCCCCCAATCCGAGGTGTTTGTCCGCTGCGACGGCGGACAGAGCCAACGCGGTGGAGGTGACGGCGAGCAGCAGGCGAAGTGACATGACTTTCATGGCGTGGAGGAACGGTCCGCGAAGCCTGCCACGCCGAAGTGCCGGGAGTAAACCACGGCGTGCGCGGGCAGTGCGCCCGACGGCAAGGGCCGACACCTTGCGCGCGACCCGCGGCGGGGAATAACCGGTCCGCACGGAAACGATCAAACCGTTGCGCCCAGCAGAATCAGCCACGCAGAACCGGAATCGCAGGACCGACGTGTTCTCGCCGCCGCTCAGTCGAGGATTTCGGCAACATTCGCCCGGATCGTCTCCGTGATCGCATCGGTGGGCAGGTCATTGGCATCCGAACCGAACGGGTCCTCGATCTCCTCCGCGATCACCTCGATGCTGGCGAAGGCGTAGAAGACGAAGGTCACCACCGGCACCGCCCAATAGCCGTAATCGAGCACGAACCCGATGGGCATCGTGAACACGTAGATGAAGATGATCTTCTTCAGGAACAGGCTGTAGGCGTAGGGAATCGGGGTCTTCCGAATGCGTTCGCAACCACCCAAGTTGTCCGCAAAAGACTGCAGCTCCGCGTTCAGCACAATGAGCTGGTCCCCCGTGATCGTGCCGCCGGTGTAAAGCCGGTTGATCTCGGTGAAAAGGGCCTGAAGCACGCGGTTGGGCAGATGCCCACCCTGGCCCCAGTGGGCGGCATCATACGGACCGACCGCCGCCAGATTCGCCGCCACCGCCCCCTGGCGCAGGTGTTCCTTGGACGCCTGGATGAAATTGACGATCAGCGTCCGGAAGAGTGCGCGGTCAGCGACGGCCGCAGGGCCGAGGAAGGCATGGAGCTTCAGCGCGAGATTTCGCGAGTTGTTCACGAAGCTGCCCCAGAGTTTTCGTCCCTCCCACCAGCGGTCATAGGCGGTGTTGGTGCGGAAAATCAGCAGCATCGAGAGCACGAAGCCGATGAGCGAATGCACCAGCGTCGTGTTCCGGAACGACGCGTGGAAGACCTGGTTTTCCAGGTAAGCCACTCCGGCAGTGTAAGCTGCCACGGCGCACATGCCCGGCAGCAGCACCCGAAACGAGTCGCTCCGGTGAAAGGCGAAGATCAGCTTCCACCAGTCCTTCGGGTTGTAGGTGATCATGGGGCGGAACGCGGCCTCAGTAGTCGTAGAGACCGCTGTCCTTGGTGTAGGCACCACCGCCCCTACCGCCGCCGGGGCCACCTTCCCCACCCATGAAATCGCCCAGCACATCGCCCATGTCCGCCTCGATCTTCTCCGGGTCTTCGCCGGCTTCGAGCCGCTTGATCGCGGTCTCCATTTCCTTCGGCATGGACCCGGCCGGCATGAGATCCTTCATCTTCCGGAGCATGTGAGCCATGTGTTTCGGGTTGTTTTCGTCGAGGTGTTCCATGTCCCGCTCCATCTCGGCCATGGCCCGTTCCACCCGCGGATCGTCCAAATCCGGCATCGGCGGACCATCATCGCCCGCGCCTTCGGGTTTGGCGGCTGGCTCGGCCACGCCCTTGATCATCGCGAACCGGCTGATTTCCTTGCTCAGCTTCTTGGAGCCACATTTCGGACACGTCGGCGAATGGGACGGATTCACCCGCTTCGACAGGAAGCTGTAAATCCGCCGGCACTTCGGGCAGGCAAACTCGTAGATCGGCATGGGCGGGAGTCTTCGACGTGTCGCGTGGCCGTCAAGGCACGGCGCGGAAGAACGGGGCGGCGAAGTTTAGGCAGGGTGCCGGCGGGCTGGGTTTCGCTGCCGCGGCCCGGGCTCAGGCGACCAGTCCCTTGATCACGTCCGCTTCCACCACCCCGGTCAGCTTCTGTTCTAGGCCGCCGTAAAAATACGTGAGCTTGTGATGGTCCAAGCCCATCAGGTGAAGGATGGTGGCGTGCAGATCGCGGATGTGGTGGCGGTTCACGGCGGCGGAATGGCCGAGTTCGTCCGTCTCCCCGTAACTCGTGCCGCCACGGGAGCCGCCCCCGGCCAGCCAGTAAGTGAAGCCCAGCGGATTGTGATCGCGACCGCCCTGGTCGCCCTGGCTGAGCGCCTGCCGGCCAAACTCGCCGCCCCACACCACCAGCGTCTCGTCGAGCAGGCCGCGCTGTTCGAGATCCTTCAGCAGGGCCGTGATGGGGCGGTCCACTTCCGGGCAGTGGATGCGGAGGTTCTCCTCGACGCCATTGTGCGCGTCCCAGTTCTGCTGCTGGTGGCCGCCGCCGTGATAAATCTGGATGAAGCGCACGCCGCGCTCGACGAGCCGGCGCGCGATCAGGCACTGCCGTCCGAACGGCGCCGGTCCCAGCGCGAGGGGGTGATAATCGGGCTTCGACTCGTTCACGCCGTAGGCCTCCAGGGTCGCGGCGGATTCCTGCGAGAGGTCCAGCGCCTCGGGCGCGGCGGCCTGGAGCTGGAAGGCGAGCTCGTAGCTGGCGATGCGGGCCTGCAGTTCGCTGTAGCCGGGTCGCGCCGCGAGGTGCTCCGCGTTCAGCATATTGGCAGTGTCAATCAGGTCGCGCTGCATGTCGCGCGTGAAGCCGGCGGCGGAATCGAGGTTGAGCACGGGCTGGCCGCTCGAACGAAACACCGTGCCCTGATACGCCGCGGGCATGAAACCGCCGGACCAGTTGGCCGCCCCGCTGATTGGGCCGCCGCGCGGATCGAGCATGACCACGTAGCCGGGGAGGTTCTGGTTGGGCGAACCCAGGCCGTAGGCGAGCCAGGAACCCATCGACGGCCAGCCCTGGATGATCCGGCCGGAGTTGAGCTGCAGCATCGCTGAGCCATGCGCGAAAGAGTCGCAGTAAAGCGATTTGATGACCGCAAGCTTGTCCGCCTGCGTGGCGAGATGCGGCAGGGCGTCGCTGACCCACAGGCCCGACTGGCCGTGCTGCCGGAATTCGCGTTTCGAGCCGAGCAGCTTGCCGGGCTTAACGTCCCGACGGCGCTGTTCGAGGTCAATGGTCTGGCCGTGGCGCTTCTGGAGTTCGGGCTTGTAGTCAAACAGGTCCATCTGCGACGGCCCGCCATACATGAACAGGAAGATGCACGCCTTGGCCTTGCCACCGACATGCGGCGGTTTCGGGGTGAGCGGATTGCCCGGCAGCCCCGCCGCGACCGCGCGCGACGCGAAGAATCCGTCGGCTTCCAGCAATCCGCTCAGCGCCACGCCGGTGAAGCCCGCACCCATCTGCCAGAGGAACTGGCGGCGCGAGCCGGTGCAGCCGGCGTAGGGGCGTTGCGGTGATTCACTCATGCGGGCTCAGTCCACATACACGACTTCGTTCAGGTTCAGCAACAGCAGGCAGAAGGCTTCCAGTGCGCGGCGGTTGGGATCACTCACGTCGGCACCCGGAAGCACCACGATTTCCTGCCCGCCGGAGGTTAGGCGAAGGTCATCGACGCCCAAGGCCGCGCCCCACACCCGCATGCCAAGGTGGCCGGGTTGCGCGAGCGGCTGCGGGTCGGAAGCAACCAGTGTGGGATTCGGCGACTTGTCCAACCACAAACGGATCGTCGCGCCGGCAATTTCGGCTCTCACCGGAAAGCTCGTCCCGGTGGGAACAGAAGCAGCCGCTTCGGCGAGCGTGACCGTATTCGTGCCCAACCGGCGGAGCGAGACCCGTTGCCCCCGCGGATCGAAGGTCACCTCGTAGCCGCGGGGACGGTCGCCGTCGGCGGTTGCACGCAGCAGCAGGCCGCCAGACTCGAACGCGGTGTGCAGCGTGACGCGGGCGCTGACCGTGGCGTTGGCAAACTTCTCCGCCGGCCAAAGCGCAAACGGGCCGTTGGCGCGCTCCATGATCCGGTTGCCTTCGTAGCTGTCGGGCCAGTGACCGCGATGGCGCGTCCAGCCTGGCGGCGCGACGACGAAATGTTCCGGCTGGAGCTGGCCGAAGTAGGCGATGTTCATCGTGGCTGGAACGTCGGCGCGGAAGGTCAGCCGCGTGCGAAGCGAAGCGAAATGTTCGCGCTGGCGGCCGAGGAACTCGGTGGCGACCTCGATTTCCCGTGCGGTCGGGTTGCGCGCCAATGCAAGCCGGTAAGCTTCGGCAATGACCTCCGGCTTCCCACCTCCGGCTGCCAACTTCGGCAGCCGCTTCGCGAACGCTGCCGCCTGTTCGCGCATGAAGTCGTCGTTGAGCAACAGCAGCGCCTGCGGGGCGACCGTGGTGGTCGGTCGCTCGGTGAGCGGGGCGGTGTAATTCGCGTAGTCGAGCGCTTCGAGGAAGGGCACGGGCTGCGTGCGGCGAACATAGGCGTAGAGACTCCGGCGGCTCTGCTCTGCCGGGGACGAGAATTCCCAGTCCGTGCCCGGCCGCGAACCGCCGGCCAGGACCTCGCCGCTCAGCGACGGGAAGAAGCCGCGCCCGCCCGGCACCCGGTTCAGCCGGCCGCTGATCTCCAGGATGGAATCGCGGATGGTCTCGGCTTCAAGCCGCCGGAGGTTCTGGCGCCAGAGGAGTTCGTTCGCTGGATCCAACGAAGTTGGAAACCGGAAGTCGGCAGTGGGAAGTAAGCCATCTTCCTTCCGACTTCCGGCTTCCGGCTTCCGACTTGTGACGGAGGAACGTCGGTAAGCCTCGCTCGTCATGATGAGTTTGTGCAGGCGCTTCAGCGACCAGCCCTGCTCGACGAACTCGCTGGCCAGCCAGTCGAGCAACTCCGGATGCGTGGGCAGCGTCCCCGCCCGGCCGAAGTCGCCGGTGGTCTTCACCAGCCCGCGGCCGAAGTGGTGGTGCCAAACGCGGTTGACGATCACCCGGGCGGTGAGCGGGTTGTCAGGACTGGCAATCCAATCGGCCAGCACGAGCCGGCGGCCGGAGGAATTGGTGCGCGTCTGCGCCGTTCCTTCGTCTTTCCAGCGGCTGCTTTGGACCAGCGGTGAAACGGCCGAGAGAAAAGCCGGGTGCACTTCCTCGCCCCGGGAATGGGCGTTGCCCCGCTTGAGCACATGGGTGGGCTCGGGCTTCGCTCCGGATTCGCGCAGGGCCAGCACCAGCGGGAACGGCGGTGGTCGCTGCTTTACCGCCTCGGACTCGATGGCGACCTGCTTCCGTTCGGCGTCCGTCTTGGCGGCCGCGTAGGCGGCATCCAGCGCCTTCACCTTGGCGGCCTGTTCCGCCTGCCACGCGCTCACCTCGGCCGGGGTGGCCAGGGGGATGTGGGCGGTGGACTTCGCGGGCTCGGTGATGTGCTGCATCGGCTGCACGCCGCGAAAGAAGGCGAGCAGCCGGTAGTAGTCGGCGTGGGGAATGGGATCGAACTTGTGTTCGTGGCAGCGCGCGCAGCCGAGGGTCAGGCCGAGGAAGGCCACTCCGGTGGTGGACAGCACGTCGTCGAGATCGTCGAACGCGGCCATCTCCCTGTCGTCCGGCTCGTCGTCGTAAACCCCGAGACGGGCGTAACCGGTGGCGGTGACCGCGTCGGCGGACCACGGCTCCAGTTCGTCGCCGGCGATGTGCTCGCGGATGAACCGGTCGTAGGGCTTGTCGTCGTTGAAGGCGCGCACCACGTAGTCACGGTAACGCCACGCGAACAGCTTCTCGCCGTCGCGCTCGTAGCCGTTGCTCTGGGCGTAACGGACGACATCCAGCCAGTGCCGCGCCCAGCGTTCGCCGTATTCCGGGCGCGCGAGCAGACGGTCGAGGAGCCGCTCCCAGGCGTCCGCGCGGGCGTCGTTCTCAAAGGCGGTGACCTCCTCGAAGGTGGGCGGCAGGCCGATGAGATCGAATTGCGCCCGGCGGATCAGTTCGCGGCGCGTCGCGGGTGGATTGGGAGTGATGCCCTTCTCGGCGAGCTTGGCGTTGATGAAGGCGTCGATCGGGTTAGCAGGAGGAGGCGATGCCGGATGCCAGATGCCGGATGCCGGAACGGGCGGACGCTGCAGTGGCTGAAAGGACCACCAAGTAGAGTTGGTCTTCCCACTGTCAGCATGAAGCCAGTTCCTAAGGCTAAACAGCAGCCCCAGAAGCAGGACGAAACTCGGCGACCATGGCTGATGTTTTGGGAGCACGGTCAACGCAATTGACTACGGTAATCGTCGAGTGAGCGACCACTGCAACGCGACGGATGAACCAAGACGCTGCGCGGCCATTCGATTGCGCTTTGGTCATCAAGAAAAACGTTCGGCGTGGGGAGAAATGCCACAAAGCAATCGGCCAACCCGAACTCTTCCGCGCTTAGTCGGGCATATTCGGCGCCGCCCGCGATCCAGCAATAGAGCAGCGCCCCTTGTGTGTGCAGTTCGCGGACGTGCTGAATCACCGATGGAATCGGGATTCGTTTGCCGCCCGAAGTGCGGACCAACGTGTCGTCCACATCCACGAAAACATGGACTGGTATCGCTGTAGTCTTGGAGCTCACAACGATTCTAGCAGATTTCGAGTCAATTACCCGCCGTCCACGCCAGAGCCGCCGGCGTGGCGTTGCCGAAGTTCGCGAAGTCGCGGTAGGCCCAGGCGAGCTTCTTGTCAGGCGTGACTTCGAGGATCTGCGGTTGGTCGGGGCCGGCGTGGCAGTTCACGATCCGCGTGATTCCGTTCGGCAGCCGTTCGGTCATCGTCACCCACGCGAGCTTAATGCCGGGCACGTCGTTCTCCTCGACGCTCCAGACTAGCTTGCCTTGCGGGTCCACTTCGAGCACCCGGTGCCCATTACCGCAGCCGATGAGCGTGTTGCCATTGCGCAGGCGCGAGGCGGAATAGACCGCCGCCGGTTCACCCTTTGCCGTCTTCACGGCGTATTCCCAGGCCACGCGACCCTTGGCGTCGTATTCGCGGACGGCGGCGTCGCCCTCGTGGCAGACGAGGTAGTGGCCGTTGTCGAGCTTGCGCACGAGCCGGGTGTCGCGGTGCGCATCGGGCTTGCTCACCTTGAGCTTGATCTGATGGCGGATCTTCCCGGCGCGATCCACCTCGATGATCCGGCCGGGACCGGATTCCGCGATCATCGTGAGACCGTCGGGCAGGCGCTGGAAGGCGTGGACTTCGACCGGCTTGCCGCCGTTGCCGTTCATGGTCGCTGAATCGTAGCTCCAGACCACGCGACGCTGCGCATCCAGCTCGATGACGCGGGTCCAGTTGGTCTGAGTGAGGAGGTTGCCGTTGGACAGCACCCAGAGGTCGTGGATGTCGCGCAGCGGCATCTCCCACTGGAGTTTGCCGGTGGCGACTTCGACGAGGCCGAGGCGTTTCTTTTCGTAGTCACCGGCGAGGACGTGCGTGGGCGGGCCATCGGCGGCTTGAGCGACTAGCCGCATCAAGAGGGCGCTCAGAAGGATGAAACGGAATGGGCGTGGTGTGGATCGGAGCGCGGCATTCATGTGGAAGAGTGACGAAACAATGGCGAGGTGAGTTGTGGTAGGCCAGCGGCAACTGGAGAAGCCGTCGAGAGCCGAGCCGGGCCTATTTGGCGGCCGCCCCAATCGCCCCGACATACCGGCCCAGCCAGTAACCCAGCAGAAACTCGTCGCCGGGGAAATCGGTGGTGTCGTCGCCGTGGTCGAGGATGAAGGGCTGCGTGTTGATGCGCGCGATCAGGCGTTCCCCGGGCGGGAGGAGTTCCTTGAGTTCGCGGCCCATGAAGTTGGGCTCCAGCTTGGTGATGTCGCGCCGGTGCGAATTGCTCATGCGCCACGCGATGGTGTCGAGTGGCGTGCCACGCAGGGTCCAAACGGCGCCCGGCGCATCGACGTCCTTCCCGCCACAGGCCGCGTAGATGAAGTTCCAGATCGGATACCGCTCCGCCTTTTCGAAGTCCCAGTGCTCGGCCACGGCGGCGAGATACTTCGCGCGCAGCTCATCGGTGAAGGCGAAGCGGACGAGGGTCCAGTAGTTGAAGAAGGCCAGTTCGTCGTCGCTGTGGTTCCATTCGTTGCCCATGTCGTTTCCACGAAAGATGTAGCCCTTCGTGGGCGCGATGAGCTTCATCGAGCTGAGAATATTCGTGAGGTAGCCGTGCTGCTCGAACAGTTCGTAGGCCTTGGCGCGATAGGACTGCTTGCCCGTCATACGGTAGGCGAGCTGGAGGCCGGCGATAATCTCCGCAGAGTTCAGGCGGCGGTCGTGGATGGTGGGCGGAAACCAGTTCACGTATTCGGGATTCCAGCGGCCCCAGAGCGTGGGTTCGCCGTCCACGTCCACGAGATAAAGTTTGTGGCGCAGGATGTGGTCGATGACCGCCACCCAGTTGGTGGCCACGCGGGCGCGTTCGGTGGCGTTGGTGGCGACGAGTTCCCACATGACCGCGTGCGCGAAGCCCTGCGCCTGCATCTCGTCGCTGCTGGTGTGGCCCTTCCATTCCCAGCCGGGATCGGGCGCGTCGCGCCAGCGGTCGGTGTCGGAGAACTTGAAGCCGCGGCGCTCGAAGGTGCGGGCGGGGAAGCCGGTGTGGGTGTGGATGCTCTGGAGCCGTTCCAGTGCGCCGAACGATTCCCAGGCCTGCCGGCGCGTCTCCTCCTCGCGGGTGACGGCATAGCGCGCCGCCAGCGAGCCGAGGTAGTAACTCGTCCAGCCGCCGTCGTTGTCCGTATCAATCATCTCGCTGGACGTGATGTCGCCCGACACGAGCAGGCGGCGCTCGGCGGTGAAGCCATAGCGCATGTTTCGCGAACGGATCTTGCGGTGAAACCAGTCGGCCTTGGCCGCGAGCGTGGTCTGGCGAAACTCGAGCTTGTTCAGGCCGGTCTGCGTGAGCACCCAGAGATGGCCGTCGCGGTCGGTGGTGAGGTCCACGACGTGATCGTCGCGCAGCCAGCGTTTGCCGGCGTAGTAACGGAACCGCGGAGGCTCGATGCCGGGCGCGGACGGCGTGGCGTAGCGGGAGTTCGTGCCGTCGCGCTCGAAGAAGGCTCCGCGCGTGGTGCCGACCCAGAGACCGTTAGGAACTGGCGCAAGGCTCGTCACCCATGATGACGGAAGGCCTGTATGGCGAACCTCTTGGGTCACGCCAGTCTCGGCGTCCAACGCTTCCATTCCGTTGGTCATGCCAAGCCAGATTATGTTGCCCCATACCGCCATGGAAGTGCCGCCAATCCCCCTCCGCTCCCAGCGTTCCTTAGGTATCCGTGCATCCTTACCCAAGCTGAGGCGTAGAACATTTCCACTATGAAGGATCGCAACGTCAGACTCACCGATGCAGCACATCAACTTCGGATCAGGGCCAAAGAAATCATGCCACTTTCTCGGCAAGGTCCCGAACTTCTGCGCGGACACCTCAAAGGTCGAAAATCCTGCGCCATAAACCCACCCGTTGCCCGCGACTGCGAATGACTCTGCGCCGAGTTGCCCTCGCCGACCGCCCTCGCCCCCGGTAAACCACTCCCCATCGAGAAGGTAGTAAACATCCCCACGTTGCGAGAGTGTGGTGTCCAGCGGCACCTTGCCCGCGAGCGGCCGGTAGCTGCGGTCCAGCGCCAGCGTGTCGTCGAAGACGCGGGCGACGCCCTTGTCCGTGAGCACGTAAACGACGTTCTCCTTGTCCACGCAAAGCTTCTTGAACACCGCGTTGGTCAGCTCCGGCGCGTGGCGGATGCGCACCGCCACATCCTGCCAGAACGGCTCGTCGGGAATCGGCGCCGCCGAGCCCCGTTCCAGTGCCAACACCACTAAGCACATCCATCCCATCAGCCATTGCCGCCACGCCTTCATGCCGGGGAGGCAAGCACGCCCTCGGTCCCGGCGAAAGCCGGTTCCACGCCGCTTTCCATCGCTTGGCTGACTGCTACCCCGCGCATGACCGAATGTCAGGACGCGTCCGCCAACGCTCCCGTCTCCTGGGGGAGAGGAAAAGGGTGAGGGCGGGCCTCCTTCCAACTAGCTGTTGTTTTCCGGCAAAGGTGAGATTCGCCCGCCCTCCCCCGGAGAGAAGGAGAATTCGCAGTCAGCGCCGGTCCCTTTCGATGCCTTGGACGGCAGCTTGGTTCTGGCCACTGAAATCAACCAGGAACCCGCAAGCTCTCCCTTTGGGCGTGACTCCGGTTGGCTTCCCCAAACACTTCGTCCACTCCGCATGCACCGCCTGTATTTCCTGGCCTTGGGCCTGTTCACCGCGATCGGGGCTGTAGCCCAGTCGGCCTACGACGCCCATGTGGTCTTCGACCAGAGCCTCGCCGACGGTGGCTATTACTACAGCGAGGCCTACGTCGTTGCGCCCAGCCAGCTGGAGACGTTTCGGGGCCGGTTCCCCGTTGAGACCAAACGCTTCACCTCGCCGCCGAACGGCCTGCGCCTGAACTGGCGTTCCGCACCCGGCGGTGACTGGCGGATGACGCTCAAGGTGCCCGCTCGCTATGCCCGCAAGTTCGAGTTCAGCGGCGACGCGTTATCCTTCCAAGTCTGGTCCGACACCGAACTCACGCTCACCAATTCGCCGCGGATTTCACTGCTGGATTCCGCCGGGGTCGGTTCTCCCACAATTGAACTGGTGCGTGGAACCAATCGTCTCGCCGCCGGCCGGTGGACATTGGTGCAGCTGCCGTTCGCGGATTTCGTCATGCAGTTCAACGGCACGGACGACACGAAGTTCACGCCCGCGAAACTGGCCGCGATCCACTTCGTGCAGGGACTCGATGACGGCCGCGATCACACGCTCTGGCTGGACGATTTCCAAGTGGTGGACCGCGGCCACTCCGCGGGCGCCGCGCCGACGGCCCCGACCGGCCTGCGCGTCGAAGCCCAAGAGCGGCACTTCGACCTGACCTGGGAATCCGCCGCCAGCACGAACCTCGTGAGCTATCGGATCTACCGCGCCCTCAAGGGTGAGGATTTCGTTCCCGTCGGCTCCCGGCCGGCAAACTTCAACCGCGCCGTGGACTGGCTGGGCCGGCCGGGCCAAACCGCCCGCTACCGGATCACGGCCGTGGATGTCGCCGGCCAGGAATCACCGATGTCGGCCGAGGCGGGCGGCACGACGCGGAAGTTCTCCGACGCGGAGCTGTTGGACATGGTCCAGGCCGGCTGCTTCCGCTACTACTGGGAACTCGCCCATCCCGTCGCTGGGCTGGCCCCCGAGATCGTGCCCGGTGACCGCAACCTCATCGCGACCGGTGGCAACGGCTTCGGCCTGATGGCGCTGATCGTCGCCACGGAGCGCGGTTTCGTGACCCGCGAGGCGGCCGTCGAACGCCTGCTGAGGGTTGTCCGCTTTCTCGCCCGTGCGGACCGTTTTCACGGCATTTGGCCGCACTTCCTGGACGGCAACACCGGTCGTGCGGTCGCCTACTTCGGCAAATACGACAACGGCGGCGACCTCGTGGAAACGGCCTTCCTCATGCAGGGTCTGCTGGCGGTGCGGCAGCACTTCGACCGCGACACGCCGGCCGAGCGGGAGATCCGCGAGACGATCACCCGGCTATGGCACGAGGCGGAGTGGGACTGGTATCGGCGGGATCCGGACAGCGAGGTCCTCTACTGGCACTGGTCGCCGGATCACGGATTTCACATCAGCCATCCGCTCATCGGCTGGAACGAGACCCTGATTGTCTATCTGCTCGCCATCGCCTCGCCGACCCACGCGGTGCCCGCGAGACTGTATCACAGTGGCTGGGCCGGGCAGTCGGAACGGGCGGTCCAGTATCGCCGCAACTGGAGCCGGACACTGGACGGCAGCCGTTACACGAACGGTCATTCCTACTACGGCATTCCGCTCGCCGTCGGTGAGGGCAACGGCGCCGAGCTGTTCTTCACGCAGTTCTCCTTCCTCGGCTTCGATCCGCGCGGACTCCGGGACGCCTACGCGAACTACTTCGACAACAACCGCGCCATCGCCCGCATCAATCACGCCTACTGCGTGGACAACCCGCGGCGGCATGTCGGCTACGGGCCGGCATGCTGGGGACTCTCCGCGGGCATCAACGCCGGCGGCGGCCGCCCCCTGCCCCGCGACGACAACGGCACGATCAGCGTGATGGCCTCGTTGGGCTCAATGCCCTACACGCCCAAGGAGTCGCTTGCCGCCCTGAAGCATTTCTACCGCGACCGCGGCGCCAAGGTGTGGGGGGCCTACGGCTTTCACGACGGATTCAACGCCACCCAGAACTGGTTCGAGGAAGTTTACATGGCCCTCAACCAGGCGCCGGTCACCGTCATGATCGAAAACCACCGGACCGGGCTCGTCTGGCGGGACTTCATGGCCAACCCGGAAATTCCCGCAGCGCTGACGAAGATCGGATTCCGGAAAGATTGAGGTCGGGGGATTGCGGGTGGCTGGCCCCCGCCCACAATCGCGACGGCGCGAAGCCGTCGCCCCTAGTCCCGGAACGCGAGTTCCACAAGCAGCGGCCAATGGTCACTGGCCACCGGGGGTGCCACCTCGCGCCGCAGCACCGCGACACCGGGCGCGGTCAGGCAGTGATCAAGCGGCAGTCCGAACCACGGCGCCTGAGCGGGCCACGAGATACCCAGGTTCCATTCCGGACGCTCGTTTCGCAGCCCGCTGCGGCGCAGAAGGCCGCTGAAATGCGGACTCCACGGAGTCACATTGAGGTCGCCCGCGAGGATCACCGGCAGCGTCTGCGCCCGGCTCCATTCCGCCAGGGCACGCAACTGTCCGTTGCGTCCGGCGGCGTAGGCCGGTGTGGCCGGCGGCAGCGGATGCGTTCCCAGCAGGCGCAGGGTGCGGCCTCCCAACTCAATGTCGGCCCGAACGGATGGGACCTCGGCCGGCCCGAGCTCAATCACTTCCCAGTCGGCCGGTTTATGCCGGGCGAATAGGGCAATGCCGAAGTTGTCCTCCCGCGGTTCGGACAGCACGAACGGATACTGCGGGCGGAGCATTTCCAACTCCCTCATCCACGCCGCATTGACCTCCAGCAGGAGCACGACATCCGGCTGCGTGCGGGCGACCAGGTCGCGAACCAGATCGCTCCGGGTGTTCGCGGTGTGAACGTTGAGGGACAACAGCCGCAATCGCGGCGCCGGGGAAGCGGGCAGCGGATCGGAATTGGGTCGGGCCGCCAGCAGGACCAGCGTCAGATTGACCGCCGCTCCGACCGCCGCCGCAACCGCGAGGGTTCGGCGGCGCCCCACGAGGCCGACCATGGCCAGCCCCGCCAGCACCACGCCCAGTTGAAGGCGGAAGTGGCAGGTCAGTTCCAGCAACCAGCCGAGGCGGGCGAGAAATCCGGCGAGCGTCGCCAGCAACGCAATCGCCACGGAGACCTCGGCCAGACCCCACAGTGAAACCCGGGTTCGCAAAGCAGGCATGCCGGCGGGCGGTGGATTCATTCGGTGCCAGTTGGACCGGTGCGGAGCAGATTTGTTCCGGCGGATGCGGCAGGTGTTGAAAGACGTCCCGCTACGGACTCTCCGTATTCTGAACGGTTCAACTGTGGGCGGCTTGCCCAGCAAGCCGAGCGGGTTGCGGGACAACCCGCCCACCAGCCCGTCTGTGCCCTATCCAATCGGATTCAGGGAGTGCCGAGGAAGTCCACTTTCGCGCTCAGCTCAGGCGTCAGGAAGCGGTCGGGATTCCGGATCTGCACCTTGATCTGTAGCGTTCCCTTTGCGCGGGTTGCCTCCGGCGCAATTTCGGCCACCACCCCCTCGTAGGACTTGTCCCGGAACGCCTCGGGACTCACGCGGCACGCCTGCCCCAGGCGAACTTTGGCGAGATCCGATTCGCTGACGTCGATTTCGACCTGAAGGTCATTGAGGTCGGCCACCGCCACCAGCGAGGTGCTGGGGCCGCGCGTGCCACCGAAGTTCTGGGGTGTCACCAACTCGTTGGCGTCCGCCAGTTTCTCCAGCACCACCCCGTTCACCGGTGAACGGATCACGCACCAGTCGAGCCACGTCTCGATCAGTTTGCGGGAGCCGATGAGCTGCTTCACCTGGGCTTCGGCCGAAGCGAGCGCGAGACGGGAGTCGTCGAGCACCTTGTCCATTTCGACCCGTTGCCGGACAAGCTCCTCCGCGCGGCGAAGATCCAAGCGGGCCTTCTCCACCGCGACATTGGCCACGGCCAGTTGGCCCTCCACCTCGGCGAGACGGGCGCGATATTCGGAATCATCCAGCAGCACCACGGTCTGCCCGTTGGTGACGGAATCGCCCTTCTTCACACCCACCCACTTGACCACGCCCATGAAACGCGGGCTGACCTCGATCCGTTCGCGCGCAATGATGTAACCGCTGGCGGTCAGCACCGAACCGTCCACGCGCGCTGCCGCGCCCGGCTTGGTCACGGTCGAGACCGCCGCGGCGTTGGTGGCCCCGCGTTGGGAATCCAGCATCCGGTTGCGGGCCGCCATGTCTTCGCCGGCCTTCTGGGTGGCCGCCTCGCGGTTCGACAGGAGACCGGAACGCACGTCGTCCCCGACCCGGGGCACGGCGAAATACGCGATCACGCCGGTGACCACCATCACGCCGCCGAAGATGAGCCACAGGGGAGTGCGCGAGCGGCGCTTCTGTTCCGAGGCGATGCGGAGCTGTTGGAGCTTGTCTTCAGTCATGGCGGAAGCGGGTTGGAGATCAGACGGACTTCAGGGCGGAGATGACGGGCAGGCGGGCGGCCCGGAGCGCCGGCAGGAAACTTCCCGCCAGACCGATCAGGACGGAGAAGACGAGTCCCTGGACAACCAGGTCGGGCGACACGCGAAACTGGAAGACCGTCTCGGAGAACGACTGGAAATCCATCGTGCCAAAAAAGATCCCCCGGACGCGGACGTAATAGTCCAGCGCCAGCGAAATGCCACAGCCGAGGATGCCGCCGCCCAGGGCGAGCAGGCCGCCTTCCAGCATGAAACACAGCACCACCGAACGCCGCGGATAGCCCAGCACCCGGAGCGTGCCCACCTCACGGGTGCGCGACGCGACGTTGGCATACATGGTGTTCATCGCGGCGAAGATGGCCCCGATGGACATGGCGGTGCCGAGGATGCCCCCGAGGATCTTGAAGGGCATCGCGGTCATCGTCTGCTTGGCGTAGTAATCCACTTCGCGTTCCGCCCGGAGCGAGAGGCGCTTGTCCTGACCCACCTTGGCGATCAGCGCCGCGCCCGCGGCCGCATCACGTGGCCGGATCAGGATGCTGGAATATTGGTCGCGGTCGAAGAGCGCGCGGGCCTCGTCGGCATCCATCCAGGCCTCCGAATCGAAGGCGCTGCCGGCGGCGTCGAAGTGGCCGACCACGGCGAGGCGGTCGGGACCGGCCTTGATGGTGCCGCCGAGCTCGAAGCCCTCGAAACGCTTGGCCATCCGCTCCGACACGACCACCTCGCGATGGCCCGGGCTGAACCAGCGCCCGGCGGTGAGTTTCGCCTGCGGGCGGAGTTCCATGCCGCGCGGGGTGATGCCGCGGATCAGCGTGTTGGCCTCGCCGTTGCCCTCGCGGCGCGGGGCCGAGACGATCATCACCAACTCGGCGGAGATCACCGGCTC
>OFDN01000061.1_pt1 | contig 114903 bp, 110 predicted proteins | sample 1520971 | NCBI WGS metagenome assembly OFDN01 (sample SAMEA94257418, study PRJEB24077) | hot springs metagenome | biome: Aquatic biome; feature: Geographical feature; material: Water | place: India | collected 2012-06-12 | depth 5 m
TGGCGCCGACCATCAGCGCCATGACGGCGTTGGACGGGATGCCGAGGGTGAGCATGGGGATGAACGAGGTCTGGGCGGCGGCGTTGTTGGCCGCCTCGGGCGCCGCGACGCCCTCGACCGCACCCTTGCCGAACTTGCTCGGGTCCTTGGAGATCTTCTTCTCGAGCGTATAGGACGAGAAGGCGCCGAGGGTCGGGCCGCCACCGGGCAACACGCCGAGGGCTGCTCCCAGGAACGTGCCGCGCAATGCGGCCGGAACGGCACGACGTACTTCGTCCATCGTGGGCCAGAGTGAAGTAACCGCGATGGTACCCCCGGTCCTTGTCAGACGTCTCTCCAGGTTGACCACGATCTCGGCGATACCGAACAGGCCCATGGCGATCGGCGCGAAGTCGATGCCGTCGCTCAGTTCAGGCAGGTCGAAGGTGAAGCGCTGGGCGCCGGTGTTCACGTCGGTGCCGACCAGGCCGAACAGCAGGCCAAGGAAGATCATCGCGATCGCCTTGATGACCGAACCGCTTGCGAGAATGACGGCGGCGACGAGGCCGAGCGCCATCAGCGAACAGTAGTCCGCCGGGCCGAACTTCTGCGCCATGCGCGTCAGTGGCTCGGCGAACATCACGATGATGATCGTGCCGACCGTACCGGCGAAGAACGAGCCCACTGCCGAAATCGAGAGCGCAGCACCGGCACGCCCGTTGCGCGCCATCTGGTAGCCATCGAGACAGGTCACGACCGAGGACGATTCACCCGGCAGGTTGACCAGGATGGATGTGGTCGAACCACCGTAGGCCGCGCCGTAGTAGATGCCAGCGAGCATGATGAGCGAGGCGGTCGGCGGCAGGTGGAAGGTGATGGGCAGCAGCATGGCGATGGTCGCCACGGGGCCGATGCCGGGCAGCACGCCGATCAGAGTACCGAGAACGCAGCCTACAAGAGCGTAGGTAAGATTCTGGAGAGTGAAGGCGACGCCGAAGCCCAGCGCGAGGTTGTCGAGCAGTTCCATCTCACCAGACTCCGCGCAGGACGTAGATGTTCATGCCCAATCCGACCTTGAAGACGAGTGTGCAAAGGACGGATAGGGCGACAATGTTGCCGATCACCTCGGTGAGCTTGAACTCTTCACCGGCAAGAGATGCGATCATGATCAGGACGACCAATGCCGGGATCAGCCCCGCGCGTTCGAAGAGCAAACCGAAACAGACGATCCCGATGGTCACCAGCGTGATCGGCTTCCACTTAGGCCTTTCGACCGGCTCGCTGCCGCTGACCAGCGCGACGATGCAGATGATGGCGCCGAGACCCAGCAACGTCAGGGAAAGCATCCGTGGCACGTAGCCCGGTCCCATGCGCACCGGCGTGCCCAGCGCCAGCTTTTGTCCGAAATAAAGGGCAATCAGTCCAAAGCCGATGAACATCAGCCCGGACAAGAAGTCCTTGCTTAGGAATCGATTCAACGACGCCTCCCAGATACGCAAGTCGTTAAGGATGTTGTTGGGTCCAAGCCCCCGGACCGTTGCCAACAACTAAACACAATTTGGCCGCTTTGCCCAAGTGCCAAGTTCAATACAAGTGATAACTGCACTATCTCAGAAGCAGACGGACTGCGATTACGGCCAGGCAAAGCGCAAACAAGCGCCGCAGCAAAGAGACGGGCGCCCTTGCCGACCATCGCGCCGCCATTGGCGCGACAAAGAGCGCAGGCAGCGACAGGGTCGCAACGCAAAACAAGGCCACATCGCCCAGCGCATCGAAGGGACGGCCGGGCGTATGCCGGTCCATCAGCAGGAACACGACAGTCGCCGGAATGGCGATGACCAGGTTGAACAGCGCACCCGCGCCAATCGCCCGTTTGATGGAAAATGAGAACAGCGTCAGGGTGGGCGTGCTCAGGGTGCCGCCGCCCACACCGACGGCCGCCGCAAGGCCCCCGACGATGGCTGGGGGGATGTAGGAAAACGGACGCTCTGGCTGACTCTGCCCAATAATGAGGCGGTCACCCGCCATCATCTTGAGCGCAAGAGCGGCTGCAACGACGGCGAAGAGGGTGGTCAGGACCCGCGTCGGCGCCAGGGGGCCAAGTGTCAGGCCGATCACGGCGCCGACCATCAGCGCCGGCAGCCAGGATCGAACGAGATCGGAGTCGATCGTGCCGGCTCGCCAATGCGCTCCGGCGGCGGTGACCGAAGCGATCAGGATGCTCGCCTGGGCGGTGCCGACGGCCAGAGGCACGCCAATCGGCTCGCCGATCCCGACGACCTCGAAGATCTCCAGGAGGACCGGCACGGCGACGATGCCGCCGCCGACGCCCAGCAAGCCGGCGAGCAGTCCGATCAGGACGCCGGTCGCCAGCAACGCCGCCCAGACCCCTGGAGGATACGTTGAGAGCAGCGTTTCCACAGAGCCGTGTTCCCCATTGGTCGATGTTGCGTGTGCCCCATCGTACGAGCAAACTCAGGGCCAATGTAAACGCTCGTTCAGGAGGTTTCTCGGGTGGCACGGCGCGGAGAAGACTTCATCGGCACGATGGCGGTGCAGGAAAAGCATCGGTTCGACGAGCAGGCGCTCGCCCGGTTCATGGCCGCCAACGTCGAGGGGTTCACGCCGCCGCTGACGGTCGAGCAGTTCCGGGGCGGGCAATCCAATCCGACCTATCGGCTGACCGACGGTGCGGGTCGCCGCTACGTGCTGCGCCGCAAGCCGCCGGGCAAGCTGCTGCCCTCGGCCCATGCGGTCGATCGCGAGTTCCGCGTGATCGCCGCCCTCAATCGCACCGACGTGCCCACGCCCCGGGCCTATGCCCTGAGCGAGGACGTGAACGTCGTGGGCACCCCTTTCTATATAATGGAATACTGCGACGGCCGGGTTCTGTGGGACCCGACCCTGCCCGATGTGCCGAAGGAGGGGCGTCTCGCCATCTATCGCGCCAAGTTCGAGGCGCTCGCCCGGCTTCATCTCGTCGACTACACCGCGCTCGGCCTGGCCGATTTCGGCCGTCCCGGCAGTTACGTCGCCCGGCAGATCTCGCGGTGGGGAAAGCAGTACAAGGCCTCGGAAACCGAGAAGATCGAGTCGATGGACCGGCTGTTCGAATGGCTGCCGGCCAACCTGCCCGCGAACGACGAGACCGTCCTGGTCCATGGCGACTTCCGTCTCGACAACATGATCTTCCACGCGAGCGAGCCGCGGGTGCTGGGCATCATCGACTGGGAGATTTCGACCCTCGGCGACCCGCTGGCCGAACTCGCCTACCTCTGCATGCTCTGGCGCACGCCCAAGGACTGGAACGGCCTGCTGGGGCACGACCTCGATGAACTCGGTCTGCCGACCGAGGCGGAGATGGTGGGTTACTACAGCAAGCTCGCCGGCCGCGCCGCTCCTGAGCCCGCCCTATGGGAATTCTACATGGCCTACAATCTGTTCCGCGTGTCGTGTATCCGCCAGGGCGTCTATGCGCGATCGCTCGACGGCACGGCGTCGAACGTGCGTGCGGCTGAATCCGGCAAGCTGGTGAAGCCGGCAGCCGATCTCGCCTGGTCGATCGTCGCCAACATGGGCGGAGCATTGCGATGAGCAAGCGCAAGACCGCCGGCACCGGCGACGGACCGCCGGAGGCCGTGGAGCGTGACGCCCGGCCGCCGGTCGAGGCCATTCGCGCCGCGGCTTTCGCCCAGTTCGCGGAGCGCGGCTATCCGGTCGTCACGGTGCGCGACATCATGAAGGCCTGCGGGCTCACGCAGGGGGCCCTCTACAATCACTTCAAGTCCAAGGACGAACTGCTGCACGACATCATCGCCTCCACCCAGGGCGAGCTGGAGCGACTGTGCCAGCAAGCCGTGGCGGGGGCGGGCGCCGATGCACGTGCGCAGCTCGCGGCCTTCGTCCGCGTCTACGTCATGCGGCACTGCCGGCTGCGGATCGAGGCGCTGGTCGCCAACCGGGAGATCGGCTGGCTCGACACGGCGCGCGTGGCCGACATCCGCCGCAGCCGCCGCGCCATCCGCGACATCGTCGTGACCATTCTCTCGCAGGGCATAGAGCGCGGCGTGTTCGATCCGCCGCGCATCGAGGGAAAACACGATCTCAAGGCGATCGCCATGGCGCTGCTCGACCAGTGTACCCATGTCTCGATGTGGTACGGTCCGGGCGGCGACCTTGCGGAGGAGCAGATGGCGAAGCTCTATACCGACATGGCACTGCGGGTCGTCGGAGCCAGGCCGCAGGATTGAAGGTCCGCCCAGCGGGAGCACGAAGGCATGTTGGTTCGCATTGGCGCCGTGGTCGCTTTGCTCGTCTCGATCGCTGCCTGCATGCCGGGCACCGAAGCGGCCCCTCCGGCAGGTCGCACCACGACCCTCGCATCGGCGCCCCGCGGCATCCCGGCGGCGCGCTGGCACGCCGTCCTGATCGCTGGCGACAACAACAGCCCATCCTTCGACAACGGGATCGACGCCCTGCGCGACAAGCTTTCGGCGCGCGGCGTTAGGGACATTCGCTTCCTCACCTCCGATCCAGCCCGCAATCCGTCGGCAGAGGTCGCCAGCACGGCAAACGTCTCGAGCGCCCTGCGCAATGCCGCCGGTGCGGAAGCCTGCCTCGCCTTCATCACCAGCCATGGCAACGAAACCGGTGTCGTGCTGCGCCAGGCCAACGGCGTGATCCGGCCCGGCGCGCTCGACGCCGCCCTGGACGCCGGCTGCGGCACCCTGCCGACGGTCGTCGTGGTCTCTGCCTGCCACAGCGGTGTCTTCCTGACATCCGCCATGCGCCAGCCGAACCGGGTGGTGTTGACGGCGGCGGCGGCCGACCGCGTCAGCTTCGGCTGCGGCGCCGGCGACCGCTTCACCTACTACGACCAGTGTCTGTTGCAGAACTTCGATTCGGCCTCGACCTGGAGCCAACTCGCCCAGGCCACGCGCGGCTGCGTCCAGAACCTCGAACAACGCATGGGCATCCGCACGCCCTCGCAACCGCAGATCTTCGTCGGCTCCGCGGTCGCCGATCTCAGGATACCGGGTCGCTAACCGCCGATAACCGCGGTGAAGTCGCACGTCACCTGGTGCGGGCTGTCGCCCGAAAGCTGAAGCGTGTGGCGCGCCGGGCGCGAGGCCTCGTCTGGGAACATCTTCACCCATTCGTCGTTCAGCGCGGCGCGGCCGGTCGACGGTTGCTTCATCCAGAAGTTGATCTTGATGATGTCGTCGGGCGTCCCGCCGGCGGCTTCGACGCACAGCTTGATGTGCTTGAAGATGTTGGTGACCTGCGCGCCGAGGTCGGGCGGGACGGTGCGCGTGCCGGGCTCGGTGCCGTTCATGATGCTTGACATAACGATGTTGCCGATGCGGCTGGCATTGGGAATCGGATTCTGGTGGCTGTAGCCCCGGTAGTTGACGCTCTTGCGCTTGGCCATCGTTTCTCTCCCTTTGGAAGCGGCAGCATTGCATTTCCGACCGCCGGGGCAAATGCTGGCGTCAGGAGGAACGATGACCCAAAGCCAGGCAGGTACGCTCGTCGAGTACGAGCGGGACGGCGAGATCGTCACCCTGACGCTCAATCGCCCGGACAAGCTGAACGCCTTCAACGACGAACTGGTCGGCGCGCTCTCGGACGCGCTGCACCGGTTCGACATGGAGGACGAGGCGCAGATCGCGATCATCACGGGCCGCGGCCGCGCCTTTTCGAGCGGCGCCGACGTGAAGCAGCGCCAGTTGCGCAGCCGCGAGGAATTCCTGCGGCTGGGCGGGCCGCAGGGGCGCGGGACACACTCTGCAGACCTGCTCACCAAGTCGGTGAACTGGAAGCCCGTCATCGCCGCGCCGCACGGCTATGTGCTCGGCCTCTCGGTCGGCATCGTGCTCGAGTGCGACCTGATCGTCGCGGAGGAGGGCACGCGCTTCCAGATCACCGAGACGTCGCGCGGTCTCGGCGCGGGCCGCTACTGGGGCATCATGCAGTTTCGCGGCGGCGGCGCCTTCGCGATGGAGGCGGCCCTTGCCGGCCGCTACTTCACCGCCGAGGAGGCGTTTGCCGCGAACCTGATCAATCGCGTCGCGCCCAGGGGCAGGTATCTCGACATGGCGCGGGAGCTTGCCCGCGACGTCGTGAAGAACCCGCCGCTCAGCGTACGCTCCACGGTACGGACGCGGCGCTGGTACATGGACCGCATGATGCGCGAGATCATGCACCAGACCGCGCCCGAGCGGCTCTATCTCTCCGAGGACTTCCAGGAAGCGGCGCGGGCCTTCACCGAGAAGCGCAAGCCGGCGAAGTTCAAGGGGCGTTGAACGAACTATCATTGGAGCGCGCCACTCCAGTGGCGCTTATACCTGGTTGACCGGTGAAGCTTGAGCGCCACTGGAGTGGCGCGCTCCAATGGCGGCGTTCCTAAAGCCGCTCCAGCGCCATGTCGTGCAGGCGGGCGCGCTGGATCTTGAAGCCATTGGGCGAGGGCGTCTTGGGGAAGTCGTCGACCGCGAAGACGCGCATCGGCACCTTGTAGTTGGCGAGGCCGTGCCGGCAGTGCGCGATGGCGGCGGCCTCGTCGAGCGTCGCACCGGGGCCGAGGATCACGAACGCGACCGCGCGGACGCCCTCGGGACTTGGCACCGCGATGGCCTGGCAGCCGGCGATGCCCGGCAGCTTCTGCAGGTGGGTCTCGATCTCCAGCGGATTGACCAGGAAGCCCGACAGCCGCAGCACGTCGCCCATGCGGCTGAGGAACTTGAAGCCGCCGCGCCCGTCGAGTTCGGCGAGGTCGCCGGTTCGCACGTAGCCGTCGGCGGTCACGGTCTCGGCCGTCGCCGCGTCGTTTCCGTAGTAGCCGACCATCAGGGACGGGCCGGCGCATTCGAGCATGCCGGGCTGGCCGGCCCCCAGCAGTTCGCCGGTCTCCGGATCGCGCACGCGGACATGACCGAGCGGCGAGGTCGGCACGCCGCCGCCCTTCTTGCGCAGCGCTACTTCGGAGTCGATCGGCTGCAGGGAGTAGAGGGCCTGGACCTCGCTCATCCCGTAGAGACCGCAGAGACGCAGGCCGCGATTCTCGGCCGTCTCCGCGATGTCGTCGAGCGAGGCATTGAACGCGGCGTAGCCCGCCCACTTCACCGACGGGAAAGGATGGTCGCCGGGCACCGCGTCGAGCAGGCGGGCGTACATGTCGTCGCTGCCGAACAGGGTGGTCGGGCGGTGATGGGCGATCAGCCGTGCGATCTCGTCGATCTCGTAGGATTCGACCAGCACGCAGGGCTTGCCGGCGGCCAGCGTCGCCATCGTCTGGTCGAAGCCATAGACGCCGCACAGGGGCAGGATCGAGAGCGACAGCGTTTCGGGCGCGGTGAGGCCGAAGGCGCGAGCCACCTGCTGTGCGTGGCCGGCGATCGCACCCTGGCGATGCAGGACGAATTTGGGCGCACTGGTCGTGCCGGAGGTCGTGAAGATGTTGCAGGGGGCGCTGGCCCTTGCGTTGTTCAGACCGAGACGCGGACGGGACAGCAGCCGTTCGAAGGGGACGCGCCGCAGCCGTTCGATGGCGGACGGCACCGAAGCAGGCTCGTCGCCGACGGTGACGATGGCCGCGAGCCTGTCGAGGGCATCCGGCTCGATGCCGGCAAGGATCGACAGGAAATCGATTCGCCGGAAACCGGGGGCGCACGCCAGCACCTTGGCGCCGGAGCGGCCCACGATGTCGGCGACCTCGACCGAACGGTAGCGGGTGTTGACCGCCACGGCGATCGCGCCCAGCCGTACGCAGGCGAGATAGAGGATCGGATAGGCCGGCACGTTGGGCAGCCAGAGAGCCACACGATCGCCCGGGCCGATGCCGAGATCGGCAAGCCCCTGTGCTGCGCGGCGCGCGCATTCGGTGAGTTCGAGGAAGGAGATCGTCCGGTCGCCATGAACGAGGGCCGGCGCATCGGGCGTCTGCGCGGCGATGTCGGCGACCATGGTCCAGACGTCGGCGGCGGGTTGGGTGAGAGGCATGCGGGCGGAGACTACCCGAAGACCGTTTCATCTCAAGCGCGGTGCCTTGACCCGGCACGGCCCTTGCCTGACGCTCGCCATCGGGTTTGGGATTGGGGGTCGTGATGCTGCGTCGAAGCCTGTTTGCTGCTCCGCTCGTTCTTGCCGCCGCATCGGCGCGCGCCCAGCAATGGGTGCCGAAACAACCGATCAAGATCCTCGTGGGATATGCGCCGGGCGGAACGGCGGACATGGCCGCCCGGATCGCGGCCGAAACGATCCAGCGCCAGCACAGCTACACCGTCGTCGTCGAGAACAAGACCGGCGCCGGCGGCTTCATCGCGCTGAAGGCGGTCGCCCAGGCGCCGGCCGACGGCTACACGGTGGGCATCGGCATCATGGGCCAGCTCGCGGTGGGTCCCGTGGTGCCGGGTTCGCAGATCCCGCTCGATCTCGACAAGGAGCTGACGCCGATCTGCAATCTGGTCGGCGTGCCGATGGCCCTGATCGTGCGCATGGATGCGCCGTTCAAGACCATTCCGGAGTTCGTTGCCTATGCAAGGGCCAATCCGGGCAAGGTGAGCTATGCCTCGACCGGCCTCGGCTCGACCAACCAGCTGGGCGCGGAATTCCTGGCGGCCGAAGCGGGCGGGCTGAAACTGATCCACGTTCCCTATCGTGGCGGTGCGCCGGCGATCGCCGACGTGGCGGCCGGCAATGTCGACATGTTCTTCGGCAACGTCTCGGAACTGATCGGCCAGGCCCGTGGCGGAAGGGTTCGCGTCCTCGCGCTTGCCTCGGCCAAGCCGACGGCGCTGGCGCCCGAACTACCGCTGCTCACCAAGGATGTGCCCGCGCTCGACATCAACAACTGGTTCGGTCTCATGGGTCCGGCCGGTTTGCCCGCCGACATCAAGGGCGCGCTCGCCAAGCTGTTTCTCGATGCGATGGCTGATCCGAGGAATGCCGAAATGCTGGCCAAGCAGGGGCTTGAGCCGATCGGGCAGGGGCCCGATGCTTTCGCCGCCTACATCGTCAAGGATCGCGAGCGCTGGGCGAAGGTCGCCAAGCAAGGCAATGTGAAGGCCGAATAGCAAAGGACGTTTAATGAGTGCGCCGCTTTCCCTCGGCATCGACATCGGGGGAACCTTCACCGACCTCGTCATCCACGATCCGCGCACCGGCCGGGCCGTCATCTGGAAGGAAAGCACGACACCCGACGATCCGGCCCGCGGGGCGCTCGAAGGCACCCGGCGGGTGCTTGAGAAGGCGGGCGCCAAGCCTCAGGAGATCGGCCGTGTCGTCCACGCGACGACCCTGTTCACCAATGCGCTGATCGAACGCAAGGGCGCGAAGACCGGCCTGCTCACGACGGCCGGATTTGGTGACGTGCTGGAGATCGCGCGCGAGCGCAAGTACGAGCTCTACGATCTGTTCATCGAGATGCCGAAGCCGCTGGTGCAGCGCGCCTGGCGCCGCGAGGCGAAGGAGCGGCTGGGACCCGATGGCAGCGTCGAGATCGCGCTGGACGTCGATGGGGCACTCGCCGAAGTGGCCGACCTCGTGGCGCAGGGCGTCGAAAGCCTCGCCATCTGCTTCCTGCATTCCTATGCCAACGCCGCGCACGAAAGGAAGATCGGTGCGGCCGTCGCGGAGCGCTTCCAGAACCTGTCGATCTCGCTGTCGTCCGACATCGCGCCGGAGATCCGCGAATACCTGCGGGCCAGCACGACGGTGGCCAATGCCTATGTCCGGCCGCTGGCCGAGATCTATCTCGAGCGGCTGGAGCAGGCGCTGCGTGCCGAAGGGATCCCGGGCGGGCTGTTCCTCATGCTCTCCAATGGCGGACTCACCCATGTGAGCGAAGCCAAGCGTGCGCCGGTGCAGTTGCTCGAAAGCGGGCCCGCGGCGGGTGCGCTGGCCGGTGCCTGGTTCGGGCGCAATGCCGGCCTGGAAAGGGTGCTGGCCTTCGACATGGGTGGCACCACCGCCAAGCTGGCGCTGGTCGACGATGGCGAACCGCTGGTCGCCTGGGGTTTCGAGGCGGCGCGCGAGAAGCGTTTTCTGCGCGGCTCGGGATTGCCCATCCAGATCGCGACGGTCGAGCTGATCGAGATCGGCGCCGGCGGCGGCTCCATCGCCCATCGCAGCGACCTCGGCACCCTGAACGTTGGCCCGGAGAGCAGCGGCGCGCAGCCGGGACCGGCTTGTTACGGCCGTGGCGGTACCGACGCGACGGTCACCGATGCCGACCTGACCCTGGGCTATCTCAATGCCGACTTCTTCCTGGGCGGTGCCATGAAGATCGACGCGGTGGCGACGAATGCCGCGTTCGGCAAGCTCGCGGGTGCGCTGGACGTCGAACCGGGGCGTGCGGCCTTCGGCGTGCACGACGTCGTCAACGAGAACATGGCCGGGGCCGCGCGCGTTGCGATCGCCGAGCGCGGGCGCGTGCCGTCGGAATATGCGCTGCTGGCGACCGGCGGCGCGGGACCCGTCCATGCCTGGCACGTGGCGCGCAAGCTCGGCGTCAGCCGCGTCGTCTGCCCGCCGGGCGCCGGAGCCGGGAGCACCATCGGCATGCTGATGGCGCCGGCCCGCGTCGATCGCGTGGCGAGCTTCACGACCGCGCTGGCGGGGGCCGACCTCGTTGCGGCGGGACGCATCTTCGCCGGTCTTGAAAAGGAGGCGCTCGACGTGTTGCGCCTCACCGGTGCCGACGTCGCCGGACGCACCGTCCGCTACTTGGCCGACATGCGTTACATCGGTCAGGGCAGCGAGATCACCGTCGTGCTGCCGCAGGAGCTGACGGAAGGCGCCGTGAAGGTCGCCTTTGAGGCCGCCTACAAGGCGCTGTTTGCGCGCGTGCCGCCGGGCGCCGCCATCCAGTTCGTCGCACTGCGCCTCTCCGTCAGCGCGCCGATGCCGGGCACCGGCGGCAAGCTCGAATTGCCGCGCCACGCCTCGGACACCGCGCTCAAGGGCACGCGGCCGGTGTTCTTTCCCGACGAAGGCAGGACACTGCCGACGCGCGTGTGGGACCGTTACGCCCTCGAACCGGGCGTCAGCATCGAGGGGCCCGCCGTGTTCGAGGAGAACGAAAGCACCTTCATCGTCGGGCCGAACTCGACGGCGCGGCTTCTGGCCGACGGCTCCATCCTGGCGGAGGCGAACTGATGTCACGCACCTTCGATGCCATCGAACTGGAACTGCTGTGGCGGCGGCTGATCTCGCTGGTCGACGAAGCGGCGGCGGCCATGGTGCGCACGTCCTTCTCGACACTGGTGCGGGAGAGTTACGATTTCTCCTGTGTCGTGACCGATGCGTCGGGCCAGTCGCTGGTCCAGGCGAGCGAGAGCATTCCGAGTTTCATCGGCACCCTGCCCGAGACCGTGAAGCACTTCCTGCGTCACTTTCCGGAAGACCAGCTCTCGCCCGGCGACGTGCTGATCACCAACGACATCTGGCTGGGCACCGGCCATCTGCCCGACGTCACCCTGGCCAAGCCGATCTTTCGCAACGGCAGGCTTATCGCCTTCAGCGCGACCACGGCACATGTGCCCGACATCGGCGGCAAGATCCGCAGCCCGGAGCCGCGCGAGGTCTTCGAGGAGGGGCTGCAGATCCCGCCGATGAAGATGATGGCGGCCGGCAAGACCGACGAGACGCTGGTGGCGCTGATCCGCAAGAACGTTCGCACGCCCGACCAGACCATGGGCGATCTCTATGCGCAGATCGTGGCGCTGGATCTCATGGAGGACCGGCTGCTGGTCCTGATGGAGAATTACGGCCTGCCCGATCTCACCGATCTCGCGCGCGAGATCCAGGGACGCTGCGAGGCGGCGATGCGGGCGGCGATCCTCGAACTTCCGGACGGGACCTATCGCAGCGAACTCAAGACCGACGGCATCATGGACAAGCCGATCACGATCCGGATGGCGCTCACCATCAAGGGCGATGAGATCCTGATCGACTTCGACGGTACCGACTCGCAAGTCGACCGGGCGATCAACTGCGCCATGTGCTACACCAACGCGATGTGCATGTACGGGGTGAAGGTCTGCACCAACTCCAACCTGCCCAACAACGAAGGCGCGTGGCGGCCGATCACGCTCACCGCGCCGCCGGGCTGCATCGTCAACCCGCAGTTCCCCGCGCCGGGCGGCTCGCGCATGCTGATCGGCCACTACATCCCGATGCTGGTGTTCGGCTGCCTGGGGCAGATCGTGCCCGAGCGTGTGATGGCGGCCTGCGGTTCGCCGATGTGGGGCATGAACCAGTCGGGCGTGCGTGAAGGCGGCAAGCCCTACGCCAACATGTTCTTCTACAACGGCGGCATGGGCGGCAACACGCAGCGCGACGGCGTCACGTGTCTCTCGTGGCCGTCCAATGTCAGCTCGACCTCGATCGAGATCAGCGAGCACATCGCGCCGCTGCGCTTCCATCACAAGAAGCTGCGCCCCGATTCCGGCGGCGCTGGGCGTCATCGCGGCGGGCTGGGGCAGGAGATCCTGATCGAGAGCCGCAGCGAGACGCCGATCGCCGTATCTTTCCTCGCCGAGCGCACGCTCTTTCCCGCCTTCGGCATCGAGGGCGGTAAGGACGGCGCGCCGGGGGAACTGCGCATCAACGGCGAGAAGACCGATCCCAAGAAGCAGTACGTGCTGAACAAGGGCGATACGGTGTCGCTCGGCACCCCGGGCGGCGGCGGCCACGGCGATCCAAAGCTGCGTTCGGAGGCCGCGCTCGCGGCTGACATCGCAGCGGGGTACGTGACGCAACGGTCGGATTATCAGGGCGACGATTAGCGTCTAGAACGGCTCCGTGCCCGCCACGATCACGCGGTGCATCAGCCGCCTTTCGCCTTCGGGATAGTCGGCATTTGCCTTGTGCATCGTGCAGCGATTGTCCCAGATCACGATGTCGCCCTGCCGCCAGACATGGCGGTATTCGTGTTTCGGCTGCGTCGCGTGCGCGATGAGCTCGTCGAGCAGTGCGTCGCTCTCGGCCCGATCGAGGCCGACGATCTGTTCCATCCGGTTGGGATTTAGATAGAGCGACTTGCGTCGCGTCTCGGGATGGGTACGCACCAGCGGGTGCGTGGCCTCGGGCATCGCGGCCATCTCCTCGGCCGGCCGGGTCGCGATGCGGCTGAGCTTGCGGCTCGAATGGTACTTGTGGATCACCCTCATCGCATCGATGCGCGCCTTCGTGGCTGCCGGCAGGTCCGCATAGGCGGCGTACATGTTGGTGAACTGCGTATCGCCGCCGCGCGATGGGATCTCCACGCCGTAGAGCATCGTGAGCGAGCAGGGCGCCCGCATGAAGCTGTCGTCGGTATGCCAGTTGGCGCCGTTCACGATCTTCTTGCCGTCGCCCAGCACGTCGCGGTCCTCGCTCGAGATGATGTTCACCTCGGCGCATTCCGGTGTGCGGGCGAGTTGCTTACGCAGCATCGGCGTTCCGAACTTCGACATCGCGGTGAGGAACGCCGGCGGGTCGAGTTGCTGGCCGCGGATGCAAAGGACCAGGTTGTCGTGGAGCGTGTCGACGAGAGCCTGTTGCGTCGCTGCGTCGATGGGCTGGTTGAGGTCGATGCCGCTGACCGCGGCGGCCATGTGGGGGCCGAGTTTCTCGGTCTGGAAAGTCATGGCGTTGCTCCCGGGATGCGCGATAACGTGCGCGCCGATCCGACGAATCTCAAGGGGAGCGCCATGAAGATCGCCTATTCCGCCGCAAGCCCGTATGTCCGCAAAGTGATGGCTTGCGCCATCGCGCGCGGGCTCAACGACAAGATCGAGCGCTGGAAGATCGGCACGACCGATCCGGCACTGCTGCCGGTCAATCCGCTGTCGAAAGTGCCGACGCTGATCACCGACGACGGGACCTCGCTCTACGACAGCCCGGTGATCTGCGAGTATCTCGACAGCATCGGCAGCGCGCCGAAGCTGTTCCCGCCGGTCGGTCCGGCGCGCTGGAAGGCGCTGACGCAGGAAGCGCTGGCCGACGGTATCCTCGACGCCACCCAGCCGCGCCGCCGCGAGATCGCGCTGCCGCAGGACGAGGGCCGCCAGAGCTACATCGCGCTGCAGCAGGGCAAGGTTGCCCGCGCGCTCGACGCGCTCGAGAAAGACGCCGATTCGCTCGGCGACCTGACCACGATCGGCGAGATCGCCATCGGCTGCGCGCTGGGTTACCTCGATTTCCGCTACGCCAACGAGCCGTGGCGTCCGGGTCATCCGAAGCTCACGGCCTGGTACGACAGGGTCGTGAAGCTGGCGCCTCTTGCCGAGACGATGCCGGTGGGGTGACAGTCCTCGTCCGGGGCAGGGGGATGCGATGCCGGCACGGACGGGTGAACAGTTCCTGAAGGGCCTTCGCGGCCCACGTGATGTCTGGGTCGACGGCGAGAAGATCGCCGACGTCGTCGACCATCCAAAGCTCCGCGGCGCGGCCCACGCGCTGGCGGAGGTTTACGATCTCCACCACGCAGAGGCCGCGACCTGCCTCGCGCCGGACCTGGAGACCGGCGAGCCGATCCCGGTCAGCCATCTGATCCCGCGCTCCCGCGAAGACCTGACGCGACGACACGCGGCGCTGCGGCAGGTGGCCGAATATTCCGTCGGCCTGATGGGCCGCACGCCCGACTACATGAACGTGACCTACGCGGGCTTCGCCGGCCGTCCCGACGAATGGGGCGCGCACGGCAACGAGGCGGGTGTCGAGCGGCTGGTCGCCTATCAAAAATTCCTGCGGCGCGGCGACGTGGCGCTCACGCACACGATCGTCCAGCCCACCGTCGACAAGGCGACGGGCGATGCACCGTCGGCCGGCAACCAGCATGCCCTGCGCAAGGTCCGCGACACCGAGCACGGCATCGTCGTACGCGGCGCGCGGGTGCTGGCGACCCTCGCACCTTTCACCGACGAGATCGCGGTCTATCCCGGCGCACCGCTGCCGCCGGGCTCCGAGGACTACGCGCTGTCGTTCTGCATCCCCGTCGGGACGCCGGGCCTGAAGTTCCTCTGTCGCGATTCGATGTCGGCGCCGGACAACCGCTTCGACTTCCCGCTGTCGGGCCGCTTCGACGAGCAGGATGCCTTCGTGATCTTCGACGATGTCGAGGTGCCGCGCGACCGGCTGTTCATCGACCGCAATCTCGCCGCCTACAACACGGTGATGACGTCGAGCTGGCAGCCCAACATCATGCAGCAGACCATGATCCGCGCGTGGACGAAGCTCGACTTCGCCTGGGGGCTGGCGCTGCGCATGGCCGCCTCGATCAACGCCGCAGATCCCGAGACGCAACGCCTGATCGGCGAGATCTGGACCTATGCGGAGTTCACGCGCGCGGCCATCGTGGCGGCCGAGTCGGAGGCGCGCGAATGGCCGTCGGGCCTGTGGACCTGCGGCGTCCGCCCGCTGCACGCCCTGCGCGCCACCCTGCCGCTCTGGTTCCCGCGGGTGAACGAGATCCTGCGCCTGATCGGCTCGCACAATCTGCTCGCCGCGCCGACCGCCGCGCAACTGGCCGACCCGGACCTGCGGCCGCTGATCGATCGCTACCTGCCGGGCGCCAAGGGGATGGCTGCGGAGGAGCGCATCCGCATCTTCCGGCTGGCCTGGGATTTCGCCGGCAGCGCGCTTGCCAGCCGCAACGAGCAGTACGAGCGGTTCTATCTCGCCTCGTCTGCCCGCAACCTGGCGCGCCATCTGCAGTTCACCGACCGCAGCCGGGCCGACCGGCTGGTGCAGCGCTTCCTGGACGAGGAATACTGAGGAGACGGAGCGAGGAGGGGCCGATGAGCGATATCGACACCAAGCCGCAGGCGACCGAGCGGACGAAGACGAAGCAGCCGCCGCTCTACAAGGTGATCCTGTTGAACGACGACTACACGCCACGCGACTTCGTGGTCGTCGTGCTGAAGGCCGTGTTCCGCATGACCGAGGACCAGTCCTATCGCGTGATGATGACCGCGCATCAGCGCGGCGCCTGCGTGGTCGCGACCTACACCCGCGACATCGCCGAATCCAAGGCCAGCGAAGCCAACGACATGGGCCGCAGCGCCGGCCATCCGCTGGAGTTCAGCACCGAGCCGGAGGAGTAGGGGCTGGAAGAGTGGGGCAACCGCCGCCAGTCGTCTCGGATCGCGGTTTTGAGTATTGGCCGATGAACGCGCTGCAGCCGGCGTCTCAAACGCGGGGTGTTGGCTCCGCATCCGCAAGAATCTTGATGTCTACACCGATGACTGTGGCAACGGCGGCAATGCAGACTGCCACTTGGAAGATGGCTATAACGCCGTTGGCTCCTCCGCTTCCAAGCAGTGCGACGGCGAGCAGTGCAAGCAGGCCAAGAATGCCAAGCAGGCCGATGTTGCCAAACATCGCGATCAGTCGAAGAGCGTGGAAAACCTGTCTCGGTACTTTCAGACCCACCGCTATGAGGAGAGCATTCAAAGCAAAGACTACGAATGCGACGACGAGCATCGCGTGGGGGATCGTGTCGATGCGTTCAGTGATCAAAGTTCCCAAAATCAAGGCGACGATCACTGCGTTGGCCATGACGGCGACCCAACGGGCCGGCGGCAGTCCTAGAACATTGTTGCGTTTGTCGCCCATGGTCCCTTCCGTCCAGCTCTTGGCAGGGGGCGGCGGGAGTGGCCCACCCCGCAGGAGCCCACGTTAGCCGTGGCCGGACGGCCCCCGCGAGTACAAAAGCGGACCGGTGTTGAGACACCTGTCTGCTTTTGGAGACCGGCAGGGCTCGGCAAGCCCTTGCGATCATTGACGAAATCGTGGTTTCCAGCCAAAAGGCTCCGGGAAAGTTGGGTGGAAAATCAATGGGTTGACGGCCGGCCCTCCGGTCCGTATTTTCCGCCCGCTTTCGGAATTCACCCCGGCCCGGCCGGGGCTTTTTGTTGAGTTAGGGCCATGAAGATCCGTCATTCTCTCAAGTCGGTGAAGCTCCGTCACAAGGACTGCCGCATCGTGCGCCGCAAGGGCCGCGTCTACGTGATCAACAAGACCAATCCGCGCTTCAAGGCCCGCCAGGGCTGAGACGCGTCGGCGTCTTGCTGAAAAAGCGGCGGAGGCTTCGGCTTCCGCCGCTTTTTCATTTGGCGTATGAGCGAAGCATGGAGATGCCGCCGCTCGATCCCGCCATTCTCGCCCGCCGCTCGGACATCGTCGCGGCGCTGCGGGCCATCGTTCCCGGCGAGGGCGTGATCGACGACCTCGACGGCATGCGGCCCTACGAATGCGATGCCCTGTCGGCCTACCGGCAGATGCCGATGGTCGTGGTGCTGCCCGAGACGGCCGCCCAGGTCGCCGCGATCCTCCGCTACTGCCAGGACCACAAGGTGAAGGTCGTGCCGCGTGGCGGCGGGACGTCGCTGTCGGGCGGCTCGATGCCGATCGGCGACGGCATCCTGCTGGCGATGGGCAAGTTCAACCGCGTGCTCGAGATCGACTACGCCAACCGCTGCGCGCGGGTGCAGCCGGGCGTCACCAACCTCGGCGTCACCAAGGCGGTCGAGCACGAGGGCTTCTACTACGCGCCCGATCCCAGCTCGCAGATCGCCTGCTCGATCGGCGGCAACGTCGCGGAGAATTCCGGCGGCGTGCATTGCCTGAAATACGGCCTCACCACCAACAACCTGCTCGGCATCGAGCTGGTGCTGATGAACGGCGAAGTCGTGCGGCTGGGCGGCAAGCATCTCGACGCGGGCGGCTACGACCTGCTCGGCCTGATGACCGGCTCGGAAGGGCTTTTGGGCGTCGTCACAGAAGTGACCGTGCGGCTGCTGCGCAAGCCCTCGACGGCGCGCGCCGTGCTGCTGGGCTTTCCGACGGAAGCGGGCGCGGCCGATTGCGTCGCCGCCGTCATCGCCTCGGGCATCATCCCCGGTGGCATGGAGATGATGGACAAGGACGCCACAAAGTGCGCCGAGGCCTATGTCGGCGCGGGCTATCCACTCGACGCCGAGGGGCTGCTGATCGTCGAACTCGACGGGCCGCCGGTCGAAGTGGACTACCTGGTCGAGCGTGTCGCCGAGATCGCCAGGGGCCGCGGCGCCACGACCATCCGTGTCAGCCACGACGAACAGGAGAGGGTGCTGTTCTGGGCCGGCCGGAAGGCCGCGTTCCCCGCCGTCGGCCAGATCTCGCCCGACTACATGTGCCTCGACGGCTCGGTGCCGCGCGGCAAGCTGGTCGAGGTGCTGGCCGAAATGCGCCGGCTCTCGAAGCAATACGGACTGCGGGTCGTGAACGTGTTCCATGCCGGCGACGGCAACCTCCATCCGCTGATCCTGTTCGACGCCAACGATCCCGAGGAGCTGCGGCGGTGCGAGGAGCTGGGCGCCGATATCCTGCGGCTCTGCGTGCGGGTCGGCGGCGTGCTGACCGGCGAGCATGGCGTCGGCATCGAGAAGCGCGACCTGATGGGCGTGCAGTTCACCGAGATCGACCTCGACCAGCAGATGCGCGTAAAGTGCGCCTTCGACCCCGACCATCTGCTCAATCCCGGCAAGGTCTTCCCCCAGCTCCGTCGCTGCGCCGAACTCGGCCGCCTCGTCGTGACGCAGAACAGACTCCCGTTCCCCGACATTCCACGGTTCTAAGAGTGCTGAAGATCGCCTCCACCGGAGCGCGCAACTCCAGTTGCGCTCATGCTCATGAAAGAATGCGCAACTGGAGTTGCGCGCTCCCATGACCAACACGATCAAGCCGCGCGACGCGAAGGAGCTGCGGCAGGCGGTGGAGTGGGCGCTGAACGAGGGTGTGACGCTCGACGTCCGCGGCGAAGGCAGCAAGCTGGCGCTCGGCAAGCCGATGGCGTGCGCCCAGGTGCTCGATCTGTCAGGCCTCGCCGGCATCGTCGATTACGCGCCCGAGGAGCTGGTCGTCACCTTGCGCGCCGGCACGCCGATGCGCGAGGTGGAGGCGCTGCTCGCCCAGCGCAACCAGATGCTGGCCTTCGAGCCACCCGATCTCGGCCCGCTGCTGGGCCGCGAACCGGGGCAGGGCACGCTGGTCGGCGCGGTCATGGGCAATCTCGCGGGCTCACGCCGTCTTTCGGCCGGTGCCGCGCGCGACCATCTGCTGGGCTTCAGCGGGGTCAACGGACGCGGCGAGGCCTTCAAGTCCGGCGGGCGCGTGATGAAGAACGTCACCGGCTACGATCTCTCCAAGGTCGTCGCGGGTTCGTGGGGCACGCTGGCGGTGCTGGACGAGGTCTCGGTCAAGGTGCTGCCGGCGCCGGACCAGACTGCGACGTTGCTGCTGCTGGGCCTCGACGACACGGCGGCGGTGCGCGCGATGTGCGCGGCGATGGGCAGTCCGCACGAGGTTTCGGGCGCGGCGCACGTTTCGGGCCGGACCGCGCTGCGTCTGGAAGGCGTGGCGCCGTCGGTCGAGGCGCGGCTGAAGGGGTTGCGCGAACTGATGGCCGACTCCGGTGCGGCGATGGAAGAACTCGGTACGCTGGAGAGCCGCGCCTTCTGGCGCGAGGTGCGTGACGTCGCTCCGCTGAAGGCGGCACCTGACGCCGTGATCTGGAAGATCTCCTGCCCGCCGACCGAAGGTCCGGCGATCCTGGCGCGTATCAAGGCGCAGCGCCCCGAAGCGCAGGCCTTCTACGACTGGTCGGGCGGCCTGATCTGGCTGGCGCTGCCGCCGTCTGTCGACGCCGATCACACGATCGTTCGCGGCGCGCTCGGCGCGACCGGCGGACATGCGACTCTGATCCGGGCACCGGAGGCGGTGCGCGCGGCTGTGCCGGTGTTCCAGCCACAATCGGCCGCGCTTGCGATGCTCGCCGCGCGCGTAAAAGAAAGCTTCGACCCCAAGGGTCTCTTCAATCCAGGCCGGATGGGCTGACGTGCAAACCAATTTCACCCTGGCCCAGCTTGCCGATCCCGAGAACGCGCGCAGCGAGCATATCCTGCGCAAGTGCGTGCATTGCGGCTTCTGCACCGCCACCTGTCCGACCTTCGTGCTGCTGGGCGACGAGCGCGACAGTCCGCGCGGCCGCATCTACCTGATCAAGGCGATGCTGGAGGGCGACCGGGCGCCGACGCAGCAGGAGGTTCGGCACGTCGACCGCTGCCTGTCGTGCCTGTCCTGCATGACGACCTGCCCCTCGGGCGTGAACTACATGCACCTGGTCGACCACGGCCGGCATCGCATCGAGGAGAGTTACCAGCGCGCGCCGGCCGATCGCTTCATGCGCGGGCTGCTCGCCTGGCTGATGCCGCGGCCGGCGGCATTTCGCTGGGCCATGGTGCTGGGCCGCCTCGCCAAGCCATTGGCGCCGCTGCTGCCGGCGACCAGTAACGATCCCGGCGGCGCCACCTTCCTGCGTCGGCTGCGCGCGATGCTCGACGCGGTGCCCGACACCGTGCCGTCGCCCTCGTCGGTCGATCGTCCACAGACCTTCCCCGCCAAGGGGATGCGCCGCAAGCGCGTGGCGCTGATGCCGGGCTGCGGCCAGCAGGTGCTGGCGCCGGAGGTCAACGAAGCCACGGTGCGCCTGCTGACGCGCCACGACATCGAGGTGGTGAACGTCGCAGGCTCCGGCTGCTGCGGCTCCTCGGTCCTGCATGTCGGTCAGAACGAGCAAGCGATCGCGCTGGCCAAGGCCAACATCACCGCCTGGCTGCGCGAGATCGACGGGGCGGGGCTCGACGCCATCGTCATCAACGCCTCGGGCTGCGGCACGACGGTGAAGGACTACGGCAACATGCTGGCCGCCGAGCCCGAGTGGCACGAAAAGGCACTGCAAGTCGCGAAGCTCGCCAGGGACGTGAGCGAGGTGATGCTCGAGATCGGCCTGGTGAACGTCGAGCCGAAGGGGCTGACGGTGGCCTACCATTCCGCCTGCTCGATGCAGCACGGCCAGAAGGTGATCGAACAGCCGAAAAAGCTGCTGCGCGATGCCGGCTTCGTCGTGAAGGACGTGCCGGAAGGCCATCTCTGCTGCGGCTGGGCGGGCACCTACCAGGTGCTGCAGCCCGAACTGTCGCGCCGCCTGCGCGACCGCAAGGTGGCCAACATCGAGAGCGTGAAGCCCGACGTGATCGCCGCCGGCAACTTCGGCTGCATCGGCAACATCGCCTCCGGCACCGGCATACCGATCGCCCATACGGTCGAGTTACTCGACTGGGCCACTGGCGGACCGAAGCCGGCGGCATTCAACTAGTCGCGCTGTTCCAGGTCGCTCAACAGGCGGGCGAGGAGCGTTGCCAGTTGTCGTCGCTCGTCGTCGTCGAGCGCGGTCAGCAGGCCGGCTTCTAGGGTCATGTCTTCGGCGAAGGCGGCGTTGATCGTCTTCAATCCCGCCGCGGTGAGCTGCACCAGGGCGCTGCGCTTGTCGGTCTCGGACACGATCCGCTCGACGAAGCCCTTCTTTTCGAGACGGTTGAGGCGATCGGTCAGGCCGCCGGAAGTGATCATCAGCGACTGGTAGAGTTCGGTCGGCCGCTGGCGGTAGGGCTTGCCCGCCCGGCGCAGCGTCGCCAGCACGTCGAATTCGCCTGTATCCAGGTCGTGCCGGCTGAAGACCGGCTCGATCCATTTGCGGCTGAGCCGGACGAGGCGGCTGGCGCGCGAGAGGATCTCCATGCCGTCGAGCGGGATGCCGGGCGTTTCGCGCCGGCGCTTGGCAATGAGTTGGCCGGTGCGATCGGTCTGCGTGGAGAAATCGGTCATCGGCAGAAAATACGGCCGATGTGTCTTGACATCAAGATAAGTGATATTATCTTGACGTTAAGATAAATGGAGGATTAGCCATGACTTCTGCCAACATTACTGAGTCCCCGATCCAGACGAGAGAACTGCCGTGGATGACACTGGGAGAGGGCGTGTCGGCGCGGCCGCTTCATTTCCGCGGCGATGAACGCACGCTGCAGCTCCGTGTCGAGCCGGGCGTGCGGATCCCGCTTCATCGTCATGACGGGCACGTCCACGCGCTGGGTCTTTCCGGTCGCCGGCGGCTCGGCGATGGCAGCATCGCAGGGCCGGGCGACTATGTGTTCGAACCCGCGGGAAACGTCGACAGCTGGGCCTGCGAAGGCGAGGAGCCGTGCATCGTCCAGATCACCATGACCGGCCGCCTGACCTATCTCGACGCCACTGGCGGCGATGGCGCGTGGACGGATACGCCCAAGCTGCGCGAGCTCCATCTGAAATGGTGCGAGGATCGAGGCGTCGCTCCCTGGGCGAGCGAAGCGAACTGACCGACCCACCGGCATATCGTTTGCACGACGGGTCGCGCCAAGCGATCGTATCGTCCCGGGCGAAGTTATGGATTCCTCACGCTCGGGATGACGGGGACGGTTGTCGATGACGCTGCTTCGCACTTGTCTTTTCGCGGTCGCCGGCCTGATTCTGGGAACGAATGTCATGGCGCAGAGCGCCGGGAGCGGCACCGTGCTCGATACACTCTTTGCCAAGCTGCGAAGCGCCACCGATCCGACGGCCATCCAGTCGCTTGAAGCGGCGATCTGGGAACAGTGGGTGATGGTGCCCGACATGGGCCAGCGCGCGATGATGATGCGCGGCGTCGCCGAGATGCAGCAGCAGGAACTCAAGGCCGCGATCGGGACCTTCACGCGCCTGATCGACGTGGCGCCCGATCTCTCAGAGGCCTGGAACAAGCGCGCCACGGCGCACTGGCTGATGGGCAACTTCACCGCGTCGCTCGCTGACATCTGCGAAACGGTGAAGCGCGAGCCGCGCCACTTCGGCGCCTATTCCGGCCTCGGCATGATCCGCGCAGAGATGGGCGAGAACGGTCGCGCGATTGCGGCGTTCGAGCTGGCGCGCAAGTGGAACCCGCACATCGTTGGCATCGACGGCGAGATCGAGCGTCTGAAGGCGCTGGGTGGAGACGGCAGCGCCGGTGCCGATCCGCTGGGCTGTGGCCTGCCCTCCACCTGAACCGGATGCCCCGGCCCGCGTAAGGTCAGCGTCAGCGAAGCCTATCACTATCGAGGGACGCTGCATTTCCCCGAGTGCGGCGTCGGCGCCGGAAGCGGGTGCCGAGACGGTTCGCCTTCCCGACTCCCACCAGCGCGAGCGAACGGTCGACCCCATGCAGCGATACCTCCCCGCTGCGTGGGGCTCGCTTCCCTCGAGATTCCCTGTTCCTGCACGGCAGCCGACATGATGCGGCCGGTCCTTGCCCATCCGGAAGGGGAGGGGCAAAGTCGATCCACGTTTCAATTCGGGAGTATTTCATGGCCACGCTGTATGTCGGCGGCCGTCTGTTCGACGGCGAGAAGGTGCAGGACGGGCAGGCGGTACTGGAGGAAGGTGGCCGCATCAAGCGCGTGGCTCCGGCAGGTGAGTTCAAGGGCTTTGCCGGCGAGCGGGTCGATACTTCAGGCGCCACGCTGATTCCCGGCATCATCGACTGCCATGTCCATTCCTTGTCGGGCGCCGAGGGCAATCCCGGCGCCGTGCAGGATCGCCTGAGCGCCGCCCAGCTCACGGTGCGCGGCATGGAATTCATGCGCCAGACGCTGGAAGGCGGCGTGACGGCCGTGCGCGACTGCGGCGGCAAGGACTATATCGAGTTCGCGATCCGCGACGCCTACTATGCCGGCCGCTTCCTCGGTCCGACCATGCGTTGCGCCGGCCGAATGATCTGCATGACCGGCGGTCACGGCAATCGCACCGGTCGCGTCGCCGACGGTGTCGACGAGGTGATCAAGGCGGTGCGGGAGCAGGTCCATGCCGGCTCCGACCTGGTGAAGATCATGGCCACGGGCGGCGTCATGACCCAGGGCGTCAATCCCGAGGACGCGCACTACAGCGCCGAGGAGATGAAGGCCGGGATCTCGGAGGCGCATCGCTTCCACAAATGCTGCGCCAGCCACGCGCAGGGCGCGCTGGGCATCCTGAACGCCGTGCGCGGCGGCATCGATTCGATCGAGCACGGCATCTTCATGGACGAGGAATGCTGCCGCGCGATGAAGGAGCGCGGCGTCTGGCTGGTGCCGACGTTGGCGGCGGTGAAGAACATCCTCAAGGGCTACGACGAGGGCGACCGCTCGATCCCCGACTACGTGATCGACAAGAGCCGCCGCGTGTTCGACCGCCACATCGCCGCGACCAAGATGTATTACTCGGCCGGTGGGCGCATCGCGATGGGCACGGACGCCGGCACGCCGCACAACCGCCACGGCGAGAATGCGCGCGAACTGGAGTTCATGTGCGACATCGGCATTTCGAGCCGCGACTCGCTGTTCTTCGCGACGGCGAGTGCCGCCGACCTGATGCGACTGGCCGATCACGGCCGCATCAAGGAAGGCAATGTCGCCGACTTCGTGGTCTGCGACGGCGACGCGCTGGCCGACATCAAGCGTGCAGCCCGCAAGGAGAACCACCGCATGGTGGTGAAGCGCGGTATCGTCGCCCGCGACAACCGCGCGGCCTTCGCCTCGCAGGCTGCCCGCGTCGCGGCGGAATAGGGACCGGGGCAAGGCGATCCCGGAGCCTTCGTGGAAGAGATCTTCCTCATCCTGGTTGGGATCGCCTGGGCGCTCGGCACACCGCTGATCGCCATCATGGCGCTGGTCCGCACCTCGGGCCTGCGTGCGCAGAACGAGCGGCTCGCCGCCGATCTGGCGGCCCTCAGGCGCGAGATCGCGACGGCAGGCGCACAGCCGGTGTTGCCACCTCTCGCCGCGCCGCCGTTCGTGCCGGAACCGGAACAAGAACCGGAGCTGGTGCCCGAAACGCCGCTTCAGGCCGAGCCCGAGGCGATCGTCATTGGCACCGATCTGCCGGTCGCTGCGGCGACGTCAATGCCGCCACCGGCCACCCCGGCGGTCGAACCGGTAAAGGCCGGCTGGGAACAGCGGCTCGGGGCGCGCGCCTTCCTGTGGGTGGGCGCGATCACCCTGGCGCTCGCTGCCATCTTCCTCGTCCGCTACTCGATCGAAGAGGGTTATCTCTCGCCCGAGGTGCGCGTGATCCTCGCGGCCGTGTTCGGCTTCGCCCTGATCGCGGGCGCGGAGCGGCTGCGACCGCGCGACGATCGCGTGTCGCAGGCGCTGGCTGCCGCCGGTGTTGCGGCGCTCTACGGCTCGTTGCTGTCGGCGGTGGCGCTGTACGGGATGATCTCCAAGGTCGCGGCGGGCGGCGGGGCCGCGGCGCTCACGGCCTTCGCCATCACGCTCTCCCTGCGCTACGGCATCTTCGTTGCGGCCCTCGCCTTTGTCGGCGGCTTCCTCAGCCCCGCGATCATCGGCAGCGAGCAGCCCAACACGCCGGTCCTGTTCGGCTACCTGCTGGCCATTGCGGCCGGCACGCTCACGGTCATCCGGATGCGGGGCTGGTGGGTGCTGGGCTGGGGCGTGCTGGCGGGCTCGGCGCTGTGGACCGTGATCTGGATGCTGGCCGATCCGGACCTGCCGGAACTGCACTGGGTCGGGATCTTCCTGGTGGCGATTGCCGGCCTGTTCGTGTGGGCGACCTGGCGGCGCATGCAGGAAAGCGAGAACCCGCCCAAGGAGGTGCTGGCGCTGGTCTGGGCCTCGCTGGCCGTTACCGGCGGCCTGCTGGTGCTGGCAATCGCGCAGGATGGCGGCGCGCAGACGGCCGGATGGCTGGCGCTCGCGGTGCACGGCGTCGGCATCTTCGCCTTCGCGCGCTGGACGCCCCGTTTCCAGTTCGTGGCCGGGCTCGCGCCAATCCTCTCGCTGGCGGCGCTGGCGCTCTGGTGGTGGACGGCGAGCGGCGTGCCGGCCGACTGGAACGACGGCCGCTTCGGCTGGCTCGTGACGGGCTTCGGCGGTCTCTATGCCGCGGCCGCTTTCGCGCTCCTGTGGAATGCGGCTCGTCCGGGCTTCAGGGCGGCGCTGTCGGTGTCGGCCGCGCTCTCGCACTTCCTGCTGGCCTGGTACGTGTTGCGCGGCATGCCGGGCGTACCGTGGGGGCTGATCAGTGTCGGCCTTGCCGCGCCTTTCCTTGTGGGGGCCGAGCGCCTCACGCGCTGGCGCGAGACGATGCCGGGCGCCACTGAGGCTCTGGGCTTCCTCGCGGCCGGCGTGACCTTCTTCATCGGCGCGGCCATCCCGCTCGAACTCAACCGCGAATGGATCACCGTCGCCTATGCGATCGAGCTGGCCGCCGTTGCCGCCATCTCGGCGCAGCTCGGGCTGGTGACCCTGCGCCGGCTGTGCTGGCCGCTGCTTGCGATCGTCGTGGTGCGCTTCGTCGTCAATCCGGAGATCCTGGAGTATCCGATCGGCCTCACGCCGGTGCTCAACTGGATGCTGTGGGGCTATGGCATCTCCATCGCCGCCCTGGTCGTGGCGCTGCGCTTCCTGCGCCCGACCGGCGACCTGCGGCTGGTGCGATCGGTGGAAGCCGCTGCGGCGTTGCTCGTCTTCGTGCTGCTGACGCTCGAGGTGCGCAGCCTCTTCCAGCCGACGACGATGATGACGCTGGGCGCGAGCTTCATGGAGCGTGCTTTCTACGTGCTGGTGTGGGGCGCCTTCGCCCTGGCGGCGCTGTGGAAGACGCGGCTTGACGGCGACGTTGTGGCGCTGTGGGCGTGGCGCCTGAGCAGCGCGCTGGCCACCGCCGTCGTGCTCTTCCTGCAGGTGCTGGTGGCGAGTCCCGTGGTCCAGCAGGCGGATGTTGGGCGGCTGCCGATCCTCAACGGGCTCCTGCTCGCCTATGCGGTGCCGGCGGCCATGGCGGCACTGGCGCGGCGCTGGGTGGCGGATGTGGAGCCGGACCGGCGGCTCGTCATGGTCGTAGGTGGCGTCGCCTCGATCCTGGCCTTCGCTTATGTCTCGTTCGAGGTGCGCCATTTCTTCGATCCGGGCTTCGAGCGGCTTGGCTTCGAAGCGCATGGCCTCGAACTCTATGCCTACTCGATCGTCTGGCTGCTGTTCGGCGTCGCCCTAATGGCGCTGGGCTTCCTGCGGCATGCGGGGGCGCTGCGACATGCCGGCATGGCGCTCGTCTGCATCGTCGTCGCCAAGGTCTTCCTGATCGACATGGCGGGGCTGCAGGGGCTGCTGCGCGTGTTCTCGTTCCTGGGGCTGGGCGCGGCGCTGATCGGTCTCGGCTATGCCTATCGCCGCCTGGGCTTCGAGAACAAATGACCCGAACGCCATTCCCCGAGTTCGACCTGTCGCTCGACGCGCTGCGGGCGCTGCAGTTAGACCGGCTGCGCAGCACGCTGCGCCATGCCTACGAGAACCAGGCGCCGTATCGCGCGAAGTGCGAGGCGATGGGCGTCCACCCGGATCAATTCGGCAGCCTCGACGATCTCGCGCGCTTCCCCTTCACCGAGAAGGGCGACCTGCGTGACGCCTATCCCTACGGCATGCTGGCGATCCCGCGCGAACGCTGCGTGCGCGTCCATGCGTCGAGTGGCACGACCGGCCGGCCGACAGTGGTCGGCTATTCAGCGAAGGACATTGCCACCTGGGGCGATCTGATGGCGCGCTCGCTCTACGCGGGCGGCGCGCGGCCGGGCGACATCATCCACAATGCCTATGGCTACGGCCTGTTTACCGGCGGACTCGGCGCGCACTACGGCGCCGAGCGGCTGGGCTGCACCGTGGTGCCGATGTCGGGCGGCTTCGGCGAGCGGCAGGTGCAGCTCATCCGCGAGTTCGGCGCGAGGGTCGTACTGATGACGCCCTCCTACATGCTGGCGATCGCCGACGAATTCGAGCGTCAGGGAATCGACCCGCGCGACACGGCCATGCGCATCGGCATCTTCGGGGCCGAACCCTGGACCGAGGGGATGCGCGCGGAGATCGAGCGACGGCTGGGCATCGACGCCGTCGACATCTACGGCCTCAGCGAGGTGATGGGCCCCGGCGTCGCCTGCGAGTTCGTCGAGACCAAGGACGGGCCCACGATCTGGGAGGATCATTTCTATCCCGAGATCGTCGATCCGGTGACTGGCCAGCCGGTGGCCGAGGGCGAGTCGGGCGAACTGGTGTTCACGACGCTGTCGAAGGAGGCGATGCCGGTCGTCCGCTACCGCACGCGCGATCTCACGCGGCTGATGCCCGGTACGGTCACGGCGATGCGGCGCATGGCCAAGATCACCGGCCGCAGCGACGACATGCTGATCGTGCGCGGTGTCAATCTCTTCCCCAGCCAGGTCGAGGAACAGATCCTGCGCGACCCGGCGCTGAGCGGCCACTACGTCATCGAACTCACGCGCAGCGGTGCGCTCGACGACCTGCTGGTGCGCGTCGAATCGCGTGAGCTTCAGGCGGGCGAGGAGGGGGCGCGGTCCGTCGCCGGGCTGGTGCAGCGCCTCAAGGGCATGTGCGGGCTGACGGCGATGGTCGAGATTGTGGCGCCAGGGACGATCGAGCGATCGTTGGGCAAGGCGCGGCGTGTCATCGACACGCGCCCGAAAGCTTAGAGCCCAGGGGCCAGACGGACCGACGGAGAGTTGGGGCATACCACTTTGGTACGAATGTTCGACTTTTTGCGACGACCTCGATATCGGGGGCAGCTCGATACACTGCGCGATGGGATGGTCCATGGCTGGGCCCATGACAGCAGTCGTCCTCGCGAGCGGCTGTTCGTCGAGATCCACGCGGGCGGCGCCCTTGTCGGTGTCGTGCGTGCCGATGCCTTTCGTTCGGATCTGGCCGGTGCCGGCATCGGCGACGGCAAGTTCGCATTTTCCTTTGCCCTTCCCGCGGAGGTGGGCGACGGCGGTCCCATTGCCGCCCGGGTGGCGGAAACCGAGTACTGGCTGGTCAACAGCAATCGCCATGGTACCGCCAACGCGCCGAAGCCCGGTCGAGGAGCGAATATCTCACCCGACTGGGCTCGCGCCTTTAGCGACGACAGGGCGTTCAGGGAAGAGCAGGCCATTCTGGGGCATTGCTGGACGCTTCTCGGGATTACTCCAGACCTGAAGAAGGATGGAGACTGGTTTCGCGCGACCCTGGGCGGCAGGTCGGTTTTCGTGCAGAGATTCGGCGACTCGATCAAGGGATTTGAGAATCGCTGCGCGCACCGGTTCTTTCCCTTGCGATTGTCCGACAGGGGTAACGGCCCGATCGTCTGCGGCTTTCACCATTGGCACTACAATCGGGACGGGGATGCGGTCGGAATCCCCAATTGTCAGGAACTGTTCGGCACACACCCGCGCAACGTGGCGGCGAAACTGGTCACCCTGGACATTGCCACCTGCGGCTCCCTGATCTTCGGTCGGTTTCCTGGAGGGAATGGATCGGAAAGCCTCGAGGACTATCTCGGTGAAGGCTTTCCCATTCTCGAAGCGATGTGCAAGATGCCCGCGCGTCCACAGCGATTGAATGGTAAAATCGCCGCCAACTGGAAACTATCGGTAGAAATCACGCTGGATGACTACCACAACGTAGCGATCCATCAGAGGAAGCGCTACGCGAGCAACAGCGAGATTGGCTACTTTCGCTTTGGTTTGCATAGCGCGCACTTCACGGGCCACGACGACACGCTCGGCTCGATATCGGCGGCATGCCGGGACAACTGCTATGTTCCAAGCGGTTATCGCCTTTTCAATATCTTCCCCAATCTCGCCGTTTCCATCTTCAACGCACGACCCTACTGGTTTTGCCACGTTCAGCTGTTCGTGCCGATATCTCCGGGCCAGACAAAGTATGTTTCATGGCTTTTCCAAACCGGATTCGCGGCGAAGGAATGGGCACTCGACCGCTGGACGCGCCCGTTGTCGGACGTGATCCGCGCGCGTCTCGTGCGTCACTTCACAAAGAAGATCGGCGACGAAGATCACCGAGCCTGCGAGCAGATGCAGATGATCGCCCATCAGTTTGACGGCTCCCCGATACTGGGTGCGCATGAGAGGCGCATCGAGTGGTTCGAGGAAGCCTACGAGGCCGCCATGTCGAAAGGCGACGCACCAAGCGACACTGGCAGATAGGAGCGGTCGCCAAGCCCTGATCTAGAGTCCCGAGGCGAGGCGAATTCGGGCCCTCAGCAGCCCGGGATCGTCCGGAAGCTGACTGACTTCCGGTGCGATCAGGGAGGACTTGGACACAGGCGCTGCCCTGGCGTTGCCCGTCGCGGCGTTGACGACGGCCGCGAGGGTGAGCACGGCGGCAACGACGACCAGCAGATCGACCCATGAAAAGCGCATCCGGCGATACTCGTAGGGAATGGCGATGGCCCGGGGCTTGTTATGGCCGTTTTTCATGATGGCCTCGTTGAGGGGAGTTATCGGCTGGGCTGGAATGGTTGCTTATCGTTCCAGTTTCCGTCGGAGCCGGGACCGGACTGCGGCGATACCAAGATCGATTGTGTCAGCCGTGTCCGATCGTGGCGCCGGCGACCGCCGCGAACGTCAGTATCGAAGCGGCGATGACCAGGAAGTCGATCCAGCCGAGCGATAGGCGGCGGCGCTTCACGGCTTGCCTACCGCGACGTTGGCGGCAGGAGGCTGTGCCGACGTGAAGGACGCACCCGTCTGCGCGAGGACGCCGCCGGCGAAGATCACGACGCAGATCGCAATCAGAACGGCATCGACGGTGGCGAAATTGCGGCGGGCCATGGAACCTCTCGTTGTGTCTTCACGAGAGCATACGGCGGCGCTTCGGCGATCATCCCTCGCGTCGAAATGATGCGTGCGACGTGCGGTGTTTCGGACGGCCAAGACGGAAGTTATCAGGGTCTACTCAAGTATCCGTCATCTAGACCGGAGCGCCCCTCGAGTTCCTCGGGATAAACTCCGCGCGGAGTGGAGAGATGTTCTTTCCGCCATTTGCCGGCTCTCGGTTGGGAGAAGATCTCTCCGCTCCGCACCTTCGGTGCTCCGGTCGAGATGACGGATTCCTGAGGTCAGACGTAGGCGATGCGCAGGATGTTGGTGGCGCCCGGCGTGCCGAATGGGACGCCCGCGGTGACGACGAGGCGCTCGCCTTCCTGGGCGATCTCCTGCTGGCGCGCCACGCGCACGGCGCGCTGGACCATGTCGGCAAAATTGTGCGCGTCCTCGGTCTGCACCGGATGGACGCCCCAGGTGAGAGTCATGCGCCGCGCCGTGTCGAGATTGGGGGTCAGGCACAGGATGCGCACGTCGGGCCGTTCGCGGGCGGCGCGCAAGGTCGTCGAGCCGGTGTTGGTGTAGGTGACGATCGCAGCGGCAGAGAGGGTATGGGCGCACTGGCGTGCGGCGGCGCTGATCGCATCGGCTGTCGTCGCCTCGGGTTCGCGGCGGCTGGCATCCATCAGGCGGCGGTAGAGCGGGTCGCCTTCGACGCTCTTCAGGATGCGGTCCATGATCGTGACCGCCTCGATCGGATAGTCGCCCGACGCGGACTCGGCGGAAAGCATGACGGCATCGGTGCCGTCATAGACGGCGGTGGCCACGTCGGACACTTCGGCGCGCGTCGGCGTCGGCGAATGGATCATCGATTCCAGCATCTGCGTCGCCACGATGGTCGGACGGCCGGCGGCGCGGCAGGCGGCCAGGATGCGCTTCTGCAGTGGCGGCACCGCCTCCGGCGGCATCTCCACGCCGAGATCGCCGCGCGCGACCATGATGCCGTCGCTCTGCTCGATGATCTCGTCGAGATGCTCGATGGCCTGCGGCTTCTCGAGCTTGGCCATCACGGCGGCGCGACCGGCGACCAGCTTCTTGAGCTCGGCGATGTCGTTGGCGTGCTGGACGAAGGAGAGCGCCACCCAGTCGACGCCCAGCGACAGGCCGAACACCAGGTCCTTGTGATCCTTCGGTGTCATCGGCGACATCGGCAGGACGAGGTTGGGCAGGTTGACGCCCTTGCGATCGCTGATCGTGCCGGCGACCTCTACCACGGTGTCGATCGTCTCGGCGTCATGGCCGACGATGCGCAGGCGCACCTTGCCGTCGTCGATCAGCAGGAGCCCGTCGGGCTTGGCCGCCTTGAAGATCTCCGGATGGAGCAGGGGAATGCGCTTGGCCGTACCGGGCGCCGGATCCATGTCGAAGCGCAGCCGCTGGCCCTTCTTCAGCTCCATCGGTCCCTTCGCGAAGGTGCCTAGGCGCAGCTTGGGACCCTGCAGGTCCATCAGGATGGCGATGGGATGCTTGTATTCCTTCTCGAGCGCGCGCAGCTGCTGGACGCGCTTGCGATGGTCCTCGTGCTGGCCGTGGCTGAAGTTCAGGCGGAAGACGTCGGCGCCGGCCTCGAACAGGGTCCGCAGGCGCTCGTTGCTGGAGGAAGAGGGGCCGAGTGTGGCGACGATCTTGGTGAATCGGTTGCGGCGCATGTCCCCAGTCTACTTCAAAGGGGACGACACTTTGAAGTCACCTGCCGCTTCGTAAACCTTGACGACGGCAGCGTCATCCAGCTTTCCGTGACCGGCGCCGGCCGCGGCGATGAAGAGCTGGTGGGCGGCGGCGGCCAGCGGCAAGGGCAGGCGCAGCTCGTGGCCGGTGTCGAGCACCAGCCCGAGATCCTTCACGAAGATCTCGACCGCGGAGAGCGGTGAATAGTCGTCGTCGAGCATGTGCGGCACCCGGTTGCCGAACATCCAGGAATTGCCGGCGCTGGCCGAAATGACTTCATAGACCGCGCGCGTATCGGCGCCCGCCTTGGCGGCGAGCGCCATTGCCTCGGCGGCCGTGGCGATGTGCACGCCGGCCAGGAGCTGGTTCACCGTCTTCACCAGCGAGCCGATGCCGGCCTTGTCGCCGAGGCGGAACACCTTGGCCGAGGTGGCGGAGAGGATCGACTCGGCGGCGGCGTAGGCGCGCGCGTTGCCCGAAGACATGAACGTGAGTTCACCCGATTCGGCGCGCGCCCGTCCGCCGGACATCGGCGCATCGAGAAGCTCGTGCCCGCTCGCCGCCAGACGCTCGTCGAGCTTGCGGACGAAGGCGGCAGGGCAGGTGGCACATTGCATGACGAGAGCGCCCTTGCGCAGGGAGGCAACGGCGCCACCCTCGCCATAGAGGACGGTCTCGACCTGCTGGGCGTTGACGACGGCGACGATCACGACATCGGCTGTGCTGGCAGCGTCGGCGGGCGACGCGGCCGTGGTGCCGCCCGCCGCCACGAAGGCCTCGCGTGCGGCGGCGCTGGGATCGACGCCGATTACCTTGTGGCCATGCGTCAACAGGTTCTTCGCCATGCCGAGGCCCATCGAGCCCAGGCCCACGAACGCCACGACGGGGGTGTTCTTGTCGGTCATGGGTCAGGCCTTGATGCCGTACTTGGCGGCCCAGCCGAGGCCGGCGCCGGTGGTCGTCTTCGGCTTGTATTCGAGGCCGACATAGCCGTCGTAGCCGAGGCGATCGAGCACATCGAGCAGGTAGAGGTGATTGACCTCGCCGATGTCGGGCTCATTGCGGTCGGGATTGCCGGCGACCTGCACGTGCGAGGTGATGGGGAACAGGCGCTCCGTCCGCTTCTGCAGGTCGCCCTCGGTCACCTGCAGGTGATAGAGGTCGAGCTGCAGGCGCAGATGCGGCGCGCCGACTTCCTCGATGATCGCCTTCACCTGGTCGGTCGTGTTGGTGAAGTAGCCGGGAATGTCGCGGTGATTGATCGGCTCCAGCACGATGGTGATGCCGTTTTTGGCGGTGCGGTCGCAGATCTTCTTGAGGTTCGAGACGAAGGTGCGGTGCATCGCCTTCACGTCGGCACCGGGCGCGATCATGCCCGACATGACGTGCAGGGTCCGGCACTCCAGCACCTGGGCGTACTCCAGCGCCTTGTCGATCGCGGCCTCGAACTCGGCCTCGCGGCCGGGCAGGGCGGCCAGCCCGCGCTCGCCCTTGCTGGCATCGCCCGGCGGCAGGTTGAACAGCGCCTGCGTGAGCTTGTGCTTCTTCAACTCGGCGGCGATCTCGGCCGCGGGCGCCTCGTAGGGAAACAGGATCTCGACGGCCTTGAAGCCGTGCGCGGCCGCGGCGCCGAAGCGCTGCAGGAAAGGTACTTCCTGGTAGATCCACGACAGGTTGGCGGCGAGCTTGGGCATACTTCTTGTCCGATCAGGAAGGGTAGGCTTCTTCGACGTCGCGCACTTCTGCATCCGACAGGAGGCGCGGCTTGAACCCCTGCAGCAGGAGATGCAGCTTGGCCGTCTCCTCCAGCTCCTCGATGGACGCCGAGGCGGCCGACAGCGACGTGCCGGCGACCACAGGCCCGTGGTTGGCCAGCAGCACGGCGCGATGCCCCTTGGCATAATCGCGGATGGCATCGGCGAGCTTCGGGTCGCCCGGCTTGAAATACGGAACCAGCGGCAGCTTGCCGACCCGCATCACGAAGTAGGGTGTGATCGGCGGCAGGGTCGTCTCGGCATTGTGGTGGCAGGAGGGATCGAGGCAGGAGATCGCCACGGCGTGAGTGCAATGGAGATGCACGATGGCGCCGTCCTTGGGCCGCACGTCGTAGACCGAGCGATGCAGCAGCGCTTCCTTGGTCGGCGGATCTCCGGCGACATGCTTGCCGGAGAGATCGATCTTGGAGAGTTGGCCGGGCTCGAGTTCGCCCAGCGACGAATTGGTCGGCGTCATCAGCCAACCGTCGGCCACGCGCGCGCTGATGTTGCCGGACGTCCCGGGGCAGAGGCCGCGCGCGGCGAGCTTGGCGCCCAGTGCGCAGATCTGCTCGCGCATCTTGGTTTCAGCGGTGCTCATAGCCTGTCGAATGCCTTGGTGAAGAAATCGGGCGCGCCGAAATTGCCGGACTTCAGCGCGAGCAGGATCGGCTTGGCGCCAACCGAAGCGGTCCACGGCACACCGGGATCGATTTCGGGGCCGATGCGCAGCGCTGTGACGTCGAGCGCGCTCACGACGGCGCCCGACGTTTCACCGCCGGCGACGACGAGGCGGCCGACGCCCGCGGCGACGAGGCCACGCGCCAGCGCCGCCATCGTCTTCTCGATGGCCTGGCTCGACTTCTCGACGCCGTATTTGGCCTGCAGCGCCTTCACCGCTTCGGGTTTGTCGCTGGCCGACAGCAGGATCGGTCCGTTCCCCAGCCTGCCCTTGGTCCACTCCAGCGCCTTGCCGGCGACATCCTCGCCGCGGCAGATCGCATCCGTGTCGAGCGCCATGTGCGCGCCCTTGAAGGCGGCGATCTGGCCGAGCGTGGCGGCGGAGCAGGAGCCCGCCAGCACGACTGCAGCGCCGTCGATCTTCGGCAGCGTATCGGCGCCGGACCGATGCGCCATCAGGCCGCGGCGCCGATAGGCGGCCGGCAGGCCGAGCGCGACGCCGGAGCCACCCGTGACCAGCGTGTCGTCGCCGATCGCCTCGCCGATGATGCCGAGGTCGGTGTCGGCCACCGCATCGACCACCACGTGGCGCACGCCATCGGCGGCGAGCCTGTCGAGCGATTCGCGCAGGACGGCCGAACCGGACTGGACCTGCTTCAGCGCGACGAGCCCGACCTTGTGCGGCGTCTGCCGCGCCAGCACGCGCACCAGGCTGGCATCCGTCATCGGGGTCAGCGGATGGTGCTTCATGTGCGAGTCGGACAGGAGCACGTCGCCGACGAAGAGATGGCCGAAGAAGATCGTGCGGCCGTTCACCGGGAAGGCGGGACAGTAGATCGCCTGCTTCGCCTTCAGCGCGTCGAGCAGCGCGTCGCCCACCGGGCCGATATTGCCGGCGTCGGTCGAGTCGAAGGTCGAGCAGTATTTGAAGAAGAAGCGCACACAGCCTGCCGCCTGCAGTGCCTTCAGTGCGTCGAGTGATTGCGCGACGGCGTCGGCCGCGGGGATCGAGCGGGTCTTGAGCGCGACGACGACGGCGTCGACGTCGTGGGGGATAGTGCCCTTCGCCGGCACGCCGATTGTCTGGATCGTGCGCATGCCGCCTTTGACGAGCATGCCCGCGATATCGGTTGCGCCGGTAAAATCGTCGGCGATCACTCCAAGAATGGCCATGGGGCGACGTTAGGCGATGACGGTCGCCGGCATCCAGAACTTTCGGCGCCGCGCGCGCCGTCGCGCCTCGTCCTCGCCGTCATAGTGGTGCAACGGCGGTGCAGCATCGAAGGTGTCGCGGATGTCGAGGGAGTTCACGTTGACGATCCCGATGGCGCCGCTTTCTCCGGGCATCACGGCGCCGACATAGGTGCCGCATCTGGCGCAAAGCAGGTAATCGGTGATGCCCAGGCCAAAGCGATAGCGCGAGAGGGCGCCCGAGGTGCTGCGGAACTCCACGCTGCCTGACGGATCGCCCATCGTGCGCGCGCCGTGGCGGCGGCAGAAACTGCAAGCGCAGCGGCCGACCCGCATTTCCTCGGGCTTCTTCTCCGAAGTGAGGGTGAAGGTGACGGAGCCGCAATGGCAGGAACCGCGATATGTCGTCATGGCGCGATCAGGGTGACTCGGAAGTCGTTGACGTTGGTCCGCGTCGGGCCGGTGATGAGACCGTCGCCCAGCAGCTCGAAGAAGCCGTGCCCGTCATTGTCGTCGAGCATGGCCTGCGGATCGCGGCCCCTGGCGCGTGCGCGGGCCAGTGTGTCGGGGGTGAAGATGGCGCCGGCGATGTCCTCGGCGCCGTCGACGCCGTCGGTGTCGGCCGACAGGCCCCAGATGCCCGGCGCGCCGTTGGCGGCGATGGCCTGCGCCAGAAGATATTCGACGTTGCGGCCGCCGCGGCCCTTGCCGCGCACGGTGACGGTCGTCTCGCCGCCGGAGAGGATCGCGACCGGCTTGCCGCCGCGCTTCGCTCTTTCCATGGCCTGCCGCGCATGCTCGGCGCCCAGCTCGCGGGCTTCGCCTTCGAGATTGTCGCCCAGCAGGACGACTTCCACGCCGCGTTCCCGGGCGACGGCGGCGGCGGCTTCGAGCGAGCGTTTGGGCGTCGCCACCATGATCGTCTTGACATTCGCGAGACGCGGGTCGCCGGGCTTCGGCGTCTCCTCGATGCGGGCGGCGGCGCCTTCCTGCAGATGCCTGAGGACGGCAGCCGGCGGATCGATCCTGTACTTCGCGAGAACAGCGAGCGCATCGGCGAAGGTCGTCTTGTCGGCGACCGTCGGCCCCGAGCCGATCACGCCGGGATCGTCGTTGGGCACGTCGGAGATCAGCCAGGAGAGAACGCGCGCCGGCTGGGCGGCGATGGCGAGACGGCCGCCCTTGATCGCCGAGAGATGCTTTCGCACCGTGTTCATCTCGACGATGTTGGCGCCGGACTTCAGCAGGGCGCGATTGACCTCCTGCTTGTCGTTCAGGGTGAGGCCTTCCGCCGGCAGGGCGAGAAGGGCCGAGGCGCCGCCGGAGATCAGGCAGAGCAGGAGATCGTCGGCGCTCAGCCCGTGAACGCGCTCGTAGATGCGGCCGGCGGTCTCGCGCCCCTTGTCGTCGGGCACGGGATGCGCGGCCTCGACGATCTCGATGCGCTTGCAAACCTCGCCGTAGCCGTAGCGCGTGACGACCAGGCCCTCGAGCGGATGCGGCCACTGATCCTCGACGGCGCGCGCCATGGCCGCACTCGCCTTGCCGGCGCCGATCACGATGGTGCGGCCCTTGGGCGGCTGCAGCTTGGCGATATAGGGCGCGAGGCAGGTGGCGGGACGAGCGGCGGCGAGAGCGGCATCGAAGAGGGCGCGCAACAGGGCGCGGGCGTCAGCGTCTTTCATTTGCCCGATCTTCGCACTATAGGGGCGCGATGCAACCATTGCTCCGGCCGGGCGATCCGCCACCGTTTTCCGTCTTCAACGAGCGGGGCAAGGCGCCGCTGTTGCTGCTCTGCGATCATGCCAGCAAGGCCGTTCCGCAGGCGCTGGGCGATCTCGGGATTCCGGCGAGCGAGCTGGCGCGTCACATCGGCTGGGACATCGGCGGGCTCGATGCGGCAATCGAACTGGCCAAGGCACTCGACGCACCCCTGGTCTCATCCGGCTATTCCCGCCTGGTGATCGACTGCAATCGCTGGCCGGGCGGCGAGGGCTCGACTCCCGAGGTCAGCGACAAGACCATCGTGCCCGCCAACAAGGGTCTGACGAAGGAGCAGGTCGATGCCCGCGCCGAGGCCTGCTTCTGGCCCTATCATCGCGAGGTCGACCGGCTGCTCGACGCAATGACCGTGGGTGGCCGCAAGGTCTGCCTGCTGGTGATGCACAGCTTCACGCCTTCGATGAACGGCTTCGACCGGCCGTGGCATGTCGGCGTGCTGTGGAACGACGATCCGCGCCTGCCCGAACCTTTGCTGGCCGAACTGCGGCGCGACGAGTCCCTCGTGGTCGGGGACAACGAACCCTATTCGGCGCGCGACCCTTACGAATACACGCTGACCGCCCATGCACAGCCGCGCGCGCTGCCGCATTGCTCGCTGGAAGTCCGTCAGGACCTCATCGGTACCACGGAAGAGGCGCAGGCCTGGGGACGACGTCTGGCCCCGGCGATTTCCTCGGCTGTTCGAAAGGCGCTGTCATGAAATGTATCGCGCTTTCCGAGACGCCGCGTGATCTGGTCCGGCGTCATCTCGCCGAGGCGGCCAATGGGTGGAGCGTCGGGACCTGGGGCGCCATCGGGGAGTTCCAGTATGACGAGGGCGAGCCCGGTCTCGTCGTCGATGCGGAGGCGCTGTCGGTGTCGAGCCGGCGCGGGGCTCTGCGCGTCGGCGATCTCGCCGATGTCACGCCGTTCGCGCTGATCGACGACAATGGCCGCACCCGCGAGATCGCCTTCTGCTCGGCACGCCCCGCGAGCGGCCGGACCGTGATCCATGCGGTCGACGCAGTGACGTTCGATCTCGGCATCGGCGTGCCGCACATCGACATGCTGGTAAGAGTGCGCGAGGACGATGCGGAGACGCGCCGCGCGCTCGATGCCGGCGTCGGCAAGCCGCTGCTGACGATGGACAATCCGGCAGGTCCCGCGATCGGCAAGGCGAGCCCGACACGCATCTTCGCCTCGGCGCTGGCGACGCTCGAAGTCCATCAGCCGATCCCGCCGCCGGGCGGCCGCTCGCCGGCCGGCCCGCACAGCCACCTGCTGCCGCATCATCTAAAGGAGGGCAGGGTCCATGCGCCGAACTCGCCGCTCCCGGCTGGTTTATACTGCGGCCTGAGCCTATATCCCCGGACACGCCTTTAGCCCGTGGTTCAGGAGAGCATCATGGACGACAAGACCCGCACCGAACTCGAGGCTGCCGCCTTCCGGCGTCTGGTGTCGCACCTGCAGGAGCGCACCGACGTCCAGAATATCGACCTGATGAACCTGGCGGGCTTCTGCCGGAACTGCCTGTCGCGCTGGTATCGCGAGGAAGCGGGCAAGCAGGGCATCGAGATCGCCGATCCCAAGGCCCGCGAGATCGTCTACGGCATGCCCTACGACGAGTGGAAGGCGAAGCACCAGAAGGAAGCCTCGGGCGATCAGAAGAAGGCTTTCGACAAGGCCCAGCACAAGCACGGCTAGTGCTGGCGATGCCAGCACGGAGGCGGCCCTGGCGCCGTCCCCGTTATCCCCATCATTCATTGCATCGTCATCATTGAGCCGACCGGTCCGCTCCCCCTATGGTCCGGCGGTCGAGAGCAAGGAGTACGGACATGCCGGACGGCAGCGACATTTCCAAGAAGGTTAAGGCCGGCCCGATCTCCGCAGACCGCCTGAAGGCTTTTGTCGAGCGCATCGAGAAGCTCGAGGAGGAGCGCAAGGCCATCGGCGGCGACATCAAGGACGTCTACAGCGAGGCCAAGGGCGTCGGATACGACGTCAAGACCATGCGCAAGATCATCTCGCTCCGCTCCATGGATGCGGCCGACCGCGCCGAGCAGGAAACGCTGCTCGACGTCTACAAGCACGCGCTCGGGATGGTCTGAGACCGCGAGAACGGACTACGGAAATTTGATTTCGCACGCGCCGGGCAGGCGCTAGGGTCCTCACGGCACGAAGCTCCACCAAGGGGCCGGCCCTGGAGGGAATCCCATGCGAAACACCGTCATCGCGGGCGTTTGCGTTGCAATGAGCCTGGGCGCCACGCTGGCGCACGCGCAGATCGCCGTCTCCTCGAACGATCACAAGATCGTCCAGGAGAACGGCGTCAACCGCAATCTCCCCAATCCGCCACCCGACACGGTGACGATCCTCGATCTCGGCGCCCTGCCGGTGAAAGTCGTGGGCACCGTCTCCAACGTGCCGGGCAGCGTCGTCGGTCCGCCGCTGTCGGTCGCCATCACGCCGGACGAATCGATTGCGCTGATCGCTTCCTCTTCGAAGATCGATCCGGCCGACCCGGCCAAGCTCGTGCCCGACGATCGCGTGACCGTGGTCGATCTCAAGGACCGCAAGATCCTCGGGACGCTGAACACCGGCCCCGGCGCGGCCGGCATCTCGATCACGAAGGACGGCAAGCGCGCTTACGTCGCCAACCGCATGGCCGGCTCGATCTCGATCCTGTCGATCGATGGCAAGGACGTGAAGCTGGTGAAGACCGTGCCGCTGATGGACGCCAAGACACTGCTCAGCCACATGGCCGTGTCGCCGGATGGCGCGACCGGTGTCGTAACGCGCAACGGCGATGCCAAGGTCGAGCTGATGAAGCTCGGCGGCGACACCATCACGTCGTCCTCGGTGCTCGACGTGGCGCCGCGGCCCTATGCCGTGTCGGTGACGCCCGACAGCAAGACCGCCGTCGTCGCGAGCCTCGGCGATCCCAAGGCCAACGGCATCCTCACCGTGATCGACCTCGCCACCGGCAAGATCGTGGGTACCACCGACATCGGTCACGAGAACCTCGAAGGCATGATGATGTCGAGCGACGGACGATGGATCGCCGCCGTCGCCCATGCCGGCTCGACCCGGCCCAAGGACGCACCGCAGCACAAGCCCAACGGCATGGTCGTGCTCTACAAGCTCGACGGCACGGGCCTCACCAAGACCGGCGAGGCGCCGATCGGCGGCTGGTCGCAGGGCGCCTCGTTCTCGCGCGACGGTTCGGCCATCGTCGTGCAGAACATGAACCAGAAGAACCTGCAGGTGTTCAAGAACGACAATGGCAAGATCACCGACACCGGCCAGAAGATCGATGTCGGTGGTGGCGCTGCAGCCGTGAGGAGCTCGACCGACCGATGATCCGGAGGCGTAGCGTACTCAAGCTGCCGCTCGCCGCCCTTGTGGCGGGCGGTGTATCGTCGGCGCAGGCCCAGACCTTCCCGTCGCAACCCGTCCACATCGTCGTGCCGTTCCCACCCGGGGGCGGCACCGATTCGCTGGCCCGCGCCATCCAGGAACCGATGCAGAAGGCATTGGGCGGCACGGTCATCGTCGACAACAAGGGCGGAGGCGGTGGCAGCATCGCGCACGAGTTCGTGGCCAAGCAGCCGGCCGACGGCCACTGGATGGTGGTCGGCGCCAACAATCTGCCGCTCTATCCACATATCGTCGCCAAGCTCGGCTTCGATGCCAAGACGGCTTTCGTGCCGATCGGCTTCATCGCCAAGCAGGAGTCTGTCCTCGTCGGCAGCCTCGACGCGCCGTGGCCAGACCTCAAGGCGATCATCGCGGCGGCCAAGGCGGCGCCGGGCTCGGTGCAGTACGGCACGGCCGGTCTCACCACGCCGATGCACCTGTCGACCGAGCAGTTCGCCATGCTGAACGGCATCAAGCTGACGCATGTGCCCTTCCGCGGCACCGGACCGCTGGTGACCGACCTGCTGGGGGGCCACATCAAGCTCGGCATGTCGAGCATCACCAGCGTGGCGCAGCAGATCGCGGCGGGGAAGCTGAAGCCCTATGCCATGGCCTCGCTGGAGCGCTCCTCGGTGGCGCCCACCATCCCGACGTTCAAGGAACTGGGCGCCGGCGATGTCGACGGCACCATCGTCTATACGCTGCTCGCGCCCGCCGGCACGCCGCCGTCCGTTGTTGCCAAGTTGAACGAGGCGCTGAATGCCGCCGTTGCGACACCGGAGCAGAAGCAGGACCTCTCCAGGCGCGGCTTCGTCGCCATGGGCGGCACGCCGCAGCAACTCGGCGACTGGCTGAAGGTCCAGGAAGCGATCTGGGTGCCGGTGCTGCGGGCGGCGGGGATCAAGCCGGAGTAGGCAGGGCGTGTGGCGGACTGCACCGCGCGACCCGGCGCGTCTTGACGGACGTCAAGGCACGCCCGGATGACACCTCGATACTGGCGCCATCAACCTCAGAGGGCCGCATGCGCTCAATACTCGTCACCGTCGATGACACTCCGTCCGCGATCTCGGCCAGGGCACTTGCCGTTGCGCTGGCTCGACAATGCGGGGCACTCGTAAGGGGCGTGACGGCCGTGGATGTCAGCGATCTGGAGGGCGTCGAAGCGGTTCCCATGGGCGGCGCACAGTTCGGCTACGAGCGGTACCGGCGTCGACAGGAACTGGCGAAGGAGCGACGTGCGCGCGTCGCGCAACTGCCGGAATTGTTCGAGCGGTCTCTGGCCGAGTCGGGCATGCAGGCCGCTTGCACGACGATCAATGCCGACATTCGCGCCGGACTGCTTCGAATCGTCGAGACGTGCGACCTCGTCGTTACCGGGCGAGACACCGAGTTCCACCTTGAACCGCTCGAGGGCGTGACGCCTCTGGTCGACCACATCATCGCAAAGGGAAGTCGCCCCGTCGTGGTGTGCGGCCCCGAATGGAACGAGCGCGGTCCGGTGGTGGTGGCCTACGATGGCAGCGCACCGTCGGCGAAGGCTCTGCAGGTCGCCACCTTGATGGGCGTCTTCGGCTCCGCCGACGTTCGGGTTCTGTCGATCGGCCGCGAAGGAGCGGCGGCAGCGGCGGCGGTCGAGCGGGCAAGAACGTTCCTGGACGCTTACGGGGTCGCAACAGAGGGCGAGGTGATCGAATCGACCGAACATCCTGCCGACCTGTTGGCACGGCGTGCTTCGGAATTGGGGGCCCGGTTGCTCGTCATGGGCGCGTTCGGTCACCGCGGCTTTCGCGAGATCCTATTCGGGTCCACCACCCGACGCCTGTTCGACAGCGTCCCCGTCCCGCTGTTCATCCATCACTGAGCGGTCAGAACCAGATATTCATCGGCAGGCCGTGACGGTCGCGCTCGTGCTCGGGCCCCAGTCGCGTCGCTTTGCCGTTTGCGATCAGCAGGGCGGTCCGGCAGACGGCGATGGCGTCGAGGACGTCGTCGCGGGCGGCGCCTGAGATCGTTTGCGGCTTCCACTCGAAGCCGTGCCGCGTGAGGAGGGCGAGGCGTTCGGCGAAGCCGTCCGGCTTGCGTTTCCTGGAGAGCACCGGCTTGCCGCCGTTCATGCGGGCGAAGGCGAGTTCGGGGTGAGCCTCCCGGACGACCGAATGCAGGGCCTCGTTGCCGCGCATCAGCGCGTCGACCTCACGCATCTTGGGGAAGAGATGAAACGTCTGCCGGGGCAGCCCGATCCCCAGGCTCTTGCTGAGGGCATTGGCCTCGGCATGCGTGGTGCCGTCGAGGGCCGGCCGGCAAGGAGTGGGGAAGACCGAACTCGCCTTGCCGGGCAGGAGCTTCCGAGCCTCGACTTCGCAGGCGCGCGGCGGGCGCGGCACATCGACGAAGCCGATCGGCATGTCGACGGCCAGAATCGAAAGACCCTCGCAGGCTTCCGCGAGGGTCTTCACGACTAGTATATCGAGAACGCCGTCAGCGTCGCGCCGGCAGACGACCCAGCCGGTACGACAGCCGTCGGCGCCGGCGACGATCAACGAGCGCCTACCAGCTGGCCATCTTGGCCGTGAGGTCACGGTCCAGCACCGCCAGGAACTCCTCGGTGGTCATGTAGGGCTGGCCCTTGTCGATCAGCAGCGCGAGATCCTTGGTCATCCTGCCGCTCTCGACGGCGGCGATGCACACAGTCTCCAGCGCCTCGGCGAACTTCACCACCTCTGGCGTGCCGTCGAAGGTGCCGCGATACTTGAGCCCCTGCGTCCAGGCGAAGATCGAGGCGATCGGGTTGGTCGAGGTCGGCTTGCCCTTCTGGTGTTCGCGGTAGTGGCGCGTCACCGTGCCGTGCGCGGCCTCGGCCTCGACGGTCTTGCCATCGGGCGTCAGCAGCACCGACGTCATCAGTCCCAGCGAACCGAAGCCCTGCGCCACCGTGTCGGACTGCACGTCGCCGTCGTAGTTCTTGCAGGCCCATACGAATTCGCCGTGCCACTTCAGGGCGGAGGCGACCATGTCGTCGATCAGGCGGTGCTGGTAGCCGATGTTCTTCGCCTTAAATCTGTCGGCGAACTCCTTGTCGAAGACTTCCTGGAAGAGGTCCTTGAAGCGGCCGTCGTAGCGCTTGAGGATGGTGTTCTTGGTCGAGAGATAGACCGGCCAGCCGCGCATCAGGCCGTAGTTGAACGAACTGCGCGCGAAGCCGACGATCGATTCGTCGAGATTGTACATCGTCATGGCGACGCCGCCGGCCGGGAAGTCGAACACCTCGCGCTCGATCACCGTGCCGTCCTCACCCTCGAAGCGGACCGTGAGCTTGCCCTTGCCGGGCACCACGAAGTCGGTGGCGCGGTACTGGTCGCCGAAGGCATGGCGGCCGATGACGATCGGGTGCGTCCAGCCCGGCACGAGGCGCGGCACGTTCTTGCAGACGATCGGCTCGCGGAAGATCGTGCCGCCGATGATGTTGCGGATCGTGCCGTTGGGGGACCGCCACATCTCCTTGAGCTTGAACTCTTCGACGCGCTGCTCGTCCGGCGTGATCGTCGCGCACTTCACGGCGACGCCGTACTGCAGCGTGGCCTTGGCCGAATCGACCGTCACCCGGTCGTTGGTCGCGTCGCGGTTCTCGATGCCGAGGTCGTAGTATTTCAGGTCGATGTCGAGATAGGGAAGGATCAGCTTGTCCTTGATGAACGCCCAGATGATCCGGGTCATCTCGTCGCCGTCCATCTCGACGACAGGGTTCTTCACCTTGATCTTCGGCATCATGCTTCCTTTCACGACCCAAAACGCCGGGGTGCTAGACGCGGTCGAGCCGCTTTTCGAAGCCTTCGGAGCGGGGCATGGCCGCGATGGCGGGCAGCACGTCCTTCAGATCGCTCACGAAGGCCACATGGTCGAGATGGGCGGGTTCGGCGAAGCCGCCGCCCACCACGCCCTTGAGCAGGGCCGCCAGGGGCTGCCAGTAGCCGCCCTGGTCGATGATGACGATCGGCTTGCTGTGGAGGCCGAGGGTCCGCCAGGACAGGACCTCGAAGAATTCCTCCAGGGTGCCGAGGCCGCCCGGCAGAACCGCGAAGGCGTCTGAGCGCTCGAACATCTGCAGCTTGCGCTCGTGCATGGTCTCGACGACCACCGTTTCCGTGAGCGCCGGATGGCCCGCCTCGCGCTGCAGCAGGAAGTTCGGGATGATCCCGACGGCCTTGCCGCCGGCGTCGAGCGCCGCATTGGCCACCAGGCCCATCAGCCCCACACCGCCGCCGCCATAGACCAGCGTGATGCCCTCCCGGGCCAGCAGCTGGCCGAGGCCGACCGCCGTCTCGCGGGTGGCGGGATCGGTGCCGAAACGGGCGCCACAGAAGACGCAGAGGGAAGAGGGGGTGAACTCGGGCACGAAAGCTGCTCTTCTGGGACGAACCAGCGCGTTTCAGCGCGGGTGTGACATGGTATTGTTACGCAAAGGCTGGCTGCGACGCCAATGGGGATGGTGGTCGCACCGTTGGGAGGGCGATGTCACGAACTGTTTTCGGGCTGGTCGCTGTAGGCGCCATGGTGATCGCGATCGCCCTGGGTGTTGCATGGCGTGGAAAGATGACCGAGCAGGCAGCGATCGATCGCCCCCCGCAGGCCGTCGGCGCGCCCGCGCCCGCCCCCCTGACGACGGCCGCTACCCAGAAGGATCAGGCCGCTGCGACCGCTCCGGTCATGGCCGGAAGCGCACCTGCGGCGGCGCCGCCACCCGTCACGCGCGTGCCGACCTTCGACGTGGCCCGCATCGGGACGGATGGCCGGGCCGTGATTGCCGGCCGCGCGGCGCCGGGGGCCAAGATCGTCCTTCTCGACGGCGGCAGGGAGATCGCCAAGGCCGAGGCCGATGCACGGGGCGAATGGGTCATCATCGTCCAGGATCCGCCGCTGGCGGTGGGCCAGCATGAGTTGCGCGTGGTTCAGCACATCGAAGGCAAGGCGCCGCTCACCTCCGAGCAGTCGGTGGTCGCCGTGGTGCCGGAACCGCCGACGGCGAGCGCGCCCGCCCAGCCGCGCGCCGAGACGCTGGTGATGATTTCGCCGCCGTCCGGCGCCGCGACCGTCGTGCAGCCGCCGACGGCCGCAGGCTTGCCCAAGGCCGCCGATCTCTCTCTGTCCACGGTCGACTACGACGATCGCGGCCATGTCACCGTATCCGGCCTCGCCGCTCCGGGCACCGTCGTCAGGGCTTACGTCAACGACAAGATGGTGGCCGAGGGCCTGGCCGCCACGGACGGCCGCTGGCGATTGAAGCCGGTCGAACCGATCGCGCCGGGCAAGCATTTGTTGAGACTCGACCGGATCGCCCAGGACGGCCGGCCGGTCGCGCGGCTCGAATTGCCGTTCGAGCGCGTCGTCGTGGCGCCGGTGTCGAGCAGCGACGCACGGCGCCTGCACATCGTCCGGGGCGACAACCTCTGGAACATCGCCCAGGCCCACTACGGCGCGGGGTGGCACCACACCGTCATTTTCGCCGCAAACAAAGATCAGGTAAAAAATCCCGATCTGATATATCCGGGGCAAATTCTCAGCCTGCCCAAGGTCAACTGACCTTCGCAAACGGAGTGCGCCCGACCCATGTTGGCAAATTTCCTGGTGCCGATCCTTGCCGACGGATGGCGCTTCATCGGTCTTTTCGCGGCCGCGACGTTCCTGGCGGCGCTGACTGGCGTGGCGTGGCTGTTCTGGCCTCTGATGGTCGTGACCCTGTGGTCGATCTACTTCTTCCGCGACCCGCCGCGCGGCGTGCCGCAGGATGACGGCCTGCTGATCGCGCCGGCCGACGGGCTGGTGCAGATGGTGGTCGATGCCGTGCCGCCCGCCGAGCTGGGCTTGGGCGACAAGCCGCTGACGCGGGTGTCGATCTTCCTCAGCGTTTTCGACGTGCACATCAACCGCAGCCCCTGCGCGGGAACCGTCGAGGTGGTGGCCTACCGGCCGGGCAAGTTCCTGAGCGCCAATGCCGACAAGGCGAGCGAGGACAACGAGCGCACCGCCGTGGCCCTGCGCCGTGCCGACGGAAGGCTCATCGGCTGCGTGCAGATCGCGGGTTACGTTGCCCGCCGTATCGTCTGCTACGTGAAGCCGGGGCAGGCGGTCGTCGCGGGGGAACGATTCGGCCACATCCGCTTTGGTAGTCGTACGGATCTCTACCTGCCGGAAGGTGCGCGCCTGCTGGTGTCGCCGGGGCAGCGCATGATTGGCGGCGAGACCGTGATGGCCGAACTCGATCCCGTCGTTTCGGGGCCGCGAACCGCCATCGAATTCTAGCGCCCCGGGAGCAGGGACGGAGCAGGGACATGGACAGCGAGCGGCGTTCACAACGGAGCGGATTGCGCGGGTTCTCGATCAACCGCCTGATCCCCAACATCCTGACGCTCGCGGCGCTTTGCTCGGGCCTGTCGGCCATCCGCTTCGGCCTGCAGGGCCAGATGCGCCTCGCGGTGATCGCCATCATTGTGGCGGCGATCTTCGATGCGCTCGACGGGCGGGTCGCGCGGCGGCTGGGTGTGACCAGCCGGTTCGGTGCCGAACTCGACTCCCTGTCGGATTTCCTCTGCTTCGGCGTGGCGCCCGCGCTCGTACTCTACCTCGCCTCGCTCACCCATGCGGGCGCCATGGGCTGGGTCGTGACCCTGATGTTCCCGATCTGCTCGGCTCTGCGCCTTGCGCGCTTCAACACCGCTCTGGAAGCGGATGTACCGCCGCCCGCCTGGACGGGCTCCTTCTTCACCGGGGTTCCGGCGCCGGCCGGGGCGCTGCTCGCCCTGATGCCGCTGATGGTGAGCTTCGAAATCGAGGCTGCGTGGCCGCGCCATGCCGTGGTCGTGGGCCTCGTACTGGTGGCCGTCGGTGGCCTCATGGTCAGCCGCCTTCCCACCTTTTCCTTCAAGAAGGGCCGGATACCGCGTCATCTGGTGCTGCCGGCGCTGCTTGCGGCGGCTCTTGTGATGGGTGTTCTGGCCAGTGCTCCCTGGATTGCGCTGTCGCTGATCGGCCTGGGCTATTTGTGCCTGATCCCGTTCAGCATAGCCTCCCATCGCCGCCAGACGCTGCAGGACCGCAAGGCCGCCGAGGCGTCCGCGGTCGTGCCGCTGCGCTCCGTCGACAATGGAATGCCGCCGCGCGAATAGCCTGCGGCGGCGCCGGTGCTCGATCCCGTTCTGCGTCGCTTGATCGACCCGCCGCTCGATCGCGCTGGCGCGTGGATCGCGGCCCGTGGGGTTGCGGCCAATACCGTGAGCCTTGCCGGCCTCGCCATCGGCCTGTCCAGCGTGCCGCTGCTGGCGTTCGGGCACTACGGACTCGCGCTGGGCGTGATCCTCGTCAATCGCCTGCTCGACGGGCTGGATGGCGCCGTCGCCCGCCACGGCCGACCGACGGCCCTGGGCGGCTATCTCGATATCGTCTGCGACATGGTCTTCTATGCCGCCGTTCCGCTGGGATTCGCCCTGGCGCGGCCGGAAAACTCGGTCTGGGCCGCGGTGTTGCTCGCTTCCTTCGTCTGCACCTGCGCTTCCTTCCTGGGGCGGGCCGTCATGGCAGCCGGCCGGGGTGAGCCCGATACGGGGGCGCGGGGGCGCAAATCCTTTTTTCATTCGGCGGGCCTCATGGAAGGGACGGAGACGATCCTGGCCTTCGTGCTGTTCTGCCTCTTCCCGGACGCTTTCCCTTGGCTGGCCGGAATCGTCGCGTTGCTGTGCTTCTGGACGGCGGCGGCGCGGGTTCTCGCGAGCTTTGAAGCCGAATCAAATTCCTGATTTCTGGTCTTCGCGGAATGGGTGACGATTCGCAGGGCGATCGCAGCGACGCGCAGAAATTCCCTATAAAAATCATATTGTTAGAAAAGATGACACAAATTGGTCTAGTTTCAATTGACCTGCCAATTCACTTTAAGTACGGTTGCTAAGTGAATTCGAGCGGGCTGCTGGGCAGCCGTCAATATTGAGCTGGAGATAGAAATGCTTTCGATTTTCCGCCGCTTGATGAAGAACACCGACGGCGCCACCGCGGTCGAGTACACCCTCATCACCTCGCTGATCGCCGTCGCAGCCATTGCGTCGATGCGTTCCGTCAGCGGCAAGGTGAGCCACGTCCTCGGCGCGGCGACCAACGCCCTCAACTAACCGGTAGTCGGTAGGCCTTGCCGCCTCTGGGAATGCTCTTCCAGACCGGCTGCCTGGTCCTTCTGGCGGGCCTTCTGCTCGTGGCCGCCTGGCAGGATTTGCGGACCCTGCGGATCGGCAACGAGCTGTCGCTCGCCATCGCCGCCCTGTTCGGCGTCTGGGCTTTCGCCGGCTGGCTGACAGGCGAACTTTCACCGCTTTTTCTTGGGGTTTCGGTCGCCTGCGCGGCCGGTTTGTTCTGCGCGGGGGCGGTGGCCTTTGCGAGCGGAATGATCGGCGGCGGTGACGTGAAGTTTCTTGCCGCTGTCGGCCTGTTCGCCGGACCCGCCCACGTCGTCGATCTCTTGCTGGTCACGGCGCTGGTGGGCGGTGTGCTCGGCCTCGCCATCATGGCAGGGGCGCCGATCGGCCCCGTCTCGAGCCGGGGAGAGGCGACACTGCGCAATCGCCTGCGGAGCCGGGTGCCCTACGGGCCGGCGATCGCCGTTGGCGGGCTTTGGGTTGCACTGAAGCTGTCTCTCGGTTGAGACTGACGCTGACGGGAAGGGAGCCCAATTCCATGCTGATGCCGAAGACGATACTGGCCGCGCTGTTCGCAACGACGCTGACTTCCGCGGCGGTTGCCCAAACTCCGGCGACGTCGTCGCCTGCTCCGCGCAGCAGCATCGACATCCCGGCGACCCCTGGTGGGCCCGAGTTTCGCGATCCCAAGACCGGCCAGATCTGGACGCCCCAGAATGTCGGGCAGGGGCCGATCGGAAAGCCGACGCCGGCGGATCTGGCTTTCGACCCGCTGGCGCAGGCGGCCCGCATAGAAGGCCGGGTGGTGCAGCGGCCGGCCTTCATGCCGCTGGGCTGGTCCAGCCCGACAGCCGGGCCCACGACGCCGCTCGTGACCATGGACAATGCCAGCCTGCGTGCCGTGCCATCCCGGCGGTGGCAGGTGGTGCTTTACGTCAACAACAACAGCGCGGGTACGCTGGCGCCGATGATCGATTGCCGCTTCACCAATGCCGGAAAGCTGGTCGAGGATACGCGGGTACTGCTGCCGGGCATCGGCGCGGGCGTACGCGGCGGTGTCGTGATCCATGGGCCGAAGACGGACCTGTTCGTCGATCGCGCCACCTGCCGCATCGTGTCGCCCTGATCCCTAGCCCTGGACCGAGTATCCGCCGTCGACGGTGATGGCGGCACCCGTGACGTAGTCCGAGGCCGGTGCGGCCAGGAAGACCGCGATGCCGGCGAAATCCTCCGGCGTGCCCCAGCGGCCGGCCGGCGTGCGGTTCAGCACGGAATCGTGCAGGGCCGGCACGTCGCGGCGTGCCCGCTGGGTGAGGGCGGTGTCGATCCAGCCGGGCAGGATCGAATTCACCTGGATGTTGTCCCGGGCCCAGGCGGTGGCCATCGCCTTGGTCATCTGCACGATGCCGCCCTTGCTGGCTGCGTAGGCGGTGGTGAAGGACGCGCCGAAGATCGACATCATCGATCCGATGTTGATCATCTTGCCGCCGCCGCCCTTCTTCATCTCGGGATAGGCGGCGTGGCTGCACAGGAAGGCGCTGGTCAGATTGCTGTCGAGCACCTGGTGCCATTCGGCGAGCGTGTATTCCTGCGGCTGCTTGCGAATGTTGATGCCAGCGTTGTTGACCAGGATGTCGAGGCGACCGTGGGCCTTCACGGCGCCGGATACGAGGGCGCGGCACGACTCCTCCTGCAGAACGTCGACCGCAATCGCGCTGGCATTTGCCCCGGTGGCCCTGAGCTCCGCGACTGCCGCGTCGTTCTTCCCGGCATCGCGGCCGGCAACGACCACAGTGGCGCCCGCGAGTGCCATGCCCTTGGCCATACCGAGACCGAACCCGCCATTGCCGCCCGTGATGACGGCTACCCGGCCCGAAAGATCGAACAGTTTCATTGCTTTGCTCCCGTTTTCGTTGGGCCTGTATAGCCGAGGCGAGGAACCCCCGACAGGTCGCGCCCGTTAGCCTGCCACGGAACAGGAGTACGTGGAGCGTCGGCCGGGCTGACCGGCGATCCGCGGACAGGGGTGGCGGCGGTCGCGAGACCGCCGCCATTTCTTCTATGGGGGCGCACAAAAGCAAACCGCCCCGGATGCGGGGCGGTTGTATCAGGCGATCAGCGCGAAACGTAAAACCTACGTTTTGGAAGGCTCGTCCGTGGAAGAACCTTTCTTGCCTGCGCTCGCAGCGTCCTTGTCGATCAGGTTGAGCAGATCGTCGGGAAGAGGCTCGCTCGCGATCTCGTCGTACATCGCATGAAGCTGCTTGTGCAGCCACATGTCGAAAGGGCGATCGTTGCCCTTGGGCTTGGCGCGCGCTGCCTTAACAGCGCGCCCACCCTCAGCCATATCGTCATTGGTCGCCATAACACGCTCCCCGGGGGCGGAAACCCACTCCGCGGGATCCTGTCCGACCCATTCAATTCTCCCCGTGGGACCACTCATGACTATGTCGCACTCAAACGCCTGGCTGAAAAGAGGCTTAACGGGTGGTCGCGGCAAGAGCGTCGTCACGACGGTCGACGGAGGGACGGCGCGTGTCCGTCGGGTGACGGGTATCACCCTCCAGCAACAGGCGCTCCAGCGTGTCGCGCGCGCGGGAGATGCGGCTCTTCACGGTACCGACCGACACGCCGGTATGCTCGGCGATCGTCTCATACGGAAGGCCCTCGAGGACGGCGAGGAGAAGAGCCTCGCGCTGGGCCGCCGCCAGCTTACCAAACGCTGACATGAACTCGCGCATGACCAATCCGCTGTCCTGATGAGGGGGGTGAGAGAGCGTTTCTGCGATCGCCGTGTCGACGGGGACGGTCGGGCGGCGGCGGCGAAGGCCGGAAATGAATTCGTTGCGCTGGATACGGAACAGCCAAGCCGCCAGATTGGTGCCCTGCTGGAAGCTGTTCCGACCGGTGAGCGCCTTGATAACGGTATCGTGCACCAGATCGTCCGCCTGATCGCGGTCCCGGGTCAACGACAGTGCATAGATGCGCAGGCGGGGCAGGATCGTCTTCAGCTGCTCGTGGAAGTCGCCGGAGTCCTGGGTCTGCGTCGTCATGTAGGTGTCTCCCGAATTGATGCGTCGTGTGCTGAACGAATGTCGGGGAGGCCATTTGGTTACACGACGACGACTATTATTTTTAGTTCTTTGAAAAACCTGCAGAAATTCGATCGCGAGGCGCTACTGGAGCTTTTCCGAGAGGAGCTTTCTGGCTCGCGAAACCCGCGCCTTGAGGGTGCCGACGGAGCAACCGCACAGGCTCGCCGCTTCCTCATAGGAGAATCCGCCGGCGCCGATCAGGACCAGCGCCTCCCGCGATTGCGGATTGAGTTTCCACAATTCCGAGGACAACTCCTTCAGGGCGAGCGTGGCTTCGGGGTTGTCCACCGCGGGAAGCGGCGCGGCCGCCTCGTTGTCTATGGTGAGCGGGCGGCGACGCTGCGTGCGGAGGTCGGAATAGAATCGATTCCGCATGATGGTGAACAGCCAGCCCTTCAGGTTCGTCCCGGGCATGAATTGCTCGCGCTTGTCGAGCGCGGCGAGAATGGTGTTCTGGACGAGATCGTCCGCCGCTTCCCGCTCGCGACACATGAAACGCGCAAAGGCACGCAGATCCGGCAGAAGAGCGACGATCTCATCCTTCATCGTTCGTTTACTTGGGGATCATCAGCCCGGGCCGAAAGGGCAAATCGCATTGGCAACCACATCCAGGCGTTTTTGTTGTGAGGTGAATACCCGGAATCGGCTCCTCGGGAACCATGGTCGCGCCGGAGCGTTGCACCATGGAAATCTCATTCAGCCAAACGGATCAGAAGAGGATCTCATGGGACGCGCCGCTCTGCTTTGGTTTCTCGGGGTTCCGATCCCTGTGCTCCTGCTGATGTGGATGCTGGGTTGGCTTCATTGAAGCGACTAGTCTGCGGGGGAAGATCGTGAAAAGGCTTATGGCGACGTCGGCACTCGTGTCTCTGGCCCTTCTGACGGGAGCGTGCGGCAATCGACCGGTCGACCGGGCCCTGACCGGCGGCGCGATCGGAGCCGGCACCGGTGCGGTCGTGGGCTCGACCGTCGGCAATCCGGTGGCTGGTGCCGTGATCGGCGGTGCTGCGGGCGCCACGATCGGCGCGGTGACGGCGCCGGAGCGATAACCTAAAAGGATGGAGACGAGGCGTTGCGGACGGGTCGGGTGAGCCCGCCCTTCCGTATTTGTCGGCGGCGATGAGAGCCGGCGCCTTTTTCGGCACCAGGGCAAGTTGTCTGCCGGCGCACAAGGCGTAGGGTAGGCGTTGCACCCAGCGCCGCGTGACGCGAGAAACGACTTTCGAGAGATGAGGGAGAACGACGTGGCTGAAGAGCAGGTAGCTTCCAAGAAAGTGTCGGAGGCAGTCACCAGGACGCTGCCTTTCCTGCGTCGCTACGCCCGGGCCGTTACCGGCTCGCAGCAGCAGGGGGACGAATGGGTTCGTCTCTGCGCCGAGGTGGCCGTTCAGCAGCCGGAACTGATTGCCGAGGCGGAAGATACGAAGGTCGGCGTGTTTGCGTTGTTCCATCGGCTGCGCCAACCCTTCGGCCAGATCGAGGAAGCGGCGGCCGGCAGCGAAAGCGTTCGCGGGCGCCTGAAGGAATCGCTGACCGATATGGCGCCGATGCAGCGCCAGGTGCTCCTGCTCACCGTGCTCGAGGGCTTCACCGTTTCCGATGCCGCCCACATTCTGGGCGTCAGCGTCGACGAAGCCGAGCGCAGCCTCGAGGAAGCACGACGTGAACTGCAGCGCGTCGCATCGGTCCGCATCCTTGTCATCGAGGACGAAGCCGTCATCGCGCTCGACGTCGCCGACATCGTGCGCAACGCCGGCCACGAAGTCGTGGGTATCGCCGCGACCGAGAAGACGGCGATCGAGCTCGCCAAGAAGCATTCGCCGCATCTCGTGCTGGCCGACATCCAGCTGCGCGGTTCCGACAGCGGCATCTCCGCCGTGAACCAGATCATGAAGTCGATGTCGGTGCCGGTGATCTTCGTCACGGGCTTCCCCGAACGGCTCCTCACCGGCAAGCAAGTCGAGCCTGCGTTCGTGATCTCGAAGCCGTTCGACCCCGATCTGCTGCGCGCGGCGATCGCCCAGGCACTCGATACCGTATCGATCTGAGTCGAGGCGGTTCGTGGCGCGCTGGTCGCTTCGCTCCAAGCTCGTCACCCTCGTTGCACTGGCCTTGCTGCCTGTCCTCGGGCTGGCGGCCTGGCAGGCCGAGAAGGAACAGGCGGCCGGCGTCGCTCGCCTAGGCGCCGAGCTGGGGGCCGTCGCCGACCTGTCCGTCGCCCGCTACGGCGGCCTGTTCGACGCCTCGGAGAGGATGCTGTCGGCCGCATGTGCGGACGAGTCGGTTGAGGGTGCCGCCGCCGGGGAGCCGACGGCCGTAGGCCGTTGCGAGAGCTATCTGTCGAAGCTGCTCGCCGCTTACCCCGATCAGTATTCGACCGCGTTCGTCACGGACGGGCAGGGCATCGGGCGTTGTTCGACGGCACCCGCCGGCCTTGGGATGAGCTTCGCCGACCGGGACTTCTTCCAGAAGGTCCGATCGTCGACGAGGATCGTCGTCGGCGACACGATCGTCAGTCGCATCGCCCCCAAACCCATTATCCCCATCGCGCTGCCCGTCACGCGCGACGGTGCCTTCGTGGGGATGTGTGCGGTCGGCATCACGCTCAAGGCGCTCGCCGAGACTGCCGCCCAGGTCGAAGGCCCTGCCGGGATCGCCGTGGCTGTGGTCGACCGATCCGGCGCGGCGATCGCGGGAGACGCACAGGCGATGCGCCGGCTGCCCGCGCCTGCGCGCTTCGCCGAAGTCCTGTCCGGCGGCCGGTTGGCATTCGCGGACATGGGCCAGGACGCGGCCTTCTACGAGTTTCGCGTGAGACCCGTCGGAGGCAGTGCACTCTTCGTCGTGGTGTCGGCGCCGAGCCCCGAGGGGTCGGTGCTCCTGTCCGCCCCCTGGACCCATTTCCTGCTGGTTGTTCTGTCGGTCATCGTCGTCCTGGTGGTGATCTGGTTTGGCGCGGATCGCTGGTGCGTGCGGCCGCTGCGCTACATCCAGGATTTTGCCGACAAGGTCGCGCGCGGCGAAAACATCATGCTGGCTCCGCCCCACCCGTGGTCGCCCGAAATGGCGTCCGTCGGCGCCGGTGTCACGGCGATGGCGGAAGCGATCACCAGCCGCGAGGCGGCGCTGCGCGCGAACGTCGAGCAGCGCGACCACATGCTTCGTGAAATTCACCACAGGGTGAAGAACAATCTCCAGATGATATCGAGCCTGCTCAACCTCCAGGCCGGAGAGATCAGGTCGCCGCGGATCCGTCGCTTCTTCGGCGATGCGCAGAACCGCGTGCTCACGCTCTCGATCCTTCATCGCCACCTCTACGAGCGGTCGAGCTGGTCGCTGGTGGATTTCCAACAGTTCATCAGCGACCTCGTGCGCCAGATCTCGGTCGGCCGCACGCCCGCGGGCCGCCAGGCGCCGCGCTATCACATCCGCGCGCCGATCATGGCGGTGGGGCCCGATACCGCGATCCCGATCGGCCTCATCGTCACCGAAGCCGTCAGCATCGCCCTCAGCCACGATTTCAGCCGCTCGCCGACACCGGAAATCCGCATCGAGACGAGCGAGCAAGGCGATGAGGTCCAACTCGTCATCGAGGACAACGGCATGGCCCGCGATGACGCCGCGCCGGTTCCCGAGGGACGGGGCGGATTTGCGCTCACGCTGATCCGGGGCCTTGCCATGCAGCTCGGTGGCGAAGTCACCATCGAGCGCAAGCCGGCTGGTGGCAATCGGGTGGTGGTGACCTTCCCGACGCCGGCGGCGGACGATCCGGCAAATGCCTAGCCTGCTGCGATCGGCGCGCTCGACCGGCGTGATCGCGGGCATCACGCTCGCGGTGCTGATCGCGACGGGGCTGATGCTGGCCCTGGCCCATTCCAAGTCCGCTACCCGCCAGCAGCGGCTCGTGGTTGCAAATTACGACACGATGGCGCTGATGCGCGAAATGGTGATAGCGGTGCAGGACGCCGAGATCGGCATTCGCGGTTTCCTTCTGACGGGCGACATCACCAGCCTCGAACCCTACGAACGGGCGCGTCTGCGAATAGAGACGAACATGCGCCTGATCGAGGCCATGGTGGCCGGCGATCCCGATACGACACGCCAGTTCCAGGAATTCCGCAGCGTCACGTTGCAGAAATTCGAACAGCTCAACGCAACGGTGGGCGCCTACCAGTTGAACGGCCGCGAGGCCGCACTCGCACTCGACCGCACCGGCGCCGGCCGGGCGATGCTGGGACAGATCCGTCTGCTGGGCGATGCTTTGGTCGAGGGGCAGAGGCTGCTGCTCGCCCGGCGCGTGACCGCGCTCCGGTCCGAGCAGGAGCAGGCCGACATTGCGGGACTGCTGGTCATGGCCGGCGCTTTCGTCTGCCTGATCGTCGGCATCTACATCGTCGTGCGCAGCGCGTCCCGGCTGGAGCGCAGCCAGTTCGAACTCGCCGGCCGGTCGCGGCTGTTGCAGGCCACGCTGGAAAGCCTGCACGACCCGATCTTCGTGATCGACGACCAGCGCACGGTGGTGGCCTGGAATGAGGCTTTCGCGAAGCTGGCGCAGTGGGAACCGGGGAAGCAGGCGCCGCCGACGCTCGAACAGCTCCTGTCGGAACGCTCGCCCGCGACGCGGGCGCTGCTTCTGCCTCTCGATCTCGGCGCCACATCTCCGAAGGGCTCCGCGGTCGTTCGCGCCGCCCATGATGGACGCGACTACGAGATCTATCGAGGGGAGATGGCGGGTGGCGGCGCGGTGGTGCGCTGCGTCGACATCACGGAAAAGCTGCATGACGAGGCGGCGCTGCGCCAGGGCCAGAAGATGGAAGCGACCGGCCAGCTCACCGGCGGCATGGCGCACGACTTCAACAACATCCTGCAGGTCATTCGCGCCAACCTCGACCTTCTGAAGGGCGAGGTCGGCCACAATGCCGCGATGGCCTCGCGGGTGCAGAGCGCCACGGCGGCGGCCGATCGTGGCGCCCGCCTGACCCAGCAGCTGCTGGCCTTCGCGCGCCGCCAGCCGCTGACGCCCCAGCCGACGAACGTGGCGAGACTGGTCGGCGACCTCGCGGACCTGATGCGCCATTCGCTGGGCGAGCGCATCGCCATAGAGCTGAAGGTGACGGACGATCCGTGGAACGCAAAGATCGATGCGGGCCAGCTCGAAAACGCCATCCTCAACCTGTCGATCAATGCGCGGGATGCCATGCCCGATGGCGGTACCGTCAGGGTCGAGGTGTCGAACGCGACCCTCGACCGCCGCTACGCCGCCCTCCATCCCGACGTGACGCCCGGGCCTTATGTGCTCGTGGATGTCAGCGACACCGGCACCGGCATGCCGCCCGAGGTCGTGACCCAGGCGTTCGATCCCTTTTTCACGACCAAGGGCGACGGAAAAGGCACCGGGCTGGGACTCAGTATGGTCTATGGCTTCGTGCGCCAGTCGAACGGTCACATCCGCATCGACAGCGCGATCGGCCAGGGCACCAGCGTGAAGCTCTACCTGCCCAGGACCGAAGACCCGGTGCCGGAGGAGCGGACAGATCCCGGGAGCGCGGTGAGCGGCACGGAGCGCATCCTCGTGGTCGAGGACAGCGAGGATGTCAGGCGCGCCGTCGTCGACATGCTGACGGGCTGGGGCTACCGCGTCGAGGCAGCCGAGGATCCCGACGTCGCGCTGGCTCTTCTGGAGAAGGACCCGGCGTTCGACCTGCTGTTCACGGACATCGTGATGCCCGGAACGATAACGGCCGTCGAACTCGCGCAACACGCGCAGAGGCTGCGGCCGGGCATTGCAGTGCTTCTGACCTCCGGTTTCGCCCGCGGTCTGATCCCCGATCATACCCGCTCCGGCTATCCGATGATCGCCAAGCCCTACAGCAGCGACGCGCTCTCCGCCAAGCTGCGCAGCGTGCTGGCCAATCGACGCCCGACACAAGCGGCCTCGTCGGCCAAAACCTCGCCCGGGCGGGTCGAGCAGCCTGTGGAGCAAAGCCCGTCGCGGCGCGTCCTGTTCGTCGAGGACGAGGTGGTTCTACGGATGTCCACGACCGACATGCTCGAAAGGCTGGGGTGCTCGGTGGCCGGTGTCGGGAGCGGCGAGGCGGCGCTGGACCTCCTGGCGCAGGAACAGGCATTCGATCTGCTTCTGACGGACGTCGGTTTGCCCGGCATGAGTGGCGAGGAGCTCGCAGCGAAAGTGCGGGAAAAATACCCGTCTTTACCGGTGGTGATCGCCAGTGGCTACGGTCGCTCGGGCACGCAGGCCGACCGGATGCATTTCATCTCGAAACCCTATTCCTCGATCGACCTTCAGCAGGCGCTGGATCACGCCGTACGCACCGTCCCCTGAGGGCATCCCCGTTTCCCCAACAATCACGCGCGGCCGCTGCAACCGGGCACGATTTTGCGGCGTTCATCTGTCGAGCGTGAGGCAATCGTGGAGGGGAACATGAAGTCCAACCAAGTGCCCGAAGCGTCCCACAGGGTGACCCAGGACCAAGCCGATCACAGCCCGCTGGCGGGCGAACTCATGGATCTCTACGCGGCGATGCTGATCGTCATACCGTTTGCCTTTCTGGTGAAATCCTTCTGGGTCTGAAGCCCTTCCGGCGCGGCGGCCTGGCCCCAAATCCGACGGGCAACCTCGTTCTGCCGGGGCCGTTAACCCATCCCATCCAGGAGGACATTCACATGCGTTCCATCGCCATGCTCGCGGCTTGCGCGGGTGTCGCCGTCGTAACCCTGCCACTGGTCGCGGGTGCGCAGACCACGGGCCAGACGACGACCCAGAGCGATGCCAAGACGATCTGGGAGAAGTTCAAGGGAAGCTGGGGCCAGACCAAGGGCGCCGTAAAGGAGCAGTGGGGCAAGCTGACCGACGACGACCTGCTCGCCATCGAGGGCCGCCGCGACCAGCTCGTCGGCAAGATCCAGGCCCGCTACGGCATCACCAAGGAAGAGGCCGAGGCGCAGGTCGGCAACTGGGAACAGCGCCGCTTCCGGGACATGTGAGGAGTGACCAACATGAAACGCTCGCTCACGCTGGCCGCGATGGCCGGCATCCTCACACTCGTCGTGGCGCCGGCCTTCGCGCAGGCTCCTGGGACCGTCGGCGCCGGCGTTTCGGCCAACGGCCTCACCCAGTTCAAGGATGAGCGGACCGGCAAGGTCTGGACGCCCGAGAACGTCAGCAAGGACAACCAGACCCCGCAGCAGCAGGCGGCGATGCCGCAGACCCAGGCCGACAAGGCGTTCGATCCGAACAGCCAGGTCGGCAGCACGCAGGTCGTCGTGCAGCGTCCCAGGGGCAACCTGATGGGCACCGTTCCGATCACCGCGGGTCCGACCGTTCCCGTGGTGGTGATCGACAGCCCGTGGCTGCAGGCCGTGCCGCAGCAGAACTGGCTGTCGGTGCTGTATGTGACGAACAACAGCGCGAACGTCGTCGAAGCTGTGGTCGGCTGCACGTTCACCAATGGCGGCCGGCCGGTCCAGGATACGAGAGTGGTCTTGCAGCCGTCGGGGCCGGGTGAGCGCTGGGGCTTCCCGGTCTATGGCCCGCCGGTTACCACCTTCGTCGATCGGGTGGTCTGCCGGGTGATCTCCCCGGCTTGATCCGGACGAATTTCGACTGTCGCGGGCCGGCTCTCCGAAAGGAGGGCCGGCCCGTTTCGTTTGCGATGAAAGACCGCTACGGTGGGCATCCGGGGTTTAAGGGAATCTTGCATGCGTAATTCTGTATTGGGACGTCGGACGGCACTGGCGGGCGGTGTCGCCCTGGCGAGCGCTTCGTTGATTCGGCCGCGCGAGGCGCGCGCCGCCAAGGGCCTGACGGTCGTCCTCGAATCCGAGGTGACGATCCTAGATCCGCACGCCACCACGGCCGCCATCACGCGAACCTTCGGCACGCACGTCTTCGACACGCTCTTCGCCATGAACGACAAGGGCGAGATCAAGCCGCAGATGGTCGAGAGCTTCGACAGCAGCCCCGACAAGCTGACCTGGACCTTCGTGCTGCGCGACGGCCTCAAGTGGCACGACGGCAACCCGGTAACGGCCGAGGACTGCGTCGCCTCGCTCAAGCGCTGGTCGGTGCGGGATCCGCTGGGCAAGATGCTGATGGCGGATACCGATACTCTGGAAGCGACGAACCCGAAGACCATCAAGTTCGTGCTGAAGCAGCCGTTCCCGCTGCTTCTCGACGTGCTGGGCAAGCCAAACGCGCCGCTCCCGGTGATGATGCCGGCGCGGCTGGCGGCGACGCCGGCTGACCAGCGCATCCCGGAGCCGATCGGTTCGGGGCCCTTCCGCTTCGTCAAGGACCAGTGGCGGCCGGGCAACGCCATGATCCTGGAGCGCAATGCCGCCTATGTGCCGCGCAAGGAAGCGCCGGACTTCCTGACGGGCGGCAAGAACGTGAAGATCGACCAGCTCACCCTGCGCGTGATGCCCGATCAGTCGACTGGCGCCAACGCCCTGATCGCGGGCGAGATCGATTACATGCAGTACCTGCCGTTCGACATGCTGCCGGTCCTCGAGAAGGAAAAGAACGTCAAGCTGCTGGGCCTGGGCGGACTCCACCAGTTCCAGGGCAACTTCCGGCTGAACCACGCTTCTCCGCCGTTCGACAATCCAGCGGTGCGCAAGGTGATGTGGAAGCTGGTCGACCAGAACGCGACGCTCACTGCCATCGGCGTTCCGGACAAGTATCAGACCAAGGATTGCTCCTCCTTCTGGATGTGCGGAGCGCCGCTTTCGACCGATGCCGGCGCGGGCGTCGCCAAGTTCGACCTGGCGGCGGCGCGTGCCGAGCTCAAGGCGTCCGGCTACAAGAACGAGCCGGTGATCGTGCTCGAAGTCGCGGGTTCGATCAGCCAGACCGCCTCGCGCGTCCTGGTTCAGAACATGAGGGACGTCGGCTTCAACGTGGAGCAGCAGCCGCGCGACTGGCCGACCGTGCTGGCGCGCCGCGGCAAGAAGGAAGGCTGGTCGATGTTCCCCGTCTACTCCAACGGGACGGACATGTACTCGCCGCTCACCCACTTCTACGTGGCCGCGACGTGCAACGACTTCCCCGGCTGGTCCTGCGACAACCGCATCCCGGACCTGTTGAAGGCCTACACCCGGGCAAGCACTCTGGAAGAGCGCAAGAAGATCGCCGCCGACATCCAGGTCCTCGCCTACGAACTCGTTCCATCGCTCATGTGGGGGCAGTTCACCATCCCCGCCGGCTACAGGTCGAACCTCAAGGGCTTGATCCAGTCCTCGTATCCGATGTTCTGGGAAGTCGACCGGTAGGCAACCCGTCATGCGATCCGGCATTGAACGATCATGCCGGATCGCACGATCCGAGGTGGCGTACCGACCGATTTGAGGGGCCTACGAAATGACCGTCACGCATAACGCCGCCCACAACCGCTATGAACTCGAGGTGGACCACGGGCTGGCAATCGCCGCCTACCGCCAGCAGGGCGACGCCCGCATATTCACCCATACCGAGGTCCCGCCGGAAGACGAGGGAAAGGGGATCGGTGCCAGGATCGTGAAAGCGGCGCTGGAAGATACCCGTAAGCAGGGCTTCAGGATCGTCCCGGCCTGCAGCTTCGTGGTGGCCTATGTCCGCCGCCACCCGGAGTTCGACGACAGCCGGTCCTGATCAGGGCCTTACCACCAGGACGGTGACCAGCGTCGTGAACGCAGTGGCCACGGTTCCCCAGGCGAGATCGACCGCGCTGACCGCCATGGGCCACCCGCGCAAGGTCGCCAGATTCGTTATGTCGTAGGCGGCATAGACGCAAAAGCCGAAGAGACCACCGTAGAGCAATGCGCTCGCCCAAGTTCCCGCGCTCACGGCTGGGGGAACGGCGAACACCGCGATGCCGGCGGCATGTATCAAGTAGAACAGGATCGCCACGCTCCAGATCGGCTGATCGAGGAGCATGTGGCTTAGCCGCGCCTTGTAGAACTCCCGACTGACCACGCCCAGCCAGATGCCATCCACGATGGCCAGCACGACGAGGGCGACGAGGTAACTGAGCGCGAGCGTTTTCATCCGTTCAGTCTAGCCTATCCGTGCGGGACGAGCAGGTACCAGGCGAGCGCCAACGCGGCAATCGCGCCGATCGACGAGAGCGTGAGCACGAGAAAAACGCGGCCGGTGACCACGCCACTACGGGCTTCCGTAGGAGTGACTTCAGGCTGCATGGCGACCTCCAGTTTCGGATGATTCAGGGGTAAGGCGCGAGGCCTTCATCTATTCAGCAACGCCGCTTCGCCAAGCGGGGTTGCCCGCTGGAACCGCCGCACTCCCTACAGCGTTAGCTGCACGACAAATGCCAAAGCTGAAGGAGCGCGCAATGCTTTACTGGTCCCTGATGTTCCTCGTGATCGCCCTGGTGGCCGGCCTCTTCGGCTTCGGCGGTATCGCGTCCACCGCTACGGGTATCGCGCAGATCCTGTTCGTGATCGCGCTGGTGCTGTTCCTCGTCAGCCTCGTCACGGGCTTCGCACGCCGCAATTCCTAAGTGGCGAAGTAATCGCGCAGCAGGGAGCGTGCTTCGTTCCCTGCGGCACGGTCCCAGCAGTTGACGATGGCCACCCGGAACCCGCCGGGTGGCATGGCGTGGCGCTCGGGCGCCACTTTTTCGTGGAAGGTAATCTGCACGCTCGACACATCCCGCATAGCTTCGATCTTCCGAAGCAGCGAGAGGGGTGGATGCCGGTAGTGTTTGCCGTGCGGCATGAACAGCACGACGCTATAGCCCGTGCGACGGTCCGCATCGGCATAGCACCATTCCCGCTTTTCGTAGAGCCGCACCATCGCATCGACCCATCCGTTACCGTAGAGATCGGGCCATTGATCGGCGAAGCGAAGATGCATCTCGATGATGCGGCCGCCGATCGTTTCGAGATTGGCCATGCCGGTGTAGCCCGCGAGATTGACGCGACACCAATCGCCCGCCCAGGACTCGACAGCCGGTTCTGATTCGATGCGGATCTCCCAATAGTCGAACGTACCGTCGCCCGCGGCGACTCCCCGCGAATGCCGCCACCATTTCGGCGCGCCATCCACCAACGCCACGTCACTGCTGATGTGATCGCCGTCGAGCAGCGTCATCCACATGTGTCCAGGCTGATAAGCAGCCTCGTAGTCATCCCTTGAGCGCAGCGTGCGGCTGCCCACGCCCATGCCTTTCAGGTTGTAGATCGGCTTCGAGAAGACGGGATAGGCGGTCGGTGCGACGCCATGCGGTGCGGCGTCGAGGCCCTGACGCGTCGCGACCGCGAGCTTGTCGTAGGTCCAGCGATGCGCCGGATTCCAGAGCCAGGCATCCGAGTCCTCAGTCGGTATGAAGGTGCTGGCATTGCATGCGGCCTTCTCGAAATATTGAAGGCGCCACGGGTCAATCTCGCAAATCGGCACTTGTTTCCTCACGGCTGCGCGCGGACGCTCGCAAGGTGATCGTACGGTGTCGGCCTTGCAACCGATCAGCTCGGCACCACGTTACGACGTGCGGAGGTACCGTGCCCAGATTGCAGACGCGTTCCGTGCAGGCGCACGGCCTCGAAGCTTTCCTCGCTGTGCGTTGTCGTACCGAAAAACTGGCCTCGCCGCTGTCGCTGGAGGACCAGACGGTGCAGTCGATGCCCGATGCCAGCCCGACGAAATGGCATCTCGCGCACACGACCTGGTTCTTCGAGACCTTCATCCTGAAGCCGCACGCGAAGGGCTATCGCGTCTTCGATCCGGCCTTCGAATATCTCTTCAACTCCTACTACGAAGCCGTCGGCCCGCGGCATCCGCGCCCGCAGCGCGGGATGATCACGCGCCCCGGCGTCGAGGAAGTTCTGGCTTATCGCCGGCACGTCACCGCCGCCATGAGCGACTTCCTCGGCGCCGATCATCAGGCGCGCGACCTCGTCGAGCTGGGGCTGCACCATGAGCAGCAGCATCAGGAGTTGATCCTGATGGATATCAAGCACGCGCTCTCGATGAATCCACTCCGGCCGGCCTATCGTGCGGCGCGTTCGTCGGCAGTGCCGTCATCGCACACGCCAGCCTGGCGCGAGTTCGAGGGCGGGCTCGTCGAAACCGGCCACGACGGGAAAGGGTTCGCCTTCGACAACGAAGCGCCGCGCCATCGCTCGTGGCTCGATGCCTTCGCCATCGCCATCCGGCCGGTGAGCTGCGGCGAGTATCTCGCCTTCATGGAGGAGGGCGGCTACCGGCGTGCGGAGTTCTGGTTGTCGGCGGGCTGGGAATGCGTGAACAGCCGCGGATGGGAAGCGCCTCTCTACTGGGAGCTGAAGGACGGCGTCTGGCACGTCTTCACGCTTTCGGGTCTCGAGCCGGTCGATCCTTCGCGCCCCGTCTGTCATGTCAGCGCCTTCGAGGCCGCCGCCTTCGCCAAATGGACGGGCAAGCGGCTGCCGCGCGAGGCCGAGTGGGAGACGGCGGCGAACGTGCTGCAGGGGCTCGGTGAAGTCTGGGAATGGACCGCCAGCCCCTACGTAGCCTATCCGGGTTACCGCGAAGCGGCCGGCGCGATCGGCGAATACAACGGCAAGTTCATGGCCAGCCAGATGGTTTTGCGCGGCGGCTGTAGTGCCACGCCCGCAGGCCATGTCCGGCCGACCTATCGCAACTTCTTTCCACCTGACGCGCGCTGGATGTTCGGTGGAATTCGTCTGGCGGAGGATCTTCGATGAACGTGCCGCTTCTTGCACTCGACGACGGCACGCTTGCCGACCGCAACGACTTCCGCCGAGACGTCCTGGCGGGCCTCGGCAGATACCCGCGCGCCATTCCGGCGAAGTACCTGTACGACTCGCGCGGATCGGCGCTGTTCGATGCGATCTGCGAACTGCCCGAGTACTATCCCACGCGCACCGAGACCGCGATCCTGCGCGCGTGCGCAGACGATATCGCCAGGCTTGCCGGACCGGGCTGCGCGCTCGTCGAATATGGCAGCGGCTCCAGCGTGAAGACGCGCCTGCTGCTCGATGCGATGGTCGATCTTCATGCCTACGTGCCGATCGACATTTCGCGGCAGCATCTCGACGCGACGGCCGCGCGCCTGCGCCAAGACTATGACGGGCTGCGGGTCGATCCGGTGAGCGGCGACTACATGAAGCTCGATGCGCTGCCACCGGCAATCAACGGTGCCCGGCGGATCGGCTTCTTCCCTGGCTCGACCATCGGCAACCTGACGCCGGAAGAGGCGATCCTGTTTCTGCGGCGCGCACGCCGGCTGCTCCGCGAGGATGGCGCATTGGTTCTGGGCGTCGACCTCAAGAAGGATCCGCGGCGTTTGCAAGACGCCTACAACGATGCGGCCGGCGTCACCGCACAGTTCACGCTCAACCTGTTGCGTCGCATGAACCGCGAGCTCGATGCCAACTTCGACCTCTCGGCCTTCGTTCACGACGCCTTCTATAACGAGGCCGAGGGGCGCATCGAAATCTACTTCCGCAGCCTTCGACACCAGGAGGTCAGGGTGGCCGGCCGGCGGTTCGTGTTCACCGAAGGCGAGCGGGTCCACACCGAGTTCTCCTACAAGTACGACGAGGCAGGAATTGCCGCTTTGGCGCGGAAGGGTGGGTTCTCCATCGAACGGTCCTGGACCGATCCGGAGCATCTCTTCGCCGTCGTCTTCCTGAGATAGAACGCCCCCCAAAACAGGCAGCCCGCCCCTGACAGGTCAGGAGCGGGCTTGGTGTAGGGCCAGACGGGGAGAAAGGCGTTGCTGAGCGGGGGCAGAGGCAGCGCCAATTATCCGGCCATGGACAATGAACGCCAGCCGTCCTGTGAAAGTTGCAAGCCGCCGAGAAAAATTCTCAAGCGGCCCAAGTCATTGATTCGACGACTGAAATTGCGCACCGCCTAGGCGGGATGCCACCACCGGCCAGCAAGCACGACGCCTGCCGACAGGAGCCGCCTGTCGCCGATCAGCTTCTCGCCGATCGAATCGGCATAGTCGAACTTGCCGCTGGCCTGGTCGATCACGGTGGCCTCGCCGACCCTTCCGACTTTCAGGGTGCCGATCTCGGGCCGGCCGATCGCGGCGGCGGCGTTCACGGTCGCGAGCTTGATCACGGTCGGCAGGTCGACGCCCAGGCACAGGAATTTCGACATGGTCGTCAGCAGGTCGAAGGCGGGGCCCTCGATCGAGATCGCATGCACGTCGGAAGAGATCACGTCGGGCAGGAAGCCAGCCGCCAGCATCTTGCGGGTCGTGCCGAAGCCGAACGAGCCGCCGCCATGGCCGATGTCGAAAATCACGCCGCGCTCGCGCGCCGCCAGGATCTCGTCGCGCACGTTGCCGCCAGGCGTGACCGGCGCGTTGGGGAAGGGGCGGAAGCAGTGGGTAAGGATGTCGCCCCGGCGCAGGCGGCTCACCACCTCGAGGCGCGACGGTGGCGGCGAGTCGAGGTGCGCCATCAGCGGAAGGCCGGTTTCCTCGGCGACGTCGAGGGCGATGTCGAGCGGCATGATGCCCGAATCGCCGCTTGCCGACTTTCCGACGCGCACCTTCACGCCGAGGATCAGGTCCTTGTGCTCACGCGCCACGCGGACCGCCTCGCGCGCATCGAGCAGCCGCATGTCGGCCGCTTCGCCCACCATCACCGCCTTGGAGAAGGCGAAGATGCCGGGGAAGGAGACGTTGAGGAACGGCAGGATGCGGACCGGCGAGGTCTCGATCACGTGCTTGCGGAAGCCGTGGAAGTTGCCCGGTCCCGCGCTGCCGGCATCGATGAAGGTCGTGACGCCGCCGGTGCGCGCGACCAGCTCGGCCTCGACACCCAGCGAGGTTCCGCCCCAATAGACGTGCGTGTGCAGGTCGATCAGGCCCGGCGACACGATCTTGCCCTTCACGTCGCGTGTGTCCTTGCCCGCGAGACCGTCGCCGATCGCGGCGACCTTGCCGCCCGCGAAGGCGATGTCGGTCACCCGGTCGATTCCCTGCGAGGGATCGATTACGCGGCCGCCCTTGAGGACCAGATCGTTCATGCTCGCTTCTTCCTTCCAACCCTTGTCACCTGGACATTCTACTCCACGCGCGCCCCAGGTCCCCAGCGCGGGGGAGGACAAGCGCCTCGAGACCCAGCCATTCGGCCATCAGCCGAAGCTCCTCGCGCATTGGCTCCGCCACGTCGCGTGCCTCGATGCCGGCCTCGAGATGGGCGGCGGGCACCAGCAGCTTCGAGTTGGCGCGGTCCGCCTTGAGATCGACGCGGCCGACCAGCCGGTCGCCCAGCAGGAAAGGCAGCACGTAATAGCCGTGTTTGCGCTTCGCGACGGGCGTGTAGATCTCGATGCGATAGAAGAAGTCGAAGATCCGCTCGGTGCGGTCGCGCTCCCAGACCAGCGGATCGAATGGCGCCAGCAGGGCGCGCGCCTCGATCCGGCGCGGCTGGCGCGCGGCGGGATCGAGATAGGCAGGCCGGTTCCAGCCCTCGACCTCGACCGGCAACAGTTCGCCCGCCTCGACGAGTTCGGCCAGCCGCGCCTTGGTGTCGGCGACCGGCAGCCTGTAGTAGTCGCGCAGGTCGAACTCGGTGGCGACACCCAGTGCGCGGGCCGACAGCCGCAGCAGCTCGCGCTGCGCTTCCTCCGGTGAGGGCGTCGGCAGCGCCTGGATCTCCGCCGGCAGGACGCGCTCGGTAAGGTCGTAGACCCGCTCGAAGGCGCCGCGCCGCGTCGCCGTCGTCACGATGCCGGCGAAGAACAGCCATTCGAGAGCGAGCTTGCCGTCGTTCCAGCCCCACCAGGGGCCGCGCTTGGGGCCGGCCGTGCTCAGGTCCGACGCGGCGAGCGGCCCGCGATCCTCGACCTCGCGGCGCACCTCCTCGATGTAGGCGGCCTTCTCGCGCCCGAACGTCTGGAGGCCGCCCTTGCTGGTGCCGGCGGCGGCGCGTTCCATGCGCCAGCGCAACAGCGGCTGCGAGGCAAGCGGCAGCAGCGACGCCTCGTGTGCCCAGAACTCGAACAGGCCGCGGCGGCTCCTGCGGCCCCAGGCCAACCCGTCGAGATGCGCGCTGTCGTAGTTCCCGAGCCGCGAGAACAGCGGCAGGTAATGGGCACGCGTCAGCACGTTGACCGAATCGATCTGCAGCAGGCCCAGCCGGTCGACGGCGCGCTTCACATGGCCGAGATTTGCGGAACCGTCGGGCCGCTCGATACCTAAACCCTGGGCCGCCAGCGCGATGCGCCGGGCGGCGGCCGCCGAAACTCTCTGACGCTTCACCAACGATGCCCCGATTTGCCGGTGCGCAGACTTGCCGATGCCGACCGCAGGCGCAACCGCTCAGGACGACAGGCGTTCGATATCGTTATGGAAACCCATCGCGGACGTCTGATCGATCATCTCCACCTCAAGGTGAAGGACCTCGAGGCGTCGAAGCGCTTCTACAAGGCGGCTCTGGCAGCCCTCGAAATCCCGCTGGTCGAGGGGAAAGGTCATTTCTCCGCCGACGAGCTGTGGGTCGATGTCGGCCCGGCCGTCGCGCATGTCCATTTCGCCTTCCAGGCCCGGGATCGTGCGATGGTCGACCGCTTTCACGCAGCGGTCGTGGCGGCCGGCGGTCGCGACAACGGGGCGCCGGGCGAACGGAAATACCACCCCGGCTACTACGCAGCCTTTGCCCTTGATCCCGACGGCAACAATGTCGAGGCCGTGTATCACGGCCCGCACGAGCGTTCGTCGGAGAGCGTGCGCATCACCTGGTAGGTCAGTTCGGCTTGACCATCTGCTTCAGCGCCTGCTCGTCGATGAACTTGGCGAACAGTTCGGCGCCGAGCGCTGACCAGTGGGCGCCGGTGGGAGAAAACAGGTCCGCCTTATTGCCTTTGTAGCTGTTGACCAGGTCCATCGAGTCGAGGACGGGCACTCCCATCTCGCGCGCGACGGCGGCGCCTTCGCGCGAATAGCGCAGCAGCAGCCTGTTCTGCCCGATCTCGTGGATCCCGCCCATGATCACGTACAGCGGCTTGGCATTGTTCTTCCGGATCACCTCGATGAACTCGCGCAGGGTGCGGTCGAAGTTCTCGCGTATCTCCGGAACGATCGGATACTCCGGCACCGGTGCGGGGTTGGGGGGCGGTGCAAACAGGTTCAGGTACTCGAGATAGCGGACGATCATCGAGTTGCGCTTCAGCCACCGCGATTGATCGAGGTTCGTTGCGAACAGGCCGTGCTTGCCGGCATCGACGGCTTGCTTGAGGTCAATTCCTTCTCTGGCGAGGTGCCCGGCATTGGCCTCTTCGTTGAGACCCGAGTAGATGATCACGACGTCCGGTTTGAGCCGGGGCAGGTCGCGCTTGGCGCGGGCCAGCTCCTGACCGATCGACCACACGATGGCGCCCGCGTTGAGAACCTGGGACTTCGGCCCGGCATACTTGCGCAGCTCCTCCTGCAGGCGGATCGGCCAGGCCTGGTCGGTTTCCAGATTGAAGCAGAAGGTGGTCGAGCCGCCGTAGGCAATGACGCGGATCGAATTCGGCGGCTTGGGTTCGAACACGTTCTCCTTGTTGCGGAAGCCGTAGTTGTTGGTCTCGGAGTTGGAGTTGTAGGCGTTGGTCGAATGGATGGCGCCCAACTCGGCGTCGTAGCTCCAGAGGCCATAGGTCTTACCCGGCACGCCGTATTTGAAGTGCATGATGGCGTAGCCCGCGCCCTCGATCGCCAGGATGGCGGCGAGGGGAAAGCCGATCATGAGGATGAGGCTGAAGAGAACTTTCTTCCACAGCGGCAGGTTGGCTGTCGTCGTCTTCGCCGGTTGCGTCATGCGCTTCGTTCCAGGCTCCCCCAATGCGTCGCGACTATCGTTTAGCCGGCGGCGGCATTCAACAAGGATGTCCTGCTATTTGCTCTCGAAGCGCTTCAGGGCCTTCTCGACCGCCTCGGCCTGGCGGTTGGAGACGTGTCCGTTGGCCTTGAATTCGAGGACGACCTTCCTGAGGAACGGGCTGCGCTCGGTGTGAAGTTCCGCGCGCTTCATCAGGGCTTCGTGGATATGGGCGGGGCCGCGATTGCGGGCGTCGCGCCGGGCACGAAAGATCTTCACCGCGATGGCGACGACCAGCGCCGTGACGACGACGATGAGGATTTCCGTCAGCTGCATGATTTCCAGGCGGTCACGTTGTCGGTGAGATGGTCGGCTCCGAACATGGAGCAGACGAGCGCCTCGCAGCGGCACGCCTCTCCGAGTGCGGGTAGAAGGGCCTTGAGACTGGTCAGCTGCCCACCCAGATCGTTCTGCCGGCGCATGAAGCCGAAAGGCGAATGGGCGATGAAGCGGACGCCGCGCCACTCCCGCGGCAGGGCCAGCAGAGCATCGCTGACGGGCACCTGCACGACCGCGTCGGCCAGCAGGTCCTTGCGCGCGAGGTGCTCCAGGCCCTGGAGCAGATCCCCTTCCACCGAAAACCCGAAGCGGCGGATGGTTTCGGAGCGCTGAAGGTCCCTGAACCAAGCGCCGACCTCCTCCAGACCCGGCCGCTCGGGCGAGAAATTGTGCAACAGAAGATCGTCGATGTAGGACACGCCGAGTTCGTCGAGGCTCGTCTTCAGGCTGCCGGCCAGACTCTCGATCTCGTAGGTACGGACCGGCTGGAAGCTTTCGGAACTGGCGACACGACGCACCTGCGCCTTGAGCCCCGGTGCGAAGGCGAGCAGGGATCGCGCGACGGACTTCGCGAGACCGAGCAGGGGCGTGTTGCGCACCGGCAGGATGCCGCACTTGGTGACGATGCGCAGGTCTTCTCGGCGATGCTTGCGGAGGGCATTGCCGACGACGCGCTCGGCCTCGCCCCAACCGTAGGATCGCGCGGTGTCGAAATGGCGCACACCCGCGGCAAGCGCGCGTTCGAGCGCGGCGGTGCCGGCGCGTCGGGAGACCCGTCCCATGATGGCGGCGGTGCCGAAGCCGAGCGCGGGAATGGTCATTGGTAGCGCAACTGCAGCATCAGCCGGTCGCCGTCCTCAGGGGGTAGCGCCTTGTGATAGCAGGAGGCGTCCTCGAGAAAGCCGAAGCCTGCCGGGCCCTCGAGGGTGCGCTCAGAATCGTGCCCATAGGCTTGCAGCGCTTCGGTATCGCCGAGGCGGGCGCTGCCCAGCAGATGGCCGGGCCGCTTGTGCCGGCTGCTGGCGGCGATCAACGCATGCGCGCCGGTCCTCGCGGTCGTATCGAGCAGGTAGAAGTTCGCGTACATGAAATTGAAGCCGTCGACATCGTAGTGATAGTCGATGGTCTGCGAGGCCTGCCGCCGTTGCTCGGCGGACAGCCGATTGGCGAGGCTCCAGAACAGCCAGCTCGACACCTGTCGCGGGCGATAGCCCAGGAACAGCGACGCGGCTTCGTAGAGGTAGGCGTCGCTCGCGATCGCGCGGACCAACGGCAGTCTCGAAGAGTCCTGGACGGTGACGATCGCGAACCTGCCCCGTGCTTCGGAGAGCGAGGTGTAGGTGCCGACCGGCTTGTCGTCGACGTGGAGGGGCAGGCTCCGTGCCTGCTCCTGCAACGTGGCGACGGCAGAGGCGTCGAGCTGCGGCCCGAGCGAGTAGGACTGCCGCCGCATCTCCTCGACCTGCTCGGCGGCCGGCCGAGCCGCCAGCACGTGATCGCAGCGCACCACGTCGACCGTCGTACCGGCGGGCTTGTAGAGGTCGCCGATGTGCAGCGGCGTCGTCCGGACGACGACATCCTTCAGGCGGTTGAGGCCAGAATAGATATCGCGCACCGTCGCGAAGCGGCCCAGCGCGTAGTGCGGTTCGCGCACAACTTTGCCGGCCAGACGCCTGACGCGCTCGAACTGTGAGCCGAAGCCTGCCATGCCGGTCACTATGACCCGTGCGCCAGCCCTCAGGCGAGCGCCGTCTCCGCGCGCTGCGCCATGGCGAGCAGCGGCCGGTCGTGCAGGCGAGGGGCCACGATCTGCAGGCCCACCGGCAGGCCGTCGCGGCCGGTGCCGCAGGGGATCGAGATGCCGGGCACCAGCGCCAGGTTGAACAGCGGCGTGAAGGCCGCGTGCCCGCGCGGGCCGACCTCCTTGTTCTCGATGATCCTGGGATAGACCTGCTCGACCGGCCACGAGACGCAGGCCGTCGTCGGTGTCAGCAGATAGTCGTACTCGGTGAAGAATTGCGCCACCGCACGCGCACAGGCATCGGCGAAGCGGAAGGAAGCGATGACATCGGTGCCTGGGACGGACCGGCCGCGCTCGATCAGACCCGAGACATTGTCGCCGAACAGGTCCTTTTCTTTGGCCTGATGCCCGCCATAGAGCAGGGCGGAGGCCGAACTGTTCACGGCGGCGAAGGCCGTTTCGGTCGTGTCGGCTGGCCAGGTCACGTCGGCTTCCTCGATCCGCCAGCCGGCTGCACGCAGCTTTGCCACGGCCGCCTCGAAGGCCGCCATCACATCCGGATCGACGGCGACGCCGAGGCCGAGTCGCGGGCTCACGGCAATGCGCGGGTTGCTGGGCGGAGGCACGTCGAGCAACGCCACCGAATGCGGGTCGCGGCGGTCGGGGCCGGCCATCACCTCGAAGGCTAACTTCGCGTCCGCCACCGTTCGGCCCATCGGCGCCGTCACGCCGTAGAGCGGACCGTAGGCGCCGCCGAAGCCGAAGGGCGAGGGGATGGCGCCGGCCGAGGTCTTCAAGCCCACGACACCACAATGCGAGGCCGGGCGGCGGCCCGAGCCACCGCCGTCGGTGCCGAGCGCGATCGGGCTGAAGCCGGCGGCCAGGGCGGCGGCCGCGCCACCGGATGAACCGCCCGGCGTCAGTGCGGGGTTCATCGGATGGCGCGACGGTCCATAGACCTTGTTCTCGGTGTGGCCCTTGGCGGCCATTTCCGGCGTGTTGGTCATGCCGAGGAAGATCCCGCCGGCGGCCTTCAGGCGCTCGACCGCGACGGCGTCGCGCGGTGGCTTGAAGTCCTTGTAGAGCAGCGAGCCGTTGGTGACGGTGCGGCCCTGCACCCAGGTCGTGTCCTTCACCGTGTAGGGGACGCCCAGGATCGCACCGTCGAGGCCCTGCTTGCGCTTGGCGTCGACGGCGTCGGCAGAGGCACGGGCCTCGGCGGGATCGAAGTCGACGATGGCGGTGAGTTGGCCGTTTCGTGCCTCGACGCGCGCGATCGCCATCTCGGCCACGTCGCGGGCCTTCGCCTTGCCCGTCCGCACGGCCTGCGCGATGGCGCCCGCACCCTGATCCAGCAACTCGGTCATCTGTTTTCCCTCATTTGCCCACTTCTTAGCATGATAGCGTGCGCCGCCATGACGTTGGAAAGCGACCTCTATGCGCCGGTGAAGGCGCTGCTCGAAGGACAGGGATATGTCGTCAAGGGCGAGGTGCGCGGCTGCGACGTGGTGGCGGTGCGCGGCAAGGAGCCGCCCGTCGTCGTCGAACTGAAGCGGACCTTCGGCCTTGGTCTCGTCCTGCAGGGCGTCGACCGGCTGGCGCTCACCGATCTCGTCTATCTCGCGGTGGGCCAGTGGCCCAAGCAGATGAAGAACGTGAAGAAACTCTGCCGCCGGCTGGGGCTGGGCTTCATCGTGGTCGCGAAGGACAAGGCCGACGTGGTGCTCGATCCCGCGCCTTACGTTCCGCGCCAGAACAAGCGCAAGGCGGGCCGCCTGCTGGGCGAGCATGCGCGCCGGGTCGGCGATCCCAATCTCGGCGGGCAGGCGATGCGGGCGCCGCTGATGACTGCCTATCGCCAGGAGGCGCTGCGCTGCGCCGAGTTGCTGGCGGCGCGGGGGCCGATGAAGGTGGCTGCGTTGCGCGCCGCCTGTGACGCACCCAAAGCGGCCCAGATCCTGCAACAGGATGTCTATGGCTGGTTCGAGAGGGTGGAGCGCGGTGTCTATGCAATCACGCCGAAGGGGCGCGAGGGTCTCGAGCGGTTCGACCGCAAGCCGGTCTGAATGCTGATCGCGCATCTCTCCGATCCGCACGTCCGCCCCGAGGGCGAGCTCTATCAGGGCGTAGTCGATTCGAATGCCCAGTTCGCCGCGGCCATCGCGCATGTCAACACGCTCGATCCGCGGCCCGACCTCGTGCTGCTGACCGGCGACCTCGTGGATCATGGTCACGTCGAAGAATACGGGATGCTGGCGCGGCTGTTGGCAGCTCTGAAGAGCCCGGTGCTGGCGATTCCCGGCAACCATGATGAACGCGAAGCCTTCCGGCAGGCCTTTGCCGGTCAAAGCTGGCTTCCGAGAACCGGCCCCATCGACTACGTGAACGGCGACCGTGGACCGGTGCGAATCGTCGCCCTCGACGTCACCTTGCCCGGCCTGCACCACGGCGTCGTGAGCGAGGAGGGCGCAGCCTGGCTCGACCGCGTGCTCGCAGCAGAGCCGGCGCGGCCGACCGTCGTCATGATGCATCAGCCGCCCTTCGACACCGGTATCCCCTACATGGATCCCTATTCCTGCCGCGAGGGCCAGCGGCTGGCGGCCGTGGTCGCGCGCCATCCGCAGGTCGAGCGCATCCTGTGCGGCCACGTCCATCGCGTGATGCAGATGCGCTTCGGCGGCACGACCTTGTGCACGGCGCCCTCCACCACGACGGCCATCGCGCTGCAGCTTCGGCCCGATGCCAAGCCCGCATCACACATCGAACCGCCCGCGATCCTGCTGCATCACTGGCAGGAAGGGACCGGGCTCATCACGCACGTCGTTCCGATCGGGACGTTCCCGGGACCTTATCCGTTTGCTTGAAGATCAACCGCCTTTGCGAGACGCAGCCTTGCTGTTTGCCGAAATGTATTCCTTGGAAACGGAATCGAGAATCGAGTTCAGCCTTTCACGCCATGCATCTACGGTTTCGAAGGTCACGCGATATCTATCGCCGACGATCTTGTCGCTCTTCTGCTCCATATCCCAGACGAGAGCATATTCGATGTCGGATTGAAGACGCGTCAAGCTGAGCTGAGCCTCGGCTTCACGTACGTAGCGGCCACGCGTATCAAATAGAGTTTCCAGGGCGACGAGCAAGCCAATCAAGCTGGGCAAGGCAACTCGCATGATTTTCGAGAAGGAAAGATCGCCTGTTGAGCTAGTCTCGCTGAGGCCGAATGCTCCGAAGATCGTGGCAGCGGTGCTTGCTATAAGTATCGCGGCACTAATTGCGAACATCCACCAGCGTGCGTGCACCCAGCGGCGATACACGATGGATTTCTGGCGGCCGACACTCCTCTTTACGGCCAGTACGGCACGGCCGAGCCCTTCCGGATAGCGTTGCAACACTTCGTCGTCGCTGGCCCAGCGGGACACCGGTGCTTCTGCCGGGTGGGTTGCTCTGTCACTTGAATAAATCGGCCAGCGAAACGGCCATCGAAAGTAGAAAGGTCCGGCGGGCATGGTTCGTGAGTCTCCCCGCGGGATGCTCCCATGCGTTGCAAGTCAGGTCAATTGCTCAACGAGTCTTGCGCACCTTAAGGAGCTTTGCGGCATTGCCGCCGAGGATCGCCTGCTTGTCGGCCGCGGTGAGCTTCGCACCCGAGACGAACTCGATCGGCGCGTACATGCCCATGTCGAACGGATAGTCGGTGCCCATCAGGATGTGGTCGCTGCCGTAGGTCTTCACGAGATATTCGAGCTGACTCTCCTCGAACACGATCGTGTCGAAGTACATCTTCTTCAGGTACCAGCTCGGCTTCCTCTTGATGCAGAGGCGGCAATCGGAACGCGCGCCATGGGCATGGTCCATGCGGCCGGCATAGGCGGGCAGGAAGCCTCCGCCATGCGCGACGCAGATCTTCAGTTTCGGATAGGCATCGAGTACGCCGCCGAAGATCAGATGGCTGACGGCCATGGTCGAATCGAGCGGATTGCCGATCACGTTGCTGAAATAGTGCTCCGAGAACCGGCGACCATCGGGGAAGCCGTTGGGATGCAGGAAGACCAGCACGCCGAGTTCCTCCGCCTTGGCGAAGACCGGCCGGAACCTCTCCTCGGAAAGATCGGCGCCGGCGACGTTGGTGCAGAGCTCGACGCCGCGCAGCCCGAGCGTCTTCACCGCGCGCTCCAGCTCCGCCACCGCGAATTCGGGTGCCTGCATCGGCACCGTGCCGAGGCCGACGAGGCGGTCGGGATGTTTCGCCACCGTCGCGGCGATGTTGTCGTTGATCAGGCGCGCCGCGTCGCGGCCGAGTTCGGGCGGTGTCCAGTAGAAGTACTGCGGCGGGGCGGGCGAGATCGCCTGAATGTCGACGCCCATCCGGTCCATGTCGGCGATGCGGCGCTCGACCGAGGTGAGCATGGGCCGCACCGTTTCGGTCTGGGCCTTCTGCACGGCGCGCGTGGCCTCGTTGGAGAAACGGCCCATCGGCTCGTCGGGCGCGATGCCGGAGGCCGCGACCAGCGCGGCCGCCTCGGGTGAGACGATATGGCAATGAATGTCGATGACCGGACCCGACGTCTTTCGTGCGCCCCGCTTCGTTGCGGCGGCGTGACGGCGTGGCGCCGGTTCGCAGGTGTAGAGCATGACGGCGATCCTCCGGTGCTGGTGCAAAGATTGTCCCATCGGGATCAATCTGCGTCATCCGGGCAGGATATGGATCGGTGTGGATGCAACCCCGAGCCTCTTCGGGCATTATCCCGCCCGATGCGCACCCTAGAGATCGTACACCGTACTCGTTACGACTATTCCGAGCCGGTCACCCTCGGCGATCACCGGTTGATGTTCCGGCCGCGCGACAGCCACGACCTTCGATTGCTGCACACCGGGCTCGTGATCGAGCCGGCCGCCAATGTGCGCTGGATCCACGACCCGTTCGGAAATTCCATCGCCATCGCGTCGTTCGAGGGACCGACGCAGGCCCTCGAACTGGTCAGCACGATCCAGCTGGAGCATTTCGGCGTGCCACCGGAACTGCCGCCGATCGAGGAGTTCGCGCGGACCCTGCCGTTCAGCTACGCCGCGGAAGAGGCGCCCGACCTCGCCCGCTACGTCGAGCGCTCCTATCCCGATCCCAATTCGATCGTCGGTCCCTGGACCAAGCAGTTCCTGGAAGGCGAGGGCGGCAACGACACGTTCGAGCTGCTGAAGCGGCTCTGCATGGGCATTCAGGAAAAATTGAAATACGCGATGCGGTTTGAGATCGGCACGCAGGTACCGGCCGTGACGCTCGAGTCCGGTGGCGGCACCTGCCGCGATTACGCGCTTCTGATGATCGAATGCTGCCGCTCGCTCGGCCTGGCAGCGCGATTCATCACCGGATACCTCTACGATCCTGCTCTGGATACCGCGCCGGGCGAGGCGACGACGCACGCCTATCCGCATGCGTGGATGGAAGTGTACCTCCCCGGGGCCGGTTGGGTGGAATTCGACCCGACCAACGGCATCGTCGGCAGCGAGCGCCTGATCCGGGTGGCGGTGGGACGCGATCCCGAGCAGGCCATGCCGATCAAGGGCACTTTCACCGGCCCGCCGGAAGTCACCGTCAATGCGTCCGTCGACGTTCAGGTCCACACCCTGTCGCCGGCGCCTCTTCCCGATCCGGCGGTCCCTCTGCAACCCGATCCCGCCGCTCCCGCGTCCGTGACCCCGCCCGTTCCCGCGCAAGCCCTTTGACATCCTGCGGCGACGGCGGTTGAGTGGGGGAAACGGCAGGTTACGCCGATTGCACTCGGGGGCGGGTTTCTGGGCATTTCAATCGACGTAGTGGTGCGGAGCCTGCTTGGGTTGGGCGGCGTCCTGCTCGTCTGGCTGGCCTGGCCGGTCGCACGGAGTGCGTGGCAGGCCCAGCAGGCCGACAAGGCGACCACGGCGCTTCGCCTCAACTACAGGATCACGCTCGACGAACTGCTGAACGCCATCGATGCGGTCGATCGGGCCGTTGAGTCCGACCCGACTGCCGGCCGGCATCTGCAGCGTTCGGAGCTTCTCGTCGGCGCAGCGCTGTCGCCCAACTTCGCGCGGTCGCCCGAACAGCGCTCGGAGTGGCTGAAGCGCGCCCAGGAGGATCTCGACGTCGGCCTTGGCCGCGATCCGGCGCGTGGCGTCCCGTGGGCTCGCCTGTCCGCAGTCCGCTATGCGCTCTCGGGACCATCGCGGCGGACAGTCGCACCGTTGCTGATGTCCATCGATACCGCGCCGATGCTGCTGCCGCTGTGGCCCGCGCGCCTGACCCTGATCCTGGATAACTGGCAGGTCCTGACCGTCGAACAGCGCGAGAAGGTCGCGCTCTATGTGGCGCGGACCTGGCAACTCTCGCCCCGGCGCGACTGGTTTGCCAACGCGATCCGCACCCCGATCGACGAGCTTTTCGTCCGCTACTTCGTGCGCAACGAGCCCGGCGCACAGGAAGAGCTTTCCCGGCTACTGGCCGAGCGCCGGAAGCAGAAGCCATGACCGAATGGACCGAGAAGGGCCACGAGCCCGGTGTCGTCGTCCTGCACGACTGGCGCTGGTTCGCCCGCCGCGCGATCGACCGCACGACCGTCTTCATTTTCTTCGCCATGGTGACACTCGCGGCCCTGCCGATGGGCGCCAACCGCGACTGGGCCTGGGCGCCGCTCTGCGTCATGCTCGGCCTGATCTCCATCCCGATCGCACTGGGCCTCGGGGTCCGCGGCGGTCATTCGGTGGGGCCGGTCGAGCGGATTCCGTTCCTCGTGCTGATTGGCTGCTGGCTCTTCTTCGCGGTCTTCGCGGTGTGGCAGACGACGACGTGGACGCCGCTCACCGCCGATGCGTGGCTGTTCCAGCGGGCCGCCGAGATTCTCGGCAGCGCCCGCGCGCCCATTCCGGCGATCTCCGCCGATGCGGCGCGCAATTCCCTCCTGAAATGCCTGGCCTGCGCGCTGATCTTCCTGATCGCGCGCGCCGTGTGCCGCGACCGCGACAATGCCCGATGGTTCCTCATGGCGCTGGTGATCAGCGGCGTGCTGGTCGTGGCCTATGGCATCGCCATGCAGATGGCGACGAACTCCTGCTACCTCGGCAGCTATCTGCGCAAGCAGTTCGAACTGACGCCGACCGACCGTTGCCCCATGGGCGGGACCTTCGTGAACAGCAACTCGTTCGCTTGTTACATGGGGATGTCCATCCTTGCGGCGCTGGCTCTGGTTTTCAGCAAGCACACCCCGCGCGCCGTGACGAACCTGTCCAATGGCTATGACGACGACGACGAGGATGTCGGTTTCCTCGACTGGTTCACCGGTCCACGAGTCGTGTTCCTCGCCGTTTCGCTGCTGATGCTGGGGGGCATGATGATGTCGGCCTCGCGCGCCGGTTTCGGTGCCGCGGCGGCGGCACTGCTGGCGTTCGGCCTTCTGCTGATGCGCGGCCGCTGGCGGTCGCGTCCCGATCTCGGCCGGGTATTCATCGCAGGCGTGGTGCTGTTCGTCGTGGTCGGGATCATTGCCGGCAGCGCGCTGCTGTCCAAGTTCGCCGTTTCGGCCGACGATTCGTCACGGCTTCGCATCTGGTCGGCGGCGTTCCAGGCGATCGGCCTGTCGCCCTTGATGGGCTGGGGGCTGGGCAGTTTCGGCGACGTGTTCGCACTGTTTCAGCCGGCAAACAGCCTGCAGCCCAACGATATCGCGCATTCGACGCCGCTGGAGACCATTGTCGAACTGGGTGTTCTCGCGGCGATTCCGGCCATGGCGATCGTTCTTCTGCCGTGGGCGGTCTGCCTGAGGGGGGCACTGCGGCGCCGGCTGGCCAATCGTTATCTTCCTGCCGCGGCCTTCGCCATCACGGCGGTTCCGATCCTGCATTCGCTGATCGACTTCAGCCTGCAGATGCCCGCCATCGGCTTCGTCACGGCCGCGCTGTTGGGCATGGGGTGGGCGCAGGCCTTCAGTCGGGGCGAACGCTGAGGCAATGCTTTACGCCCCGACGGCGGACATTATATGATCATCGCAAGTGCAACTATGCGTATCGATCCGCAGGCTGGATGACGGGCTTGGGTGTGCACCGGGGGACATGGGGTGCGGAAAGCGATCGTCACTGGAGTAGACATGCCGTCCGATGAGCCGCGGACTGGCCGAACGACGCGCATGCGCTCCGCGCCGCAGCGATTCATCGAGACCTGGGTCGATGCGGTTCTCGGCTTCCTGTTCTGCGTCGTGCTGCCGATCCCGCTCTATGCCAACGACGAACCGTTCGTCGGGCCGTTCGACGCCTCGGAACTGACCATCGTCACGACTGCCATCGCCTACGCGATCGTGTGGTACTGCGGACGGCGACTGGATGCGTTTCCCGGCGCCGGCCTCAACATCGCGCAGGTCGTGCCCGTGGCCATCATCACCTACGCGCTGATCGCCACGGTCCTGCTGCTGCTGCGTCTGGACTATTCCCGTGTGCAGCTCTTCGGCTCGGGCATCCTCACCGTGCTGTGGATGGCCGTGATCGCCCAGCTCCGCGCCCGCTATCTGGTGCGCAACTACGCGGTGATGCCGCATTCGACGATCGCGACCCTGCCGAAGCTACCGACCTGCCGCTGGCTCGACTTCGACGACGTCCGTCAGCGCCGTCTGCGCGTCGACGCGATCGTGGTCGACCTGAGCATCGACCTGGGAGACGGCCAGATGGCGGCGCTGGCCGATGCCGCCATCGCCGGCGTGCCCGTGCTCGACCGTCGCTACGTGGTGGAAAACGTGACCGGCCGCACGCCGCTCAGTGGCCTGTCGCCCAACGAGTTCGGTTCGTTGTTGCCGTCGCGGCAGTACCTCGTCGTGCGCCGTGCCCTTGAATGGGGGTTGACCGTTCTTTTCCTGCCGCTGCTTCTGCCGATCCTGGCGATCATCGCGTTGATCGTCCGGCTCGATAGCCCGGGGCCCGTCTTCTTCCTGCAGACCCGCATCGGCCGTCGCGGCCAGTCGTTCCGAATGGTCAAGTTCCGCACCATGTTCGTGGGCGTGCCGGGGCCGAGCTTCACGACCTCGTCCGACCCGCGCATTACACGCAGCGGTCACTTTCTCAGGCTCTGCCGCCTCGACGAGCTGCCACAGCTGTTCAACATCCTGAAGGGCGACATGAGCTGGGTCGGCCCGCGTCCCGAGGCGGCCTCGCTGGAGCAGGGCTATGTGCGGGACATCGAGCACTTTGCCCTGCGCAGCATCGTGCGGCCGGGCGTAACCGGCTGGGCGCAGATCAACCAGGGCTATGCCCACGAGGCCGACGCGATGCGCGCGAAGCTCGAATACGACCTCTACTATCTCAAGCACTGCTCGCTGTGGCTCGATCTGGTGATCGTGCTCCGGACCTTCGCCGTGGTGTTCCGCGGCACCGGCGCGCGCTAGACTCCGGCGCGACAGCATGTGCGGCATAGCAGGCATCCACGCCTATCTCGACGTTGCGCCCCGGGTCGACCGCGGCGAGCTCGTTCGCATGAACGAGCGCATGGTCGCGCGCGGCCCCGACGGCAGCGGCCTGTGGCTGAGCGACGACGGCCGCACCGGCTTCGGACACCTGCGGCTCGCCATCATCGACCTGTCGGAGGGCGGCGCGCAGCCGATGCACGCCAGCGACGGCCGGCTCAGCATCACCTTCAACGGCGAGATCTATAACTATCGCGAATTGCGCGCCGAGCTGCAGGCGAGGGGGCGCACCTTCCGCAGCGGATCGGACACCGAGGTCCTGCTGCAACTCTACGCGGAGTATGGCGCTGCCATGGTGAGCCGGCTGCGCGGCATGTTCGCCTTCGGCATCTGGGATGCGGACAAGCGCACGCTGCTGCTGGCGCGCGATCCGCTGGGCATCAAGCCGCTCTACTGGGCCGACGATGGCTGGACCGTACGCTTCGCCTCGCAGGCCAAGGCCCTGCTGGCGGGCGGCGCCGTCTCGCGCGATCCCGATCCGGCCGGCATCGTCGGCTTCCATCTGTTCGGCAGCGTGCCGGAGCCCTTCACCGTCTGGCGCGGCATCCAGTCCCTGCCGGCGGGAACGACGCTGACGGTGGATACCACCGGGCCCGGACTGCCGCAGCGCTACTACGACGTGGCGACGGCGCTGGCCGATCGGGCGTCCTCTGCTTCCGCCGCCGACGCCAGTGCGCGCGTCGCCGGGGCCGTGCGGGAGTCGGTGCGCTATCACCTCGAAGCCGACGTGCCGGTCGCCGTGTTCCTGTCAGCGGGCATCGATTCGGGTGCGCTGCTGGGAACGATGGCGGGGCTGGGCGTCCGTGACATCACCGCGGTGACGCTGGGCTTCCAGGAATTCCAGGGGATGCCGCTCGACGAGGCGCCGCTCGCGGCCGAGGTCGCGGCGCGCTACGGCGCGCGGCATATCGTTCGCACCGTCGACCGCGCCGAGTTCGAGCGCGACCTGCCCGCGCTGCTGGACGCAATGGACCTCCCGACCGTCGACGGCATCAACACCTGGTTCGTCGCCAAGGCCGCGCACGAGGCCGGCATCAAGGTGGCATTGAGCGGGCTAGGCGCCGACGAGTGTTTTGGCGGCTACCCGTCCTTCGTCGACGTGCCGCGCAGCGTCCATTGGCTGCGGCCGGTCTCGTGGATTCCCGGGATCGGCGCGCTGGCGCGCCGTGCCCTGTCGGGCGCCATGTCCGCCGGTCTCAAGCTTCATCCCAAGGCGGCGGGCGTGCTGCAGTATGGCGGCAGCTGGGCCGGCGCCTATCTCCTGCGCCGCAGCGTCTACATGCCCTGGGAACTCGACGAGGTGCTCGATCCGGCGCTGGTCGAGGAGGGCCTGCGCCGGCTGGCGCCGCTCAGCCGCATTGCCGACGCGATCCGGACGGGCCAGCCGCTCGGCGACTTCGACCGGGTGGCCGCGCTGGAGACGTCGCTCTACATGCGCAACCAGCTCCTGCGCGACTCCGACTGGGCGGGCATGTCCCACGGCGTCGAGATCCGCGTGCCCTTCGTCGATCCCTTCTTCCTCGCGGCGCTGCCGCCCGGGGCGGTGCTGGCCGGCATGAATGCCAAGGACGCCATTGCCGCGGTGCCCGAGCCGCCCTTGCCCGACAGCGTCCGTCATCGCCGCAAGACCGGCTTCTCGACACCGGTCGGGCGCTGGCTGCGCGAAGCGGCCGGTGCTCCTCGACAGCAGGGCATCGATCTTTCCGCGGCCTCGCGCGCCTGGGCGCTCGATGTCTGGCGCGCCGGCTGGACCGGCCCGGCGGCGGTCTAAGCGGCGCGATGGCCTCCCGCATTCTCGCCCTCGTGGGCGATTGCTACGGCGCGCGCGGCGGCATCGCCCGCTACAATCAGGACCTGTTCGACGCGCTGGCCGACGGCGACGTCGAGATCCTGATCCTGCCGCGACATGGCGATGCCAGCGGAATCGCCCTGCCGCCCGGCGTGCGCCAGAATCCGCCGATCTTCGGCCGGCTGAGATTCTCGTTGGCCGCGATCGGCGCGGCGTGGCGGTTCCGGCCGGTCGACACGGTATTCTGCGGCCACGTCTTCATGGCACCGCTGGGCTACCTGCTCGCGCGCCTGCTGGGGGCACACTACTGGATCCAGGCGCACGGCACCGATGTGTGGAAGGACCGCCGCGGCCTGGTGCGGCGCCTGATCGGCCGCGCCGACCTGGTGAGCACAGTCAGCCGCGAGACGCGGCGCATCCTGTTGGGCTGGGTCGATCTCGCGCCGGAGCGCGTGCGCGTCCTGCCCGATACGGTGCAGGATGTTTTCACGCCGGGGCCGCCCTCCGAAGCCCTGCGCGAGCGGCTCGGGCTCGGGGCCGGGCCGATCCTCCTCACCGTCGGGCGGCTCGCCGCGAACGAACGCTACAAGGGACATGAGCCGGTTTTCTCGGTGCTGGCGCGCCTGCGGGAGAAGTTTCCGCATCTGGTTCATGTCGTTGCCGGAGACGGCGACGACCGGGCGCGTCTCGAAGCAGTGGCGGCCGAAGTGGCACCGGGTGCGGTGCGCTTCCTGGGCTTCGTGCCCGATGCGGACCTTCCCGATCTCTATCGACTCGCGGACCTCTACGTCATGCCGAGCACGGAGGAGGGGTTCGGCATCGTCTATCTCGAAGCGGCCGCCTGCGGCCTGCGCGTGGTCGGCGGCAAGGGCGGCGGCACCGCCGATGCGATTCCCGACGAACGAGTCGGCGTCATCGTCGATCCCGCCGATCGCCAGGCGCTCGCCGACGCCATCGAGCAACAACTTGCATTGGGACGGGCCGATCCGGCAGCCGTCGAACCCTATCGCCGGCCCTCTTTTGTCGCTGCGGCCCGTGCACTCTACGCTCGCCTTTCGGACCAGCCGCGTCGTATGACTTCCCGCCCATGATTTCCAGCGACCGCCCTTCGCAGCGGCTCATTCTCGAGGCCGGACGTGCCGATCGCCAGTACTGGCGAGACTTGTGGCGATATCGCGAGCTGTTCTTCATCCTCGCCTGGCGCGACGTTGCGGTGCGCTACAAGCAGACGGTGATCGGCCTGGCCTGGGCGTTCGTGCGGCCGTTCATCACCATGGTGGTGTTCACGATCGTCTTCGGGAAGCTCGCCAAGCTTCCGACGGAAGGGGCTGCGCCCTACGCGGTGCTGGTGTTTGCCGGCTTGCTGCCGTGGACGCTGGCTTCCTCGATCCTGAGCGATGCGTCGGGCAGCGTGCTGACCAACTCCCAGCTCGTCAGCAAGGTCTACTTCCCGCGCATCATCATACCGTTTGCGACCGTGATGGTCGGCCTGGTCGACTTCTGCGTGAGCCTCGTCATCCTGGCCGGGGTCATGCTGTGGTATGGCGTGGTGCCCGACTGGCACATCCTGATGCTGCCGTTCTTCGTCGCCCTGGCGGTGGCCGTGGCCATCGGGCCGGCGCTGTGGGCGGCGGCCGTCGTCGTCAAGTACCGCGATTTCCGGTTCGTCATTCCCTTCGTCGTGCAGATCGGTCTCTACGTCTCGCCGGTCGGCTTCTCGGCCAAGGTCGTGCCGCCGGAATGGCAGCTCCTCTACAGCATCAACCCGATGGTCGGCGTGATCGACGGCTTCCGCTGGGCCATCCTGGGGGGCGACAGTCCGCTCTACCTGCCGGGCTTCGGGGTCAGCCTGCTCGTCACCGCGTTCATGCTTTGGCTCGGCATCCGCACCTTCCGCCGGACCGAGCGCGGCTTTGCGGACCTGATCTGACCATGGCCGAGACCGTCATCCGCGCCGAGAAGCTCGGCAAGAAGTTCATCATCGGCCACAAGGTTCAGTACGGGGGCATTCTCGGCGAGGCGCTGGTGCGCAGCGCGCGCGGCATCGTCCGGCGCGGCGCCGACATGCTGCGCGGCCGGGCGGTCATCGAGGGCGACGAGGTCGAGGAGTTCTGGGCGCTGCGCGACGTCGATTTCGAGATCAAGCGCGGCGAGGTCGTCAGCATCATCGGCCACAACGGCGCCGGCAAGACGACGCTGCTCAAGATCCTGTCGCGTATCCTGGAGCCGACCCTGGGCCGCGTCGAGTTGAACGGACGTGTCGCCAGCCTGCTCGAGGTCGGCACCGGCTTCCACCAGGAGCTGACGGGCCGCGAGAACATCTTCCTGAACGGCGCCATCCTCGGCATGACGCGCCAGGAAGTGCTGTCGCGCTTCGACCAGATCGTCGATTTCTCCGGTGTCGAGAAGTTCATCGACACGCCGGTCAAGCGCTACTCGGTCGGCATGTATGCCCGCCTGGCCTTCTCCGTCGCGGCCCATCTCGAGACCGAGATCCTGTTCGTCGACGAGGTGCTCGCGGTCGGCGATTCGGAGTTCCAGAAGCGCTGTCTCGATCGCATGTCGGCCGTCGCCAGCGAAGGCCGCACGGTCCTGTTCGTCAGCCACAATCTCGCGGCCGTCGCGGCGCTCACCAAGCGAGGCATCGTGCTGAAGGGCGGCAAGCTCCTGTTCGACGGGCCGATCGACGCCGCGATCGCCCAGTATTCGGCGTCGCTCAGCAAGGGCAAGGCCGACCGGGATTGGGGCAAGGGGCATCACTCCGCGATCATCTCCGCCGATCTGCTCGACGCCCAGGGACTGCCGACCGAGACCTACGAGCCGGGAACGCCGTTCAACGTGCGGGTCGAGGTCGAGACCACGAACATGCCGGGCCTCGGCCTAGAGCTTCAGCTGCGCGACGCCAACAACCTGCCGGTTGGATTCTATTCATCGAGCATCTTCTCGCAGATCGCGCTGCCGAGCGAACCCGGCCGGCACGTCTTCACGCTGAGCCTGCAGCCGCTCTTCCTCGCGTCGGGCGATTACAGTTTCGACATCGCGACCAACTCGCTGACCATCGTCGTCGACCATGGCGTCTCCAACGCCATTCCGTTCACCGTTGCGGCATCGAGCCCGGGCGGCATCGCCTATGACTTCAAGCAGAGCCTCGGTAACGGCGTGGTCGCCCTGCAGCTCGCCGCGCCGCTGCGCATCGAGCGCAAAGAGCCCGAGCCGGCCTGACCGCCGCCGCCATGTCACGCGCGGTCTGCATCGTCAGTCCCGGCAATCTCGCTTCCAACCCGCGGGTGCTCAAGGAGGCGGACGCCCTGCACGATGCGGGGTACGACGTCACCGCCATCGTCTGCAACTACAACGCCGCACTACGCGAGGCCGACGACGAGATCGAGGCGGCGGCGCCCTGGAAAGTGATCCGCGTGCCGCGCTCGGCCGACGAGGGCGTGACCGCGCGTGCCGCCACGGCGCTGGCGAAGGGTCTTTCGGCCGTCGGATCGAGGGTGCCGGTCGGTATCGCCGCGCGCAGCGCCCGCACGCCGGTCTCGGCGCTCCTGCGCCGGACGCGCGAGATGAAGGCCGATCTCTATATCGCCCACTATGTTGCAGCGCTGCCGGCCGCCGCCGAGGCTGCCCGCCGGCATGGCGCGCTGTTGGGATTCGATGCCGAGGATTTCCATTCCGGCGAGGGCACGGGCAGTGCCGACGATGCTTTCCGCATGCGCATGATCGGGATCGTCGAGGGCGCGATCCTGCCCGAGTGTGCGCACCTGACCGCTGCCGCGCCGCTGATCGGCAAGGCCTATGCAGCGCGCTACGGCATCGCCGAGCCGGTTACCGTCCTGAACGTCTTTCCCCTGTCGATGGCGCCCGCCGTGCCCAAGACACGAGGCGAGGGGGCGGCGCTGCGCGCCTACTGGTTCTCGCAGACGATCGGGCCGGATCGTGGCCTGCAGGCCTTCATCCAGGCCATGGCGCAGGCCACCGCACCTGTGACGCTCGACATTAGGGGCAGCAATCGCTGGGGCCATGGCGATGCGCTGCTGGCGCTGGCGGCGTCGCTCGGCATCGGCGACCGCGTGAAGCTGCTGCCGATGGCGCCGCCGGGCGAGATGGTGAGGCTGGCGGCCGACTACGATGTCGGCCTGTCGCTGGAGACCGACGTCAGCGAGAACCGCCGGATCTGCCTCACCAACAAGATCTTCACCTACCTGCTGGCCGGGTTGCCGGTGATCATGAGCGATACGCCGGCGCAGAAGTTGCTGGCCGCCGATCTCTGGCGCGCGGCCCGGCTGTGCTCGCTGTCCGATCCGGCGGGACTGGCCCGGACGCTGGACACGCTTGCGTCGCCACCGATCCTCGCCGAGTCTGCCGAGACGGCGTGGCGCCTGGGGCGCGAGCGCTACAACTGGGACAAGGAGCAGGACGTGCTGCTGCAATCGGTGGCCGCCGCCTTCGCGCGGCGGGAGACGGTCCGCTGATGCGCCTGCTGCTCACCGCGGATCCAGAGATCGAGGTCCCGCCGCGCCTCTATGGCGGCATCGAACGCATCGTCGACGTGCTGGTCCGCCGGCTGCGTGCGGCCGGGCACACGGTCGGGCTGGTGGCGCGGCCGGGCTCCGAGTGTCCGAACGATGCGTTCTTTCCCTGGCCGGGGCTGAGTTCGCTCTCGCGATCGGACACCGTGCGCAACACGCTGGCGCTGTCGCGAGCGGTGAAGTCCTTCAAGCCCGACGTCGTCCATAGTTTCTCGCGCATTGCCTATCTGCTGCCGCACCTGCGCGGCCGCATCCCGCTGATCATGTCGTTCCAGCGCGAGCCGACTCACCGCACCGTTAGCATGGCCGTTCGCCTTGCCGCGCCGGGACGCATCACCTTCACGGGCTGCAGCGAGTACATCGCGCGTCGCGGCCGGCCGGCGGGCGGCGAATGGCACGGCATCCCGAACTTCGCCGACACCGAGGGGCTCACGCTCGGTGCGGCGTCCGTGCCCGATGATGCGCCTCTGGTGTTCCTGAGCCGGGTCGAGGAGATTAAGGGCGCACACTGGGCGATCGAGATCGCACGCCGCACCGGCCGCAAGCTCATCATCGCCGGCAACCATTCCGATCGCGACGATCCGGAAGGCCGGTTCTGGCGCGAGAAGATCGCGCCGGAGATCGGCAAGGGCGGCGTCGAATATGTCGGCCCGGTCGACGACGTGCAGAAGAACGCGCTGCTGGGCCAGGCGCGGGCCATGCTGGTACCGATCCAGTGGGACGAGCCGTTCGGCATTGTGTTCGCCGAATCGCTGGCCTGCGGAGCGCCGGTGATTTCCTGTCCGCGCGGTGCGCTGCCGGAGATCGTGCGCCCCGGCGTCGATGGCTTCCTGATCAAGTCGATCGAGGAAGGCTGCGAAGCGGTGGAGCGCGTGGGGCCGCTAGATCGTGCCGAATGCCGCCGCCGCGCGGTCGAACATTTCTCCGCGGACGCCGTCGTCGCGCGCTACATCGAACTCTACACCAAGGTGCGGGCGCGTCTGGCGCGGTCATGACACGAAGGGTTGCCCTCGTCAGCGGACACTTCCCGCCGAGCAACCTCGTGGGTGCCCAGCGGGCCCGCCTATGGTCGCGCTATCTTCCGGAGTTCGGGTGGGAGCCCGTCGTCGTCACGGGCGATCCAGCCGAGTACGAGGAACGGCCCGATCCCGATCTCGAGCGCCTCGTCGCACCGGGACTCAGGATCGTTCATGCAAAGACGATGTCGACCCGGCCGGTGCGCCTGGTTGGCGACATCGGCATCCGGTCGTTCTGGGGGTGCTATCGCGCGCTTGCGAAGCTGGCGAAGGCGCGCGAGATCGACTTCGTGATGGTGACCATCCCGTCGAACTTCCTGGCGCCGGTGGGGCGTCTCGTGCATCTGCGCAACGGCCTGCCATTCGGGATCGACTACCAGGATCCCTGGGTCAATCGCTGGACCGGCAACGAGACGCCGTTGAGCCGCGCCTGGGCCTCGAACAAGCTGGCCGAGCTGCTGGAGCCCTGGTCGGTGCGTGACGCCGCGCTGATCACCGGCATGGCGCCGGGCTACGTGGCCGGCATGCTGGAGCGCAATCCCGAGGTCGCGGCGAAGTCGGTGCTGGCCTACATGCCGATGGGCACGGCGCCGGAGGACTACGCGCTGGTGCGCGGCCTCGACCGTGCGCCGTTCCTGTTCGATCCGAAGGACGGCAACTTCCATATGATCTACGCCGGAGCGTTGCTGCCGGCGGGCTTCGTGGTCCTCGATGCCTTCCTTGCCGGCCTGCGCACGCTGCGCGATCGCGCGCCGCAGGTGGCGTCGCGGCTGCGCGTGCATTTCGTCGGCACCGGCAGTTCACCCGACGATCCGAAGGGCCATCGCGTCCTGCCGCGGGCGCAGGCCGCAGGCGTCGCGGAGATGGTCGACGAGCATCCGCATCGCATCGGCTACGTCGATACGCTCAATCACCTGATGAACAGCAGCGCGGTGCTGGTGCTGGGTTCGACCGAGCCGCACTACACGCCCTCCAAGGTCTTCCAGGCGATGCTGTCGGAACGGCCGGTCTTCGCGCTTCTCCATCGCGTCAGCACGGCGGTTGCGATGATCCGCTCCGCCCATGTCGGCGAGGTGCTCACGCTGGCGGAGGGCGACCTGCCGTCACCCGAAGCGGTGGCGGCGTCGCTGCAGGGGTTCATCGAGCATCCGGCCTACGATGCGGCGTCGGTCGATTGCGGTGTCTTCGAGGGCTACTCGGCGCGCGAGTCGACGCGCCTGTTCGCCCAGGCGCTCGATCGGGCCTGCGCGGGGGGACCGCACGCATGAAGCGCCGCATCGGCTTCCTGGTCAGCCATCCGATCCAGTACTACGCGCCGATCTTCCGCGAACTCGCGCGGCGCTGCGACCTCACCGTCTTCTTTGCGCACAGGCAGGACGCAGCCGGGCAGGGAAAGGCAGGCTACGGCGTCGCCTTCGACTGGGACGTCGATATCCTGTCCGGCTACGAGAGCCGGTTCCTGAAGAACGTGGCGCGCGTACCCTCGACGCAAACCTTCGCCGGCTGCAACACGCCGGAGATCGCCGACCGGATCGCGGAAGGCCGCTTCGACGCCTTCGTCGTGCCGGGCTGGTCGTTGCGCTCCTATTGGCAGGCGGTGCGGGCCTGCCGGCGCGCGCGCGTGCCGGTCATGGTCCGCGGGGATTCCCAGCTCGCCGGGCAGCGCGGCGGTACGGTCGGCAAGGTCAAGGGCGTGGTCTTTCCGCACATGCTGAAGCAGTTCGACGCCTGCCTCTATGTCGGCCAGCGCAATCGCGAATACCTCGAACACTACGGCGTGCCGCCGAAGCGGCTGTTCTTCTCGCCGCACTGCGTGGACAACGACGCCTTCGGCCGAGCGAGCGACGCTGCGCGGGGCATGGGCGGACGGGGGCCGAGCGTGAGCCGGCGACGCGTGCTGTTCGTGGGGCGGCTGGTCGACAGCAAGCGTCCGATGGACGTGGTGCAGGCGGTCGGGCGGCTGGTTTCCGAGGGACATCCTGTCAACCTCGCGATTGCGGGGGCGGGCGAGCTCCAGGGCCGGATGGAAGAGGCGGCCCGGGCCGCCGGTGTCGATGCGACGTTCCTGGGCTTCGTGAACCAGAGCCAGCTCCCGGGCGTCTATGCCTCGTCCGACGTGATCGTCCTGCCCTCGATTGCCACCGAGACCTGGGGGCTGGTCGTCAACGAGGCGATGGCCTGTGGCGTGCCCGCCGTGGTGTCCGATGCCGTCGGCTGCGGCCCCGACCTGATCCAGCCCGGCGCGACCGGCGCGGTGGCGCCGCTCGGCGACGTGCCGGCGCTGGCCACCTCCATCGCCTCGGTTCTCGCCCTCGATCCCGGCCTGACGCGGCGGGCCTTGGCCGAGCGAATGGAAATCTATTCGCCGGCGCGCGCGGCGGACGGCGTGCTGGAAGCCGCCGATGCCCTTGCCGCCGGGAGTCGGCTAAGGTGACGGCGTGAGCGACATCTCTGTCGTAATTCCGACCTTCAACCGTCTGTGGGCCCTCCCTCAGGCCGTGGAGTCGTGCCGGTCGGCCGGCGGAGACGTCGAGATCGTGGTCGTCGACGACGGCAGCACCGACGGCACCTGGGACTGGCTGCAAGCGCAGCAGGATATCGTCGCGATCCGGACCGACAACTGGGGCAAGGACTGGGCGGTCGAGACGGCCCTTGCCGCCGCAAGGGGCGAGTATGTGCGCTTCCTCGATTCCGACGACTGGCTTTGCGAGGACGCCAACGCCGACCAGCTCGCACTCGCGCGGGAGACGGGGGCGGATCTCGTCGTCGCGGGATACGAGGATTACGACGAGGAGAGCGGCGAACGGCGGGTCAACGCCTGGAACGATTGCGACGACTTCATCGCCCAGCAGCTCGGCGAGGGTTGGGCGTCGCACTATTCAGCCTTCCTGTTCCGCCGCGAGCTGATCCGTGGCATTCCGCACCGGCAGGACTTCGCGCTGCGCGACGACCGGCTATTCATCCTCGAGGTCGCGATGCGCCAGCCGCGGCTCGCGGTCTATCGCCAGCCGGCGTTCGTGCATCGTCGCCATGCAGGCGAGCGCCTTCAATACACGGCAGGCTTCAAGCGCGACCTCGGCTACTGGACGCACATCGCGATCTACCGGAAGGTCCTGGGCCTGCTCGAACAGCGCGGCGAGTTGACGGCGCGCCGCAAGCAGGCGGCCATCAGAACGCTGTGGCCCAACGTGCGATCCTTCGCCAAGGCATATCCGCGCGAAGCGGCGGAGGTCGTCGACTGGATCTACCGGCTCGATCCGCAGTTCGTGCCGCCCGTGCGGCCCGCCCTGGCCCTGGCCTACAGGCTGCTGGGGTTCGCCGCGACCGAGCGTCTGTTGCGCCTCCGGTCCCTTCCGCAATGACGCCTCCGGATGTCGCTACGGGAGGAAGGCCGGGCAGGCGGCTGCGCGTCGTGCACTGCGTCGGCTTCTACTTTCCGGATTCGACCGGCGGCACCGAGGTCTATGTCCGCGACCTGGTGACGGCCCTGTCGGCCCACGCCATCGACAACACCATCATCGCCGCAACGGACGGTTCCTACGACCGCTACACGTGGAACGGCGTCGAGGTGGTGCGCTATCCCATCGATGCGCCGGAAATCCAGAAGGTCCGCGACCGGAGCGTGCGCAGGCGCCGGACCATGTTCCAGGAGCTGGTGGAGTCGGCGAAACCCGATCTGTTCCATCTCCATTCCTGGACCAGCGGCGCGGGCCTACGGCATCTTCGGCAGGTCGCGCGCATGGACATTCCCAGCGTCGTGACGATGCACGTACCGTCGCCGATCTGCATGCGCGGCACGATGCTGCTCAATGACGAAAAGCCCTGCGACGGACTGATCGATGACCGGCGCTGCGCGGAGTGCTGGGCCCTCGACCGCGGTTTGCCCGCGCCGGCCGCCTATCTCCTGTCGCGGTTGCCGCGCTGGGATGTCAGCGACAGCGTGGTATCCCGCGTTTCGCAGAGGGCCGCGACGTTGCTGTCGGCAAGAGCGGCGGCGGCCACCAAGGCCCGTCAGCTTCGGTCGATGGCGACGCTAAGCGAGCGCATCGTGGCGCCGAGCGAATGGGTGCGGGCTGCGCTCGCCGAGAATGCCATTCCGCCGGAGAAGATGGTGGTGTCGGGACAGTCCGCCAGTGCCGAGTTCTCCGACCGCAAGCAGAGACCGCTGGAAGCCGCCGGTCGCCGCGAGATCGTGATCGGCTTCCTCGGACGGCTCGAACGCTACAAGGGCGCGGACATGCTGGTGCGCGCCCTCGAGTTGCTTCCGCCCGACCTGCCAGTGCAGCTGCGGATCGCCGGCATCGGCCAGGATGCACGCTTTGCCAGGCGCATGGAGAACGCCGCGCAGAAGGATAGGCGCATCCAGTTGATGGGCCTTGTCAGGCACGAGAAGGTGCCCGAGTTCCTGGCGGACATCGACGTGCTCGCGGTGCCGTCGCGCTACATGGAAACCGGTCCGATCGTGGTGCAGGAGGCGAGGGCGCTCGGCATCCCGGTGATGGGCGCCGATCTCGGCGGCATCTCCGAGCGCGTCCATCATGGCGTGGACGGCTGGTTGCTGCCGTTCGACGATCCCCAGCCGTGGGCCGAAGCGATCCGGGTCGCCGCCACCGACCGGGCGGAAGTCGCGCGCCTGTCGGGTAACATGCGGCGCACGCGATCGATTGACGACGTGGCCGACGACATGGCGACTCTCTATCGAGACATCATGGCCAACCGGCCGACGTCGGCGGAGGTCGATCGCTAGTGCCGCTGCGCTCGCCCCTGAACCTGTTCTACGAGGAGCCCGATTCGGACCGCTGGGCGCCGTTCGACCGCTATCCCCGGAGGCTGGTGCGCTGGGCCCTGCGCGGACCCAAGCAGCCCGGCGGCACGATGCGCGTCTATCTCAACCTGTGTGCCGGGCTCGACCGGCTGAACGTGCCGTACCGCATCAACGATTACCGGCATATGCGGGAAAACCCGCACGAACTGGCCTGCGTCATCGGCCAGCCGCATGTTCTGGCAAAGCTGCCGCAGGAGACGCCGATCCTGTTCGGCACTTCCATCTACAACCACCCGAGCGACGATCCCGAACTGCTCTGCCGCCGCAGGATTCGACGCGTGCTGGTGCCGAGCCCCTGGGTGGAAAAGATGTTCTCGACGGTCTGGCCGGGCTGCATCACCGTCTGGCCCTCCGGCATCGATACCGACCGCTGGTCGCCGTCCCGTCGTGCCAACAAGGATGTGGATGTCCTGATCTACGACAAGATCGTCCGGCATCGCAGCCGCTACATGCGCACCATCGTCGAGCCGATGCTTGCCGAACTCCGGCGCCGGCGGCTCAGCGTGGAGATGCTTCGCTACGGCTTCTACCGCGAGGAGAGGCTGCACGACCTCAGCCGGCGGACGCGCGCGATGATCTATCTCAGCCATCACGAGACGCAGGGTCTCGCCGCGCAGCAGATGCTGGCGTCAGACGTGCCGCTGTTCGCGTGGGACCAGGGCGGGCTGTGGAAGGACCCGAAGTATGCGCCTCATCTCGTGCGTTTCGCGCCGGTGACGTCGGTGCCCTACTGGGACGAGCGGTGCGGCATGAAGTTCAAGGGCAGCGGCGACGTTCTGCCGGCGTTCGACCGATTCTGGTTCGGTGTCGAAGCGGGCCTCTATGCGCCGCGCGAGATGATCGCCGAGAAGTTCACGCTCGAGGGCCAGGCCATGGCCTACCTGGCGCTGGTCGACACCTACGGCGCAGGCTGACCTTCTCTCAGGATCGTCCGTGGCCAAGACGGCGCAGCAGGGCGCGCGGCAGGCCGAGTTCGACGAGGAAGCGGCGGGTCACGTCGGACAGACCGTAGGCAAGGGCCCGGACGCTCGAATTGCCGTGGATGACGATGCGGAAATTCACGTCGATCGTGTCGGTGTACCAGCTCTTGTAGCGTCCGAGCGTGCGCATGAAGTCGAACCAGGTGCGTGACCGCGCATGGTGCTCGACGAGGGCGAACAGCAGCGCGGCACCGACCCGTTCGCTCTGGAACGAACGATCGCGCGCGGGCATGTAGTAATAGGCCTTCCGGTCGTCGACGAAGCCGAAATGCCCGGCCGCGATCCGCCCGTCGAACAGCAGAAGCGAGAGGTCCAGATGCGCGCGCATCCCCTCGCTGGTGACCAGGGCGTCGAAGAACTTGCCCTCCCTGTCGCGGCCGAGCGGGCTGCCGGGCCAACTGCCGACATGCAGCTCGCGGAAGGCCGGCCAGTGAGACGCGAAGTCTTCGCATCCAATCCGGACGTCGAAGCCGCGGGCCCGCAGCGCGTCGAGGCGGCTGCGCACGCGGCGAAGCCGGCCGGCGTCCTCCGTGGCGTGGCCGGGCCGGAGGTCGCGCACCGCGACGGGGGTGAGGATGTGGGTCCGCACGGTCCAGTCGTGACGCGCCTGCGCGGCATTGACGAGTTGGAACGTCGTGGGATCGCGACTGCAGAACTGTTGCAGGTCGAGGACATCCCAGCGTTCGGCCCGGTCGGCGAGGAAGGCCAGGATCTCGTCGACCGTGCGCCCTCTGTGAGTGCCCGCGCGGATCAGGATGTTCTGATAGTCGGCGAGGCCCGCGACGATGGTTTCCGCGACCTTCACCGCGATCCCGAACGACCGCGTGCGCCGGATGCAGAACGGGGCGATGGCCGCGATCGGACCGTCGGGCGCCTCGCGCGCCACGACGATGAAGAGCTCGTCGTCCGGCCGGCAATGGCGGAAGAACAGGAAGCTCCATTCCCAGCGATAGAAGATCTCGGGGAATTCCATGCGATCCACGAGTTCGTTCCACGCCGGCCGCAGCCGCTCGAAGGCGTCGACCGTGGTCACGAGTTCGAGGGCGAGCGCCATCGTCAGACGCGCTCCGGCTTGCGCGACACGTAGTAGATCCAGGGATTTGAATCGTGTGCCAGACGGGGATCGTCGCCGGGAACGAATTCGCGGCTCTCGTTGCCGGCACAGACGATGTCGACCATGCCGAGCCGGCGCAGCTCGGCCACACCGACATCGGGCCGGACATAGTAGAGCGCCGAGGAGCGGAAGGAGTGCGTGCCGTCATGGACCCGGCCGGCGGCCAGCGGCATGCGGTACTGCAGCAGGCCGTTCTTCGCCCAGAACACGCTCGACCACTTGAACGAGCGCAGCGTCTCGCGCAGGCTTGCGTGCACGCGGAAGCGGAAACGGTCTGTGATCGCGGGCAGATAGTTCGCGTTGTGGCTCGAGAAGGCCATCAGCCCGCCGGGCCGCAGCACGCGGCGCATCTCGCCGAGCGCCATGCCGCGCTCGCGCGCGTCGAGATGATCGATGCCGTTGTAGCTGAAAAGCACGAAGTCGCAGCTCTCGTCCGCAACAAGCTCGAGCCGGCGCGCGTCGGCGACGGCGAACCGGAAGGCCGGGAACTCCGTCTTGCATCGCGCGATCATCGCGGCGGAATAGTCGACGCCGAGATAGGAGCGTGCGAGGGGCGCGAAATGCCGCGTGGTCCGGCCACCGCCGACGCCGATGTCGAGCATGTCCATCGAGCCGAGCGACGGGCGCAGTTGGGCCAGCAAGGTCTCTTCCGGCTTCTGCAGCCCGTCGGGCCGTGCATAGAGCGCCACGATGTCGGGCGACTCGTAGGTCGCGTGCGTGAGGTCCGAGGCAAAGCCGTTCATGCCTTGCCCCACTCTGAATCCCAGTCGGTAATCGTGCCCATGCGGCCGATCGTGCCGAGTTGCACCGGCAGCAGCCTGTCGACGAGGCGGGCCGGCAGCCATTGGCGCAGCGCCAACACGAAGCGGAGGTAGGAACGGTCGAAGTCGAACGGCTGGCGACGCTGCCGGCGGCCGGTCCGAGCGATCAGCCGGTCGGGATAGTTGCGGGTCGCCATGAGCGACGGCGCGTTCTGGCTCACGAAGGCCCCCAGCATGCGCTTCTTGTCGGCGAGTTCGGACGGCGACATCCGCAGCTTCAGGATCGACCTTCCGTCGACGCCGTCGGGCGGGCCGTTATAGGCGACCAGGCCGAACAACCAGCGAGCACAGAGCGCAAGGATGCGGTGCGGCGTATGGAGCAGGGAAACATACGGGCTGTATTCCGGTGCTTCGAACACCGCGAACCGGTCGGCTGGCACGATCAGCAGGTCGATCAGCGCGGCGGTCATGTCGTGATGGACATGGCCGCCCTCGAACGCCGGCATGACGATCGCGGTCGGCTGGAAGTCGTCGATGATGCCGCGCAGGGCCGTCGCGGCCGTGCGCAGCTTCGCGGGATCGCGGCTCTGCAGCGGTGGCATCAGATCGAGGAACCGGAGATCGGCCACGCCGAGGCCGGCGATACTCCAGGCCGCACGCGCTTCGGCTTCGCGTCGTTCAGGCAAGGCCGGCGTTTCATCCCGGGCGAGATAGACCACGCGGGTGACGCCGCCCAGCCGGCTGTTGCGAAGTCCGAGACCGCCGGCCGAGATCACGCAGTCATCCTCGTGTGGCGCGAATATCAGCAGGCGGCCGGGCGTATCCCAGACCATCCAGCGCTCGATCGCCCGGATGCGCACCAGGGCGAGAAGCGCGAACGCCAGAAGCAGCGTGTAGAAGAGCGCGAAGGGCAGGGCGATCCAGAACAGGCCGGGCAGGCATGTGGCCAGCCAGAACAACAGGGCGGCGGCGGCCAGCAGCGCCACGACGATCGACGGCCGGAAGTCGATGCGGAGCTTCATTCGATCGCGGAGCCCATTCCTGCAATACCTATGCTATCAATCGGCCCGATACATCAAGCCCTTGCCGAATCACTGGACACGCCTTGCGCCTTCTTCACGTCGTTCCGACCTATCTGCCGGCCACCAGATACGGCGGCCCGATCCGGTCGGTCCACGCGCTCTGCCGCGAACTGGCCGCGGCCGGACATGACGTGCAGGTCTTCACCACCAGCGTCGACGGTCCCGGCAACAGCGACGTGCCGCACGGGGTGCCGGTCGACGTGGAAGGCGTGAAGGTCACCTATTTCCCGAGCCGCGTGCTGCGCCGCCTGTACTGGTCGCCGCCGATGGCGCGCGCGCTGTCGCACGCGACGGCGGGGTATGACGCGGTCCATCTCCACTCGGTCTTCCTGTGGCCGATCCTCGCCGGTGCCCGCGCCGCAAGAGGGGCGGGCGTACCCTATGTGATCTCGCCGCGTGGGATGCTCGTACCCGAGTTGATCCGCCGCAAGAGCCGCTGGGTGAAGGAAGCGTGGATCCGCCTGATCGACCGGCCCAATCTCGAGCACGCGGCGGCCGTGCATGCGACGTCGGCGATCGAGGCGCAGCATATCGCGAGCTTCGGCTGGCGCCTCCCGCCGATCGCCATGATCCCGCACGGGGTCGACGATCCGCCACCGCCTTCGTCGAGGCCTTTGTCGCCTGACATCGTCGCTGCCCTCGCGGGCGGTCCGATGGTCCTCTCTTTCGGTCGCCTGAGTTGGGAGAAGGGCCTGGACCGCGTGATCGCCGCCCTTGTCGAGGCGCCCGCCGTGCGCGCGGTCATGGCCGGCGACGATGCCGACGGTCACGCCGCCTATCTCGCGTCCGAGGCCGCGCGCCATGGCGTCGCCGATCGCGTGACGATCATCGCGCGTCATGTCTCCGGTGCCGACAAGGAGGCCCTTTTCGCAGGCGCGCGTCTCTTCGCAATGACCTCGCTGTCGGAGAATTTCGGCATCGCCGCCTTCGAGGCGATGCGCAGAGCCGTACCGGTTCTCGCGACGCCCGATGTCGGCATGTCGGAGATCGTGCGTGCGACGCAGGCAGGTCTCGTCGTCGAGCCGACGCCTGCCGCCATCGCGGCCGGCTTGCGCACGATGTTCGCTGACCCCGATGTTTGCCGTCGCCAGGGCCTGGCAGGGCAGCGCCACGTCGTCGATCACTATGGCTGGCCGGCCGTGGCGCGCCGCATGGCGGAGCTCTACAGGTCGATCGCGGATGCAGCCCGGCGGGGAGCGGCCGCGTGATGCAACTGCTGGAACAGAGTCCCTTCGATCCGGCCAAGGAGCCGCGCATCGTCATCATCGCCGACTGGCTACCGCCCGATTTCGGTGCGGTCGGTCAGTACATGCTGATGCGGGCGCAGGCGTTGGCGGAGCAGGGGCATGACGTGACTCTCGTCGGTCTCTCGACCGCGCCGGGCTCGACGGTCCGGCGGCTTCGGGGCAAGGGACATCTGACGGAGATCCGACTGAATGCGCGCCCGGTCCCCCGCGGCTCGCTCGTCGGACGCATGCTGTGGACGATCGCGACCAACCTGCGCCTCATCCTGGCGGCGTTCGGGCCGCTGCGAGCTGCCGACGGCATCGTGTTCACGGGCTCGCCGCCGTTCCTCATCCATCTGCTGGCACCGCTGAAGTTCCTCTGGCGGGGGCGGCTCATCTACCGGATCACCGATTTCCATCCAGAGTGCCTCATCGCCGCCCGGGACAGGCCCTCGCGGGCCCTTGGCTTTCTGCTGGGATTGACGAATTTCTGGCGCCGGAAGGTCGACGGGTTCGAGGTTCTCGGGGAGGACCAACGTCGTCGCCTCACCCAGACCGGTATCCCGGCCGATCGCATCGCACTGGTCCGGGATGGATCGCCCGTCTCGTTCGCGGGCGACACGCAAGTCGAGCCGCTGCCCGCAGAACTGGCCGGCAAGTGCGTGCTGCTTTACTCGGGCAATTATGGCGTCGCCCATGAGGTGGAGACCGTGGCGCGGGGCTACGAGCTTCACCACAGTTCCGGAAGCGGCCGTGTCCACCTGTGGCTTAGTGCCACAGGAGCCGGGGCGGAAGATCTGGCCGCGCGGTTCGCGGCCGCTGGCCTTCCGTTCCATCGATCCTCGCCGGTCCCCCTCGAACGATTGTCGGGACTTCTCCGTGCACCGGCCGCTCACCTCGTCACCCTGCGGGACGCGTTCGTCGGCTATGTGATGCCGTCCAAAATTTATGCATGCATCGAATCGGGCAAACCGGTCCTTTTCGTGGGGAGCGCCTCTTCGGATGTCGATTTGCTCGCGGGTCCCGCGCCCGCGGGTTACTGGCGGGTCCCGTGCGGCGACGCTGACGGGTTTGCGGCGGCGCTGGAGAAAGTGGCCGACCGGTGCCGGTCCGGCACGTCCTGACCTTGCTGATGTAATGCAACTTATGCCCTCAAATCACCTTGGGACTCGGCAATCAATGGCGTAGGTAAGGGCAGCGGATGCCTGTGCCCCGCTCTTCCGGGCGTTTCACGTCTGGGTGTACAGAGAGGGGCGGGACTTGGCTTTCTGCACGCGATTCGCTATTTTGTTTACGGACTTGGATGGGACCGAACCGTGTTTCTCGGGGAGGGCCAAGTGGGTGCTGCTTCCAAAAATTGATCGTGTTGTCTTTCGAGGCTCATGATCGGGTTGGGTCAAATGTTTAAAATTGCACTTCGGACGCAGGGTTTAGCGGCGGTGTCGGTCCTACTGTGGACGGCGGGCGCCGTTGCGCAGGTGGGTCCTGAAGTGGCCCAGGCGCCCCCGGGAGCTTCGCAGCAGAGTGGCGGTCCGAGCCAGGGCACGGGCCCTGTGCAGGGCGCCGGTCCGATGCAGGGTGCGGGTCCGGCTGGCCCCACCGGTGGCGTGCCGGGCGGCCCCGCAAGCGATCCCCAGCAGGCTCAACAAGGCCCGCAGCAGGGTGGCGGTCCTCTCCAGAATGCCGGTCCATTGCAGGGCGCCGGCCCACTCCAGAGTGCAGGCCCCCTTCAGAGCGCCGGTCCGCTTCAAAGCGCCGGTCCGCTCCAGAGCGCGGGTCCGTTGCAAACCAATGGTCCCCTCCAGAACGCCGGTCCTTTGCAGCCGGCCGCCCCGCTTCAGAACACCGCGCCGGACGGCGGTCCGCCGGGCGGGCTGGAAAGCCTGACCAACACGGGTTCGCCACTCATTCCGCCGCCGGACAACAACCCCGTGAATTACGGAGCGTTCCCAGGCGGCCCGACAGGCGGCCCGACGATGCAGCAGCTCATCGCGCAGATGCTGGCGGGGCCGGACGGAACGTCTTCGCCGACGCTCGTCGCCTTGATCAATTCCCTGTCCCCCCCGGGGCAGCCGCCGGGACAGCCTCCTGCGCAGCCGCCTGGACAGCCTCCGGGGCCGCCGCCGATCTTCACGCCGATCAACAATCCGCAGCCGCCCGGCCCCCCGATCTATGTGCCCTCGGGGCCTCTTCCTCCGATCTATGACACGCCGCCGTCGCAGCAGCAGAGCCCGAGTTAGTGCGTCGAAGCGTCTGCGTGGAAGCTTCTTCCAGCCGACACTAGGACCGCTGCCCGGATGGCCTTCGGAACCCATGGCTATTAGTGCGAATCGATCGCAGCTGACTTGGTCGCCTGTTCTTGGCTGGGTGTTGCTGGCCTGTGCGACGTCGGCGGCCCAGGCCCAGACCGAGACGTCGTCTCCGGCTGCGCAGATCATGCTCGAGCAGGCCCCGGTCATCGATATCCCCGACGTGCCGGTTTCCGTTACCGGCGCCGTGAATGCCCCGGGCGAGGTCGGGATCGCGGTGGGCGCTTTCACGCTCTATCCGTCCATCGAGGTTCAGGCCGGGTTCGACAGCAATGTCTTCGCGACGTCGGCGCCAACGGTCGGCTCTCCCTACACCCTGATACGGCCTGTGGTGGAGTTGAAGTCCGACTGGCTCAATCACTCGATCCGGGTCCTGGCCGGAGCGGGTTTCGGCATCTATACAAATGCCAGCACGCAGAATTACTGGAACGGCAACCTGCAGATCGACGGCCGTCTCGATATCCGGGAGGATTTCTACGCCACCGGCATGGTCGCCGTGCGGCGTCAGACCGAGGCACTCGGCACACCCAATGCGCTGGTGGCGACTTCGCCCACGGTGGTCGATTCGATTCCGGTCGAGGTCGGCCTGTATCAGCGTTTCAACCGCTTTTTCTATGATTTCAGGGCTTCGGCGACGCGATACAACTACACCGACAACAGTATCGTGAGCGTCGGTGGACTGCCCGCGGCCAGCCGCAACCGCATGGAGTACGACGAGCGCGTGCGACTGGGCTACGAGGTCATGGACGGCGTCGACGTCTGGGTGGCTCCCGGCCTCAACCAGCGCATCTACGACGAGTTCGTAAATGCCTTCGGCCAGCAGCGCGATTCGACCGGCTGGAACGTCAATCTGGGAGCCACCCTCAAGTTGACGACGAAGAGCATCCTCGAAGGCTATATCGGCTACTCCACGCAGACCTACATAGCCGACGGCACGACCACTCCGGCCTTCACATTCGGCCTTTCTGGAAGCTGGAACGGCTACGAACCCCTGACGATCCGCCCGTCGTTCATCCGGTCGATCAACGAATCGGCCTACAGCAACTACATCAACTACGTGTCGACCGCGGTCGGCATCGATTTCACCTATGATATCCACGACGCCTGGCAGATGGTCGGCGGCACCGGCATCAATATTGCGGATTTCACGCCGGCGCCCGGGTCGGGTGTGGGACCCCGCACGGATTACTACTGGCGCGCGTCACTGGGTTTGCTGTATGCACTGCGACCGCAGATACAGCTCGGCCCGCTTTACGAACATACGACCGGCTGGTCGACCGACGTCGCATCCGGCGGCCCGTCCTATACCCGGGAAGTGGTCTCTCTTAGGCTTGTTGCAAAACGGTGATCTGGTGAACGTGCGTCCTTTCCTCTCCCGTTGCCTCGGGCCGCTTCTGGTGGCGATGGCTCTGACAGTCGGTGCCTGCGATCCGCAGCCGCCTGCTTCGACGATGACCATCCAGCAGCCGTCGCAGGGCACCCAGAACCTGCGTCTTGGCGAGTATCGCGTCGCGCCGGGCGACCGGCTGCGGGTCGTGGTGCTGTCCGATACTGAATTGTCGGGCGAGTACGAAGTCGACTCGACGGGTATGATCTCGCCGCGCATGGCCGGCCGGGTCGTCGTGCTGGGCATGTCGATGCCGGAGATCGAGGCGATGCTGGCCGACCGCTATCGCTCGGGGGGATACCTGCGCAATCCGCGCATCAGTGTCGATCTCGTGTCGCGCCGCCCGTTCTACATCGTGGGCGAGATCGGCCGGCCGGGTTCGTTCCCCTACGTTTCGGGGATCAACGTCCTGCAGGCGATCGCGATTGCCGGCGGATACACGCGTCGCGCGTCCAAGACGCGTATCACTATTCAGCGCTTCAATGCGCAGCAGGGGCAGGAAGAGACGGTAACGGAGGATTCACCCGTGGGACCGGGCGACATCATCCGCGTGCCGGAGCGTTGGTTCTAGTTCTAAGGTCTGCGTAAGGCTTTCGGACCGAAGAGTTCTTGGGGATGGGCGATGTGGGATCGCCCATCGGGTGGGGTGACGTGCCGCGGCAGGTCCGGTAGCGGGCTGCCTTGGTGCGTAACTCGAATGGGTGTCGTCGCGAGTTATCTTTTTCGCGGAGTGTTGTGGGATGGGATCGTTACCGAGGGCAGACCACATGGTCGATGAGCCCAACCAGAATCGTATCGTGCCTGCGCCTGATGCCGCAGCGCTCGCGCCCGTTCGTCCGGTGGAATCACCGAACGAACTGTGGGAATGGCTGCGCCTGCTCAATCGCCGCAAGGCCTTGATCCTGGGGTGCGGTCTCATCGCGACGGCGCTGATGGCGCTGATGATCGCGCAGGCCACGCCGCTGTACAAAGCCTCGTCGCGCATCATGCTCGATACGCGGACGTTCAAGGTGGTCAGCACCGAGGCGGCGCTGTCGGGTGTCGACACACTCAACATGGGCGCCATCCAGAGCGAACTGGAGGTCATCCAGTCCGAGTTCCTGATCGGCCGAGTCGTCGACAAGCTCGGCCTTGCCAACAATCCCGAGTTCAACGGCACCAAGCCCCCGGGCTTCATCGACAACGCTCTGCAGCCGCTGCGTGACCTGTGGAGCACCGGCATCTCGACGTTGCTGGCGCCGCCGCCGAAGCCACAACAGGCGAGTGCCGCACCGGCTCCGGCACGCACCGGCCGTCCCGCCGAAGACAGCGACCCGCGCCGTCGTGCCGCGATCGGCGCCGTCGCCGGCCGTCTCAGCGTCACGCTGCTTGGCCGTACCTTCGTCATCCTCATCACGGTCGAGAGCCCCGACGGTACGATGTCGGCGCGCATCGCCAATGCGCTCGCCGAAGCCTATCTCGCCGACCAGATCGAGACCAAGAACGAGGCCAACCGCCGCGCCACCGAGTGGCTGGAGCAGCGTCTCGCCGAACTGCGCCGCAACCTGCAGCTCGCGGAAGAGGCGGTCGCCGCCTATCGGCGCGACAAGGGCCTGGCGGGCAGCCCCGAGGGGGCCGTTTCGACCCAGACGCTGTCGGACCTGAACAGCCGCTACACGGCGGCCAAGGGACGCCGGATCGAGCGCGAGGGTCGCCTGATCGCGCTCAGCAAGGCGAGCCTCAATCCCGGCGAACTCGCCAACATTCCGGAAGTCTCGGGCAACACGACGCTGTCGGCGCTTCGCATCCAGGACGTGGAGCTGACCCGCAAGAGTGCCGAACTCTCGTCTCAGCTCGGCGAGAATCACCCGAAGATCCAACAGGTTCGCAACGAGCTGGCTTCGATCCGGGCACGCTTCATCACCGAGACGCAGCGCATCACGCTGGCCGTCCGCGCCGAACTCGACGCGGCGAAGTCCGAGGAGGACGAGCTCAAGGAACTGGTCGACAAGGCGTCGGTCGTTTCCGGCACCGCCAGCCAGTACGAGGCGGAACTGAAGCAGCTGGAGCGGGAGGCGCAGTCCAACCGCACCCTGTACGAAGGCTTCCTGACCCGTTTCAAGGAGCTTCGCGAGCAACAGGACATCCAGCGCGCGGATGCCCGCATCCTCGCCTACGCCCATCCGTCGGGCGGGCCGTCCTCGCCCAACTACAAGACCGGCCTGATGGCCGCCTTCATCATCGGCTCGCTGCTCGGCATGGCCGGCGCGGTGGCCGCCGAGAAGCTCGACCGTGTGTTCCGCTCGGCCTCCCAGGTCGAGGAGGCCACCGGCGTGGGCGTGCTCGGCATGGTTCCGGAGGTCAAGGGACCGGCGACGACGCGTTCCAACGTGGTCAGCCATGTGCTGGAGAACACGACCTCGCCCGCGGCGGAGTCTATTCGAGCCGTGTTCACGGCGATCAGTCTCGGCAGCCTCGACCGGCCGCCGCGAATCATCGCCATCACCTCGTCGACACCGAGCGAAGGCAAGACCACCTTCGTGGCTGCGCTCGGCGGGCTGCTGACGAAGATGAACGCCTCGCGTCGGGTGCTGATCGTCGATCTCGACCTGCGTCAGGCGCGTCTGTCGGCGGCGCTCGGCCTCAAGGATCGCGGCGGCACGATCGACGAGTATCTGATGGGCATCAAGACGCTGGAGGATTGCACCCGCCGTCACGATCTCTCGGGCGTCGACTATATCTGCGCCCGCCCGAACACGCCGAACGCGCCGGAAATCCTCGAGTCGCACGCCATGAAGGCCGCCCTCGGCGTCTTCGCGGAGCGCTACGACCTGGTGATCCTCGACGGCCCGCCCGTCATGGCCGTCTCCGACGCGCGCATCATCTCGCGTCTGGCCGACTACACCGTGTTCATCGTGCAGTGGGCGAAGACCCCGCGCGAAGTCGTCAAGACGGCGATCTCCGCGCTGATGAACGTCACCAACCATGTCGGTGTCGTGATCAACCGGGTGAACCTGGCCAAGCATGCGCGCTACGGCTACGGCGACCACGGCGACTACTACTCGCGCTACCGCGGCTACTACGGCTCGGGCGCGGACATGGCGGCCAGCGCCGCCAATCGTCCGGCGCTCAAGCTGGCCTCGAAGAAGGCCTGACCGCGCCCATCGCGCGCCGGTGCCGCCGCCCCTCCCGCAAGGGAGGGGCGTTGCTTTTGGATCAAGGCGATTTGCAGCGCTTCGCGGCCGGCTGAAAAGCGATCAGAGACGCCAGAGCGTAACGCCTGCGGGCGTGGCCGACCGGTCGAGCAGTCCCGTGACGTCCGCGACGAAGCCGCCCGGTCCCGATTTCAGCAGAGGCTTCACGAGAGACCAGCCGCCCGCGCGATACGGCTTGTGCGCGACGGCAAGCACCACGGCGTCGGCGGGCTGAAGCTTGTCGAGCGGCGTCAGCGCGAGATCGTACTCCTCGTGCAACAGGTCGCCATCGGCCATCGGGTCGTGCAACTGAACGGTGATCCCGAAATCCTGCAGCTCGCGTACGATGTCGACGACGCGCGTGTTGCGGATGTCCGGCACGTTTTCCTTGAAGGTGACGCCCAGCACCGTGACGACGGGACGGCCGTTGCCGGCGTGCCGCATGACGCTCCGAACCACGCGGTTCGCGACATGCAGGCCCATGCTGTCGTTGACCCGCCGGCCCGAGTGGATGACGTGCGGGTGATAGCCCACTTCCTCGGCCTTGTGGGCGATGTAGAACGGATCGACGCCGATGCAGTGCCCGCCGACGAGGCCGGGCTTGAAGGGCAGGAAGTTCCATTTGGTGCCGGCGGCATCGAGAACGTCGCGCGTGTCGATTCCCAGGCGGTCCGAGATGAGCGCGACTTCGTTGATCAGCGCGATGTTGATGTCGCGCTGGGTGTTCTCCAGCACCTTGGCGAACTCCGCGACCTTGATCGATTCGGCGCGGTGCGTGCCGGCCTTCACCACGGCACGATAGGTGGCGTCGACGATGTCGAGCGTCTCGGGCGTGTCGGCGGATACGATCTTCAGGATGCTGTCGAAGCGACGCTCCTTGTCGCCGGGATTGATGCGCTCCGGCGAGTAGCCGACGTTGAAGTCCACCTTCCACCTGAGTCCCGACGCCTTCTCGAGGACCGGGATGCAGATGTCTTCCGTCACGCCGGGATAGACGGTCGATTCATAGACCACGATGTCGCCGCGCTTGAGCGTCCGGCCGATGGTTTCGGAGGCGCGCTTCAGGGGGCCGAGGTCGGGTTGCTTGCTGGCGTCGATCGGGGTTGGAACCGTGACGATATGGAAGTCGGCGGTCGCTAGATCCTTCGGATCGGACGAGAAGCGGAGGCCCGGCGCCTTCAGTAGTTCCGGCTCGACCTCTCCCGTGCGGTCGTGGCCGCTGGAGAGTTCGGAGATACGGCGCGGATCGATGTCGAAGCCGAGCACCTCGTAGCCGATGCGGCCGAAGCCGGCGGCGACGGGCAGGCCGACATAGCCGAGCCCGATGACGGAGATCTGACGTTTCATCTTGGCGATTTTTGACAGGTCGCGGGGCCGCTGGCATCCGTTTTCAACCGTCCGTGCCGGCCGGCCGCATCGCGCCGGACCGGGAGCTTCACCAGGAATGCGACGTCGAGTGCCAGGATCAGGCAGCCACCGGCGCGGGTCAGCGGCCGACGATGGCGCCGACGATGGAGGCGTTGTTGCGGATATCCGGCAGTTCTTCGGCCACGGCGTCGATCACCCGGTCGATCTGCTCCTGGCTGTGCTCCGACGTGATGAAGAAGCGCAGCCGCGCCTGGTTCTCCGCCACGCCCGGGAACACGGCCGGGACGACGTTGAAGCCTCGCTGCAGCAGCCGTTCGGACAGCATGACGGTCTGGCCGGAATTGCCGACGATGACCGGCACGACGGAGGCGCCGATGCTGAGACCGGTGTCGAGACCGCGCGCCTTGGCCCTTGCCAGCAGCGCCCGTCCGTTACGGCGCAGCGCCGTCGCGCGCTCCGGCTCGCGCTCCATTACCTCGATCGCCGCCGTGGCCGCCGCAGCGACCGGGGGCGCCAGACCGACGCTGAAGACGAAGCCTGGCGATGTGTAGCGCAGCAGTTCGACGAGCGCCCGGCTGCCGGCAATGTACCCACCGGCCGCGGCCAGCGTCTTGCTGAGCGTCCCCATCCAGATATCGACCTCCGTCGGGTCGATTCCCTGCTCTTCGGCGATGCCGCGGCCCGTCGTCCCGAGCGCGCCCGTGGCGTGCGCCTCGTCGACCATCAGCCAGGCGTTGTAGCGCCGCTTCAGCTTGATCAGGCCGGCGAGGTCGGGAATGTCGCCATCCATGCCGTACAGACCTTCCACCACGATCAGTGCGCGCCGATATCGCGCGCGATTGAGGCGCAGCGCGCGCTCGAAAGCATCGAGGTCGCCGTGCGGGCAAAGGATGCGCTTCGCGCCGGAAAGCTTGGCGCCCTCGGCGATGCTGTTGTGGATGAAGGCGTCGGCGACGATGAGATCTTCGGGACCCAGCAACTCACCGATCACCGACACGTTCGTGGCATGCCCACTCACGAAGGCGATTGCATCTTCGGTGCCGTTGAGGCGTGCCAGCGCGGCCTCGAGGTCGCGGTGCACCTGGCGTTCGCCCGACGACAGGCGGCTGGCGGACACGGACGTCCCGTACCGGTCGATCGCGGCCTTCGCTGCCGCGGCGACGGCAGGATGGCCGTTCAGCCCGAGGTAATCGTAGGACGAAAAATTGACGATTGAGCGCCCTTCGATCGACGTCGTGCTCGCCGCGCGGCCGTCGTGCAGGCGGTAGAACGGGTTGCCGATGTTGGTGAGGTCGCCGACCGCCTTCCAGATCTTCAATATCTCGTATTCGGGCAGGCTCGAGAAATCGAACTCCTTCCGGGCGCCTTCGGTCTTGGCGTGAGGGCGCGCAGGAGTGGCTGCAGACTGGCCCAATGCCTGCCGCACGCGATCGACGGTCTCCTGTGCTTCGTTTGATCGCGCCGGGGTCATGTGCCGTCTATCTGCTTGACCCTCTGCAGAACGGCAGTGACGGCCGCCTGCTGCTCAGAGGGAGACGCCGCCTCGGCTTCCTCGGCAAGATGGCTGGCGGACAATGCCGCAATCGGACCTGGCACGGCATCGCGCGCTGCTTCGCCCGTTACGAGCGGTGTGACGCGGCGTGCGACGTCGGCCGGCGTGATTCCGCTCGCGAGCGACATCATCGGCAACTCGATCTGCAGGGATGCTTCGACGGTCGTGCGGAGCTCCAGCATCATCAGCGAGTCCATGCCGATATCGGCAAGGGGTCGGTGGCGATCGATCTCCTTGGGCGGGAGGCGAAGCACGCGCGCGATCTCTTCGACGACGATATCGAGCAGCGCGGCGGTCGCTTCTTCCGCCGGCATCGCGCGCAACCGTTCGAGGGTGACGGCGGCCTGGCCGGACTGCCGGGAGGCGCTTCCCGTATCGATTGCGTTGAACGTGGGGGCACGCACGGCCGCCAGTTCACGCTTGGCCATGGCCCAGTCGACGCGAGCGATCGCGCAAGCATCCGTGATCTGCCGTCCCTGCGCGTCAAACGCCCAATCAAGCCCGTTAAGCGCCATGCGGGCCGGCATGAGGGTAGAGGCGAAGCGCCGCTTCAGGCTGGCATTGGCCTCGATGTGCCGGGCGAGATAGCCGGCATCCTCGATCGCGCCCCAGGCAACGGCGAGCGCGGGCAGCCCGCGGACGCGAAGGCGGCGCGCAATTCCCTCTACATAGGCATTGCCGGCGACGTAGTTGAACTGTCCCGGATTGCCGAACAGCGTGGTGGCGGAGGAGAAAAGCAGCAGGTAGTCGAGCTTGAGACCGCTCGCCAGACGCTCCAGGTTCAGCGCTCCGCTCGCCTTCGGGCGCAGCACGGTTTCGATCGACTCCCGGTCGGTGCCCTGGATCAGGCGATCGTCGAGCACCATGGCGGCGTGGACGATGCCCTTTACAGGGCGCCCGCGACCGAGCTGATCGACGAAACGCTTGAGGGCGGCGGCATCGGTGACGTCGACCGCCGCGACCTCGACCGTCACGTCCTTGCCGCGCAGCGCCTCGACCTGTTCGGCGGCGGCCTCGGAGAGATGTCCGGAGCGGCTGACCAGCGCGAGGTGACGGGCATTGCGATCCGCCAGCCATTCCGCGGTGGCCAGACCGAAGCCGCTGGTGCCGCCGACGACGACATGCCAGCCCTTCGCGTCCACCGGGAAGGTGTTGACCGGCACTTCGGCGCCACTGACCTGGCGCGAAGGCGATACGATGATCTTCCCGATATGGCCGGCGCGCTGCATCAGCCGGAAGGCGTCGGCGATATGCGCTCCGTCGAAGATGCGATGCGGCAACGGAGAGAAGTCCCCCTGCTCGAACAGCGCGACGACGTCCGCGAACAGCTGCTGCGAGAGGTCCTTGTGAGCGCCGATGAGCTGATCGACGTCGACACCGAAGTAGCTCAGGTTGCGGCGGAGTGGCCGCAGGCCGAGATGGGTATTGGCGTAGAAGTCGCGCTTGCCCAGCTCGATGAACCGTCCGAACGGCTTCAGGCAGTCCATCGAACGGATCATCGCCTCGCCCGCCAGCGAGTTCAGCACGACGTCGACACCCTTTCCGCCGGTGAAGCCCATGACTTCTTCGGCGAACGCCAGGGTGCGCGAGTTGCAGACGAAGTCCGCGCCGAGATTGCGGAGAAGCGCGCGCTTCTCGCCGGTGCCGGCCGTCGCAATGATGGTCGCGCCGCGACGCTTGGCGACCTGCAGGGCGGCGAGACCGACCGCGCCGGCGCCGCCATGGATCAGCACGGTCTCGCCGGCTTCCAGCCGGGCGAGATGCACGAGCGAATAGTAGGCCGTCAGGAACGCGACGGGCAGGGTCGTGGCGTCCTCGAGGGAGAGCTGGCCGGGCAGCTTGCTCACCGCGAAGGTGCGCGCGATGACATGGCTGGCAAAAGCGCCCGGCACGAAGGCCAGCACCCGGTCGCCCACCGCGAAGTCCTTCACGTCGGGACCGATGGTCACCACCGTGCCGGCACACTCCATGCCCAGGCCGGGACCGGCGTAGCCGTCTTCCAGCGCCTCTTCCGGAAGCAGACGCAGGTTCCACATCACGTCACGGAAGTTGAGACCCGTCGTCGCGACCTCGATTTCGACCTCACCGTCCGCGGGCGTCCGGCGCGGCTCAGGCACCCAGCCCAGTACGCCACGGCCGGCGCCCTGGCGGGGCGCGAGGCGCACGGCGACATTGTCGGGGAGCGGTTCGGGCGGGGGGGGAGGCGTGGCGCCGCGCTCGACGCGGAACACGATCCTGCGCTCGCCGGCAAGGAACACTTCACGTTCTTCACCGGGGGCGAGCATTTCGTCGGCTGCCTGCTCGACGACGCGCCGCCTCGACTCGCCCGAGAGTCCGAGGCAACGGATATGCAGGCCCGGATACTCGTTGCGGGCGACGCGGGTCGCGGCAATGAGGGCGCACCAGAGCGGCTGTTCGAGGGGGACGGACTCTTCCGTGCCAAAATCGACGACGATCCAGAGCCGGGCAGGGGCATCCGCCAGGCGACGGCACAGTTCCGCGATATCGTCGAGATGACCGCCGAGGGCCGCCACGGGATCATCGCTGGCGTCCGCTGCCGGGATCGCCAGGACGAAGTCGGTGGGAGCCGGCTGATCGGGCCTCGGGGTATTGCCCGGGCCGGTCGCAACACGGAGGTCGGCCGCGGCCTCGCCTTGCCAGGCGAACACGGCCGGTTCGGAGGATGATGGAAGATTGCGATCGGCGCTGCCATCCGAGCGGCCGCGAACGACCACGCCGATGCGGGCCTCGCCCTGAACGGGGGACACCGAGACTCCGTTGAAGCCGGCGGTCTCGAGTTCGTCGATCCACTCCTGATCGGTCAGTAGGGCACCGACCGGAAACTCGGTGTTGGCCGAGCGGGTCCACCAGCGGCGGCGGCTTCCGCGAACGATATCCCAGAAGATGCCGGGCGCGAGTTCGCCGGCGATGAGCGGCGCCTGCGGTCGCAACAGCCGCGTGACGACCGTCAGGCCGTCGTCGCGCGTGGCGGCGATCTCGCTCAGGGCGTCGATCGCGAAGGCCAGATCCAGCGAGGCCGGCGCGAGTGTCTCGAGCTGCGACCACGTCATGCACCGCACGAGCGGCGCCTCGTCGCCGATGCTGGCCTTTGCCTGCTCGAGGCGATCGTCGTCGAGGTCCGTGAGGATGATCTCGACGTTCGGAAGTCTTGCGCTGAGATCGACCGCCGTGGAGGAATGGTCGGCACCCACCATCAACAACCGCAGCAGACGGCTGCCGTCATGGCCCGACACGGCAGCGATCACGTCCGCCGTCACGGCATCGCGAAGCCAGCCAATCTGGTTCGACGCGACACCCAGATTGCGCCAATGCGGCGAGGCGAGTTCGCTGACCGCGCTCGGATCGCCCTTGCTGAGGCGACCGATGATGCTCTCGAGCCGCGAGACACTGGCGGCTTCGGCCGCCATGGTCGGATGACGCAACAGGAGCGTGCTCGCAATGGACGCGATCTCGGGAAGGTCGCAGACGGGCGAGAGCGTGCGCACGCCATCGCGTTCGACGGCCAGGTTCTTGGCTTCGAGATGCCAGAGCAGAGCCGACCTCAGATAGCTCGACCAGGGAGAGTCGTCGTGGGAAGCCGGCTCGTTCCCGTGGTCGGACGAGTTGTCCCCCGCGAGGGCGGACCAGCTTGCCCGCAAGGTTCCGGCCTCCAGCAGGAGAAGGGCTTCCGAGAGAGCGGCGGCCGTGCCGGCGGGACGCTCTAGATCCACATTACGGGGGGAAAGGGTCGACGGCAGACCCGGACGGTCGAGATTCCACGCCGTGGTACGGTAGCTGAGAGACTTCGGGTCGACGGCCAGTTCCGCCGGCGCTTCGACCAGCCGGACGTTCTGCGCCGACACGACGATCTTGCCGTGCTCGTCCCAGAGATCGATGTCGACCACCATGGAGCTGAGCGACTGCCGCAGCGTCCGGGCGGTCACGCGCGTGGCGATGGTGCCGGTTTCGAATACGCGGACGCTTCCGAAGCGGACAGGCAGCATGCGCTTCATCGGCATGTCCGCGACGCCGGCTTCCTCGGAGGCGAACAGCGCGTGGAACGCGGCGTCGAGGGCCGTTATGTCGATGATCCTCGTGCCGCTCACGAGCTCTTCAGGGCGGTCGAGCGTGGCGATCGCCAATTTCGGTTCGGGAAAGACTACCTGACGGGTCCGCTGGAACGTTGGGCCGTAGTCGAAGCCGAGATCGTGCGCCCAGGCATAGACGCTGTTCCTGGGGACGACGATCGCGTGATCCGGCGCTTCCGGAACGACCGTCGCCTTGCCGGCGATCGGGGAACGCCCGACGATCCCGCGCGCGTTCAGCGTCCAGCCTGCGCCAGCGCCGCGCTGCCGCGAGAGCAGTTCGACGATCCCCGTCTCATGCGCAAAGCGCACGGATGTTTCGAAGGATGTCTTGCCGTCGAAAACGAGGGGGCGGAGGATGTCGAGGTCGCGGAGCTCCAGGGCTCCATCCGGATGGATCTGCCGCGCCGCGGCCAGCATCGTCTCGACGTAGGCCGTAGCGGGGAGCACGGGCACATCCCCGACCTTGTGGTCGGATATCCAGGGGAACAGCGCCGGATCGATCGTCGAGAACCACTCGGCGCCGTCCAGCCGTGGACGTGCACCCAGGAGAGGATGGGAGTGCGCCTCCGCCAGGAGGGGAGTGCTGGCCTCTTCGGTGGAATGAAACTTGAAGTGCGTATGCTGCCAGGGATAGAGCGGCAGGGTGACGGCCGTGGCGGGCGCGGGGCCGAAGAAGCGTTGCATCTCGACCTTGCCGCCGGCCAGCGCGATCTTCGAGGCCGCGCGCTCGATCGGGTCGAACGCCTGCTGACCGTCGGTCTCACTCATCGTTTCCACGACGACGCCGCGCGTGCCGGCCTCGCGCAACACGTCGCGCACGTAGCTGGTCAGGATGGGACGCGGGCCGACTTCCACGAAGACGCGCATCCCGTCGTTGAGCAGCACGTCCAGGGCGGGCTCGAACTGCACGGGCTCGCGGACGTTGCGCCACCAGTGCTCCGCACCGAGCATCTCGGGAGTGGCCATGGCGCCTGTAACCGACGAAACGAAGCGCTTGTGGACCGGCAGCGGTCGCAGCCCCTCGAGTTCGCGGAGCAGTGGTGCGCGGACGGGATCGATCAGGGCGCTGTGGAAAGGGTAGTCCAGATCGAGGCGCCGCGCGCTGATGCGCATGTCCGCCGCCGCCTGCAGCACACGATCGATGTCGGCAATGGTTCCCGACACCGTGACGCTTCGCCAGCTGTTTATCGCCGCGATCTCGACGCCGGGCGCGCCCGCGGTCTTGAGGAAGCGACGGGCTTCGCGGTCGCTCAGCATCAGCGCTGCCATGCCGCCGCTGCCACGCACGCCTTCCTGATGGCGGCTGCGGGCGACGACGACGTCGATGGCCTGGTCCAGGCTCAGGGCACCGGCGCACCACGCCGCAGCGATCTCGCCGACGCTATGTCCCAAGGTAGCGGTGGCGACGATACCGCGTTCTTCGAGAGCGCGAACGGCGGCGACCTGCAGGGCGAGCAGCAGGGGTTGAGAATAGGTTGCCCGCCGAAGGCGCGGAGCGAGGTCGTCAGCGAACAGCGTATCGACGATCGACCACTTCTGGACCTTGGAGAATCGACCGTCGATGTCCCGGAGAGCGTTCTGGAAGACCGGGTTGGTTTGCCAGGCGTCGCGCCCCATGCCGGCCCATTGCGAACCGTTGCCGGAAAACAGGAAGGTGAGGGGCTGGTCGCTACCCAGTGCCTGCCCGGTGAGGACCGAGTCCGAGGGTTCACCCTTGGCGAAGGAAGCGAGGTGGTGACGGATTTCGTCGGTCGTCCTGCCGCGTGCGATGAGGCGATGCGGCAGTGCATCGCGAAGGTAGGCGCTGGCCGAGATAAAGGGAGCAGCATCGCGCTCGGCGGCCGGCCATTTTTCGACATAGTCGGCGGCGAGCGCCTTCAGGGCCTCGCCGCTGTGGGCCGTCAAAAGGAGGGGCGGCGGCGTGGCGGTGTTGCTGACCTGGACGAGATGAGCGACCGTCCGGTCGCTGCGCAGGATGACGTGCGAGTTGGTGCCGCCGAATCCGAAGGAATTGACGCCGACCAGTTCCGGCCCGCGCTGCTCGGGCAGGCGACGGTTCTGGCC
>OFDN01000062.1_pt1 | contig 114726 bp, 104 predicted proteins | sample 1520971 | NCBI WGS metagenome assembly OFDN01 (sample SAMEA94257418, study PRJEB24077) | hot springs metagenome | biome: Aquatic biome; feature: Geographical feature; material: Water | place: India | collected 2012-06-12 | depth 5 m
AGTTTACCCCGAGGTACTCGAGGGGGAGCGCTCCTCAGGGTGAGGTGGTCTTTGCAGTGGTGATTCTTTCTCGACCGGAAAAACGCTAGGCCGGAGACCGCCGCAGCCGTCAGACCGCGGGCTTCACGATCTTCATCTGCTCGTCGAGGTCGTCGGCGATGAAGTTGCGGACGACCTCGTCGAGATCCTTGTCGGTCTCGAAACCGAGCTTCCGCGAGCGCACGGAATCGATGCCCTGGGGCCAGCCATCGCAGATCTTCTGGATCGCCGGATCGTGCTGCCACACGACCTTGCCGACCTTGCGGTTGCCGGCATGGCGGCCGATCGCCTGTTCGAGTTCCTTTGCCGTCACGTTGATGCCGTTCAGCAGCAGCGTACGCCCGGGACCGAAGGCGTCGGCCGGCAGGTCGTGTAGGCGCATGAAGGCATCGACCGTCTTGCGCGGACTCAGCACCACCATGACCGTCTCCGGCGTCACCGGGCAGACCACGTCCACGCCGGTCAGCGGCTCGCGCAACACGGAACTCGCCCAGGTCGAGGCCGCCTTGTTGGGCAGGCCGGTGCGGACGCAGATCGTCGGCAACCTGACGGCGGTGCCGCGGAGGAAGCCCTTGCGGGTGTAGTCGCGGACCAGGAACTCGCCGATCGACTTCTGGGCACCGTACGACGTCTGGGGCGTGAGCGGCGTGTCGTCGGTGACGGCCGGCGGCAGGTCGCCGCCGAAGGCGGCCAGCGAGCTGGTGAAGACGACGCGCGGATTGGTGCCGAGCGCCCGGCAGGCTTCGAGCACGTTGCGCGTGCCGTCGAGATTGACCCGGTAGCCCAGGTCGAAATCGGCTTCCGCGCCGGCGCTGACCACGGCCGCAAAGTGGAACACCGTCGACGCGCCCTGGACGATCGACTGCACCGTCGCGAAGTTCGAGATGTCGCCAGCGATGGTCTTGACCCTCGGATCGTCGAGGCCCGGCCCACTGGCCTTGGCGACATCGAACAGCAGCAGCTCGCCCACCTTCTGAGGCTGTCCGGAAGGACCGGCGATCTCGCCCTGCTGCAGGATGCGTCGCGCGAGCTTCTTGCCGAGGAAGCCTGCGCCGCCGGTGATCACCACCTTCATGTCGTTTCCGTCCCGATTTCGTTGTGTGTCGACGAAAGTGTGCACAGATCGCCGTTCGCAGTCTATGTTTGCCCGATATGGCGGGCCCCAGCGACATCTACGTCTTCAAGGACGCTCTCATCGTCCTCGGAACGGCGGCCGTCGTGGCGCCCGTCGTCCACCGCCTCAAGATCAGTCCCGTCCTCGGTTTCATGGTCGTGGGCGCCGCGCTCGGCCCCTATGGACTGGGCCGCCTGGCCGATTTCTCCCGCGCCATCGACTGGATGACGGTCACGGGCGAGCGGCAGATCGCCTTCATCGCCGATCTCGGCATCGTCTTCCTGCTGTTCTTCATAGGCCTCGAACTCTCGATGCGCCGCATGATCACCATGCGCCGGCTCGTTTTCGGCCTGGGCGGCCTGCAGGTGGTCCTGTCGGCCATCGTCATCAGCCTGGCTGCGCTCTGGCTCGGCCAGCCGGCCGCCGCCGCGCTCATCATCGGTACCTGCCTGGCGCTCTCGTCCACGGCCATCGTCATGGAACTGCTGTCGGGCCAGCGCCGCATGATGTCGACGACCGGCCGCACCAGCTTCGCCATCCTGCTGGCGCAGGATCTGGCCGTGGTGCCCCTCCTGTTCCTGATCAGCGCGCTGGGCGGGCATTCCGAGGGCTCGGTGATCCAGGGCGTCGTCGTGGCCGTGGTCGAGGCCGTCCTGGCGGTCGCGGTCATCGCGGTCGTCGGCCGGCTGGTGCTGAAGCCGCTGTTCCGCCTGGCCGCCAGCACCGACAATCCCGAATTCTTCATGGCTGCGACGCTGCTGATCGCCGTCGGGTCCGGCGTGATCGCGGCCTTCGCCGGCCTCTCGATGGCGCTGGGCGCCTTCATTGCAGGCCTGCTGCTGGCGGAAACGGAATATCGCCGGGCCGTCGAGGCGATGATCGACCCCTTCCGCGGCCTGTTGCTCGGGGTTTTCTTCTTTTCGGTCGGTATGCATATCGACCTGAGCTTCATCTGGCGGGAACCGGTGCTCGTGATCGGCGGTTTCCTTGCCATGATGGTCGCCAAGACCCTGCTGCTGGTGCCGCTCTGCCGCCTCTTCGGCGTGCCCTGGGCCGCCAGCGTGGAAACCAGCCTGCTGCTGGCGCCCGGCGGCGAGTTCGCCTTCATCGGCATCGGGCTCGCCTCCCAGTTCGGCCTCGTGCAGCCGGGCGTCGCCGCGGGCGTCCTCGCGGTGGTGTCGCTGACCATGGGGACGCTCCCGTTCGTGTCTCTGTTCGCGCGCCGTGCCGCCCAGCGTGTCGCCAAGCAGGTGACGGGAGATGCACCGGCAACCCCGCTGCCTCCAGCCGACCACGCCAAACGCGTGATCGTCGTCGGTCACGGTCGCGTCGGCCAGCTCGTCTGCGACCTGCTCGACAGGCATCAGATCTCCTACATCGCCGCCGATCACGACGCCGTGCGTGTCGAGCGCTGGCGCAAGCTCGGGCGACCGGTCTATTTCGGCGACGCCTCGAATTCGCTGTTCCTGCAGCGCTGCGGCATCGACGAGGCGACGGGCGTGATCGTCACCATCGACACGGCGGCGGTCGACGACGTGGTACGGGCCGTGCGGGCGCGCCGACCGGACGTGATGATCGTGGCCCGCGCCCACGATGCCCAGCATGCCCGCCATCTCTACACGCTGGCCGTGACCGACACCGTGCCGGAAACGATCGAGGCCAGCCTGCAGCTGGCCGAATCGGCTCTGGTCGGGCTCGGCGTGCCGATGGGCCTGGTGATCGCCTCGATTCACGAGCGCCGCGAGCAGGTACGCAACGAGCTGCAGGCCGCGGCCGGCGGCACGGGGTCGATGTCCGCCCGGATCCGCGACGCCCGCCGCGAGAAGGCCGCGAAACCATGAAGGTCATCAGCTGGAACCTTCTGCGGCTGACGGGCGCCGCCGTCGAGGACGTGGCGACGCTGATCGGCATCCAGAAGCCCGACGTACTGCTGATGCAGGAGGCGACGCGGCATATCGAGAAGCTGCCGGAACTGGTGGGCGGTCATTTCTACCGGCTGTCGTGGCTCGGCCGCATCCATGGGCTCGCGGTCTGGAGCCCGACCCATTTTCCCCGACCCGTCGCGCTGTCGCTGCCGGCCTCTCGCCTGCCCGGGCGGCTGCCGCGCCGTCGCGCCCAGATCATCCAGATGGGCGAGATCACCCTCGCCAACGTCCACCTGTCGCATGGACAGCTCCTCAACCGCCGCCAGCTCGCCCGCGTCGCCGCGGCGCTGCAGGGAAAGCCGTCGGCAATTATCGGCGACTACAACGCGGTGGGGCCGGTGGTCCTGCCGGGATTCGCCGATGTCGGCCCGCGCGAGCCCACGCACCTGTCCGGCAACGTGATGCCGGTCCGGCTCGACCGCTGCCTGGCTCACGGGCTCGTCTGCCGCGCCTCCGCCGCGCTCGACTTCGGCCCGTCCGACCACAGGCCGATCAGGCTCGAACTGGCCCTCGCAGGCCCGCACGCCGAGCCCGCGCCGTCGCGGGCGCGCAAGGACCGGTTGGGCCGCTTCTACAGGTAGGGCTGCAACAGCCGCGCCGCGCTGTTGCGCAGGCGGATCGGCAGCGGGTCACCGTCGATGTCCGCCAGGGTCAGGCGACGGGTCGGCGTGCTGGCCTCGACGATCTGTCGCGCGAAGGCCGCATCGTGCAGTTCGACGTTCAGCTCGAAGTTCAGGCGGAAGCTGCGCGTATCCCAGTTCGCGCTGCCGATGAACGACCAGGAATCATCGATCGTCATCAGCTTGGAGTGGTCGAACGGCGCCGGCATCAGCCAGATGCGGCAGCCCGCCTCAATCAGCGGCCGCAACGGCACGCGTCGCGCCCAGTCGAGGACCGCGTGGTTGGAATTCTCCGGCAACAGGATATCGACCTTGATGCCGCGCATCGCCGCGAGGCCCAGCGCCATGGTGAGCGGCTCGCCCGGCAGGAAGTAGGGCGTCACCACGCGGATCGAGGAGCGCGCGCACGAAATGGCGTGCAGCGTCACGAACTCGATCTGCTCCATGTCCTCGTCGGGCCCCGACGGCACGACCCTCGCCGATACCTGGCCGATAGGCTCCAGCGCAGGGAACCAGCCCTCGTCGGGCAGGTGCTCGCCGGTCGTGAACAGCCAGTCGTCGGCGAAGGCGTCGGTAAGCTGCTCGACCACCGGTCCTTCAATGCGGAAATGCGTGTCGCGGACGCGGTGCAACGGATTGGTCGCCTCGACATTCTCCGCGCCGATGTTGAGACCGCCGGTGAAGGCGACCCTGCCGTCGACCACCAGCAGCTTGCGGTGATTGCGCAGGTTGAGGAACGGCGTCTGCCACGGGAAGTACGAATGCAGGAAGCGCGCGACCGGGACGCCGGCCTTGCGCAGGCGGTCGTAGGTACCCGACCAGAAGTAGCCGCTGCCGATGCCGTCGATCAGCACCCGCACCTGCACGCCGCGCTTCTGCGCGTCGATCAGCGCCTCGTGGAACTTCTCGCCCGCCTCGTCGGCCCGGAAAATGTAGCTGCACAGCCCTACGCTCTTCTGCGCCCGGCCGATCTCTTCCAACATGCGCGGATAGGCCTGGTCGCCGCTGCGCAGCATCTCGACCTTGTTGCCGGGCGCGGAGGGCAGGCCGGTCAGCCGTCCGACCGCATACTCCAGCGGGGTCATGGCATCACTCCCGACCGCCTCCGGAACCGAGACGGCCAGCGGCAGGCGCTGGCGTTTCAGCCGCTGGGCGCGCCGCTTCACCCGGTTGATGCCCATGATCGCGTAGAGCAGCCCGCCCATGAAGGGCGACAGCCAGGCGATACCGATCCAGGAGACGGCGGCGCCGACGCTGCGCTTGTAGAGCAGCACATGGACGGTGACCGCGCCGGCAATGGCGACGTGGGCCACCGCAGCAGCCGCACCCACCAACGCCGTTACATTGTCGTCGAGAATCACTTCGCCCGTTCCCCGACCCTTGCAACGCGGCTGGTCGAGGAACCGTTCTAGCGGCGACCCGTGTCGAATGCCATGCGTACTGCGAGCGCCGCAAGCACGGTTCCCATCAGCCATCGCTGCGCCGCCATCCAGAACGGCCGGCCGGCCAGGAACGCCGCGACCGAGCCGGCCGCCAGCACGATCAGCGCGTTGACCGTGAGGCTGATCGCGATCTGGGTCGACCCGAGCAGCAGGGTCTGTCCGAGGACGTTGCCCTGACCGGCATCGACGAACTGCGGCAACAGCGAGAGATAGAGCGCCGCGATCTTCGGATTCAGAAGATTGGTAAGCAGGCCCATGGAGAAAAGCCGCTGCGGCGAATCGGGCGGCAAGGCACGCACCTCGAACGGCGAGCGGCCGCCAGGACGCAAGGCGCTCCAAGCAAGCCAGCCAAGATAGGCCGCGCCCGCGAGACGCAACGCATCATAGGCATAGGGGATCGCGAACAGCAGCGCCGTGATGCCGAACGCCGCCAGCAGCATATAGGTGACGAAGCCCAGCGCCACGCCACCCAGCGAGATCAGACCGGCCACCCTGCCCTGGCAGATCGAACGGGAAACGAGATAGGCCATGTTGGGGCCCGGGCTCAGCACCATCCCCAGCGCCACGGCCGCGAATGCAGCCAGGGCCGTCATCGACACCATCTCGCCCTCCGTGAAGCAACCTCAGGCGACCGCTTTGATGGTCTTCGCCGTGATGTCGACGATCTCGTCGATCTGCGCCTTCTCGATCGCCAGCGGCGGCGACATGGCGATGGCGTCGCCGGACTGGCGGACCATCAGGCCGAGTTCGAAGGCCTTTGCGAAGGCCTTGTATCCCCGCGTGCCGACCGGTCCCTCGGGAGCGAGGTCGATGCCGCAGGCCATGCCGAGGTTGCGGATGTCGGTGACGTTCGGCAGGCCCTTCAGCGAGTGGATGCCCTCTTCCCAGTACGGTGACAGCTCGGCGGCGCGGGCAAACAGCTCCTCGTCGCGATAGATGTCGAGCACGGCCGAGGCGGCGGCGCAGGCCAGGGGATGGGCCGAGTAGGTGTAGCCGTGGAAAAGGTCGATCGCATTCTCCGGGCCGTTCATCAGGCCGTCGAACACGTTCTTGCGCACGAACACGCCGCCCATCGGCACGGTCGCGTTGGAAATGCCCTTGGCCACCGTCATCAGGTCGGGGATCACGCCGAACTTGTCGGCGGCGAAGCCGGTGCCGAGGCGGCCGAAGCCGGTGATGACCTCGTCGAAGATCAGCAGGATGCCGTGCTTGTCGCAGATCTCGCGCAGGCGCTTCAGGTAGCCCTTCGGCGGCGGCAGGAAGCCGGTCGAGCCGGCGCAGGGCTCGACGATGACGGCGGCGATGTTCGATGCGTCGTGCAGGCCGACGATGCCTTCCAGCGCGTCGGCGAGATGGGCGCCGTTCTCCGGCTCGCCTTTGGAGAAGGCATTCTCCGGCAGATGGGTGTGCGGCAGGTGGTCGACGCCCGGCAGCATCGCGCCGAACCACTTGCGATTGTTAACCATGCCGCCGACGGAAATGCCGCCGAAGCCGACGCCGTGATAGCCGCGCTCGCGGCCCACGAAGCGGGTGCGCGTGCCCTGGCCGTTGGCGCGGTGATAGGCCAGCGCGATCTTGAGCGCGCTGTCGACCGCCTCGGAGCCCGAGTTGCAGTAGAAGGCGTGGTTGAGGTCGCCCGGCAGCAGGGCGGCATGCCGTGCCGCCAGCTCGAACGCCTTGGGATGGCCCATCTGGAACGAGGGGGCGTAGTCCATCTCGTCGAGCTGCTTGGCGATCGCCGCCTTGATCTCCTCGCGGCCGTGGCCGGCATTGACGCACCACAGGCCCGCGGTGCCGTCGATGATCTTGCGGCCCTCCGGCGTCCAGTAGTGGACGCCCTTCGCCCGGGCCAGCATGCGCGGGTTCTTCTTGAACTGCCGGTTCGCCGTGAACGGCATGAAGAACGCTTCGAGATTGTTGGCGGCGGGCGCGGTGTTCGGCGGCGTCATCGGCAAACCTTCAGGCTAAGAATGGACTTGAGACCAAACTATCACTTGTTCACGTCGACAACCACGCGACCACGTATCTCTCCTTTGAGGATTTTTGGGGCCAGCGCCATCAGATCGCCGAGCCCCGCCTCACTCACCGTGGAGTCGAGCTTGTCGAGCGGCAGGTCGCTCCCGAGACGACGCCAAGCCTCCTCTCGCGGCGCCCTCGGCAGCATCACCGAGTCGATGCCGTAGACGGACACGCCACGCAGGATGAAGGGCAGGATCGAGCCCGGGAACGCAGGTCCGGCCGCGAGGCCGCACACCGCCGCCGCGCCGCCGTACTTCACCTGCGCCAGCGCCCTTGCAAACATCACGCCGGAAACGGTGTCGACGACGCCCGCGAAGCGCTCCCCGAGCAACGGCCGGTCCGGCGCCTCGGTCAGCTCCTTGCGGTCCATGATCGTCGTGGCGCCGAGCGCCTTGAGATAGTCACCCTCCTGGGCGCGGCCTGTAGCGGCGACGACGGTGTAGCCGAGCTTCGCCAGGATCGCGACGGCGACCGAGCCCACGCCGCCGGCCGCGCCGGTAACGAGGATTTCACCCGAGGCCGGCTTGATGCCGTGCTTCTCCAGCGCGACGACGCAGAGCATGGAGGTATAGCCGGCCGTACCGATCGCCATTGCGTGCCTGGGCGAGATCGAGGCGGGCAATTTGACCAGCCAGTCGCCCTTCACGCGGGCCTTGGTGGCATAGCCGCCCCAATGGAGTTCGCCGACGCGGTAGCCGTTCAGCACGACCTTGTCGCCCGGCTTGAACGACGGATTGTCGGATGTTTCGACCGTTCCCGCGAAGTCGATGCCGCCGACATGCGGCCAGGTCTTCACCAGCCCGCCGCCGCTCGTGAGCACGAGCCCGTCCTTGTAGTTCAGGGTCGAGTAGTCGATGGCAACGGTGACGTCGCCCGCCGGCAGCCTGTCCTCGGGCAGGGCTTCTATGGTGCCGCTCACCTTGCGGTCGGCACCCTGGGTCAAGACGAGCGCGCGGAAAGTCATGGGATCTCCTCAACGATTGGCGGTCCCTCTGTAGCAAGGCCGCAGGCGCTCAAACAGCCTCGCCGGGACTGCCGTTTCGCGACCGCCGCCAGCGCATCCAGATGGCGGCGACGATCAGCAGGGCAAAGGCAATGGGTCCATGCGGGCTGGCGTGGGCGATCTGCGGTCGCCAGCCGACGGCGACCAGCACCGCCATGTTGGCCCAGCCGGCGAGGTCGGACCGCACCCTGCCCAAAGCAGCAATGCAGCCGCATATTCTTCATTCCCGGCCCCGCTCACGGTCGTTTGAACGACCTCAGGTCGTCACCGACCGCCAAGCGGTACGTGACAACCGCAGCGCAAGAAATGGACCAAGTTGATGAATGATCGATTCCACAACCTGATGGAGCCGTATTGGCGGCCTTGCTCAAAAACGAGAAGCCGCTTGGGTTGTGGCCTGTTAAGATAAATGTAATTTATGAGTGGGGACACTCAGGGAACTTGCTTCGTTTCGTGCAAATGTTCGGAAATTATCGCCTCCCCGTCCTCTCGACCGTCCCGCGTTCGGGCACGTGGTTCCTGCGATACGTGTTCTCCTTCGTCTGCCATCTGGACCAGGGTGGCCGACTGGACGATCTGCTGACCGGCGAAATCGTCGGAAATCCGCAGGGCCCGGCCTTCGATTTCGAGCGCTTCAGGGGCGGACCGTTGTTCCGCGTCGCGGGAACGTTTCCCGACGATCACCTTTTCATCGGGCACACGGTCTGCCCCGGCTTCGAAAACCGCAGCGACAAGCCGAGCTGGTGGAGACAGAGCGGCTTCCATGTCCCGGGCTATGACTGTCTTCATGAAGAGGAGAGTTATCGCCACACGCCCGTCGACCTGGCGACCTACGATTTCGCTCCCATCAAGGTCACGGCAATGGACCGCGCGACAAGCAAGGGGCGCGGCGCTCCGATCGCCCTCGTCTATCGAAACCCAATCGACCAGGCCGCTTCGTATTTCCGCTACTGTCAGGCGCATGTGAATCCGGCCTACCACACGCTCCGGGGACGCCCGGTGGCGGATATGTCGTTTCGCGAATACCTCTTCGAGGCGGCCCTGACTTCCTACGCGCGTCAATTCGTTTCCTATCAGGAGCAGGCCGCCCGTTACCCCGGACTCGTCAAGCTCGTTCCCTACGAGTGCCTGATCGACCGGCCGCTCGAGACGATCACGACCCTGCTCGATCACTTCTCGCAAGCCCGCCGCCCCTGGCCGATGCTTGCCGCAGCCGTGCGGCTCGCACGCAAGGAACACATGCGTGCAATCGAGGGCAGGCTCGGTCGCTCGCTCGATGGGACGCGCAACGGCCGCAACAGCCAAAGCCACATGCGGGCCTCGGACGACGCCGAGCGGGAACAGCCGATGGACGCGGGATTACGGGACGAAGCGATTTCGGCGCTGGGCGATATGGGTGTCGATTGCCGGCTCTTTGCCTGGCCAACGCAGCGGGCTCCGTCGATTCGGTTGGCATACGAAGACGACCAACGAGCCAGGAAGCACGCTTCTCGCTGAAGCCGTCCCGCCAGAGCAAGGACAAGCCGGTGTGCCAGTCTCGCTGAACTACCTCGAACAATTGGAAGCCGAGAGCATTCATGTGCTGCGGGAGACCGCTGCCGTGTTTTCCAATCCGGTGCTGCTCTACTCGATCGGCAAGGACTCATCGGTCCTTCTGCATCTCGCGCTCAAGGCATTTTACCCCGCCAAGCCGCCCTTCAAGCTTCTTCACGTCGACACGACCTGGAAGTTCCGGGACATGATCGCCTTCCGCGACCGGCGCGCCCGCGAACTCGGTCTCGAGCTTCTCGTGCATACCAATCAGGAGGGATTGAAGGCCGGCATCAACCCCATCACCCACGGTGCCGCGGTCCATACCGACGTGATGAAAACGGAAGCCCTGAAGCAGGCGCTGGATCATCACGGCTTCGATGCCGCGATCGGGGGCGCGCGCCGTGACGAGGAGCCGTCCCGCGCCAAGGAGAGGATCTTCTCCCGGCGCAACGCCTCCCATCGCTGGGATCCGCGCCGCCAGCAGCCCGAACTCTGGAATCTCTACAACAACCGCATCGGCCCGGGCGAAAGCACCCGCGTCTTCCCTTTGTCCAACTGGACCGAACTGGACGTCTGGACATACATCGCACAGGAAGACATTCCGGTCGTTCCGCTCTACTTCGCGGCAGAGCGGCCGGTCGTCGAGCGCGACGGAATGCTCATCATGGTCGATGATTCCCGCCTGCCCCTCCGGCCCGACGAAGTACCGCAGGAACGCTGGATCAGATTCCGCACGCTCGGATGCTATCCGCTCACCGGCGCCGTCGAATCCCGTGCGACCACGCTCGAGGCCATCATCGCCGAACTCGCGGACGCCCGGACATCCGAGCGCCAGGGCCGGGCGATCGATCACGGTGCAGGGGGCTCGATGGAGCGGCGCAAGGCCGAGGGCTACTTCTGATGGATGCGACCGTGAGCGGCAAGACAGCGCATCGCGACCTGCTGCGCCTCATCACGTGCGGCAGCGTCGATGACGGCAAGAGCACGCTGATCGGACGGCTGCTGGCCGACGCCGGCGCCGTTCCCGAGGATCAGTTGCGGGGCGCGGTTCCGAGTTCGGGTAACAACAGCCTTCCCGATTACGCAATGCTGCTCGACGGCCTGCAAGCCGAACGCGAGCAAGGCATCACCATCGACGTCGGCTACAGGTTCTTCACGACGCCGCGGCGCCGCTTCATCCTGGCCGACACGCCCGGCCACGAGCAGTACACCCGCAACATGGCGACCGGCGCGTCGGCTGCGGACGTCGCCATCGTTCTGGTGGACGCATCGAAGGGCCTTCTCAGCCAGACATGGCGCCACAGTGCGATCGTCTCGACGATGGGCATCCGTCGCGTCGTGCTGGCCGTCAACAAGATGGACCTGGTCGACTACCGGCAGCGCGACTTTGCCGACATCGTGGCGGCTTATGCGTCCATGGCTGGGCAGCTCGGCCTGTCGGACGTCACCAGCATCCCGGTTTCGGCGCTGCAGGGCGACAACGTCATCCGGCAGAGCGATGCGATGCCCTGGTATCAGGGGCCGACGCTGTTGCGCTATCTCGAAACGGTCGAGATTCCCGATGCGTCGAGCAAGCCCTTCCGTTTCAGCGTGCAATGGGTCAATCGCGGCGCGTCGGGCTTTCGCAGCTACGCGGGCACGATCCTCGGCGGCCACGTTCGCGTCGGGGACGAGGTCGCCATCCAGCCGTCGGGCGTCCGATCCAGGGTCGCCCGCATCGTCACCTTCGGCGGCGACCTCGAGGAGGCGCGGGCCGGACAGGCGGTGTCGCTCACCCTGACGGATGCCGTCGACGTCTCCCGCGGCGATCTCCTCGCCGGATGCGAGCAGCCGCCCCATCTTGCCGACCAGTTCGCCGCCGACCTCGTCTGGCTGGACGAGGCGCCCATGCTGCCGGGCCGGCCCTATGTCATGCGGCTGGGAACGGCGACCTACACGGCAACGGTGACGGAACTGAAGCACCGGCTCGACATGAACACCGGTGCCGGGCGCGCGGCCAAGCAGCTCGACGTGAACCAGATCGGCTTCGCGAACCTCGGTCTCGACAGGCCGGCCGCCTTCGACGCCTATGCCGACAACCGCAACACCGGCAACTTCATCCTGATAGACCGGGTCACCAACGGCACGGTCGGAGCGGGCATGATCCGGTTCCCTCTCCGGCGTGCGGCCAACCTGACGTGGCAGAACTTCAGCACCGACCGCTCCGCGCGCTCGGCAATCAAGGGCCATCGGCCGGCCGTGCTCTGGTTCACGGGCTTCTCCGGCTCCGGCAAATCCACGGTCGCCGATGCGATCGACCGGCGGCTGCTGGCCCTGGGAAGCCACACCTACATTCTCGATGGCGACAATGTCCGCCACGGACTCAATCGCGACCTCGGCTTCACGGACACGGACCGGGTGGAAAACATCCGCCGCGTCATCGAGGTCGCCCGGCTCCTCGCGGACGCCGGCCTCATCGTGCTGGTGTCGTTCATCTCGCCCTTCCGGGCCGAGCGGCAGCTCGCGCGTGAACGTCTGGGGCCGGACGAATTCCTTGAAATCTTCGTCGATACGTCCCTCGCCGAATGCGAACGCCGCGATCCCAAGGGCCTCTACCGCAAGGCGCGCGAAGGCAAGATCGCGAACTTCACCGGACTGGACTCGGCATACGAACCGCCCGAGACGCCCGACATCCATCTCCGGACGGCCGAAATGTCCGTGGAGCAGGAAGTCGAGCTTGTGCTGCAGTCCCTGCGGCAGCGCCGCATCCTAGACTGAGGTGCGCGATCCGGGATTAGCCACATCTTTTCAGTGGACTTGAAGCGCTTGCCAACGGCCATGAGTGCCCCCAACTCTCCGGCATGTCCTCCCAGTTCAGCCTGCTGCCCCATCGCAGCGTCATTTCCGTGGCGGGCGCCGACCGCGTCGAATTTCTGCAGGGCCTGATTTCCAACGACACGCGGAAAGTCGCGCCGGATCGGGCCATCTGGGCAGCCCTGCTGACGCCGCAGGGGCGCTTCCTCAACGACATGTTCGTGGCCGATGCCGGCAACGAGACTTTCTATCTGGAGACCGAGCGCGAGCGGGCACCGGCGCTCGCGAAGAAGCTCAAGATGTACACGCTGCGCTCCAAGGTCACTGTCGAGGATCTGGGCGCCACGCACGAAGTCGCGGCCGCATTCGGCGACGACGTCTCGAAAGCACTCGGCATCGAGGGGGCTGTATCGTTCATCGATCCCCGACTCGAGACGCTCGGTGTCCGCGTGATCGCTCCGGCGGGGCAAGCGGCCGCGCTCCTTTCGGCTCGCGGCTTCGCCGAGGCGGCACTCGCCGACTACGACACTCTCCGTCTGCCGCTCGGCGTGCCCGACGGCAGTCGCGACCTCCAGGTCGAGAAGGCCCTGCTGCTCGAGAACGGCTTCGACGAGTTGAACGGCGTCGATTGGAAGAAGGGTTGCTACATGGGCCAGGAACTGACGGCCCGCACCAAGTATCGCGCCCTGATCAAGAAGCGGCTGTTTCCGGTCAAGGTCGAAGGCACGCTGCCGGAGTCGGGGACGTTGGTGCATCGCGACGGCGAGGAAGTCGGCGAGCTGCGCTCCGGCACGGGCGACCGCGCGCTGGCGATGCTGCGCCTCGATGCCGCCCGCGGTGAGGGCACGCTGACGGCCGGCGAGGCGCGCATCGTGCCCGAGGTACCGGGCTGGATGCGGCTGCCCGATTCCGCGGCCTCTGGCGGCTAGGAGCCACGGGCTCTAAGGTCTCTCCCGCGCGGTTCGCGCGAGGAGAGACCCGTGAAACTCATCAACCCCAATCCCTTCACCACGCGGCCGGAGATCGTCGGCACCTTCGGCGTGGTGACCTCCACGCACTGGATCGCGACCGCGGTCGGCATGGGCATCCTCGAGCGCGGCGGCAATGCGTTCGACGCCGCCGTGGCAACGGCCTTCACCCTGCAGGTCGTCGAACCCCATCTCTGCGGTCCCGGCGGCGACGCACCTCTGATCCTGCACGACGTGCGCCGCGGCAAGACAGAGGTCGTGTGCGGGCAGGGTCCGATGCCGGCTGGCGCCACCATCGCCCATTACAAGGGGCTCGGACTCGATCTCATTCCCGGCACCGGTCTCCTGCCCGCCTGCATACCGGGCACGTTCGACGCCTACATGCTGGTCCTGCGCGACTACGGCACGATGCGTCTGGCCGACGTGCTGTCGCCCGCCATCGGCTACTGGCTGAACGGCCACGCCATCGTCGAGCGCGCGACCGCCACCATCGCCACCGTGGCCGAACAGTTCCGCAATCACTGGAAGACCTCGGCCGCGGTATTCCTCCCGGGCGGCGACGTGCCGAAGCCCATGTCGTTGTTCCGCAACGTGACGCTCGGCAACACCTACGCCCGCATCCTGAAGGAAGCCGAGGCCGGCGGCGGCGGTCGCGAGGCCGAGATCGAGCGCGCGCGGAAGGCGTGGAGCCAGGGCTTCGTCGCCGAGGCGATCGACAATTTCTGCCGCACCCAGGATGTCATGGACGTCTCCGGCAAGCCCAACCGGGGGGTATTGACCGGCGAGGACATGGCGAAGTGGCAGGCCACGGTCGAGGCGCCGCTCACCTACGACTACGGCCGGTACACGGTTTGCAAGCCGCACAGCTGGACGCAGGGCCCGGTGGTCCTGCAGCAGCTTGCCCTGCTCAAGGGCTTCGATCTCGACGGCATGGATCCGACCAGCCCCGACTTCATCCACCTGCAGGTCGAGTGCCTGAAGCTGGCCTATGCCGATCGCGAGGCCTTCTACGGCGATCCGGCGTTCGTCGACGTGCCGATGCAGACTCTGCTGTCGGACGCCTACAACGCCGACCGCCGCGATCTGGTCGACCCGGCCTATGCCTCGATGGAGCAGCGTCCCGGCAAGGTCGACGGCTTCGGCGGGGTCGTGAAGCTGCGCCGCGCCGACGGCGTCCGGCTGGGCGTGGCGTCGAGCGGCGCCGGCGAGCCCACCGTCGGCCGCGTCGGCCAGACCAACGGCGACACCGTGCATTTCGACATCATCGACAAGGACGGCAACATGATTTCGGCCACGCCCTCGGGCGGCTGGCTGCAGAGTTCGCCGGTCATTCCGGAGCTGGGCTTCCCGCTCGGCACGCGCGGCCAGATGTTCTGGCTGGAAGAGGGCCTGCCGGGTTCGCTGGCGCCGGGCAAGCGGCCGCGCAGCACGCTCACGCCGACCCTCGCCCATCGAGACGGCAAGCCGTACATGGTCTGGGGCTCGCCGGGCGGCGACCAGCAGGACCAATGGATCACCCAGCACTTCCTGCGCCACGTCCATTGCGACATGAACCTGCAGGAAGCCATCGACGCGCCGGCCTGGCACAGCGAGCACTTCCCCTCCTCCTTCTGGCCGCGCACCGCACGGCCGGGCGTGCTGGTGCTGGAAGGCCGTATCCCCAAGGACACCGTGGCCGAACTGAAAAAGCGCGGCCACGAGGTCGAGGTGAACGACGAATGGTCGGAAGGCCGCCTCACCGCCGCGACCCGCGACGATCCGTGGCGCAAGGCGGCCGCCAATCCGCGCGGCATGCAAGGCTACGCGGCAGGCCGCTGATGAAGGCTGCTGATCGCCAATGAGCGAAGCGCTGCTGGAACTCCGTGGACTGACCGTCGATTTCGCGACGGACGACGGCGTCGTCCATGCCGTCGACGGTCTCGACCTCGCGCTGGGGCGCGGCCGCACTCTGGGCCTCGTGGGCGAGTCGGGTTGCGGCAAGAGCGTGACGTCACTGGCCATCATGGGCCTGCTGCCGCCGGAGAATTCGAGGATCGGCGGGCAGGTGGTGTTCGAAGGGCGAGACCTGCTCACCCTGGATGCGCACCTGATCCGCGACCTGCGCGGCGCGCGGCTGGCCATGATCTTCCAGGAGCCGATGACGTCGCTCAACCCGGCCTACACGATCGGCGACCAGATCATCGAAGCGATCCAGCGGCATCAGGGGCTGGATAAGGCAGCAGCGCGGACGCGCGCCATCGAGGTGCTGAAACTGGTTCGCATTTCCTCGCCGGAGAAGCGCGTCGACGACTATCCGCACAAGCTTTCCGGCGGCATGCGCCAGCGCGCCATGATCGCCATGGCGCTGGCCTGCGGACCACAGCTCCTGATCGCCGACGAGCCGACCACGGCGCTCGACGTCACGATCCAGGCGCAGATCCTCGACCTGATGCGCGCCCTGAGGCGCGACACCGGCACGGCCATCATCCTGATCACGCACGATCTCGGCGTCGTCGCGGAAATGGCCGACGACGTGGCCGTGATGTACGCCGGCCAGATCGTCGAGCGCGCAGCCGTGCGCGATCTCTTCGCCCGGCCGGAGCATCCCTACACGGTGGGCCTGCTGGGCTCGATCCCGCGGCTCGACGAGAAGCGCGAGCGCCTGCCCTCGATCGAGGGCCGCGTGCCCGACATGACCCGGCCGCCGGCCGGCTGCCGCTTCGCCGCGCGCTGTCCCTTCGTCGAACCCGAATGCCTCGCAGCACCTCCGCCGCTGGTCGAGGTGGCCCCCGGCCATCTTTCGCGCTGCCGCCGCGCACCGCTGTCGCAGGTTGCGGCATGAGCGCGCCGCTGCTCGAAGTGCAGGGCCTCGCCAAGCACTTCCCGGTCAAGCAGGGCGTCTTCGGCCGCCTGTCGGGCCATGTCCGTGCCGTCGACGGTGTCGACTTCCATCTCGATGCCGGCGAGACACTGGCCATCGTGGGCGAATCGGGCTGCGGCAAGTCGACGGTCGGCCGGCTGGTGCTGCGCCTGCTCGAACCGACCGGCGGCAGCGTGCGCTTCGAGGGCCAGGACCTGCTCGCTCTCTCCGACTCGCAGATGCGCGCCCAGCGGCGCCGCATGCAGGTGATCTTCCAGGATCCCTACGCCTCGCTCAATCCGCGCATGACCGTGGGCGCCATGCTGAGCGAGCCGCTGATGCTGCATGGGCTGGCTGCGTCCGACGCGGCGCGACGCGCGCGCGTCGGCGAGTTGCTCGATCTGGTGGGCCTGCGACCCGAGCACGCGCGCCGCTATCCGCACGAATTCTCCGGCGGCCAGCGCCAGCGCCTCGCCATCGCGCGCGCTCTTGCGGTCGAGCCGCAGCTCATCGTGGCCGACGAGCCGGTCTCCGCGCTCGACGTTTCGATCCAGGCGCAGGTCATCAACCTGATGCGGTCGCTGCAGGCGCGCTTCGGGCTGGCCTATGTTTTCATCAGCCACGATCTCGCGGTCGTGAAGCACATCGCCGACCGCATCGCCGTCATGTATCTCGGCAAGATCGTGGAGACGGCGACGACCGACGAGCTCTTCCGCAACCCGCGCCATCCCTATACGCGCGCGCTCCTGTCGGCGGTGCCGATGCCGGATCCGACGGTCGTGCGCGAACGGGCGCTGCTGGAAGGCGACATCCCCAGCGCCATGAACCCGCCGCCGGGCTGCCGTTTCCATACGCGCTGCCGCCATGCGCGGGAGTCCTGCAAGGTCGACGTGCCAGTGCTGGCCGACGATGGCGCGGGACATTCCACCGCCTGCCCCTGGTGGCCCGAATTCCCGCCCGCCCCCTCGCTCGTCGAGGGCACGGGCCAAGACCAGGATCGAATCCGGCTCGCCCGCCTTCAGGCGGCGTTCGTCACTTCTCACATGGAGGCAACATGAAGAGGACATTTCACCGGCTGGCGCTCGCCGCCACGTTCATGGGCTTCGCGCTCGGCACCGCCGCGGCCCAGAGCAACCTCCGGATCGGCCTGGCGGAAGATCCCGACGTGCTCGACCCGACGCTTGCCCGGACCTATGTCGGCCGCATCGTCTTCTCCTCGATCTGCGACAAGCTGTTCGACATCGATGAAAAGCTCAATGTCGTGCCGCAGCTGGCCACCGCGCATGAAACCTCCGCCGACGGCAAGACGGTCACCATCAAGCTGCGACCGGGCGTGAAGTTCCACGATGGCGAGACGTTCGACGCTGCCGCTGCGAAGTACAGCCTCGAACGCCATCTCAACATGAAGGGCTCGTTCCGCCGGCCTGAACTCGCCTCGGTCACCTCCATCGACGTCGTCGATCCGGCGACCATCAAGCTGAACCTGAAGGAGCCCTTCTCGCCGCTGCTGGCGCAGCTCACCGACCGCGCCGGCATGATGGTCTCGCCCAAGGCCGCCGAGGCCGCGGGCGACAAGTTCGGCCTGAAGCCGGTCTGCGCCGGCCCCTACAGGTTCGTCGAGCGCGTCCAGCAGGACCGCATCGTCGTCGAGAAGTTCGCCGACTACTGGAACAAGGACCAGGTGTTCATCGACAAGATCACCTACCTTCCCATCACCGACTCGACCGTGCGCCTCGCCAACCTGCGCTCCGGCAGCCTCGACATGATCGAGCGCGTGCTGGCGACCGACATCAAGACGGTACGCGACAATCCGAAGCTCAAGCTGGTGACGGCCGTCGAGCTGGGCTACCAGGGCCTCACCATCAACCTGTCCAACGGACCTAAGGCCGACACGCCGCTCGCCAAGGACGCCCGCGTGCGCCAGGCCTTCGAGCTGTCGATCGACCGCGACGCGCTGAACCAGGTCGTCTTCAACGGCGAGTTCGTCGTCGGCAACCAGTGGATCAACCCGACCAATCCCTACTACCAGCAGGCCTTCCCCGTGCCGAAGCGCGACGTCGCCAAGGCCAGGGCGCTCCTGAAGGAGGCGGGCGTCACCGGCCGCATGTCGCTCGACTTCATGGTGCCGAACAATCCCGAAACCCGGCAGGTCGCCGAGGTGCTGCAGTCGATGGTCGCGGAGACCGGCTTCGACCTCAAGATCCGCGTCACCGAGTTCGCGACCTCGCTGAAGCAGTCGGAGAGCGGCGAGTACCAGCTCTATCTCATCGGCTGGTCGGGCCGCAGCGACCCGGACGGCAACTCGTACATCTTCCAGGTCTGCGGCCAGCCGCAGAACAATTCCGGCTACTGCGACAAGCAAGTCGACGCCTGGCACAACGAGGCGCGCATCAAGAGCGATCCGGCGGAGCGCAAGAAGATCTACGAGAAGATCGCCGCCAAGTACCTGCCCGAGGGCTCGATCAAGTACCTCTACCATCGCCGCGTCCTGGTCGCGCTGTCCGACAAGGTCGACGGCTACAAACAGATGCCCGACGGGCTGATCCGCGTCGTCGGCGTCAAGCTGAAGTAAGACCGGACCTTGCTCACCTTCCTCTCCCAGCGACTGCTGCAGATCATCCCGACGCTGATCCTGGTGTCGATGCTGATCTTCGGCCTGCAGCAGCTCCTGCCGGGCGATCCGGCGCTGATCATGGCGGGAGAGGAACGCGACCCGAAGGTGCTCGAGGAGATCCGCGAGCAGTACCGGCTGAACGAGCCGATCCCGATCCAGTATTTCTACTGGATCAAGGGCGTGCTCTCCGGAAACCTGGGCGAGTCGATGCGCCTCAAGGCCTCGGTGTCGTCGCTGGTCGCCGAGAAGCTGCCGGTAACCCTGCAACTCGCCGCGATGGCGCTGGTCGTGGCGCTGGGAATCGGCATACCGGCCGGCATCATCTCGGCGGTGAAGAAGGACACCGCCTGGGACTACGGCGCCAACGTCTTCGCCCTGTGGGGCCTCAGCACGCCCAATTTCTGGCTGGGCATCCTGATGATCTTCCTGTTCTCCGTGACGCTCGGCTGGCTGCCCGCCTCGGGCTACGTCCGGATGAGCGAGGACTGGCGCGCCAGCCTCGCGACGACGGTGATGCCGGCCTTCGTGCTGGGCAACGCCATCGCCGCCGTCCTGATGCGCCATACCCGCAGCGCCATGCTGCAGGCGATGGGCGCGGACTATGTGCGAACCGCGCGCGCCAAGGGCCTCTACGAGAATCGCGTCGTGCTGAAGCATGCACTGCGCAATGCCATGACGCCGGTCATCACCCTGGGCGCCCTCGAATTCGGCACGCTGCTCTCGGGCGCGGTGCTGACCGAGCAGATCTTCACCATCCCGGGCTTCGGCAAGCTGATCGTCGATTCGGTTTTCAACCGCGACTACGCGGTCGTGCAGGGCGTCGTGCTGGTCACCGCCACCACCTACATCGTGCTGAACCTGCTGGCCGACGTGGCGTACGTGCTCGTCAATCCGCGGCTGCGAGGCTGATCGACATGACCGCCGCCGCCGTCACCCCCACTGTCCCGACCGCTGACGCCCGCGAGGAGAACCCGTGGGCGCGCGCCTGGCGCCGGCTGAAGCGGCGCAAGGGCGCCATGTTTGGCCTCGTGGTCGTGGTCCTTTTCATCCTGGTCGCGATCCTGGCGCCGGTGATCTCCCCCTACGATCCCATTGCCACCAGCTTCACCCAGGTCCGCAAGCCGCCCTCCTGGGCGCATTGGCTGGGCACCGACGAGGTCGGCCGCGACGTGCTGGCTCGCATCATCTGGGGCGCCCGCGCTTCGCTCAGCGCCGGACTCGTGTCGGTCGGCATCGCCCTCGGCATCGGCGTACCGCTCGGCCTGCTGGCGGGCTATGCCGGCGGCTGGATCGACGCCGTGCTCTCGCGCATCGTCGACGCCATGCTCGCCGTCCCGTTCCTGATCCTGGCGATTGCCCTGGCCGCGTTCCTGGGGCCGAGCCTGACCAATGCCATGATCGCCATCGGGGTCACCGCCACGCCGGTCTTCATCCGGCTGACGCGCGGCCAGACCATCGCCGCCAAGGTAGAAGATTATGTCGAGGCCGCGCGCGCCGTCGGCAATCCGCACTGGCGCATCGCGCTGCGCCACGTGCTGCCCAACATCGTGCCGCCGCTGCTGGTGCAGGCCTCCCTGGCGATCGCCGGCACCATCATCGCCGAGGCGGCGCTTTCGTTCCTCGGCCTCGGCCAGCAGCCGCCGTCCCCCTCCTGGGGCAGCATGCTGAACTCCGCGCAGCGCTTCATCGCCCAGGCGCCGTGGATGGCCTTCTGGCCGGGCTTCGCGATCTTCTTCGCGGTGCTGTCGTTCAACCTTCTGGGCGACGGCCTGCGCGACGCGCTGGATCCCCGCCACAAGTAAGCGACGGAGCGCCTCAGTTCGGCAGGGACGTATCCACCGTCGCGAAGGCCGGCACGCCGCTGGTCAGCATCGTGACCCGTTCCTCGACCAGCAGCTGCGACACGGCCAGGAAATGCACGAGTTCGCCGTCGCCGAGGCTCTGGGCCTCGCCGATCATCTCGCGCACGGCGTGCCACACCCTGAACAGGGCCGCCGCCCTCTTCTTCTCCGAAAGCGGCGCGCGCCCGCGGCGCCGCCTGATGTTCGGTTCGACGATGATCTCGAAGACGTCCGTCATCTTTACCCGCCCGCCGCTTTACGCATGCAACGCCTCTCCCCGATCCGGCCGTCGCCGGTTACCCCTACCTACCGCAAGAGCGATGCCAGGCAAGGGCAACCCGGCGCGAGGCCCCTCCCCGTCGGCGTCAGCCGCGGGTGCTGCCGAGCGGCAGGCCGGTTGCGTCGACCTGGGACTCGTTGCGCACCGTCACGGCGTCGGGGGCATCGGCGTCTGCGAGCGGCTGATTCGGATCGACCGGCCGCGTCATCGCCACGACCCGCTTCGGCCCCTTGCCGGTGTCCCCGGCATCGACGCGCCGCCAGCCATGCTTCTCCAGGTACTTGATGTCCCGCGGCAGGGCCTGCGTGTAGAGCATCCGGGCGCCCCGGCTTTCGGCGAGCTGGCGGCAGCGCTCGATCAGGAGCTCACCGATACCGTTGCCGCGGAAGCGCTGCATGACCGCCAGCCGCTCCGGCATCGCGAAAGACTGGAACCAGCGCAGCCTCACCGCGCCCACCGGCTCTTCGCCGAGATAGGCGATGATGTGGGTCGCGCCGAAGTCGTGGCCGTCGAACTCCTCGGAGTAGGGAATATCCTGCTCGCCGATGAAGCAGGCGGCGCGGACCGCAAAGGCCTGGAGGGAATCTTCCATCTTCATGGCCAGCTTGATGGTGACGGGCTGGCCGCCGATCGAGTTGGTGGTGTTCATGTGTCTCACTCCCTCAGGTCGCGCGCCGCTCGGTCCAGCCCGCATGCGGATTGGACGCTCCCCGCTCCATCGACTCTTCCAGGATTCCCGGCATGTCGAGCTTGTCCTCGGGCCGGTTCAGGACCATCGGGTCGGTCGTCACCGTCGGGGCATTCTCGCCGACATCCAGATCGCAGGCGAAGGCGCCGTACTCGTGGTCGGAGAAATGGAAGACCTTGTCGTCGACCTTGCGGAAGCCGTCCTTCTCGAAGATCGGCCACAGGCGCTTCTGGCCGTGCAGGTAGGCCTTGGGATAGCCCTTCTTGCGGCAGAACTCCTTCGCCCAGTGGACGAACGGAATGAACAGGCCATAGGAGCGATAGCGCTTCAGGATGATGGCGCGCTCGAGCTTGGCGAAGCCGGCGAACCAGCGCACGCGGATCGAAGCGGCGGGCTCGCCGTCGACGTACAGGATCAGGTGGCTGGCGGTGTAGTCGTTGCCGTCGTACTCCTCCCAGTAGGGGCACTGCTGCTCGCCCATGAAGACGGCGGCGCGCAGCATGAAGCACTGCATCATCTCATCGGACGTCGATGCGAGCTTGATCGTGATCTCGGGCCGGTTGCTCTGCTCGGCGGTCGGTTGGTCGGTCATCTCAATTCCCCTCGGTCAATACGCCATTGTCATTCCGGAAGCGTCGGCCACCGGCCGTAACTGTCGGAAGATTTTGTGAAATCTGCGCAAGCACATCGGTGACGACGGGCGGCGTCATCCCCTTCGCGCCGCGCCTGATCGCGGTGGCGGAGACCTCGTCGCGGCGCAGGATGCACCAGGGGTAGATCCAGCCGCACTCGTCGGCGATCTGGCGAACCAGCATGCCCCCGAAATCCGTGCCGTGGATGATGTGCAGGCGGACGCCGGGATGACGCCGCTTGATCTCGGCGATCACACCCTGGAAGCCCCGGGCGTAGTAGATGTCCGAATAGACCGCGACCTCGACCTTGTCGGCGAGCCCCGCCTCCGCCAGCGACAACTCGATCAGCGCCACGCGGGTTTCCGGGGGCAGGAAGACATTTCCCGTCGGGAAGTAGTCCACGTTGGAATCGGCCTTGTCGGTCTTCTCGTAGATCTGGAAGCCGTCCTTGAGTTTCCCGACGCGGATCTCCCCCTTGCGGAAGGAATCCACGTGCAGCTTGGGGATCAGCACCGGATGAATGATGACCTTGTCGAGCCCCCGCTGGTCGATCGCCGACCGAAGCAGCGCGATATGGCTGTTGTGAAACGGGTTGTAGGTACCGAAGAACAGGCCGATCCCGCCCTTGGGCGCCATGACCGACCGCAGGTCCGACAGCAGGCCGACCATGAAGAGAGACCCGCCGAGCCCGAAGCCTAGGAACAAAAAGGCTTCCCGGGCGCCGGGCACGCCAGCCGTGCCTAGCGCCGCCAGGGTGACGTTGACCAGGATGCCGACCAGCGTGTTGCGGTTCGCATCGCCCACTCCGCGCGCCACGAGGTAGCCGCCGAGGTACTGCGTGCCCTGCGACGCCAACGTCGTGACCAGCGCGGCACCGGCAATGCCGCCCACGGACGCAATCCCTGCTTGGTTGAGCGCACCCCCCCATAACATCAGCCAGAACATCACCAGGTTGAACGCCAATTGCGGGACGAACCGGCCGAGCCGGCCGCCCGTGACGAAGCCGAACTGGTTGTTTGCCCACAGTTCGGCCTTGTTACTGAGCTTGGCGTAGCTCGGCAGGAATACCCCAACGAAGATTGACACGCCGATCAGCGTCGGGTTAGCCCAACCGCCGTGCGCGTACGCATAGCTCAAGTATGTTAAAAGTCCGCCAAAGGCGGCCATGCGCGTCGACGGACTGCGCAAATAGCGGGCGATTTTGGCGGCGCGCGGTGCTGCCGGCATGGCTTTTCCGTCCGACCTGATGGTGGCCACAGCAGTCTCCTGGTCTCAATGCGAGCGTCGATTCGGATACATACAACCCGCGGAACAACCAGCGAATAGACGGGCCGGTGTTGTCGCCGAGCCCGGAATGGCCCCGAAAACCGCCTGATCTGCCAATCTTGAGACAGAAAACGACATTCCGCGGATAATCATGTAGGGTAAACTACGAACTCCTCGTCCGGTAAGGACGGGGGCGACCCCCTTATTGTATCGATTGTTGCCATGGTCACGACCCCTACGCGCAAGACCAAAATTCCCAACATCCTGGGCGATTGGGACGACGTGCGTTTTTTCCTCGCGGTTGCAAAAACCGGAAGCTTCAGCGCCGCCGCCACCCAATTGAACACCAAGCAGACGACGGTCGGTCGCCGGATCCAGGCCCTCGAGCGGCGCCTGGGGGCCAAGCTGTTCGACCGCCACCGCCACGGGATGGAAGTCACCCCGGCCGCTCGCGGCGTGCTGGTGCAGGCCGAATCGATGATGTCGAACGCCACGGCGATCGAGCGGCATCTGGCTGGTCTCGACCGCGAGATGGCGGGCATCGTCCGCATCGCCGCAACCGAGGGCATTGCCGCCCACTGGTTGGTGCCACGGCTGGGGGTGCTGCGCCGCACCCATCCCGACATCATCGTCCAGGTTATCGCCGGCGATCAGGTCCTCGACCTGGCCACCCGCCAGGCCGACCTCGCCATCCGCTTCTTCCGGCCCACGTCGAACCAGCTGGTGGCGGCGCGCGTCGGCCAAGTGAACATGTCGATCTTCGCCGCCCCGTCCTACATCGAGCACTACGGCCTGCCGCAGAAGCTCGAGGACATGCGCGAGCATCACGTCGTCGATCACACGACCCTCCACAGCCTCCCGGCCATGAAGCCGTGGAGCGAGGTGGTCGAGCGCAGCACGTCCGTGGTACTGCGCACGAACTCCTCCTATGCCGCCATGGAGGCCGTGCAGACCGGTTACGGGATCTCGGTGTTCCCCGACTACATCGCCAAGTCGTCGAACCTGGTAGCCGCGCCGATCGACCTGAAGATCGTCCGCGACATCTGGCTGGTCAGCCACGAGGAGACCAACAAGGGTGCCCGCATCCGCACCGTGATCGACTATGTGCGCGAGCAGTTCCGCAAAGACGAGCGGGAATGGTTCTCGACCACCCCGCGCAGCCGAAGCGCCGGCAGCGGTTCGATCGCTGCAGCCTGAAGCGCCGTCCTCTCGTTACTCGAGGGCGGCCTTCAGCCGCTCGCAGATCGCCGCGATCTCGGCCTTGTCGCCGGGCGTGTAGGTCCAGTTCAGTCGCACCTTGTCGTCCGGATAGCGCGGCAGAATGTGGATGTGGAGATGCGGCACGCTCTGCCCCGCTCCCGCGCCATTGGCCTGCAGCAGGTTCACCCCGGTCGGATTAAGTGCTGCCATCGCCGCCTTCGCCACGCGCTGCGCGGTCCTCGCGACGTCGCCGAGCACGTCGGCCGGAATGACGTCGACCGTCGGCCAGTGCCCCTTGGCAACGGCCAGCGCATGGCCGGGATTGACGGGATTGATGTCCACGAAGGCGATGGTCGTCGCGTCCTCGAACAGCCTGAAGCACGGAAGCTGCCCCGCCACGATCTTGCAGAAGATGCAGCTTCCATCGGTCGGATGGCTCATCACGATCTCTCCAGCGCTCGGCCCAGCTCTCGCAATCTCTGAAAGGGTTGTGCGCCCGGCGCGAGGGCGAGGTCCAGACCCATGCGTCGCAACCGGGCAAGACCGTCGCGGCCGAAGCGATCGCGCAGAGATTCCCCGACCCAGCCCTCGCTCTGGCGATGACGTGCCACCGCCAGCCGCCCTTCGACCGACAGATGCTCCCGGTGCGCCTCCAGCGCGGCCACCAGCCCGTCGATCCCCGTCCCGCTGCGCGACGATGCCGCCAGTGTCCGGACCGGCCAGTCGCCGGCGTCGCCCGCCGTGGAGAGTGACAGCGCGCCCGCGACGTCGGCACGCGCGCGTTCGGCCGCGGCACCCATGTCGGCCTTGGTGACGACGACCAGGTGCGGGATCTCGACGATGCCCGCCTTCATGAACTGAAGGGAATCACCCGAACCGGGCTGGACGCAGAACACGACCGTATCGGCCACGCCCGCCACGTCGGTCTCGGACTGTCCCACGCCTACCGTCTCGATCAGCACGCAGTCGAACAGCGCCCTCATCAGGACCATGGCCGCCAGCGTCTGGTCGGCGAGCCCGCCCAGCCGGTCGCGCGCCGCCATCGAGCGCACGAAGCTGCCGGGGTCGGAGCCGTCATGGACGATGCGCACCCGGTCGCCCAGCAGCGCACCGCCGCTGGTCCGCGACGAGGGATCGACGGCGATCACGCCGACGGTCTTTTCCGACCGGCGCCAGGCCGCGACCAGCGCTGCGCAGAGAGAGGACTTGCCCACACCCGGCGGACCGGTGACACCCACGACGTGGGCGCGCGGTTCGCGCCACGCCGCGTCGAGCAGCGCCTGCGAGGCGTCGCTTTCGGGATCGCGCTCCAGGCCGGCCAGCGCCGCAGCGAGCGCCCGCTTGCCGTCCGTGCGAAGCGCCGCCAGCGTCATTCGGTCTTGAGCGGTCCGCCCAGAGCCGCCTGCGCCGCCGCCAGCCGCGCGATCGGCACGCGATAGGGCGAGCAGGAGACATAATCCAGGCCGGCCTTGTGGCAGAAGAACACCGAGGCCGGATCGCCGCCGTGCTCGCCGCAGATGCCGAGCTTCAGGCTGTTGCGCACCTTGCGCCCGCGCTCCGTTGCGATCTCGATCAGCTCGCCCACACCCTCGATGTCGAGCGAGGCGAAGGGATCGTGCTCGAAGATGCCGCGCTGCTGGTACTTCTCCAGGAACGACGCCGAGTCGTCACGGCTGAGGCCGAAGGTGGTCTGCGTCAGGTCGTTGGTTCCGAACGAGAAGAACTCCGCGCTTTCCGCGATGTCGCCGGCCCGCAGCGCTGCACGCGGGAGCTCGATCATGGTACCGACCAGATATTCGAGCTTCTGGCTCGACGAGCTGCTGACTTCCTCGGCGACCCGGTCGATCACGACCTTCATCAGGTCGAGTTCCTTCTTCGTCGCCACCAGCGGGATCATGATCTCGGGGATCACGGTCTTGCCGGCCTTCTTCTGCACTTCGGCCACGGCCTCGAAGATGGCGCGGGCCTGCATCTCGTAGATCTCCGGATAGGAGATGCCGAGGCGCACGCCGCGATGGCCGAGCATGGGATTGAACTCGTGCAGCTTGTTGGCGCGCTCCTCGATCTCCTTCAGGTCGACGCCGAGATCCCGGGCGACGACTTCCATCTCGGCCGGCGTCTTGGGCAGGAACTCGTGCAGCGGCGGGTCGAGCAGGCGGATGGTCACGGGCAGGCCCGCCATGATCTCGAACAGCTCCACGAAGTCCTGGCGCTGCATCGGCTGGATCTTGGCCAGCGCCGTGCGACGGCTCTTCTCGTCGTCGGCGAGGATCATCTCGCGGACCGCCACGATGCGATCGCCCTCGAAGAACATGTGCTCGGTGCGGCAGAGGCCGATGCCCTCGGCGCCGAACTTGCGCGCCTGGGCGGCGTCGGCCGGCGTTTCGGCATTGGTGCGGATGCCGAGTTTGCGGAACTCGTCGGCCCATTCCATCAGTTGGGAGAAGTCGCCGCTGAGTTCAGGCTGCACGGTCGGAACGATGCCGAGAATGATCTCGCCGGTGCTGCCGTCGAGCGTGATGGTCTCGCCCGTCTTAACGACCGTGCCGCGCACGCTGAGCGTGCCGGCCTTGCCATCGATGCGCACGTCGCCGGCACCCGCGACGCAGGGCTTGCCCATGCCGCGCGCCACCACGGCGGCGTGGCTGGTCATGCCGCCGGTCGAGGTCAGGATGCCTTCAGCGGCATGCATGCCATGGATGTCCTCGGGGCTGGTCTCGCGCCGGACGAGGATCACCTTCTCGCCCGCGCGGGCCTGCTTCTCCGCGGCATCGGCGGAGAACACGACCTTGCCCGAGGCAGCGCCCGGCGAGGCGGGCAGGCCCTTGGCGATCACCTTGCGCGGCGCCTTGGGATCGAGCGTCGGGTGCAGGAGCTGGTCGAGCGAGGCCGGCACGATGCGCGCCACGGCTTCCTTCTTGTCGATCAGACCCTCGTTCACCATGTCGACCGCGATCTTGAGGGCGGCCTTGGCGGTGCGCTTGCCGTTGCGCGTCTGCAGCATGTAGAGCTTGCCGCGCTGCACGGTGAACTCGATGTCCTGCATGTCGCTGTAGTGCTTCTCGAGCCGCTGGCGAACATCGGCCAGCTGCCTGAACACTTCCGGCATGACCTCTTCCATCGCCGGCGCGTCCGACTTCTGGGCGAGCTTGCCCTGGATCGTGAGATGCTGCGGCGTGCGAATGCCGGCGACCACGTCCTCGCCCTGCGCGTTCACGAGATACTCGCCGTAGAACAGGTTGGTGCCGGTCGACGGGTCGCGCGTGAAGGCAACGCCGGTGGCGCAGTCCTCGCCCATGTTGCCGAACACCATGGCCTGCACGTTGACGGCGGTGCCCCAGCTCTCGGGGATCGAGTGCAGGCGGCGATAGGTGATGGCTCGCTGGTTCATCCACGATTCGAAGACCGCGCCAACCGCGCCCCAGAGCTGCTCCCGCGGCTCCTGCGGGAACGGCTTGCCGGTGCGCTTCTCGACCAGCTTCTTGTATTCGGCCACGACCGACTTCCAGTCGTCGGCCTTGAGGTCGGTATCCATCTGGACGCCGAGATCCTCTTTCTTGATCTCGAGCGCTTCCTCGAAATAGTGATGACCGACATCGAGCACGACGTTGGAATACATCTGGATGAAGCGGCGATAGCTGTCCCAGGCGAAGCGCTCGTCGCCCGACGACTTGGCGAGACCCAGCACCGTCCTGTCGTTCAGGCCGAGGTTCAGGACCGTGTCCATCATGCCGGGCATCGAGGCACGCGCGCCCGAGCGGACCGAAACCAGCAGCGGGTTGGCGGCATCACCGAAGGTCGTGCCGACGATCTTCTCCACCGAAGCCAGCGCCTTCTCGACCTCGTCGTTCAGCTCAGGCGGATAGCACTTCTTGTTGTCGTAGAAGTAGGTGCAGAGTTCGGTGGTGATGGTGAAACCCGGCGGCACCGGCAGGCCGAGGCTCGACATCTCGGCCAGGTTGGCGCCCTTGCCGCCCAGCAGGTTGCGCATGTCGGCGCGGCCTTCGGCCTTGCCATCCCCGAAACTGTAGACCCACTTGGCCATGCTTAGCCCTCGATCTTTGAAAAGTCGGCCACCGTGTCCATGGTGGCACGAATCTGGTTGAGCAGCTTCAGCCTGTTAAGGCGAATCTCGGGCCTGTCCGTCACGTTGACCGTAACCTTGTCGAACAGGGCATCGATCGGACCGCGCAGGCCCGCGAACGCAGCCATTGCCCCCGCGAAATCCTCCGCGGCCAGCGCCGGCTTCACTTTGCGCGCGACCTCGTCCAAGGCGGAGGCAACGGATTTCTCCTCGACTTGTTCCAGAAGCGCGGCATCGGGCGCCCCCGCGATCTTCGCCGCCAGCCCCTTGTCCTTCTTCTCCTCGGCGCGAACGATGTTCGCCGCGCGACCATAGGCCGTGAGCAGGTTCTTGCCCGCCTCGGTGCCGAGGAAAGCCTGCAGCGCCTCGACGCGGGCCAGCAGGCGCACGAGATCGTCCTCGCCGCCCAGGGAGACCACGGCATCGACCACGTCGTGGCGCACGCCCTTCTCGCGCATCTGCACCTTGAGGCGCTCGGCGAAGAAGGCCAGCAGATCGTCGGCCTTGAGGAAGGGACGCAGCGGCAGCCTCAGCCTGTTCTCGACGACGATCCGGATCACGCCCAGCGCCGCCCGGCGCAACGCGAAGGGATCGCGCGAGCCGGTCGGCTTCTCGCCGATCGACCAGAACAAGGTCAGCGCGTCGAGCTTGTCGGCCAGCGCGACGGCGATCGACACCGGCGCGGTCGGGCAGCGGTCGTTGGGACCGGCCGGCGCATAGTGATCACCGAGCGCATCGGCCACCGACGCCGGCAGCTTCTCGCCGAGCGCGTAGTAGCGGCCCATGATGCCCTGCAGCTCGGGGAACTCGCCCACCATGCCGGTGACGAGGTCCGCCTTGCAGAGACGCGCGGCCTGCTCGACCGCCGCGGCATCGGCGCCCGGAATGGACTTGGCGATCTCGCCGGCCAGCCTGACGATGCGCTCGACCCGCTCGGCCTGGGTGCCCAGCTTGGCGTGGAACACGATCTGCTTCAGGCCGGGCACGCGGCTTTCCAGTGTGCTCTTGCGGTCCTGGTCCCAGAAGAACTTGGCGTCGGCCAGGCGGCCGCGCAGCACGCGCTCGTTGCCGGCGACGATCGTCTTGCCGCCGTCGCGCGCGACGTTGTTGGCGACCACGACGAAGCGGTTGGCGAGCTTGCCGTCGGCACCGGACGTCGTGAAGAAACGCAGGTGCACCTTCATCGAGACGATCAGCACTTCCGGCGGCACGTCCATGAATTGCGCGTCGATGGCGCCCAGCATCGGCACCGGCCATTCGGTGAGCCCGGCCACTTCCTCGAGCAGGCCTTCGTCCTCGTTCAGCGTGACCTGCGCGTCCGAGCAAAGCCTGCGGGCGCCATCGAGGATGATCGCCTTGCGCTCGGCGGCATCGAGGATCACATGCGCCGCACGCAGCCTGGCCACGTAGTCGGCGAAATTCGCGACCTCGAAGGTGCCCTCCGACAGGAAGCGATGGCCGCGCGTCGTGGCGCCGAAGACGATCGGCGCCATCGCACCACCCGGCGAGACCTCGCCTTTAAGCACCTGGCCGTCGAACAGCGCGACGATGGACTGCAGCGGGCGCACCCACTGCATCGTGCTGCTGCCCCACTTCATCGACTTGGGCCAAGGCAGAGCCTTCAGCGCGCCGTCGATCACCGCGCCCAGCGCGTCGGCGGTCGGCCCGCCCTTCTTCGTGATAACGGCAAACCAGAACTCGCCCTTGCCGGTGTCGCGCTTCTCCGCCTCGTCGAGCGAAGCGAGGCCGGCGCCCTTCAGGAAGCCCTGGATCGCCTGGTCGGGCGCGCCGACGCGCGGACCGCGCTTTTCCTCGCTGACATCGTCGCGCACGGCCGGGATGCCATCGACCACGAGGGCGAGGCGGCGCGGCGTCACGAAGGCCTGCGCCTTCTCGAAACCGATGCCTGCGCCCTTCAGCCCGTCGCAGATCAGCCGCTTCAGGTCCTCGGCCGCCCGCGTCTGCATACGCGCGGGAATCTCCTCGGAGAGAAGTTCGAGAAGGAGCTCGGCCATCTCAGGCGGCCTCTTTCTGTGTGGCCAACCAGGTCTCGCAGCAGGCCTTGGCGAGATCGCGGACGCGCAGGATGTAGCTCTGGCGCTCGGCGACGCTGATCACGCCGCGCGCGTCGAGCAGGTTGAAGGCGTGGCTGGCCTTGATGCACTGCTCGTAGGCCGGCAGCGGCAACTTCTTTTCGACCAGGCGGCCGCATTCCTTCTCGGCGTCGGCGAAGTGGCGGAACAGTATCTCCGTATCGGCGTGCTCGAAATTGTACGCCGACTGCTCCCGCTCGTTCTGCAGGAACACGTCGCCATAGGTCAGCGGCACGTCCGAATCGGCGCGGTTGAACGGCAGGTCGTAAACCGACTTCTTGTCGAACAGGTACATGGCCAGCCGCTCGAGGCCGTAGGTGATCTCGCCCGCGACGAGATCGACCTCGATGCCGCCCACCTGCTGGAAGTAGGTGAACTGCGTGATCTCCATGCCGTCGCACCAGACTTCCCAGCCCAGGCCCCAGGCGCCGAGCGTCGGGCTCTCCCAGTCGTCCTCGACGAAGCGGATGTCGTGCAGGGTGGTGTCGATGCCGATCGCCTGCAGCGAACCGAGATAGCGTTCGAGGATGTCCGGCGGCGACGGCTTCAGGATCGCCTGGAACTGATAGTAGTGCTGCAACCGCATCGGATTCTCGCCGTAGCGGCCATCACCGGGACGACGCGAGGGCTGGACATAGGCGGCGTACCAGGGCTTCGGACCGAGCGCGCGCAGGGTCGTCGCCGTGTGGAAGGTGCCCGCGCCCATCTCCATGTCGAAGGGCTGGAGGATCAGGCAGCCCTGGGCCGCCCAGTAGTCCTGCAGGGTGAGGATGAGTTCCTGGAAGCACGTCGGCTTGCCGCGCGCTGCAGAGGGGTTCGACAACGGTATTCCCCGAAGCTCTAAAGGCCTTTTATTTCCGCAACTTATGGCCGTTTTTGCGGTGCGGCAAAATAGGTTCGCCCCCCAAGCCGGTCAAGGCTGCCGGTGTGCTGCGGCCTTATGGCCGGGGACGGCCGCACTGGCCGCATTTCTCGGCAGAGGTCGAAATATAGGCACCGCAGCCGGCACACTGAACCGTATCCTCGATCACGGCGGGCTTGCGCGTTGGCGGCGGCGCCTGCTGGGCGGTCTGCGGCGGAGGGGCTGCCGGGCGGCGCTGCGGCGGGTTCGCATTGCCCGTGAAGCGGTCGAACAGACCCTTCCAGTGCCGGTAGGTCCGATACGCCCCGTAAACGGCGACGCCGAAAAGCAATATTTTGAGCAGGAAACCCATGCGGCCATTTGAGGTTCCTGCGAAACCGGGTCAAGCGGGCTATATGTGACCCCATGAGTGGAATGGAGAGCGAGCCGCTCGACCTGTTCGTGGTCGGCGGCGGTATCAACGGCGCGGGCATTGCCTGCGACGCGGCCGGACGGGCCCTCAGGGTCGGCCTCTGCGAAATGAACGATTTCGCCAGCGCCACCTCGTCCAAGGCGTCGAAGCTGATCCATGGCGGCCTGCGCTACCTGGAAACCTACGAATTCCGGCTGGTGCGGGAGGCGCTGCAGGAACGCGAAGTGCTGCTGGCCAAGGCGCCGCATCTGTCCTGGCCGATGCGGTTCGTGCTGCCGCACGAGCCGCACCTGCGGCCGCGCTGGATGCTGCGACTGGGCCTGTTCCTCTACGACCATCTCGACTGGCACATGACCCTGCCCAAGTCGATCGCGGTCGATCTGCCCACGTCGAAGTTCGGTGCCGGCCTCAAGCCCGGCTTCAAGAAGGGCTTCGTCTATTCCGACGGTTGGGTCGACGACGCGCGGCTGGTGATCTCCAACCTCAAATCGGCGCGCGAGATGGGCGCCAAGATCTACGCCCGGCATCGCTGCGTCTCGGCGCGCCGCAGCGAAGACGGCAGACTGTGGAACATCGAGCTGGCCGGCCCCGGTGGCGTTCCCGTCCATCTGCAGGCGCGCGGGCTGGTCAATGCCGCCGGCCCCTGGGTGAAGCGCTTCCTCGACGAGGAAACCCAGATCAAGACGCCCAAGCGCGTGCGCCTTGTGAAGGGCAGCCACATCGTCGTGCCGCGCCTCTACGAGGGCGACCACGCCTTCATCCTGCAGAACAGCGACAATCGAATCGTCTTCGTGATCCCCTACGAGCGCGAATTCTCGCTGATCGGCACGACCGACATCGCCGTCGAGGACGGCGAGCATCCGGTCTGTTCGCCCGAGGAAACCACCTATCTCTGCGATCTCGTCAGCCATTACATGGCCAAGCCCGTGCGACCGGAGGACGTGGTCTGGACCTATTCGGGCGTGCGCCCGCTGTTCGACGACGGCGACGACAACCCCTCGAAGGTGACGCGCGATTATCATCTCGAAGTCGACGGCGTGCCCCAGGCCAGGGCGCCGATCCTGTCCGTGTTCGGCGGCAAGATCACGACCTACCGGCGCCTGGCCGAACATGCGCTGCGGGACCTGCAAGCCTATTTCCCTCGGATGGGCGGTCCCTGGACGGACGGCCGTGCCGTCTATGACGGCGAAATGGCCGACGCCCCGACTTTCGAGCAGGCGTTCGACAACTTCGTCGACGGCGCCGCCGCCAGCAGGCCGGCCCTGCCGAAAGACCTGGTCCGCATCCTCGCCCGCCGGCACGGTTCGGGGCTCGAGGACATGCTGGAGAACGTGAAGATCGTGGCCGATCTCGGCCGGCATTTCGGCGGGTCGCTCTACGAGGTCGAGGTGCGCCATCTGATCCGCGACGAATGGGCGGTCGAGGCCGAGGACATCCTATGGCGGCGGACCAAGGAGGGTCTCCACATGACGCCGGGCGAACGCGAGGCGTTTGCCGTCTGGCTGGAAGAACAGCGGCCCAACTTTACATAACTTAACCTTCCGGCCGGGCACGCCTGAGCGCTCCGCTCCGTATCTCAGGAACAGCCCGATCAACGGTGAGGTTCCTGATGTCGCTCCGCTCCCTGCTCCTGCCTTACGCCCTCGTCCTGGCGGCCGGCTTTGCCTTCGCCACGCCGGCATCGGCCTTCGATCTCTTCGCCGAAGACGACGGGATCGAACTTGCGCAGGCGACGCCCCCCGCTCCGCCCCCGGCTCCCGGACCGCGCGGCGAGCGCGCCAAGGGGGCCGATCGCGTCGAGCGCAGCTTTTCTCCCAAGGCAGCCTGCATCGACATGGTCGCGCGCCGCATCGGCGACCGCGCCTACGTCAAGGCCAGGCTCGAACTGAAGCCCGAGCAGATGACCGCCTGGAACGCCTTCGAGAAGGCCGCCGACGAGGCCAGCGCCAAGTCGATGGCACGCTGCCAGACGCTGCCGGCCGAGATGAAGGAGCGCCCCGGCTACGTCGAGCGCCTGACGATGGAAGAGGACATGATGAAGGCCCGCATCGCCACCATCGAGGCGGTCAAGCCGTCGCTGACCGCCCTCGTCGCCGTCCTGACAGCCGATCAGAAGGCCATCCTCGACCGGCCGCGCCTGGGTCCCGGCCACATGGCCCACGCCATGGGCCGGCACGGACCGCGCTGACGAAAGCCTACCAGTCGCTGCGGCGGACGATCTTCAACAGGTCGTCCGCCATGGTCAGCGCGGTGAGCACGCCTGTCTTGGGATTGTCGGGCATCGCCCGGCCCAGCCGCTCGAGCTTTAGTTCGCCCGAATCCGCCACGACCTCCAGTTTGCTGGCATTCGTGCCCGGCGGCAGCGTCGGATCGGCGACCAGCTCGATCTCGGTGTTGTCGAGCCCCGCGCCGCAGAGCGCGACCGTCACCGCCAGATTGGCGTTCTTCGGATAGAGACGGCCCGCATCGGCCGGTTTGCCGCGGAAGATCACCGTCGGCTCCTTGATCGAGGGCAGGTCGAACTCGGTCTCGGCCGGCGTTCCGGTCCAGGCATGCGGCGGCTTGATCGAGATATATTTCACCTTTTCCAGCTTGCCGAGCCGCATGGCGAGCAGCCCGTCGAGGCCGGCGATGGCGCCGGAAGGCAGGCGCAGGCGCGACCCGCCCTTTTCCGCCGCCTTCAGGTGCTTCTTCCACAGGGCCGGATCGCCATAGGCGCCGGTCGCGATCACCATGAAGTCGAAGCCCTTCTTCAGGATCGTCTCGCCCCATTCGCGCACCGCCTGCTGGCTGGCGGCCTCGACGACGACATCGGGGTCGAGCTTCAGCAGCGCCTTGAGCGTGTCGACCACTGCAACTTTCTTGCCGACCTTCTTCTGCGTCTCCGCGACGCGGCCTTTCCGCACCAGCACGCCCACGATGTCGATTGGCGGCTTCTTCTCGCGGAACACGTCGAACAGCATCTGGCTGATGGCCCCGTAGCCTATCAGTGCGATTTTCAGCCGCTTTTGCTTCGCCATTTGTCCCCCAGGAGCCGGAATTCTCCGCCGACTATAGCCGGCAGCCGCGGCCCTTGCGACCGCAGGGGCTCGCGGCTATAACCCCGGCCTCGTCGCGGGCCGGAGTCCGTACACCTGACGGAGCGTAGCTCAGCCTGGTAGAGCACTAGCTTCGGGAGCTAGGGGCCGGAGGTTCGAATCCTCTCGCTCCGACCAATCGACGAGACAAACGGCGGACCCTCGGGTCCGCCGTTTTCGTGTGGAAGCCAATGGTTCGCTGGCTGCACCGTTGCCGAGACCCCGAGCGATGAACGTCAAGTTCCTCTACATTCCGAAGACCGCGGGAACGAGTGTCCGTTCCTTCCTCTCCCGCTTCTTCGCGACACGGCACATCTGACCGGCAGTCGATCAGAGACAGTTCCGGGACATACCGCCGGAACGCCTGCGATCCTTCCGCATGTTCCCGGGACATTTCCACTGGCACGCCCTGGACCAGATCGAAGGTCCCAGCTTCACCTTCAGCGTCCTGCGGCAGCCCGTCGCGCGGATCGTCTCGTTCTACTTTTTCCTGCGGGCCGTCGCAGCCAGATCGGATCCGGCCAAACTGTCAGGACCTCACATGCAGGGAAACCACGCGGCACTCACCCTGCCCCCGGACGCTTTCTTCTGCGACGGCGGTTCTCCCGAAGTGCGAACGCACATCGACGATCTGTTCGACAATTTCTACACGTTCTACTTCGCCGGCCGCGCCTACAACGCGAGGCGCCGGCTTCAGAAGAAAAACATTCCCGAATCCAAGATCGTGGCCACCGCGCAACGCAACCTCGATCTGCTCGACGGCCTCTATTCGACCGACGATCTGGTTTACCTCCAGCAGGACATCATCGCTTCGTTCGGCCGCAGCGGGATCGGGCTATGGGGAACGCTGCACTCTCGTTTCAGCCCTCTCCCGGGCATCAACCTGAACACCCGCGAGGGGGACTTCACCTCGCGAGTGACGGACCTGAAGGCGCTCGGAGCCACCCATCGGACCTTCGAGCGAATCAACGACATGGCGCGCCTGGACTTGATGATCTGGGCGGCGCGGTTTGCACATATACCGGTGCTTCGCCTCGACTGACGGATGCCAGCCGAGGCGAAGCCGCGTGCCAGTTTCGCCGGCGGTTACATTTTCGGCAGGATCGCGATGTCCTTCACGACGCCGCCAAGGCCCTCGATCTTGCCCACCGGCGTCGCCTTGCCGGTCGCGAGGTCGATCGACCAGAGCTGGTCGCCGGCCATGGCCCAGCCTTCGTTCTTGGTGCCGTCCGACCAGATGTCGAAGGCGACGACATCGACCTTGGGCCCGAGCGTGCCCATGGTGTTGAGGATGCCGTCGTTCGGCGGCGCCTGCTTGACCAGGGCGCCCGTCGTTCCGTCGATGTTCAGGAGCGTGGTTTCCTTCGTGCCCTTGACCGAGTTGGTGTAGGCGCCCGCCATGACCTTCGGCGCCTTGCCCTTGTTGGCATCGCCGTCCGCGTACTTCAGGCTGCCGTCCTTGATGACCTTGCCGTCGTCGACGTTGACGCGCAGGCTGGTGCCGTCGCTGCCAATGACCCGCAGGCGGTCGGCCACCGGGTTGAAGTCCACCGTGGCGGACGCGCCGGCCGGCAGCATCGTCTCGAGCTTCGACTTCTTCGTGGCCTTGCCGTCCATGGCGATGGTGTAGAGCGTGCCGTCGGCGGCCAGGGCGTAGAGCATGCCGTCGGCCGGCCGCACGTCGATGCCCACCAGGGCGCCGTCGACACCGGAGACCTTCATGCTCTTCGTCGCCTTCTTGGCGGTCGTGTCCACGATGGCGATGGTGTCGTTGCCGATCAGGGCCGCAACCTCGGCGGCCTGCGCCGTGCCCGCCAGCGTCACCAGGGCCGTCGTTGCGGCCAGAAATGCCTTCACTGTCATTTGCGTCGCTCCAGTTCGTTGCAGACCCATGAGCAGGTCCTGCAAGGGTTACCGGCGGGGAGGGCCGATTGGATGCAGCGACGGAAAAGAAAATCTACGATTCCCATCCGATGCATCCATTTGCGGGGTTTCCGGGGTACTGTTACGGAGAGCGTGAAAACCGGTTGGGGGAGGACGAGCGACAGTGACGGCAGGATCCTCTTCCAGTCCTCCCGCGCTCGAAGCGGAGATTTCGGCGGCGATCGTCCGGTGCGCGACCGGCGACAAGCCGGCCTTGCGGGTCATTTACGACCTCGAATCGGCGCGCATGGTGGGCGTGGCGCATCGCATCCTGCGGCGTCGCGACCTGGCCGAGGAGGCGACTCACGACGCCTTCATGCGCATCTGGCGCAGCGCTCGCAGCTTCGATCCCTCGCGCGGTTCCGCGCGTGCCTGGATCTACACGATCGTTCGCAATCAGGCGCTGACGATCCTGCGGGACGAAACCCGATTCGGCCCCGACGAGCAGGTCGACGAGGACCTGCCAGAACCCAACTCGGCGCTGCTGCGCCTGCCCGAGTCCAGTGCACTCCGGCAGTGCCTGCAGCAACTCGATACCGGCCGCCGCAACGCCATCGTCCTCGCCTATGTCCATGGCTTCAGCCACGGCGAACTGGCGGGCCGGCTCGGGATGCCGCTCGGCACCATCAAGAGTTGGATTCGCCGCGGCCTCGCTTCCCTGCAGGAGTGCATGGGATGACGCCCGACCCCGACGACCGCCCCATCGCTGCCGAATTCGTCCTGGGACTGCTCGAAGCCGAGGCGCAGGCCGCCGCCGAGCGCCGCCTCCTGACGGATGCCGACTTCGCGCGCGACGTCGCCGCGTGGCGCACCCGTTTTGCCGCATTCGACGACACCGCCGAACCGCTCGCACCCGCGGGCGACTTGTGGCGCAGGATCGAGGCAGGCATCGGTGCTGTCGCCGCGCCGTCGGTGCCCCTGCGGCAACCAGGCCTGGTGGGCCGGTTCTGGAACAGTCTGGGAGCGCTGCGGATCGCGGCCCTGTCGGGCACTGTGGCCGCGATCGCCTTCGCGGTTCTGGCAACGGCAACGGTCCGACACGCACAGGAAGTCGCGGCCCGCAAACCGGTCTATGTCGCCATCCTGGTCGACGATGCCACGCGGCAGGCCGGCGCCATCGTGAACGCGTTCGCCGACGGGCGGGTCGAGATGATCCCGCTCGTCGACATGAGCGTGCCCGCCGGGCGCGCCTTGCAGGTCTGGACGCTCTGGAACCGCGAAGTCGGGCCGCGATCGGTCGGCTTGCTAGAGCGGGCTCGCGCGACGCCCCTCGATCTCCAGAGCATGCCGACCACGGCGAACGACCAGCTCTTCGAAATCACCCTGGAACCGGCCGGTGGATCGCCCACGGGTCGCCCGACCGGGCCGATCCTCTACAAGGGCACGACCGCCCGCACGCTGTAGCCGGTCTCAGCCGATCAGCGGGAAATGGCAGGCGACCTCGCGGCCAGCAGCGATCTGGCGCAGCGGCGGCACTTCGGACGTGCAGCGCGACTGGGCATGCGGGCAACGGGTACGGAAGCGGCAGCCCGAGGGCGGATCGAGCGGCGACGGCGGGTCTCCGGGCTTCAGCTTGGTGTCGCCCAGGGGGATATCGGGGTCCGGCTCCGGGATCGCCGCCATCAGCGCCGCCGTGTAGGGATGCGCCGGCGTGGCGAACAGCGATTCCGAATCGGCCACCTCGCAGAGCCGGCCGAGATACATGACCGCGACCCGGTCGGAGACCGACTTCACCACCGCGAGATCGTGGGCGATGAACAGGAGCGTCAGGCCGAAGCGGGCCTTCATGTCCTCCAGCAGGTTGATGATCTGCGCCCGGATCGAGACGTCGAGCGCCGAGACCGGCTCGTCGCACACGATCAGGCTGGGCTCGAGTACGAGGGCACGCGCGATGGCGATGCGCTGGCACTGGCCGCCGGAGAATTCGTGCGGCCGGCGGTTCCAGACGAGATCGGGATCGAGGCCCACCGCCTCCATCACGCTGCGCACGCGGCGGGTACGCTCGGCGGCATCCGACACGCCCGACACGATCAGCGGCTCGGCGATGATCTCGGCCACCTTGCGGCGCGGATTGAGAGACGCGATCGGGTCCTGGAAGATCATCTGCAGCCGCGGTCGCACCGCGCGCAGGGCCTTGCCGCCCATCTGCGTGAGATCCTGGCCATCGAACAGGACGGCGCCGCCCTTGGGAGGCGGCAGTTGCAGCAGAGCGCGCGCCAGCGATGATTTGCCCGAGCCCGATTCACCGACGAGGCCCAGGGTCTCGCCCTGCTTCACCGACAGGGTCACGTCGCTCACCGCATGGACGTGACGCCCGCCGCCCACCGGATACTCGACGGTGAGGTTCTGGATGGCGAGAAGATCGCTCATGCTCCGCCTCCCCCGCCGACGCCCACATCCACGCCGCGTGGATGGAAGCAGGCATAGCCGCGCGCGCCTTCCCAGGTCTGCATCGGCTGCTGCTCGTCGCAACGGTCCGTACGATAGCGGCAGCGTGGCGCGAAGGAACAACCTCCGCTGCGCCGCGCCAGATCGGGCGGCCGGCCGGGAATCGCGCTGAGCCGCGTGTGAGTCGGATCGGTCAGCCGCGGCAGCGACCGCAGCAGCGCCTCGGTGTAGGGCATGCGAGGCGAGCGGAAGAGTTCCCGCGTCTTCGCCATCTCGACGGCGCGCCCGGCATACATCACCATGATGTCGTCGGCCCGCCCGGCGGCGACGCCGAGATCGTGGGTGATCAGGATCATGGCCATGCCGCGCTCGCGCTGCTCGCGCTGCAGCAGGTCGAGAATCTGGCGCTGCACCGTGACGTCGAGCGCGGTCGTCGGCTCGTCGGCGATCAGCAGCTTCGGCGCACAGGCGATCGCGATGGCGATGGCCACGCGCTGGCGCATGCCGCCCGACAGTTCGTGCGGATACTGGCCCGCCCGCCGTTCCGCCTCCGGGATACCGACTTCGGTCAGCAGTTCGACGGCGCGGACGGCGGCGGCCTTCGCGTCGAGCCCGCGATTGAGCCGCAAGCCCTCGCCGATCTGGCGGCCGATCTTCATCACCGGGTTGAGCGAGGTCATCGGGTCCTGGAAGACGACGCCGATGTCGCGGCCGAGCACGCCGCGGAACTCCCGGGCCGGCAGCGCCCGCAGGTCGCGGCCCTCGAACAGGACCTGCCCGCCCACTTCAGCACCCGAGCTTTCGCTCACCAGCCCGATCAGCGAGCGCACCAGCACCGACTTGCCCGATCCTGACTCGCCCACGATGCCGAGGGTCTGGCCCTTTTCGAGATCGAACGACACGCCGTCGACGGCGCGCAGAGGCCCACGCGCCGTGAAGAAGCCGACCCGCGCCTCGCGCACCGACAGAAGGGGGGCTTGGGTCATGACTGGCCGCTCACAGCGCCGACCTGCGCGGATCGACCATGTTGCGCACCATGTCGCCCACGAAGTTGAGGGACAGGACGGTGGCGAACATCACTGCCGCCGGAATGAGCGCGGTGTGAGGCGCCACGTCGAGCGCCTCGCGCCCGTCGGCGATCATGCCTCCCCAGCTCGGCTGCGGCGCCGGGATGCCCAGGCCCAGGAACGAGAGCGCCCCCTCGGCCACGATGATCACGCTGATCGCGACCAGCCAGAAGGCGAACATCGGCGGCAGCAGGTTGGGCAGGATCTCGCGCGTGATGATGCGCCAGTTGCTGGCGCCGATGGTGCGGGCCGCCAGCACGAAGTCGCGGTTGGCCCAGGCCAGCGTATTGGCGCGCGACACGCGCGCCGCGGCCGGGATCGACAGGATGCCGAGCGCCAGCGTCACATTGAACAGGCTCTGGCCCAGATAGGCGGTGAAGGTGAGCGCCAGCACCAGCGACGGGAAGGCCAGCAGGATGTCGATGAAGCCCACCGCCAGCATGTCGATCTTGCCGCGGAAGTAGCCGGCGCTCATGCCGATGGCGCCGCCGACCAGGAATCCGAGGAACGGCGCGCAGATGCCGACGATCAGCGAGGTGCGCGCGCCATAGATGATGCGCGAGAGCATGTCTCGGCCGAGATTGTCGGTGCCCAGCAGGTATTCCGCGGATGGCGGCTTGCGGCGCAGGATGAGCTCCTGCGCCGAAGGATCGGGCAGGCCGATCCAGTCGGCGGTGACAGCGAGGAAAACCACGAGCAGCAGCCAGCCCAGCGGCAGGGCGAGCGCCCAGTGCCAGCGGCGGCGCGGCCGGCTCGCGGCGACGACCGTGCTCTTAGCTGCGGAAGCGGACATGACGAACCCGGGGGTCGAGCACGGCGTAGAGCATGTCGACCAGGAAGTTGATGACCACGAAGCCCACGGCGATGAAGGCCACGGTGCCCTGCACGAGGATCAGGTCGCGGTTGAAGATGCCGCCCAGCAGCAGCCGCCCGACGCCCGGCAGGGCGAAGATCTGCTCGACGATCACCGCGCCGCCGATCAGCCCGCCGATGTTGAGGCCGAGGATGGTGATCAGCGTGAAAGACGAGGGCCGCAGCGCATGCTGCAGCAGCACCCGCCACGGCGGCAGACCCTTGGCCCGCGCCAGCAGGATGAAATCCTCCTTGAGCGTGGTCAGAAGGTCCGAGCGCAGCACCCGCATCAGCACCGTCCACTCGATCAGGCCCAGCGTCATCGACGGCAGGATCATCGATACGAAATTGTCCCACAGGCTTTCCGACATCGGTGTGAAGCCGGTTGCCGGCAGCAGGTCGAAAGTCACCGAGAAGAGGTAGATCAGTACGATGCCCAGCATGAAGTTGGGCATTGCCAGGAAACCGAAGGCGGCCGAAGCCGAGATACGGTCGAAGATGCCGCCGGGCTTGCGGACCGACAGCAGCGCCACGGGGATCGCGATGCCGAGCGCGATGACCTGCGCCATCACCATGAGCTGCAGCGACACCGGCAGCCGGTCGAGGATCGCCTGCACGACCGGCTCGCCGTTGCGGTAGGAGCGGCCGAGATCGCCCGACAGCGCCGATCCCAGCCAGTCGAAGTACCGAACCAGCATCGGCCGATCGAGGCCGAGATCCTTGCGCAGGCCGGCTATGTCCTCAGGCGTGGCAAGGTTGCCCAGGATCACGATCGCCACATCCCCCGGCAGGATGTTGACGATCATGTAGGTGAGCAACGTCACGCAGAACAGCACGACGACAAGCCGCGCCAGCTGGCGAGCGATCCACGGCACCGGAGACGCCTACGCTACCCTACGAGAGGCCGGTCCCTACTTGGCGAACCAGGCGCTCTCGACCTGCACGGCGCCGCCGCGCAGCGCGGGAATGCCGCGCACGTTGGCGCGGGTGATGGCGAAATCGATGTTGCTGCCGCTCCACAGCCACACCGCGTCGTCGTTCAGGATCTTGATCAGGTCGCAGTAGGCGGCCTTGCGCTTGTTCTCGTCGAGGCTGGTGCGGCCGACCAGCAGCAGACGGTCGACTTCCGCGTTGTTGTAGCCGGAGAAGTTGATCGGGCTCTTGGAGTGGAAGTTGGCGAACATCTGCGGATCGACGTCGGCGAGATCGATGATGCGCCAGCCGGTGACCTGGAAGTCGCGGGTCAGGGCTTCCTTCACGAGCTGGGTCTGGTCGACCGGCTTGATCTCGACTTCGATGCCGGCCTTCTTCATGTCGGCCTGGAAGACCTGCGCACCCTCGCGGCCGCGCGGCGTGGCGGTGACCGTCATGGTGAGCTTCACGGGCTTGCCGTAGTCGGCGATCAGCTTGCGCGCCGCCTCCGGATTGTACTTCAGCGCCCCGTTGTCCTTGCATTCGATGCCCGAGCTCGGGCCGTACGGGTCGTCGTGCACGGGACGCAGGCCCTGGGTCAGCACCGCGGCATTGGCCTTGCGGTTCAGGGCCATCGAGACGGCCTGGCGCACGCGCTTGTCGTTCAGCGGCTCGCGCTGGGTGTTGAGCGGGATGACCAGCGCGCCGCTGCCCACCCAGGTCAGCACGTGAAGGTTCTTGTCCTTCTTCGCCTTGACGATGTTCTCGGCGCGATCTTCCCAGATCACCTGGACGTCGCCCTTCACCAGGCTGGCGTAGCGGGCGTCCGAATCCGGCAGGGGCCGCACGGTCACGCGGTCGAGATAGGGCTTGTCCTTGTCCCAGTAATTGGGATTGCGCTCGGCGACCAGCCGGTCGGCCGCGCGCCATTCCTTGAACACGAACGGACCGGTACCGACGGGATTGCGGTTGTAGTCGGCGCCCTTCTCCTGGGCGGCCTTCACCGAGATGATGAGCGTGGTGACGGTCGGCTGCGCCAGCGTCCGGGGCAGCGCCGCGTTGGGGCCGCGCATCTTGAAAACGGCCGTCAGGTCGTCCGGCGCCTCGACCTTCTCGATGGCGAGATAGGCGCGGCCGGCGAAACGGTTGGCCGGGTCGAGCAGGCGGTTGAAGTGATCGGCCACGGCCTGGGCGGTGAACGGCGTGCCGTCATGCCACTTCACGTTCGGCCGGATCTTGGCCGTCCAGACGCTGCCATCCTCGTTGGGCGTCATCGACAAAGCGAGCGCCGGCAGCAGGTTGCCCTTGTCGTCGAGCCGCATCAGCGTCTCGTAGAACAGCGAGGCCGCCGTCACCGTCGAATTGGAATAGACGCCGGCCCGGACCGGATCGAACCCCTCGAAGTCGCTTTCGACTCCGATCGTCAGCGCGCCGCCGCGCACGGGCGCAGCCGCGGGCGCCTGCGCGAAGGCCGGAGCCGCGAAGGCGGCCGTGAGCGCCGCCACCAAACCGAATCTGCGAGAAAACAATGCCATAAGGCCCTCCCATGGATCGCGCCGTTGACCGGCATCACATCTATGGGCGGGAAGATAACGCGGCCTTGGCCGTCAGCCTAGAGGATTGCGCAGGCGCTGAAGCCCTCAGTTACATGCAGTAAGCCTGCGCGGCGACGACGGCATTGAGGCCCTGCATTTCCTGCGGCGAGAGGTTCGACGGATTGAGCAGGTTGCCGCTCACGCTCACCGACTGGTTCGACTTTCGCAGGCCCAGGATTGCGTTCGCGCGCTGGTCGGCGGGGATGCGCCCGATGATGCACTGGCACATCTTCTCCGAACTGGTGACCATGCACTCCTTCATTAGGTCGTCGGCGCGGGAGGCGGACGAAAAACCCAGAGTCATGACGAGGGCGGCAAATCCGGCGGCGATGATACGCATGCAAATCTCCATGGATGGGGCATCCTACACCGTCTCTCAGGCCACCAGCCAGTTCCTCAGGAGGCCGAAAAGGCCCGTCAGGAAGAGAATGGTGAGGGCGACGTTGCGGTAGAGCCGCTCGCTCGCCAGCCCGTGGAACAGCCGGCCGCCCACCCAGGCGCCCACGACCATCACCGGAAACAGCACGACGGCGCGGGCCAGGGCATCGACGCCCGCCACGCCGGTCGCCAGCACGATCACGATCAGCAGGAACTGCGTCAGGAAGTAGTAGGTGACGATGTTGGCCCGGTTGACCTGCGGCGGATCGTTGCCCGAGAGGAGATAGAGCAGAACGGGCGGTCCTCCGACGCTGGTCGTGGCCATCATCGCCCCCGAGATCCCCCCGACGATCACCGTCGCAGCGGTCGAGCGGCGGCCGGTGTATTTCCAGCCGGTCCACATCAACAGAACGAAGGCCACGATCACGGCCGAGACCGCCGTCACGATGGTGTTCTTGTCGACACTGGCCAGCAGCCAGACCCCCGCTGGCATCGCGAGGCACGCCGCGATGCTCATGGGTGTCAGCACCTTCCAGTCGGCATGCCGGCGGACCTGCGGGAACAGCTGCAGCGACACGACGAGTTCGATGGCGACGACCGTCACGACCATCTCGGCCGAGCCGAACAGGATGGCGAAGATCGGCGCCATCAGCATCGCCGAGCCGAAGCCCGCGAAGCCCCGCATCAAACCGGCGACCATTGTGACGCCGAGCGCCGTCCACAGGCCGGTCTCGGCGAACAGGGATTGGACGTAGGGGATCATGAGTGACCGTCGGCCATCTCTTTCATTCCACCCGTCTGACGCAGGAATATCGCATATGAGGTAAGGGTCCCTCGCTTACGCTCGGGATGACACCGCTTGTTCGATCAGCGCACTGCGCAAATCCCAACAAAATTGTCATCCCGAACGAAGTGAGGGACCCTTCGCGTCCATCGGTTAAGATCAGCGCTTGCCCTGTCCCTCGCCCGTCTTGTCGCGCAGGCGGCGCATGCCGCGCAGCCAGCGGTCGCGATCAAGCTTGCGCACCATGTATTCCTTCACTTCGGGATGCGGGAGGATCAGGAATCGTTCCTCGTCCATCGCCTCGATGACGGATTGCGCCACCGCATCGGTATTGATCACGCCGTCGACCGACGCCGCGGTCGCGCCGGCCATGCGCAGCATGTTGGTGTCGACGGCCTGCGGGCAGAGCACCGAGACACGAATGCCGCGGTCGCCGTACTGGATCGACAGATGCTCGGCGAGCGCCACGCCCGCCTGCTTGGTGACGCCATAGGGCGCCGACCCCATCGAGGCCAGCAGGCCGGCCGCGCTCGCGGTGTTGAGCAGGTAGCCCTCGCCGCGCTTCAGCATCTGCGGCACCAGCGCACGGGCGGCATAGACATGTGCCATCACATGGATGGCCCACGAGTCGGCCCAGTCCTTGTCGGTCGCATCCTCATGGCCACCGCGACCGATCCCGGCGTTGGAGAAGAAGATGTCGACCTCGCCGTACTTCTTCTCGGCTTCGGTGATCAGGCGCTTGACCTCGGACTCCTGGCCGATGTCGCCCGCCACGGCGAGCGCACCGATGTCCTTGGCGACCTTATCGAGCCGGCCGGTATCCATGTCGGCAATGACCAGCCCCCTGGCGCCCTCCTTCGCAAAGCGCCGCGCGATGGCCTCGCCGATGCCGCCCGCCGCGCCGGTGACGACGCAGACCTTGCCTTTGACCTTCATGTCTTCTCCCCATCAACCAATGACCTCACCCTGAGGAGGCCGCGCAAGCGGCCGTCCCGAAGGGTCGGACCAGTCACGTTGTTGCCCATCCTTCGAGACGGCGCTCTGCGCCTCCTCAGGATGAGGATGTTGCTATTCCTGTCAGCCCCACGATTGTTCGATCAGGTCGATGTACTGCGCCTTGGTCGGCTGGCGCGGCGTCGAGAGATGGCAGTGGTCGCCCATCGCGCCCTCGGCGATCTTCTCGATCGTGTCCTGCGCCAGTCCCGCCGCGCCCAGGCCCTTCGGGATACCCAGCCGCTCGTTGAGCGCCGAGACGGCATTGGCGACGCCTGCGGCGTTGGCCTCGCTGTCGGGCAGGCCCATGACCTGCGCCACGCGCTTGAACTTGTCGCCGACCGCGGGCTCATTGAACCGCAGCACCGCCGGCAGGTAGATCGCGTTCAGCGTCCCGTGATGCAGTCGATAGCCCTTGAGGCCGCCCGTCGGATGGGAGAGCGCGTGCACGGCGCCCAGGCCCTTCTGGAAGACCATCGCGCCTTCCATGGCGGCGACCGCCATGTTGTAGCGCGCCTCGCGATCCTGTCCGTCCTTCGTGGCGCGCTCAACGTACTTCCAGGCCTTCTCCAGCCCGTCGAGCGCGATCGAATCGGCCGGCGGATTGAAGACGTTGGCGAGGTAACACTCGATATTGTGCGTCAAGGCATCCATGCCGGTGCCGGCCGTGAGATGCGGCGGCAGGCTCATCGTGAGTTCGGGATCGATCAGCGCCAGGCGCGGGATCAGGTAGGGACTGCCGATCGCGAGCTTGCGCCCGGAATCCATGATGATGACGCCGCCGCGGCTCACTTCGCTGCCGGTGCCCGAGGTGGTCGGGATCGCCACCATGGGCGCCACCGCCGCGGTGATCTTGCCCGCGCCGCCCTCGACGAACGAATAGGCCTGGAGCGACGGACCCGGATGCGTCGCCATCAGGGCGACCGCCTTGGCGAGGTCCATCGGCGAGCCGCCGCCGATGGCGATGATGCCGTCGCAGCCCTCGTCCTTGTAGATCTTGAGCGCGTCGCGCATGGCGGCTTCCGTCGGGTTCTCGGGCGTGCCGTCGTAGAGCGTGATCGGCATGTTGCCGGGAAGCTGCTCCTTAACCTTGGCCCACAGGCCCGCAGAAATGACGCCCTTGTCGGTGACGATCAGGGGCCGGCGCATGCCCATGAGCTGCAGTTCGGACTCCAGAAGCTTCAGCGCGCCGAAGTCGAACTGGATACGGGTCAGGTAGGTGATCAGGGCCATCCGCTTTTTCCTCTCGATTTTGCGCGGAGCCTACGCGAGAAAAAGCGCATGAGCGACACTTCTGTCCTGCGCACGGCCACCATCGGCGATGCGGCATCGATCGCGGCCACCATCGCCGCCGCCTTCGCGCAATATCGCGGCAAGCTCGTGCCGGAGTCCGGCGCGTTCCGCGAAACCGCCGAGGGAATCGCGGCCGAACTCGCCCGCGGCGCGAGCGCCATCGTCGCCGAACGGAACGGCGAGATGCTGGGCTGCGTGCTGGTCGAGGAAATGGAGGGCGATCTCTATTTCGGCCGGCTCTCGGTGCTGCCTTCGGCCCGCGGCCAGGGGCTGGCGAGACGGTTGATCGACGCCGTCGAAGGCGAGGCCCGGCGGCGCGGGCTCGGCGGTGTTCGACTGGGCGTGCGCATCGTCCTCACCGAGAACCAGCGCCTGTTCGCGTCGCTGGGCTATCGCGAGACCTCGCGCGAAGCCCATCCGGGTTTCGAGCGGCCGACCTCGATCAGCATGCGCAAGCCGCTCCGCTGATCCCTCACGCAGCGGCCGGCCGTGGCCGGGCCTGCGCGGCGTAGAGGATGATCAGTCCGATTCCGAAGAGGTGCGGCGTGTAGAACCGAATCTCGGACGACGGATACATGAGGAACCGCACCCCCGCCGCGACCAGCAGCGCGCCCAGCAGAAGACTGGCCCAACGGCCGCTGGCGGGCCGCGCAAGAAGAAGGATGGCGGTCAGCACCGCCGCCACTGCGGCATGGACCCAGGCGAGATGGGAAACCGTGCCGATCTGGGTCAGGAGTACCTTGAAGTAGAGGGCGGGATCGAAGGCAGGCCGAAAGTCGGTCAGTACGTTCTGCAGTCCAACGAAGTTGAAGTGGAACTGCCCCCACCAGCCGATGTGCTTGCCGACATACAGGGAGACCGCGGAAGCGGCAGCCGAAACCAGCACGAGCACGAGGGCGGCGCCGTATTGCCGGCGCATGCCCAGGACACCGCTCAGGACGAAGTTCAGAATGATCGCGTCCGGCCGGAGCAGCACCGCGATCAGGAAGCAGAAGACGGCCAGGCGAACCCGTTCGGAGAGCAGCGCAGCAATACCGGCCACGCAGGCAAAGGTGAAGATCGTGTCCGGCGACACCATGCTGGCGAAGCTGCCGAGCCCGAACAGCAGCACGATCGGCAGCCAGGCTAGTGTCGCAATTCCTTCGAGACGCCACGCGGCCTGGACCAGGAGCGTCAGTATACCCAGCGCACCGGCCAGGCTCACCAGGACGATGGCGCGCACGGGTTCCGCCACCAGCGCCACGGCTTTCAGCAACACGATGTAACCGTACTTGCTCTCGTAGAGCGGGAGTTGGCTGATCAGCGCCGCCGGGTAGAGATACTGCGCTTCGGTATAACTGGTGCCGGTGGTCAGATATGCCAGACCTTCGGGAGACAGGTGCGCCTTCACGGCCGCCCAGCTACGCGCATGCAGGGTCACGATGTCGATCGACCCATCGGCCGATGTCGCGGATGCCTTGAGGATCGCCATCGTGTAGGGCACGACGTCCCAGTCGAGCGCCGGCCGGGTCACGGCGAAATAAACGAAATAGAAGCCGATGAGAATGGCCAGGACCGCGGACACGGCGCGCCAGCCCTTCCATTCCGCGAACGCGCTCATCATGAAATTTTCTCTCCCCTGCAGGTACTATGCGCGGCCGTTTGGCCGTTGAGCAACGGGGGGCTCCCTCTGCTATTGTAACATTCATGAGCAACCGCACCCCCCTCACCGGTCCGTCCGTCTGGCACGGCAAGGACATCAAAAACTCCTCCCGCTGGATTCGCGACCTCACGCCCGATGGCGTCGACGAGCTCGACGCGGCCCTCAAGGGCCTGCGTGGCATGCCGTGGCAGGAGATCACCCGCGAGGATTTCTACCTGCTGTCGCTCGACGAATTGTTCGACGACGTCGCCGACGAACTCGAGAACGGCAGCGGCATCGTCAAACTGCGCGGCATCCCCGTCGATCGCTACGACGAGGAGGATCTGCGCCGCCTCTACTTCGCGATCGGCACGCATATCGGCACGCCGGTCTTCCAGAACCGCAACGGCGAGTTGATGCGCGCGATCCGCGACGAGGGCGCGCATGTCGGCCGCACCTACGGCGAGACCAAGGACGAGAAGGGCTCGACCTTCCTCTCCTCCTACGCCCGCACGCTGACCAACGGCGGGCTGCGCTTCCATACCGACCGGACCGACGTAGTGGGTCTGCTGTGCGTGCGCCAGGCGCGCGCTGGCGGCGTCAGCAAGCTCGCCTCCACGCCCGCGATCCACAACGCCATTCTCGAACGGCGGCCCGACCTGCTCGAACTGCTGTTCCAGGATTACTGGCGCAGCCGCTTCGGCGAGGAAGGCACCAAGAAGGACGGCGAGGCGACGACGCGCGAAACCGCCTATCCGCTGCCGATCTTCGGCCTGCGCGACGGCAAGTTCACCTCGCACTATTCGCTGACTTTCATCGAAGCGGCCCAGATGGCACCCGGCGTGCCGAAGCTCACCGATGGCCAACGCGAGGCGATCGAGCTGCTGATGCAGACCGCCGAGGAGCTGTGCTTCGAGATGACGCTCGAGCCCGGCGACCTGCAGCTCATCAACAGCCACGTCACCTATCACGGCCGCACGCCCTTCGAGGACGACGCGACGTCCGGCCACGACCGCATGTTGCTGCGCCTCTGGCTGACCATGCGGAATAACCGTCCACTTCCCAAGGGCCACGAGATCCTCTGGCAGGAAATCGAGGCCGGCCGCCCCCGCGGCGGCATCCGCCAGATCGAGCTCTAGGCCCACATCCTGCAGTCATCTTTGCTGGAGCGCGCCACTCCGGTGGCGCGTCGTCCCGCTTATTAGTTGACTAGGAAATCATATTTCATTAGTTTCCCAGTCAACAGATGACCTCCGATCTCGAAACCCATCTCGGCTACTGGCTGCGCTTCGTGTCCAACCACGTCTCGCATGCCTTCAGCCTCAAGCTTCAGGCGCGCGACGTGACCGTGGCCGAATGGGTCGTGTTGCGCGACCTGTTCGATGGCGACGGTGTAGCGCCCAGCCTGCTGGCCGACCGGCTGGGCATGACTCGTGGCGCGATCTCCAAGCTTGCCGATCGTCTGATCGCCAAGCAGCTCGTCGAGCGCACCGCTTCCACCGAGGACCGGCGCCAGCAGACGCTGTCGCTGACCGCGGCCGGACGGAAACTCGTGCCGGCCCTGTCGGCGCTGGCCGATCGCAACGACGCGGAATTCTTCGGCCATCTGAAACCCGCCGAGCGCGCGGCGCTCGACAAGGTGCTGCGCGACATCGTGCGCCGGCACAGTCTCAAAACCATCCCCACCGGATAAGGCAGAATCATGGATATCGCCGTCATCGAGGAATGCACCAGAGCCTCCCACGAGGAGCGGATCACCTTTGGCGAGGTCGTGGGCCGACTCATCGCAGCCGGCGTCGAGCGCTATCACGTCGACCTCATCCGTGGGGAATCGACCTACTTCATGCCCGATGGCCAGTCCCATCGCGTCAGCTACAAAGCGGTCGACGCACGGCCTGCCCTTTCCTTCTCGGCCGACGGCGTCCTCGCCGCGGTGCGCTCGATCCAGTCCGGGCGGACGAAGTACCTGACTTTCTGCCGCCAGATCATGGAAGCCGGCTGCGTGGGCTACCTCGTCTCCATGCAGGGCCAGCGCGCTGTCTACTACGGGCGCAGCGGCGAGACCTATGTCGAGCCGTTCCCCGGCAGTCGCTGACTAACGCTTTTGGCGCAGGCGGCCGACGATACCGGCTGGGAAGAAATAGACGCAGAGGATGAAGGCCACGCCCAGCCACAAGAGCCAGCGGTCGGGGTGGAACAGGTTGGCCAGCAGCGGCACGCCCGCCAGCGCCTTGTTGGCGACGGCCAGCAGGTCCTGCAGGTAGTTCTGGGCGAACACCAGCAGCACCGCGCCGATCACGGCGCCGTACATCGTGCCCATGCCGCCGATCACGACCATCAGCAGGATGTCGACCATGATGTCGAAGCTGAGCGTCGTGTCGGGATTGGTCTGGCTGGACCACAAAGCCAGCAGCGCGCCGGCCAGCGCCGCCGTCGCGGCGGCGATGCAGCTCGCGATGGTACGATAGACCACGGTGCGATAGCCGATCGCCTCGGCTCGGAACGGGTTCTCGCGGATCGCCATCAGCACGCTGCCGAAGGGCGAGTTCACGACACGCAGCAGCGCGAGGATCAACACCAGCGATGCGGCATAGACCAGATAATAGTCGAGCAGCCGTCCGTTCAGGCGCACGCCGAACAGCGTATCTCCGAAGGAGAAGGACGCCCGCAGAACCGCCGGCAGACGGTAGTTCAGTCCATCCTCGCCCCCAGTCAGGTCGGAAAGTTGGGACGCGAGGATCGCGAAGGCGCTGGCGACCGCCAGGGTGATCATGGCGAAGAAGATCGTGCGCACGCGCAGGCTGAACAGGCCGATCACCGTGGCGAGCACGATGGCGACCAGCAGCCCCGCGACGACACCCACGGCCACGGCATCCCACCCCGCTCCCATGCGCGTCAGCGAGATCGCCACACCATAGGCGCCGATGCCGAAGAACATCGTATGGGCGAAGGAGACGATACCGGTATAGCCCAGGAGCAGGTCGAACGACGCGGCCAGCACGATGAAGACGCAGATCTTGGCTGCGACGTTCAGTGACTTGGCGCCCGGGAACAGGAACGGCGCGACCGCGAGGCCGATCAGGATCGCGACCAGGGCAAGCGCCAGCCAGCGGCTGCGCGGCAGGTCGTCGGAGAGGATCGAGCGAAGCATCACGCTACCTCTTCGCCACGGGATAGAGGCCCTGCGGCCGCCACAGCAGGACCAGCGCCATCAGCAGGATGTTGGAGCCCAGCGCCACCTTGGGCGCGAGGAAGCCGATATAGTTGGCCGTCAGCCCGACCAATAGCGCGCCGACGAAGCAGCCGCCGACCGAGCCCAGCCCGCCGATGATGATGACGATGAACACCAGCACGGCAACTTGCGCGCCGATCGCCGCCGTCACCGTCTCCTGGTAGAGGCCCCACATGGCGCCGCCGAGGCCCGCCAGCGCCGAGCCGACCACGAACACGCCGACGAACAGGCGCCGGATGCGATAGCCCAGCGCCTCGACCATCTCGCCATTCTCGACGCCGGCGCGGATCAGCAGGCCGAGCCGCGTGCGGTTGAGCGTCAACGCCAGGGCGGCGAACACGACGAGACCCACGATGACGGCCAGCACGCGGTATTTCTCGATCGCGATATCGCCGAACAGGAAGGCGCCACGCAGCGCCGTCGGACGGCTGAGCGTGATCTGGTCCGGTCCCCAGATCACCTTGAGGAGCTGCTCGGCCACGATCAGTCCGCCGGTGGTCACCAGGATCTGCTTCAGGTGCTGACCATAGACCGGCCGCACGATGACGCGTTCGAAAGCGAGGCCCAGCACGCCGCTCACCACCATCGCCGCCAGCACCGCGGGGCCGATGGCGGCGAGGTTGAGCCATATCGAATCGGCGGTCATCCACGGCGCGAGCGCCAGCATGACGCTCGCGGCCACGAAAGCGCCGATCGCGATGAACGCGCCGTGCCCGAAGTTCAGCACATCCATCAGCCCGAAGGTGAGCGTGAGACCCGAGGCCATGATGAAGATCATCAGCCCCATCGCGAGGCCTGCCACGGTGAGCGTAACCCAACTGGCCGACGACCCGATCAGCGGCAGGGCGCCGATCATCAACGCCGGGATCAGCAGCAGCGGAAGCCAGTCGCGCTTCATTGATGAGTATCCATGCCAAGGCCGAGCAGGTGCTGTTGCAAGCCTGCGTCCGCCGCAAAGGCCGCCATCGTACCCTGGTGCGCCACCTTGCCATCGTCCATCACCGCGACGGAGTCGCCGAGCTGACGGGCGAAGGCGAAATTCTGCTCGACGACCAGCAGGGTCGACTGGCCGTCCTTCAGCTCGCGGAAGGCATCGATCATGTTGGCGATGATGGCCGGCGCCAGACCCTTGGTCGGCTCGTCGATCAGCAGCAGGCGGCGCGGTTCGATGATCGCGCGGGCCACCGCAAGCATCTGCTTCTGTCCGCCCGACAGCAGGCCCGCCGGCAGGTTCCAGAACCGCTTCAGCGCCTCGAAGCGCGCGAATATCCAGTCGAGCCGCTTCGAGTCAGGCGGCCCGGAGCGCGCGGCCAGTATGAGATTCTCCTGCACCGTGAGGTCGGCGAAGATCGCCATGCTCTCCGGCACATAGGCGATGCCCAGTCGCGCGATATCCGGCGTCGGCAGATGCGTGATGTCGCGGCCGTCGAAATGGATCTCGCCCGCCGCCGCGCGCCACATGCCCATGATGGTGCGCAAGGTCGTGGTCTTTCCCACCCCATTACGCCCCAACAGCATCGTGAGCCCGCCTTCGACCACGTCGAACTCGACGCCGTGCAGGATGTGATAGCGCCCGATGTTCGTCTGGACGCCGCGCAGGGAGAGAAGCGCGGTCATCGCTCACCTCCCCATTCAAATGGGGAGGTGTCGGCGTCACACGCCGACGGAGGGGTCAGAAGCACGGCGCCGGAGGGGATGACCCCTCCGGCCCTGCGGGCCACCTCCGCATTTGAATGGGGAGGAGAAGAAAAAGCGCGCTCAAGCATCGACCGCGCCTCCCAGATACGCCTCGCGCACGATATCGGAGTTGATGACCTCGGCGGGTTTGCCGTCGGCCACCAGCTTGCCCTGGTGCAGCACGACGATGCGGTCGGACAGCGAGCGCACCACGTCCATCTTGTGCTCGACCAGCAGGATCGTCTTGTCGCCGCGCTTCTTGATGGACGCGATGATGTCGAGGATGGTCGGGACCTCGTCGATGCTCATGCCGGCCGTCGGCTCGTCGAACATGAAGACGTCGGGCTCGAGCGCGAGCAGGATCGCGACCTCGAGTTTGCGCTGGTCGCCATGCGGCAGCGTCGCGGCGATCGCCTGCGCGCGGTCGGCCAGCGAGACGGCAGCGAGATGGGCCATCGCCCGGTCGATCAGCTCGCGATAGGTCAGCGTGCGGCTGAACAGGTCGTAGCCCTTGCCGCTCTTCACTTGCACCGCCAGCCGCACGTTCTCGAGCGTGCTGAGATTGGGGAAGAGATTGGTGAGCTGGAAGGCGCGGCCCAAACCGAGCCGCGTGCGGCGTGGCGCGGCGAGGTTCGTGATGTCCTCACCGTTCAGAGTCACACGGCCGGACGTGGCCGGAAGCTGACCCGAAATCAGGTTGAAGTAGGTCGTCTTGCCCGCACCGTTCGGCCCGACGATCGAGGTGAGCGTGCCTTTCTCGAAGGCGCACGACACCCCATCGACAGCCGCGTGTCCGCCGAAGCGGATGGTGAGGTCCCTGGTTTCGAGCATCGCGCGTGTCGCCCTCCCCCTCCGGCCTTCGGCCACCTCCCGCATATGATGGGGGAGGAAAAGACCTGCTCCCTCCCCCGTCAGACGGGGGAGGTGGCCCGAAGGGTCGGAGGGGGAAAGCCCCAGTCGAAGCGACTAGCGCTTGTTCTTGATCGGCAGCGTCATCTCCGACGCCGGGATCACGCGCACCAGTTCGAGCAGGTCGACATTGTCCGGCGCGTTCTTCTTCATGCGCCAGTGATACATCTCCTGCAGGGCCTGATGGTCTTCCTTGCGGAAGGTCATCGTGCCCTTGGGCGTGTCGAAGCTCATGCCTTCCATCGCCGCAATCAGCTTCTCGCTGTCGGTCGACTTGGCCTTCTTCACGCCCTCGACCAGCGCGATCGCCGCGCTCATGCCGCCGGCCACGAAGAAGTCCGGCGGCACGCCGTTGTTCTTCTTCTTGTACTCGGTGACCAGCCAGTCGTTCACCGGGTTCTTGGGGAAGCCCCAGTAGTAGTAGATCGCACCCTCGAGGCCGGGAAACTGCTTCCAGCCAGCCATCACCGGCAGCAGGTTTCCGCCCGGCGCCATCTCGATTCCGAAGCGCTCGGGCTTCAGGTCCATCAGCTTGGGCAGCGGATGGGCGCCGGCCCACACCACGACCACGACCTTGCGGCCGGGCTTGTCCTTGAGCGCATCGAAGATGCGCTGCGCCGAGGCGGTGAAGTCGGTCGTGGCCTGCGGCGCATATTCCTCGTGCACCACCTTGGCCTTGGAGCCGACGGCGGCCAGGGCCGCCTTCACCGCGGCGACGCCGTCCTTTCCGAAGGCGTAGTCCTGGGCGAGCGTGGCGATGCTGATGTTCTCGTCCTTCAGCGTCGCGGCCGAGGCCAGGGCATCCTGCGTGGAGTTGCGCCCGGTGCGGAAGATGTAGCGGTTCCACTTCTCGCCGGTGATCTGGTCGGCCACGGCCGGCTCGACGATCAGCAACTTCTTGTATTCCTCGGCCACCGGCAGCATGGCGAGCGCGCCCGCCGAGCCCGTGGTGCCGACCGCGATGTCGACCTTGTCGTCGCCATACGCCTGTTCGAGGGCCGCCTTGGCGAGATCCGGCTTGAACTGGTCGTCCTTCAGGATGACCTGGATCTTGCGACCGTCGACTTCCATCGTGCCCTTGGTCGCGTATTCCAGGCCCAGCATGAAGCCGGCCTCGGTCTGCCGCGCATAGGCTTCGAGCGGACCGGTCTTGCTGTAGATCAGCGCGACCTTGAGCGGCGGCTGCTGGGCGGCGACCGGACCGGCCAGAAGCAGGCCCGACAGCGCCAGGAACGAACGACGGATCATGAAGAACCTCCCTAGAGGAGGCCCTTCTAGTCGATGATCGCGGCTTGCACCATGGTGCGGAATTGATTGCGCAGCGCAATCCGGTCGGGATCGCTTACCTGCACCATGTAAATTGCCGTCAACTCGTTCTTCGGGTCGACCCAGAAGAGCGTTCCGGCATTGCCGGCCCAGCCATACTCGCCTACCGAGCCCGGCAGCGCCGCCTCGCCTGTCATCGTCCTGACTTCGAAGCCGAGACCGAAGCCCAGTCCCGGCGGCCGGCCCGGCCGCGTCGGCCCGGTATGATCGGCCGTCATGAAGGCCAGCGTCTGCTTGCCGATCAGGCGCTTGCCGTCCAGTTCACCGCCATTCGACAGCATGGCGGCAAAGCGCAGGTAGTCGGCCATCGTCGAGGTGAGCCCGCCGCCGCCGGATTCATACTTCGCGCCATCGTCGACCTTGAAGCGCGGTGTCATCGGCTGGCCGCCGGGACGCGGCCCGGGCTGCGCGGCCCGCGCCAGCTTGGCGGCCGGCACCTGGAACTGCGTGTCGACCATGCCGAGCGGCTTGAAGATGCGTTCCGAGAGCGACTCGCCCAGGGTCTTGCCGTCGACCACCTCGATGAGACGCCCCAGCACGTCGGTCGAGACGCCGTACTCCCAGCGCGCGCCCGGCGAGAAACGCAGCGGCAGGGTCGAGAGCTTGGTCACGAATTCCTGGTTGCTCATCGAGCGATCGCCGATCTTGGCCGCGACATAGGCCTGGTTCACCAGCGACGAGCCCCGGCCGCCGTAGATCAGACCGGATGTGTGGCGTAGCAGGTCCTGCACCGTCATCGGGCGCTCGGGATCGGACAGGAGCAGCGAATGCGTGCCGTCGGCGGCGGTCTTCTCCTGCGCCACCTTCATCTTGCCCATCTCGGGCAGGAACTTCGAAACCGGATCGCTGACCTGCAGCCGTCCCTCCTCCACCATCTGCATGACCGCGAGGCTCACGATCGGCTTGGTCATGGAGTAGATGCGGAAGATCGCGTCGGGCTTCATCGGATCGGGCGAGGCCGCAGGATCGCGCTTGCCCAGCGTCGAGACCCACGCGACCTTGCCGCGCCGTGCCACCAGCATCACCGCGCCCGGCACCAGCCCGTCGTCGACATGCTTCTGCGTCGCCGCCTCGAGGCGCTTCAACTGCGCCGACGAAAGCCCGACATCCTCGGGCTTCGCCGCCATCGGCAACACCCACTCCTGCGCGCTTGCCGATCCGGCGGTTACAAGCAATGCGAGCCCCACGGCCGCAACGGCAACTCGTTTCATGGCGTTCTCTCCCGATCTTGTTTGCCAGGAGCATACGCCGCAGGGTGCGGGCTACTCCAGTGGCGCGCCCCCTGCGATCAAAGGCGGCCTTCCAGCAGCGGCCGCTCGCGCTGGAAGAGCGCGATGACCTCGTCCATCACTGCCCGAACGCGCGGCAGGGCGCGCAGGTCGCGGTGGACCAGAAGCCACTGGTCGGCAAAGACGTCGGGCAAGATGCCGCCGATCCGGCGCAGCAGCGGGTCGGGATCGGCGAGATGGCAGGGCAGCACGGCGAGGCCGGCACCGGTCCGGGCGGCTTCGTGCAGCACCAGCCAGTTGTTGCCGCGGATCTCTGGCCGGCGGCCGCCGCGAAACTCCAGCAGCCAGCTCTGGCCCTGCATGCGCAGATGATCGTCGTCGAAACCCACCCAGGGCAGCGCGGCCAGCGCCGCCGGGGTGGTCCGCTTCACCGGAAGATCGCGCGCGGCATAGATCGCATAGGCGAGCCGGCCGAGCTTGCGTGCGACGATCCCGTGCAGCTCCGGCACCTGCTCGCGGATCAGCAGGTCGGCCTCGCGGCGCGACAGGTTGGCCAGCGTATGGCTGGAGATCACCTCGAACTCGATCTGCTGGAGTTTGCTCCGGAGCTGGGCGGAATAGCGGGCGATCAGGGCGGCCGTCGCCTCTTCCGCCGACAGGCGCACCGTCCCACTCACCGTATCGCTGAGGCCGGCGCTGCGACGGTGGATGGATTGGGCCGCCTTCTCCATCGCCTCGGTGTCGGCCAGCAGCTCCTCGCCCGCGCTGGTCGGCACGAAGCGGTCGGGCAGCCGCTCGAACAACCGCGCGCCGATCTGCTTCTCAAGCGCCTGGACACGGCGCGACACGGTCGGATGGCTGACGCCCAGCGCCTTGGCCGCCGTCGTCAGCGTGCCGCCGCGCGCCAGGGCCAGGAAAATACGCAGGTCGTCCCAGTTGGGATCCATGTTCAGAAGTGTACAGCGGCTTTTCCGAAATGTGGACTGACGAATACGGATGTTCGGCCTAGCATCCCATCATGCACATAGAACCCCGACTGCTCGTGTTCACCAAGGGCGTGCGCGCCCGTATCGCCGCCACCGTCGCCATCGGCCTGCTGGGCGTGGCCTGCGGCATCGCCCGGCTGGGCCTGCTGGGCTGGCTGATCGGCCAGATCTTCCTGGGCCGGCCACTGAACGAACTGGTTCTGCCGATCGTGGCGATCGCGGCGGTGATGGTGCTGCGCGGCGTCGCCGAACACTGGCGCGCGGTGATGGCGCATGAGACGGCGGCGCGGGTGCAGAAGGTGCTGCGCCGCACGCTCTACGACAAGGTTGCGTCGCTGGGACCGGCAACGGTCGGCCGCCAACGCTCCGGCGGCCTCACGCTCTCGATGATCGACGGGGTCGAGCAGCTCGAAACCTATTTCGGCCAGTTCCTGCCGCAGTTCCTGATCGCGCTGCTGACGCCGATCCTGATCTTCGTCGTGATCTCCTTCATCGACCTGCCGGTGGCGCTGGTCATGCTCGGCTTTGCGCTGGTCGCCTTGTTCGCGCCGGCGCTCTGGCACAAGTGGGACGTGCGCGCCTCGATCGCGCGCATGACGGCCTACAAGTCGTTCGCCGCCGAGTTCCTCGATTCGATCCAGGGCCTCGCAACCTTGAAGGCCTTCGGCCAGGGCAAGACGCGCGCCGACAAGCTCGAAGTGGAAGCGCGCGATCTCTTCCGCCGCACCATGTGGGTGCTGGGGACCAACTCGCTGGCGCGCGGCATCACGGACACGTCGATCGCCGGCGGCGCGGCCGCGGCGTTGATCTACGGCGCGTCGCGAGTCGAGGCCGGTTCGATGACGCTGACGGCGCTGCTGGTCATCCTGATGCTGGGCATCGAGATCTTCCGGCCGATGCGCGAGCTGCGCTCGGTGCTGCACCAGGGCATGGTCGGCCTTTCGGCGGCGCAAGGCATCTACCGCATCCTCGACGACACGCCGTCGGTGGTCGATCCGGCGCCGGCGCGGCTCGACGGGCTGCTGGCACCCACGATTACCTTTGAAAACGTGCGCTTTTCCTATCCGGGAACGCGCCGCACCGTGCACGAGGGATTGAACTTCACGGCCGCCGCCGGCGAGCGGCTGGGCCTCGTGGGCTCCTCGGGCGGCGGCAAGTCGTCGATCGTGCGCCTGCTGCTGCGCTTCTACGATCCCGATCAGGGGCGCATCCTGCTGGGCGGCCACGACCTGCGCACGCTGTCCTTCGCGCAGATCCGGTCGCTGATCTCCGTCGTGAACCAGGACACATTCCTGTTCCACGGCACGGTCGAGGAGAACATCCGTCTCGGCCGACCCGGCGCGTCGGCGCAGGAACTCGAGGACGCGGCACGCGCGGCCAACATCCACGAGTTCATCCTCGGCCTGCCGCAGGGTTACGCCACGATCATCGGCGAGAAGGGCATCAAACTCTCGGGCGGCCAGCGCCAGCGCGTCGCCATCGCCCGCGCGCTGCTGCGCGACACGCCGATCCTCGTGCTCGACGAGGCGCTCTCCGCCGTCGACGCCGAGAACGAGGCGGTGATCCAGGAAGCGCTCGACCGGCTGATGCAGGGTCGCACGACGCTGATCCTGGCCCATCGCCTGTCGAGCGTCATCGACTGCGACCGCATCCTCGTCCTCGACCGCGGCCATGTCGCCGAGGAAGGAAAGCACGGCGCGCTGATGAGCCAGGGTGGCGTCTATTCGCAGCTCATGGCCGAACAGGCGCGCGAGCAACAGGCCGACACCACGATCGATTCCCTGGCCGCCCCCCAGCGCGCGGAGACGATCGCCAGCACCTCGGGCGGCGCGGTGAAGCCCGTCACCGAAGGCATCATCAAGGCCGAGGGCCTAACCTGGTACCAGGTCGTGGTGGCGCTGATGAAGGTCATCATGCCGTGGAAGGGCAAGCTCACCGCCACGTTCATCCTTGGCGTGGCGCGCGTCGTCGCCTTCATCGGCATCGGCGTGCTCTCCGCGCTGATCGTGCTGGCGCTCAAGAACCACCAGCCCTATGGCGGCCTGGCCATCGCGCTCGCGATCCTGGCGCCGGTCTCGGGCATCCTCCACTGGTTCGAATCGTGGCTGGCGCACGACATGGCCTTCCGCCTGCTGGCGGAAATGCGCATCGACGCCTTCCGCAAGCTCGACGCGCTGGCGCCCGCTTATCTCACGCGCCGCCGCACCGGCGATCTCATGGCGCTGGCCACGCACGACATCGAGCTGGTCGAGTATTTCTTCGCCCACACGGTGGCGCCGGCCTTCGTCGCGATCCTGATCCCCGCCGCCGTCGTGATCGCCCTCGCGACGACCAGCGGCTGGCTGGCAATCACGCTGGTGCCGTTCCTGCTGGCGGTGGGACTGAGCCCGTTCCTGATGCGCAAGCGCGTCGATCGTCTCGGCAGCCAGGCGCGCGAGGCGGCCGGCGAGCTCGGCGCCTTCGCCGTCGATTCGGTGCAGGGACTGGGCGAGATCGTCGCCAACCAGCAAGAGAGGGCGCGCGGCAACAAGCTCGACGAACTGTCGCAGCGTCACATCTCTTTGCGCCTGCCCTTCTTCAGCGAACTCACGATGCAGCACGCCATCCTGGAAGTGCTGACCGGTCTCGGCGGCCTCGCCATCGTCGTGGTCGGCGCGATCCTGGCCTCGCGCGGCGCCCTCGATCCGGGCCTGCTGCCGCTCATGACCATCCTCGCGATGTCGGCCTTCCTGCCGGTCTCGGAAATCGCGCAGATCGGCCGCCAGCTTGCCGATACGCTGGGCGCCACGCGGCGAGTCTATGCGCTGGCAAACGAGCCGATCCCGGTGCGCGACGGAAAGGGCGTGCCGGCCGCGCACGGCGCCGCGGCGCTGGAACTCGAGAAGGTGAACTTCACCTATCCCGGCCAGACTCGGCGCGCGCTGTCCGATGTCTCGTTCACCATTCCCGCCGGCAAGACGGTGGCGCTGGTCGGCACGTCGGGCGCCGGGAAGACGACGACGGCACAGCTGCTGATGCGCTTCTGGGATCCCGATTCCGGCCGAATCACGCTGAACGGCGCCGACCTGCGCGACTACAAGCTCGACGATCTGCGCGGCCTCGTGGCGCTCGTTGCGCAGGACACCTACCTGTTCAACGACACGCTGCGCGCCAACATCCTGATCGCGCGGCCCGAGGCCACGGAGGTCGAGCTGCTCGCCGCCATCGAGCATGCCTCGCTGGGCGAGCTGGTCTCGACGCTGCCGCAGGGCCTCGACTCAGCCGTCGGCGAGCGCGGCACCAGCCTGAGTGGTGGCCAGCGCCAGCGCGTTGCCATCGCACGCGCCTTCTTGAAGGACGCGCCGATCCTGATCCTCGACGAGGCGACCTCGCATCTCGATGCGGTGAATGAACAGGCCGTGCGGCGCGCCCTCGACGTGCTGAAGGCCGACCGCACGACCATCGTCATCGCCCATCGTCTCTCGACGGTGCGCGACGCCGACCTGATCGTGGTGCTCGACGAAGGCCGCGTAGCGGAAAGTGGAACGCACGCCTCGCTCCTTGCGCGTGGCGGACTCTACGCACGATTGGTGTCGCGCCAGCTTGCCGCCGTCTATGCGCCGGCTGCACAGTGAGGGGATGAAGCGGACCCGCCAACTCCATATCAATCTCTTTATCCAGAGCCGCGGCCACCACGAAGCTTCGTGGCGGCATCCCGGCTCCTCGCCCCTCGCACTGACCGACATCGAGTATTTCCGCGATGTCGCCCGGCGCGCCGAGGCCGGACTGTTCGATTCCATCTTCCTCGCCGACCAGCTCGCGCTGGCCGACACCGTGGCTCATGCCGCCAGCACGTGGCTGGAGCCGATCACCACGCTTGGTGCGCTCGCGGGCTCGACGAGCCGCATCGGCCTGATCGCCACGGCATCGACGACCTATTCCGAGCCCTTCAACCTTGCCCGCCAGTTCGCCTCGCTCGACCATATCAGTGGCGGCCGGGTCGGCTGGAACATCGTGACCTCGTGGCTCGCGCCGGCCGCGCGCAACTTCGGCGGCACGGGACTGGTGAGTCACGACGAGCGCTACGAGCGCGGCGAGGAATTCGTTCAGGTCGCGAAGGCGCTTTGGGACAGCTGGGCCGACGATGCGGTGCTCGACGATCGCGCGAGCGGGCACTATGCGCGCGCCGACCGGATCAGGCCGGTCAACCACGAGGGCAAGTTCTATCGCGTCGCCGGCCCGCTCAACATGCCGCGCGGGCCGCAGGGACGCCCCGTATTCGTGCAGGCGGGCTCGTCCGACACGGGCCGCCGCTTCGCCGCCCGTCACGCCGAGGCGGTGTTCACCGCGCAGATGGAGAAGAGCACGGCGCAGGAATTCTATGCCGATCTGAAGAAGCTGGCGGCAGCGGAGGGGCGGCCGTCCGAACACGTGCTGATCCTGCCCGGCCTCAGCCCGGTGATCGCCTCGACCGAGACCGAGGCCAAACGCCTCGCAAAGGAACTGAATGAGCTCACCGATCCGGAAGTCGGGCGCAAGCGCCTGAGCGGTCGGTTCGGTGGCCACGACTTCTCCCACCTGCCGCTCGACCGGCCCCTGACGGAAGAGGACTTCCCCGACCCCGGCACGGTCCAGGCCGCTCGCAGCCGCACCGAAGTGATCGTCGGACTGGTTCGCCGCGAAAAGTTCACCCTGCGCCAACTGCTCGCCTATCTCGCGGGCGCCCGCGGCCACTACACCACCGCCGGCACGCCGGAACAGATCGCCGACCTGATCGAGGACTGGTTCGACGACGGCGCCGCCGACGGCTTCAACCTGATGCCGCCGCTGCTGCCCTCGATGCTCGATGTGTTCGTGGCGGAGGTCGTGCCGATCCTGCAGAAGCGCGGGCTTTTCCGCACCGCCTATGAAGGCATCACCCTGCGCGATCATTTCGGCTTGCCCCGCCCTGCGGCTCCGTCATCCTGACGGCAACCGGCATTCGAGGGGGAAGAAGTCCGATGTTCAGCCACGTGACGATCGGCAGCAACGACGTAGGTCGGGCCAAGGCCTTCTACGATGCGTTGCTGCAACCGCTCGGTCTGGTGCGTCACATGGACTATCCGAATGCCGTGGGTTACGGCCCTGCGGACGGACGCCCCCAACTCTGGGTGCTCAGTCCGCTCGACAAGAATGCCGCCTCCGTCGGCAACGGCATCACCATCGGCCTGGAGGCGCCCGATCGCGGCGCCGTCGACGCGGCTCACAAGGCGGCGCTCGCGGCCGGCGGCAAGGACGAGGGCGCGCCCGGCATTCGCGCCCACTATCACCCGAACTATTACGGCGGGTATCTGCGTGACCTCGACGGCAACAAGATCTGCGTCGTCTGCCATCGCAAGCCCTAGCCGATCCATCACACTCCGAATTGCGTAACCAGGCGTATGCGCCCCTTTTCCCGCCGCGCCCTGCTGGCATCCGCCAGCGCGGCCCTTCTGCCGCATTCGGCCGTCGCCCAATCCGGGCTGCCGGAGCGCGCCATCCGGATCTGGGTCGGATTTGCAGCGGGCGGCGGCTCCGACGTCGTGGCGCGCGCCATCGCGCCTGCGATCCAGCAGCGCCTGACACGGCCCGTCACCGTCGAGAACCGTCCCGGCGCCGCCGGCGCCACGATGGGCGATGCGTTGAAGAGGGCCGCGCCCGACGGAGCCACGATCGGACTGCTGCCGAGCACCACGCTGATCGGCCGCCTGATATCGCCCGCGACCTTTCCGTTCGATCCGCTGCGCGATCTCGTCCCCCTCGGGATCGTCGGGACTTTCGAGACGGCGTTCGTCGTGTCGCGGTCGATCGACGTGCGGACCATGGCCGAGTATGCGCAATGGGTGAAGGACGGACCGCCGGAACGTCGTCGCTTCGGGACCGCGGCGCCCGACACCTTCTCGCAGTACTTCGCGCAACTGCTCGCCCAGCAGTACGGCGTCACCCTCGACCCCGTGCCCTTCCGCGGCAGCGGTCCGATGTCTTCCGACGTCGGCCAGGGTCGCATCGCGGCAGGCTGTGGCGGGCTCGCCTCCTTCGTCCACCATCATCGCAGCGGCAAGCTGAGGGTGCTGGCGACATCGGGCGCGGCGCGTAATCCCGTGCTGCCGGACGTGCCGACGGTGGTCGAACTGGGATTTCCGTGGCTTCAGTTGATCGACTGGTATGGCTTCTTCGCGCCGGGCGGCTTACCGCCGCAGCTCGTCGAGGCCTGGAACCGCACATTGCACTACGCCATCGATGCGCCGGAGGCGAGGGATCAGCTCACACAGTACGGTGTCGTCGTCGGCGTGACCCAGGCGGAGGAATGCAGAAAGCGTCTCATCGCGGATTTCGAGCGGTGGCGCGTCCTGCTTGACAGTCTGGGCCTACGGACCGCCAACTGAGGTCGTTCAGGAGAGTGTCATGACCGAACCGCTGAAGGTGTTCTGGCAGCCTGGTTGAACCAGCTGCCTGAGACTCAAAGAGTTTCTATCGGTCCGTGGGATCGACTTCGTTTCCGTCAATGTCCTTGCCGACCCGGCCGGCTTCGCCGAACTGCAGTCTCTCGGCGTACGCTCCGTACCGGTCCTGTCGCGCGGCAAGGATTTCATCTTCGGACAGAGCACGCGGGAGATCGTCGCCTTCCTCGGCCTGCAGGAAAAATCCGGCCCAGAACTGTCGCCGGCTGAACTCCATGCGCGCCTCGACAAGTTCCTGACGGCGGCCATCGGCCTGCTGCCCTTGATGCCGGACGGGAAACTCCACGTCCACGTGCCCGGCCGCCCGCGCAGCTATCGGTCTCTCGCCTTCCACCTCTTCCGCGTGGTGTCTGCATTTCTCGATGCCGAGCAGGGCACCCCGCTCGTGCAGGCAGCCTTCCGCGAGGAACCCGCGGCCGATGCCGACATGGCGTCCGTGGTGGCCTATGGCACCGCCGTACAGGAGCGTTTCCGCAACTGGTGGGCTCAGGGCGACACCGGCGCGGCGCGCATGCTCCCGACATACTACGGCGACCAGAGCCTGCACGAATTGCTGGAACGGACCACCTGGCACTCCGGCCAGCATGTCCGGCAGTGGATGATGTTGCTGGAGCGGGAGGGCGTGGCTCACGGCCGGCCCCTCGGCGAGGCCGATTTTGCTCGGTTGCCGATGCCCGCGAACGTCTGGGACGGTTGATTCGCAACTTCCGAAGGCCACAGGCGTTTGGTTTGCCAGACGACCAACCAGCCCCACCGGAGGACAGACATGCGCGTCAGCCACGCCAACGGCAAGGATCTCGCCAAGGAGATTTCGCTTCTCAAGGCCCAGCTCGAGGAACTGACGGAATCGATGGGAGGCGCCGGCCAATCGGTGGTCGCCCGCGGCGAGGAAGCCGTCGAGGAGACCCTGAAGTCGGCCCGAGAACTGATCGCGAAGTACGGCGACACGGCCAAGGCCATCGCCAAGGATACGATCGATCTCAAGAACAAGGCGGCCGACAAGATCGTCGAGCATGCCGAAGCCCGCCCGATCACGACCCTGGCCGCGGTCGTCGGCATCGGTTTTCTCGCAGGCTGGCTTTGTCGTCGGCAGTAGCCCGACGCAGACCAGGACCGTACGGTCTCCTCAGGAAGCGAAACCGTCCATGATCGGCCCCCTGCTCCGGGTCGCGGCAAGCGCTGCCGCGGCCCGTTCGCTGCGCTCCGCCGCGCAGGATGCACTGAACCGCGCCCTCCTGACAGTCGGCGCGGCGCTCGCGATCGGCGTCAGCGCCATCTGTCTTTCCTTCTCCGCCTACGCGCTCATCGAGCGCCAGCTCGATCCCGCCAGCGCCTCCGCCATCGTCGGCGCTTTCTGGGGCTTGCTCGGACTGGGCTACTTCGTCACCGCCCGTCGCCGCCGCAACTGAAGTGGCGGCGCTGACGCAACGGGTGGCTTCACCGCCAGCCGCTCGCTCACCGGCCGATCCTCCGACAACAGCACCGAGAGCCAGCGCAGCGACGGCAGATGCGCGGCCACAGTGCTGACAAGGATCAGTAGCGGTACCGCGACGATCGCGCCGACAGCCCCCCACATCCAGCCAAGGAAAGCGACGCCCGCAAAGACCGCCACCGTGTTCAGGGCGCAGCGGCGGCTGACGAACACAGGCGTGATCAGCTGCGATTCGATGAAGTGGATGGCGGCCAGGATCAGCGGCGCCGCCAGCATGTGCATCCAGTCGTCGTAAGTGATCAGCGCCACCAGGGCGACGAGCCCGATGGCGACCGGCGGTCCCACGAACGGCACGAACGACGCCAGTCCCATCAGCACACCCCAGAGCAGTGGATTGGGAAAGCCGAGCAGGGCGAGCACGATGGTCGAGGCCAGCGCCACCAGCGAATAGATCACCACAAGGGCGAACAGGTAGCTGCCGACGCGATCGTTGATATCGCGCATCACGCGGGCAAGCCTCACCCGGACATGAAAGTTTAGAGGCACCCGCAGGATCTGGCGTTTGTGATCATTCCTGTGCGCCAGAAGCATGAACGCAAGGACGCCAGCGTAGCCGATCTGGAGAAGCAGTGCCGGCGTCGTGCTCATCAGCTCGGAGATAAGGCTCTTGTCGCGCACCACGACTGTTTCAGGCGGCGCCTTCTCGGTCGCGGCCTGCGACGGTTGTGCCTGCGTGGCCCGCTCCACGCGATCCGTGACCTGTTTCACGAAGGCCAGAGACTTGCGCAGTCCTTCGAGCTTCCGTTCCAGCGTATAGGTGAGCTGGGGAGCCTGCTCCGCCCAGCTCGTGAGCGCCGGCGTCGCGACCACCAGGAGGCCGGCCACGACGAACGCCAGCAAGGTCACTGAAGCGCCGGCCGCAGCAGTCGGCGGCAGGCGGAGGCGTTCCAGCTTCTTGGCGACGGGCGTCAGGATCAGCGCGAGCACGATGGCCGCGGCGGTCGGAATGAGGAAGTCCCGCGCCAGATAGGCGATGACGCCGACGGCGCCGATGGCGAGGACCATCAAAGGACGGCGGATGGCCGACCCGCCTTGAACGTGGACGGTCGGCACGCGCAAGACTGTATCTTCGACCACGGAACCTCGCTGACCGCCAGTAACGGTGGCGTGCCAAAGAGGTTCCAATCCGTTCCTCCCTGCGGGATGGACCATTTGCGCGCCGATGTAGGTGGATCATAGGCTGAACGCCGCATGCCCACTTACGCCGACACCGTCCCCGTGATGGAGCGCCACCGGTTCGACGTGGCCTCCCTCGACCGCTACTTCCGCGAGAAGCTGAAGGGCTATCGTGGCGGACTGGACGTAAGGCAGTTCGATTCCGGCCATTCCAACCCGACCTTCTTCGTCGCCGCCGACATGGACGACGGCCGCCGCGACTTCGTGCTGCGCAAGAAGCCGCCGGGCAAGCTGGTCGCCTCGGCCCACCAGGTCGACCGCGAATTCCGCGTGATCTCCGCCCTCGCTGCGACGGACGTGCCGGTCGCGCCGGCGCGGCTGCTCTGCGACGACGATTCCGTCATCGGCCAGATGTTCTACGTCATGGAGGCCGTGCCCGGCCGCATCCTCGTGAACCCGGCGATGCCGGGCCAGACGCCGGCCGAGCGCACCGCAATCTTCGATTCGATGAACGACGTGCTGGCCCGTCTGCACAGGGTCGATCCGGTGAAGGTCGGGCTCGGGGATTATGGCCGCAGCGGCCAATACATCGCCCGCCAGATCTCGCGCTGGAGCCGGCAATATGCCGAGCTCAAGACCGAGGACATTCCCGCTATGGACAGGCTTTCCTCCTGGCTGCCGGAGAACATTCCCGACGACGGCGATCCTGCCACCATCGTCCATGGCGACTATCGCCTCGGCAACCTGATCGTCCACCCGACCGAGCCGCGCGTCGTCGCGGTGCTCGACTGGGAACTGTCCACCCTCGGCCATCCCCTGTGCGACGTCGCCTACAATTGCCTCGGCTATCACCTGAAGGAGCCGCCGCACGGTTTCGCCGCGGTCGATTTCGCGGCACTCGGCCTGCCGACCGAAAAGGACTACGTCGCCGCCTACTGCCGCCGCACCGGCCGCGATTCAATCCCCAACTGGAACTACTACCTCGCTTTTTCGCTGTTCCGTCTCGCCGCCATCGCGCAGGGCGTCTACCGCCGCGGCCTGCAGGGCAATTCGTCCAACCCCGAATCGATCAAGATGAGCAGGTCCGCACGAGAACGGGCCGAACTCGCATGGAGTCTGGTGTCCTAAAAAAACGACCTGGAGGAAACAAAAATGACAATGAAGAAGATCGGCCGCCGTACATCGATCCTGATGACCGGCGCGGCGCTCGCCACGCCGCTCGTACCCAGCGTCCGCGCCCAACAGACCGGCCTGCCCGACAAGCCGCTGAGAATCCTGGTCGGTTTCCCGGCCGGCGGCGGCACCGACGTGATGGCGCGCCTGCTCGCCGAGCCGCTGAAGCAGCGCACCGGCCGCAACGTCATCATCGACAACAAGGCCGGCGCCTCGGGCACCATCGCCGTGGGAGACCTGAAGAACGCCGGCACCGATGGCACGACCATCGCCTATGTGCCTTCGGCCACCATCGTGCAGAAGCTCACGATGGCTGCCGTGCCGTTCGATCCGTTGACGGACATTGCGCCGATCACCCTCGCCGGAACGGTGCAGACCGCCTTCTGCGTCTCGCCGACCATCGGCGTCAACAATCTCAAGGAATATGTCGAATGGCTGAAGAAGAACCCGACCCGGGCTTCCTTCGGCACGACGGCGCTGGGCTCCTTTACGCACTTCTTCGGTGTCATGGCCGGCAAGGCGGTGGGAATCCCGCTCGAGCCCATTCCCTATCGCGGCGCCGCGCCGCTGGTCGCCGACCTGCAGGGCGGTCATATCGCTGCCGGCTGCGGCGGCATCACCGACTTCCTGGAGCACCACCGCGCCGGCAAGGTGAAGGTCATCTTCACCTCGGGCGTGAAACCGACCACTTCGGCGCCTGAAATCCCGACCATCACCCAGCTCGGCTACCCGCAGCTCTCGATCCTGGGCTGGTACGTCTTCTTCGCTCCCCCCAAGACACCCGCGCCGCTGATCGACGCCTGGGGCAAGGAACTGAAGGCGGTGCTGGCAATTCCCGAGATTCAGAAGAAGCTGGTCGAACTGGGTCTCGATGTCGAAACCTCCACGCCCGCGCAAGTCACCGAACGCATGACGGCCGATCTCGCGCGCTGGAAGACGATCATCGATTCGATCGGCTATAAGCCGCAGGGTTGACCCACGGAGACGAGTGCATGCCGATCCTGAAACGGCCCGATGCGGAGATCCACTACGAGGTTCACGGCCAGGGCTTTCCCCTCCTGCTCTACGCACCGGGAGGCCTGCGCTCGTCGATCGAATTCTGGGGACCGGCGGCCGACGGCACGCCGCGCGCGTGGATGGACCCGCGCGTGGCGCTCAGCGACCGGTTCACCGTCATCTCCATGGACCAGCGCAACGCCGGCAAGTCGGTGGCCGACGTGAAGCCCGACCATGGCTGGCACACCTTCGCCGCCGATCACCTGGCCCTCATCGACCATCTGGGCTTCGGGCGGTTCGCCGTGATGGGCGGCTGCATCGGCGGCAGTTACTGCTTCGAGGCGATCGAGCAGGCGCCCGACCGCGTCGCCGCCGCGGTCCTGCAGAACCCGATCGGCCTGTGGGAAAACCGCGACACCTGGGACGAGGCCGTGAAGGGCTACGGCGAGACGGTGCGGGCACGCGATCCCTCGATCTCCGAGGCCACGATCAAGAGCTTCGGGCAGAACATGTTCGGTCGGGACTTCGTCTTCTCCGTCACGCGCGACTTCGTGAAGAACTGCAGGACTCCCCTGCTGCTGCAGCCCGGCACGGACAAACCTCATCCCGCGCATACGAGCGACGAGATCGCCACGCTTGCGCCCAACCTCGAAGTCCAGAAGGATTGGCGGGCTCCGCAGTTCCTTCAGGCATCGATCGATCGCGTCCGCACCTTTCTCGAGAAGCACACGGCATGATGAACAAGCTTGCGATCTGCGCTGCGGTCCTGCTGGCCACGGTCTCCGCACTCGCCCCGACCGCCCGGGCCCAGGAAGTCTGGGGCGCGGTCGCGACCGACAACGAGCGTCTGTTCGGCGTCTCGGCCGGCATGGCGACACGCGAGGCCGCCGAAACCTCGGCCCTCGCCCAGTGTGGGCCGCTGGAATGCGCCATCCGGATGGCGGCGCCACAGCGCTGCATCGCCTACGCGCACAGCGACAACGGCCAGGCTTCGGGCTACGGCGCAGCCCCGACGAAGGAACATGCCGAACGATCGGCCTGGAACGAGTGCAACGCGCGTGTCCCCAGCAACTCCTGCACGATCCGCGCCGCTCGCTGTTTCGAATAGCCCGACCCGATCGCCCCTACAGCACGACCTTCGAGTTCGCCAACAGCCACCGGCGGGCCTCGTGGATCGAGCGGAACACCTGGACGGGCCGCTCGTCGGAGGTGAGCGACATGAAAAGCCTGCCGAGTTCACCCCGATTGCCGTCGGCCACGATCGCGAGCGGCCCGCGCGGCCGCTGGAGGGGCGCGGCACGCAGACGCTCGGCGATGCTCTCCAGTTCTTCCTTGCCGAGCGCCGACGTCGCCGATGTGATGTCGATGATCTTGCGATAGGGCAGGGTCCCGCTGTCGATCAGTTCCTTGACGAGCGTCATCAGGTCCGCAAGCGTGATCTCGCCTCGGGCGACGGCAACGACCATGCGGTCGGGCGGAAAAATATCGAGCTTGAAAGGCATGCTACCTGATCGCGAACGACGCCATGCACAATCCTACGTCAGCCGCCGGTCAGGCGCGACGACGTCCCTTTGCATCGCCATGGCAGAAAGATAGCTGATCCGTGCTCAAGTCGCCGTCATGGCATCGGCTGCTCGTCGAGCCATTTTCTCGCCGCATGCAGGCTATGAAAGACCTTCACCGGACGCTCGGCGCTTGTCAGCCGGGCGAATGTCTCGGCGTTGTCGGCAGCCTGGCCGGGATTGACGACGAAAGCGAGCGCACCACGTGGTCGGGAAACGGGTTGGGACAGGACCAGGTTGGCCATCATCTGGACGCCGGCACCGTCCAGGGGCGCCGTGGGCGACGCGATATCGATGATCTTTCGGTAATGCAGCACATCGCTGGCGAGGAATTGCTGCACGGCTTCGCGAACGTCGTCAGCCGTGAACGTCCCGCGCACGACGGCGATGACGAGACGGCTCGGGTGAAAGAAATCGATATGGATCGGCATCTGGTCGCGGCTCGGGTCGCCCACATTTTACCGCAGGCGTGCGGCAGGGTCGCTGGCGATACCATGCCCGGGCGCAGCCGCAAACAGGAGTAGCATGTTGGAGCAGACCGCCGTCATCGTCGTTGTGGCCCTTGCGGCCGGCGCCGCCCTCTATCTGTTCGGCCGCAACGTGTCCTCCCGGCAGCGCCTCATTCGTTCCATGGCCGCAGCGGTCGCCGGCGCCCTGGCCGCAGCCGGGGCGGTTTATGGTCTGCAGGCCCTGACCGGCGACGACACTCAAATGGTCGACAATGCGATGACCGAAGCGCGTGCGCTGCCGCTGGTCGGGCTCGTGCTGGCCGACGTGCCCGATGCCGAGCCACGGCTGCGCGCCTCGCTGAAGGAGGAGCTGCGCAATCCGACGACGCAGGGCGCGCCGCGCCCCCTCGTGCTGATGAGCGAGCTGCGCGCCAAGCACATCGTTCCGGCGCTGCGGGCCACCGATGCCGCCGACGCAGAGGGCGTCCTGGCGGCACGCATCGCGCTGATGCGGCATCTCGCCGGTACGAATGTCGCGGCCTGCCGCGAGCTGGCGCTGATCGGCATCCAGCGGGCCGACCGGCTCGATGCGCAGGGCCAGAAGCTGATGCGCGACATGCTGACCGCGATGGAGAAGGCCTATCGCGCCGGCCGCGACGCCCTGAAATCGGGCGCGATCCAACCGCCTGTGCCGAACGACACCGAGGCACGCACCCGTCTCGTCGAGGCCGGCCTGACATCGTCCGATTTCGAGAAGTTGCAGAACCTGGCCAAACTGTCGAACGAGGAGGCGTGCGAACTGGGCATTCGCCTGAACGCCACGCCCTCGAAGCTGCCGCCGGACAGGGCCGGCGGCCTCGCCCGCTACCTGGCGGCGGCACAATGAAGCGAGGCTTCCCTCTCAGGCGACCAGCGGCGCCACCACGGCCTTCAGCACCGTCGACACGTCCTGCGGCGACATTCGCACCTGCAGGCCACGCTGGCCGCCGTTGAGGAAGACGAGTTCGTGCGCCATCGCTCCTGCCTCGATGGCAGTGCGCACGGGGCGCATCTGTCCGAAAGGACTGATGCCGCCCACCTTGTAGCCGGTCATCCGTTCGGCATCGGCGGGCTTCATCATCTCGGCGGACTTCCCCTTGAAGGCGGCCGCCAGCTTCTTCATCGAGACTTCGCGGTCGGACGGCACGATCACGCAGGCCGGCTTGCCGTCGACCAGGGTCATCAGCGTCTTGAGCACGCGCTGCGGCTCCTCGCCCAGCGCCTCGGCCGCCTGCAGCCCGACCTTGTCGGCGTCGGGATCGTAGTCGTAGGTGTGGACCGTGAAGGCGACCTTCGCCTGTTCCAGCGCTTTCGTCGCGCGTGTGACCTTCGACATGACTGCTCCGACCGTTCGTCCGACCGGGCAGGATAGCGCAAACTGCCGGGTCAGTTCCCCTTCAGGATTTTGGCGGCCGCATCGGCGAAGACCTGGCAACCCAGCACGATGTCGGCATCGTCGGTGTTTTCGGTGAAGTGATGCGAGATGCCGCCGATCGACGGCACGAACATCATCGCCGCCGGCATCTTCAGTCCGATCACCTGCGCGTCGTGTCCGGCGCCCGACGGCATGCGCATGTGCTTGTCGGGGGCATGGGCCGCGGCCGATTCCTCGATCGCCTCGAGGAAACGCTCGTCCATGACCAGCGGCTGGGTGCGCGAAAGGTTCACGCACTCGACTTTGCACGGGCTGTTCTTCTGGTGATCGGCGACGATCTCCATCAGCTTGGCCTCGAAGGCCTGCAGCACCTTGTAGTCGGCGTCACGGAACTGCAGGACCATCTCGGCCCGGCCGGGCACGATCGCCGGCGCCCCGGGCTCGATCGACATCTTGCCGACCGTCCACACGCTGCGCGGACCGGCGACGGCCGGGAACTTGTCCATCACGTCGTTGTAGAGCCGCATCATGGCGACGCCGGCATCCTTGCGGATCGGCATCGGCGTCGTGCCGGCATGGTTCTGGATACCGCTGAAGGTCAGGCGGAACTGCATGATGCCGACGATCGCCGTCACGATGCCGATACGCTTCTCGCCGGCTTCGAGGAGACCGCCCTGCTCGATATGGGCTTCGAGGTAGCCACGGTACCTTCCCTCCTCCAGATGCTCGCGCGGTACGCCCTCGAGGCCGGCCGCCTTCAGCGCCTCGCGCATCGGCGTGCCCTCGTCGCGGTGCCTGGCCTTGTCGATGTCGGCCTCGGAGAAGATTCCGATGAAGGAGCGGCTGCCCGTCATCTGGCCCCAATGACCTTCCTCGTCGGCCCAGGAGGCGACATCGACGGCGAGATGCGCCGTCTCGGGGTCCTCGGCCAGCGCCCGCGCCACTTCGAGCCCGTAGATCACGCCCATCACACCGTCGAGCCAGCCGCCGCGCGGCTGCGTGTCGGAGTGCGAGCCGATCAGGATTCGCGGGCCGGTCTTCGGGCTCTTGCCGATCACCGTGCCGATGCCGTCGATCACCGGTTCGAGTCCCGCTTCCTTCATGCGCGCGGCAAGCCAGTGCCGGCTCTCGACATCCTGCGGCGACAGATGCGGGCGATGCACGCCGGTCTGGTAGCGGCCGAAATCGGCGATCCGCCGCAGGTCGCCGAGCAGTCGTTCACCGTTGATCGTGGGCATGTCAGTTCTCCTCCACCTCATCCTGAGGAGCGGCCCCTTGGGACGCGTCTCGAAGGATGGGAACCCGCACCGTGTCTGTTGCCCATCCTTCGAGACGCATCGCTATGCGATGCTCCTCAGGATGAGGGCTTACTGTCCTGAGCATCAGTTCAAATGCGCCGCGACCCAGGCGGCAAGGGAAAGCACGCGGTCGTCGTCGTGACGCAGGCCGACGAGTTGCACGCCCAGCGGCAGGCCGTTCGGGCCGGTACCGGCGGGCAGCGTCACGCAGGGCGTACCGGCCAACGTCCAGATCGAGTTGAAGACCGGATCGCCGGTGGCCGCGAGCCCTTTGGGCGCCTCACCCGGCGCGCTGGGCGTCAGCAGCAGATCGACCTTGTCGAACAGGGAGTCGACATGGGCCTTGAAGGCCGTCGCCTTGCGTTGGGCCGCGACGTAGCGCTCGACGGAGACGGCAAGGCCGCGCGCCATCGGCCCGTTCATCAGCTCGTCGCTCACCTTGTCGGGGTTGCGCAGCCGCTCGTCGGCATAGTTACGCACGCTCTCGAAGCCGGTGATCGCGGCATGGTCGTCGATGATGTCGGTGAACTGCGGCGCAAACGACACGTCGACGACCGACGCACCCTTGTCGGACAGCAGCGTGGCCGTGTTCTCGATCAGTGCCCTGGTCTCGGGCTCGGCCTGGTCCCAGACCGGCGATCGGCAGACGCCGATACGCGGCCGGCCGATGTCGCGGTCGATGCGTACCGGCGGCAGCTTCAGCACGGCGGCACGGAACAGCGCGATGTCGTCGAGGGTGCGCGCCATCAGGCCGAGCGTATCGACCGAATGGCACTGCATCTTGATGCCGACGCGGGAGAAATCGCCGAAGGTCGGCTTGTAGCCCACGACACCGCAATAGGCGGCGGGTCGGATCACCGAGCCGCCAGTCTGCGTGCCGAAGGCCAGCGGTACATGCCCATCGGCCACCGCCGCGGCGGAACCCGATGACGAGCCACCCGGCGTGTGCGCGGGATTGTGCGGATTGGTCGTCGCGCCCGGATGACGGTTGGCGAACTCGGTCGTCACCGTCTTGCCCATGATGACGGCATTCTCGGTCCGGCAGAGTGCCACACAGGCGGCATCGCCGAATGGCACCTTGCCTTCGAAGATCGGCGAGTTGTGGCCGGTCGGCATGTCATAGGTGTCGATGATGTCCTTCACGCCGACCGGTATGCCGCGCAGCAGGCCTCCGCTCGCGGCATCGGCGGACCTGGCCTGCGCGATGGCCTGGTCGGGATCGAGATGGACCCACGCCTTCACGACATCGTCGCGCTCGGCGATGCGGTCGAGATAGCCACGGACCAGCTTCTCGGAGGTGAGCGTGCCGGCCTCGATGGCGGCGACGGCTTCGACGGCGGTGATCGCCTTCATGACAGCACGCTCCGCGCCCAGGCCGCGATGTCGAGCAGGCCGGCATCCTCATGCTGGCGGCCGACGAGCTGGATACCGACCGGCAATCCGGTCGGTCCCCTGGTCAACGGCAGGGTCACGCAGGGCATCCAGAGGTAGGTCCAGAGCAGGTTGAAGGTGGCAGCACCCGTTCGTTCGAGCCCCGGAGGCGCCTCGCCCTTCGCCGGTGCCGTCAGGATGACGTCGATGTCGGAGAACAGTGCATCGACGGCCGCACGGCCGGTCTCGCCCAGCTTCCGCGCGGCCACCCAGGTCGCATAGTCGATCTTCGAACCGGCTTCGAGCTTGTCCTTCTTCAGGCTCTCGCTCAGCAGCCCGGAGAAGCGTCGTGCCTCGTCGGCATGGGCACGCGGCCCGTCGAACGCCGACAGGGTCTTCTGACCCTCGGTCATGTCGCGCACCGGCGCAGGCAGCTCGATCTCGCTCACCTGTGCGCCGGCTTTGGCAAAAGCCGCCGCCGCGTCGGCCACCGCCTGCGTGCCTTCGGGAGAAAGCTCATCGCGATGATGGGTGAAGGCGACTGCGATGCGGGGAGGCCGGTCGAGCTTGCTGATCGGCGCGAAGGGCATCGCCATCAGCGCGGCGCGGAACAGCGCGATGTCCTCCACGCTGCGGGCATAGGCACCGATCGTGTCGAGCCATTCGGTGTTGGCCTTCATGCCGGCCGGCGCGAAGTGGCCGTAGCTCGGCTTGTAGCCCACGACGCCGCAGAAGGCGGCCGGACGGATCACCGAGCCGCCGGTCTGCGTGCCGGTGCCCAGGACGCTCTGGAAATCCGCGACCGCCGCCGCCGAACCCGAGGACGAACCGCCGGGCGTGTGTGCGGGATTGTGCGGGTTCTTGGTGGGGCCGGGATGCCGGTTGGCGAATTCCGTCGTCACCGTCTTGCCGAGCAGGATCGCGCCGGCATCGCGGGCCAGCGCGACGGTCGCGGCGTCGGCCAGCGGCTGGTGCGTGCGATAGATCGGCGAGCCGTAGGTCGTCGGCTGGTCGTGCGAATCGATGATGTCCTTCACGCCCATCGGGATGCCATGCAGCAGACCCTTGCGTGGTCCGCGATCGAGCAGCCTGGCGGTTTGAAGGGCAGCCTCGCGCGCGAGATGCGACCAGGCGAGCACGTCGGCGTCGCGTTGGTCGATGCGGTCGAGATGCGCACGCACGATCGCCTCGGCGGTGGCCGCTCCGGCGTCCAGTTCTTGTGCGAGTTCGGTAGCGGTAAGCGTGTTGAGCGCGGCCATGATCGCCAGCAAAACAGCAAGAAGCATGCCGCGTCCAGTGCGGTTCGGGGTGGCTCGCTTCGTGCTTGATGCATCGCAACCACGGAGGTTTCGCATGCTCACCCGTCGCGCCGCGCTCCTCGCCGGCACTGCGCTCTCTCTCATCGGCATGAACTCGGCAAAAGCCCAGCAATCGGCCCCCCTGCGCATCGCCATTACGCTGGCCGACATTCCCGCAACCGACGGCGCCCCCGACCAGGGCACCGAAGGCATCCGCTTCATGGGCTACACGATGTACGACACGCTGGTCGCCTGGGACCTGTCGTCCGCCACCGCACCCGCCAAGCTGGTGCCGGGTCTCGCGACCAAGTGGTACCAGGACCCGGCCGATCCCTCGAAGTGGATCTTCGAGCTGCGACAGGGGGTGAAGTTCCATGACGGATCGGACTTCAACGCCGACGCCGTGATCTTCACCCTCGACCGCGCCCTGAACGACAAGTCCACGGCGTTCGATCGCGCCGGCCGCAGCATCCTGATCGCCGCCGTCTGGCCCCTGATCGGCTACCGCAAGATCGACGACTACAAGGTCGAGATGCAGACCAGGGGCACCGACACGATCTTCCCCTCGCTGCTCAACCGCTTCCCGATCGCGAGCCCTGCCAACTTCGAGAAGGTCGGCCGCGACTGGCAGGCCTATCGCAAGTCACCCTCGGGCACCGGTCCGTGGAAGATGAAAGCCTGGACGCCGCGCGAGCGCGCCGAACTCGAGCGCAACAACGACTATTGGAACAAGGAGCGCCTGCCCAAGAGCGAGCGCATGGTGCTGCTACCGATCCCCGACGTCTCGACGCGCACTGCCGCGCTGCTGTCGGGCCGTGTCGACTGGATCGAGGCGCCGGCGCCGGACTCGCTCGACAAGCTGCGCGCCGGAGGCTGCAAGATCGAGACGAACGCCATCCCGCACATGTGGCCCTACACGCTCAGCATGCTGCCGGGCGCGCCCACCGCCGACATCCGCGTGCGAAAGGCGCTGAACCTGGCCGTCGATCGCGACGCGATGGTCAAGCTGCTGAACGGGCTGGCCGCCCCGGCCGTCGGCTGCGTGCCGGTCGATCATCCCTGGTACGGCAATCCGACCTTCAAGATCCGCTACGATCCGGTCGAGGCCAGGAAGCTGCTGGCCGAAGCAGGCTACGGCCCGCAGAAGAAGCTCAAGATGAAGGTCGCGATCTCGACCTCGGGTTCGGGCCAGATGTATCCGCTGATCATGAACGAGTTCATCCAGCAGCAGTTCGCCGAGGTCGGTGTCGACCTGGAATTCCAGGTGATGGACTGGAACGCGCTGCTGAACTTCATGCGCCAGGGCGCCAAGGCGCCGGAAGCCGCCGCGTTCAGCGCGATCAACGTGAGCTGGAACACGATGGACCCGCACAACGCCTTCATGCGCTTCGTCGACAGCCAGCAGGTCCCACCCCGAGGATCGAACTGGGGCTACATCAACGATCCGGAGTTCGACAAGCTCGCCGCCGAGGCGCGCAGCACGGCCGATCCCAAGGAACTCGACAAGGTGCTGGCGAAGATCAACACCCGCATGGTCGACCAGGCCGTGTTCGTCTGGTTCGTCCACGACGTCTGGCCGAACGCGATCTCGTCCAAGGTGAAGGGCTACGTCCACCCCAAGAGTTGGTACGTCGACTTTTCGCCGATAACGGTGGGCTGACCGGCTCCGTCAGCGCGGCTTGGCAGCTTGTAGAGCCTCCCAGACACGCGCGGGCGTGGCCGGCATTTCCAGCCGCTCGACGCCCGCGTGCCGCAGCGCGTCGAGAATTGCGGCCATCACGGTCTGAGGTGCGCCAATGCAGCCGGCCTGGCCGGAGCCCTTGACACCCAGCGGATTGGCGGCGGTCGGTCGCTCGACCATTTCGATGTCGAAGAACGGCAGATCGGTCGCGCGCGGCAGCGCGTAATCCATCAGCGAACCGGTGAGCAGCTGGCCTGAGTCCGGATCGTAGACCGTGTGCTCCAGCATCGCCTGGCCGATGCCTTGCGCAAGCCCGCCCTGTACCTGGCCCGCGGTCAGCATGGGATTGATCAGGCGGCCATAGTCGTCGACCGCGATGTAGCTCAGCAGCTCCGTTGCACCGGTGTCAGGATCGATTTCGACCTCGGCAACGTGGCAGCCGCTGGGGAAGGTGAAGACGTCGGTGACGTTCAGCACATGCTCGCCAAGACCGGGAGCCATGCCGTCCGGAAGGTTCGCCGTATCCTGTGCGCTGGCGGCGAGAGTCGCGAGGTCGATACCGCGGTCCGTGCCGCGCACGGTGAAGCGGCCGCGCTCATAGTCGATCTCCTGCTCACCCGCCTGCAGGAGATGCGCGGCAAGCCGGCGGGCCTTGGCGAGCGCCGCGTCCATCGCCTTGACCAGGGCCGCACCGCCCATATGCATCGAACGCGCGCCGCCGTGACCCGCACCGCTCTTCACGGCGCGCGTGTCGGCCTGGACGTAGCGGAAGGCCTCGATCGGCAGGCCGAGATGCGCCGACGCAATCTGCGCGAAGGAAGTCTCATGCCCTTGTCCGTTCGATTCGGTGCCGACCGCGATGATCACGCTGCCGTCCGGCTCGAAGCGCACCTCCGCACCTTCGTTCGGCGCGCCGCGCGAGGTTTCGAGGAAGCAGGCGACGCCGAGGCCGCGCAGACGTCCTCGTGCGCGCGCATCAGCGCGCCGCGTCTCGAAGCCCGGTGCGCGCGCCACGGCGGCATCGAGGTTCGCCACGAAGTCACCGGAGTCGATGGCCATGCCCATCGCGGTCTTGTGCGGGAACGCGGCGATCAGGTTCTGCCGCCGCAGATCGGCCGGATCGCGGCCCAGTGCGCGGGCCGCCGCCTCGATCGCGCGCTCGACGATGTAATTGGCCTCGGGCTTGCCGGCGCCGCGATAGGCATCGACCGGCGTCGTGTTGGTGAGCGCGCCCCGCACGTCGACGGCGATCGCGGGAATGTCGTAGACGCCACCTTGCGCCGTCGAAGCCGCGACCACCGACGCGCCGGGCCCGTTACCCGACAGGTAGGCGCCGAGATTGGCGACCATCGCCACGTCGAGCGCCAGGATGCGTCCCGCCTCGTCGAGTGCGATCCGCGCCGTGGCTTCGATGTCGCGCCCCTGCGCGCCCATCACGAAATCCTCGGCGCGATCGGCCAGCCAGCGCACGGGGCGCTTCAGGCGCCGCGCCGCCCACAGCAGCAGGATCCATTCGGGATAGAGGAAGTTCTTCATCCCGAAGCCGCCGCCGACATCCGGCGCATGAAGCTGGATGCGCTCGGGCGCGACCTTGAAGATGAACTCGGCGAGCTGGCGGCGAATGCCGTGTAGCCCCTGCCCGGTCAGTTCGAGGTCCATCGTGTCCGTCGCCGCATCGTAGCGCGCGATGCCGGCGCGCGGCTCCAGCGGCACGACGATGACACGATTGTTGACCACATCGACATCGACGACGTGGGCGGCTTTTTTGATCGCCTCGGCGACGGCGGAATGGTCGCCGCGCTGCACGTGATAGACGAGGTTGCCCGGCGCCTCGTCCCACAGCACCGGCGCGCCCCCGGCCAATGCCGTGCGGCCATGGATCACCGACGGCAACGGCTCGTAGTCGATCCCGATCCGCTCCGCCGCCTCGCGTGCGATCTCCGCACTGTCGGCCACTACGAAGCAGACGGGGTCGCCGACATGCCGCACGCGGCCGGCCGCCAGCGCCGGACGCGGCGGCACGATCATCGGCTTGACCGCGGCCAGGCACGGCATGTGGCCCAAGCCGTCGGCCGCAAGGTCGTCCGCCGTCGCCACCAGATGCACACCCGGCATCGAGGCCGCGGACGATACGTCGATCGACCGGATCAGAGCATGCGCATGCGGCGAACGCAGCACATGGCCGTGGAGCGCGGCGGGTTCGCCGATATCCTCGACGTAGCGGCCGTGCCCGGTGAGGAAACGCGCATCCTCGAGGCGGCGTATCGATCTTGCGTCCCGGCTTCCATCCGCCACGTGGTTTCTCCCGAACCGTTCGTTGGCGGCGAGCATACACCATTGACGGGCCTCGACGACGGGCGGAGGCTCCCGCCACCCGGCTCATATCCAGCCTTTCGGAGGACGCGAATGATCGATCTGCACTATTGGCCGACGCCCAACGGCAAGAAGGTCACCATCCTGCTCGAGGAATGCGGCCTGCCCTACAAGGTCGTGCCGGTGAACATCGGACAGGGCGACCAGTTCACCGACGCCTTCCTGGAAATGAACCCCAACCACCGCATGCCGGTCATGGTCGACAACGCCCCGGCCGACGGCGGCAAGCCGCTGGTGGTGTTCGAGTCCGGCGCGATCATGATGTACGTCGCCGAGAAGGCCGGGAAGTTCTATCCGCAGGATCTTCGGACGAAGCACGAAGTGAACCAGTGGCTGATCTGGCAGATGGCCAACCAGGGACCGAAGAGCGGCGAGTGCGGCCACTTCCGCCGTGTCGACCAGGCGAAAGAAGGCGACCAGAAGTATGCCATCACGCGCTTCACCGACGAGGTGAACCGGCTGTACGGCGTGCTGAACAACCGGCTCTACAAGCACAGGTACCTGGCCGGCGACCAGTACACGATCGCCGACATGATCTGCTACCCGTGGACGGTGAACTGGAAATTCCAGGGACAGGACATCGAGGAGTTCCCCTACTTCAAGCGCTGGTTCGAGGAGTTGGGCGCGCGTCCCGCCGTCCAGAAGGGCATGGCGGTCGGCGCCGACTTCTCGGTCGATCGCGAGAAGCTGCCGCCGGAGGAACAGGAGCGCATCCGCAAGATGCTCTACAACCAGCGCGCCCGGCCGGTTCGAGTCGCTTAGCTAAAGACGCTGTCCGCTGGAGAGAGGTGGGGCCACCTCCTCCAGCGACTTGCACTCCGCGGCGACGCCGAGTTTCAGCGTCACCAGCGCCGCCGCCAGCATCAGCGCGGCACCCAGCATGTACCCCCACATGATCTCGCCCGAGCTGCCGCCGGCGATCAGCACGCCGAACAACCACGGCCCGCCGACACCGCCGAACAGGGTACCGAAGGCGTAGAACAGCGCGATGGTGAGCGCCCGGATCTCCAGCGGGAAGCATTCGCCCACGGTCAGGTAGGCCGCGCTGGCCGCCGCCGAGGCGAAGAAGAACACCACGCTCCACATCGCCGTCTGGGTCGTGGCGTCGAGGTGGCCGGCATGGAACATCCAGCCCGTTACCGCCAGCAGAACGCCCGAGATTGCATAAGTCGCGGTGATCATCTGTCGCCGGCCCAGCGTGTCGAACAAAGATCCGAGCAGCAGCGGCCCCAGGAAATTGCCGATCGCGAAGGGCAGGATGTAGAGGCCGACCTTGTCGCCCGGCACGTTGTAGAACCTGGTGAGGATCAGCGCGTAGGTGAAGAAGATCGCATTGTAGACGAAGGCCTGCGAGGCCATCAGCACGACACCCAATGTCGTGCGGCCGCGATAGTGCTTGAGCAGTGTCTGCGCGACGGAAAGCATCGTCGTCTTGTGCGGATCGCCCAGCTCCAGCGTCTTCGTCACCGGCTCCAGCTTCCGGCCGGTATCGGCTGCGACCTTCGCCTCGATCTCCTCGACGACGCCCTCGGCCTCGCGCGGCTTGCCGTGGATCATCAGCCAGCGCGGGCTCTCGGGCAGGAAGCGGCGCAGGAAGAGGATCACGAGCCCAAGCACCGCGCCGCTCGCGAAAGCGAGCCGCCAGCCCATGTCGGGATCCAGCACATTGGGATCGAGCAGCCAGACCGAGAGCAGCGCCCCGCCAGCGGCACCGATCCAGAAACTGCCGTTGATCGCGAGATCGATACGGCCGCGCAGACGCGCCGGGATCAGCTCCTGGATCGCCGAGTTGATGGCCGAATACTCACCGCCGATGCCGGCGCCCGTCAGGAAGCGAAAGAACAGGAAACTGTAGAAATCCCACGAGAAGGCCGTGGCTGCCGTCGCGACGAGATAGACGCCCAGCGTCACGTTGAAGAGCTTCTTGCGGCCCAGCCGATCCGTGAGATGCCCGAAAAACAGAGAGCCCAGCACCGCGCCCGCGAGATAGGCGCTGCCGGTCAAGCCGACCTGTTCGGCGGTGAGCTGCAGGCGCGGGCTGGTCTGCAGCGCCGCGGCCACCGATCCCGCCAGCGTGACCTCCAGCCCGTCGAGAATCCAGGTGATGCCCAGCGCAACGACGACCAGCCGGTGGAAGCGGCTCCACGGCAGGCGGTCAAGACGGGCGGGAACGTCGGTCTGCACAGGCGGTGCAACGCACCGCCCCGCCGAAGGTTCAAATTCGCTGCGACCGTCACCACCGCAAGGCTGGGTTGCCGTGCCGGTGCTGGCGACCGCTATGGTCGCCGCCTAAAGTGGCGGCATGACCGACAATACGATGGCAGCCGGCGCCGCGCCCGTTGCTGCCCCCGCGGCTCCGGCTCCTTCGGCTTCCGCCAACACCACGACCTTCGCCGTCATTCTCTCCTTGAGCTTCTGTCACCTGCTCAATGACATGATGCAGTCGCTGGTGCCGGCGCTGTATCCGATCCTCAAGGATTCATACGCACTGTCGTTCGGTCAGATCGGCTTCATCACGCTGGCCTTCCAGTGTACCGCGTCGATGCTGCAGCCGGTGGTCGGCATGTACACCGACAAAAAGCCCCAGCCCTATTCCCTGATGCTCGGCATGGGCTTCACCCTGGTCGGCCTCCTGCTGATGTCGCAGGCCAATTCATACCCGCTGATTCTGCTCGCCGCGGCACTCATCGGCATGGGCTCCTCGGTGTTCCATCCCGAGGCCTCGCGCGTCGCGCGCATGGCCGCCGGCGGCCGCTACGGTCTCGCCCAGTCGCTGTTCCAGGTCGGCGGGAACATGGGCTCCGCCGCCGGTCCGCTGCTCGCGGCCTTCATCGTCGTGCCGGCCGGCCAGCAGAGCATCGTCTGGTTCTCGGCGGCGGCCCTGGTTGCGATGATCGTGCTGTTCCAGATCGGTCACTGGTACAAGGCGAACCGCACCAGCCAGAAGCCGGGAGCGCGCAAGACCGCCGCCGCGGCCGGGCACGTGACCTTGTCGAAGGGCCGCGTCGGCATTGCCGTGGCGATCCTAGTGGCACTGCTCTTTTCCAAGAACGTCTACAGCGCCAGCCTCGGCTCCTACTTCACCTTCTACCTGATCGAGAAGTTCGGCCTGGAGGTGCAGACCGCACAGCTCTTCTTGTTCGCCTTTCTGGTCGGCATCGTGGTCGGCACGATCCTGGGCGGCGTCGTAGGCGACAGGGTCGGCCGCATCCCCGTCATGTGGTTCTCGATCCTGGGCGCCCTGCCCTTCGCGCTGATGCTGCCCTACGCCAACCTCTTCTGGACGGGCGTGCTGGCGGTCACCGTGGCGATCATCATGGCCTCGGCCTTCTCCGCGATCCTCGTCTATGCGCAGGAACTCCTGCCCGGGCGCGTCGGCCTGGTGGCCGGCATGTTCTTCGGCGTGTCGTTCGGCCTGGGTGGCCTCGGCGCCGCCGCGCTGGGCGAGATCGCCGACCATGCCGGTATCGAGGCCGTCTACAAGGTGACGCCGTTCCTGCTGCTGCTCGGCCTGCTCACGGCCTTCCTGCCCAAGCACCCGAGCGTGCCCAAGCTGCCGGCCTGATCAGGCATTGCCGGCCGTCGCGATACGGCCGGCCTCGGCGATCGTTGCGCTGCGCGCCTCGTCGGAGATCGTGGAGCCCGTGAAGTAGACGGCGACGAAGACCGGCGCACGGCCAGGAGGCCAGGCGACGGCAATGTCGTTGGCGCTGCCATTGCCGCCCGTGCCCGTCTTGTCCCCGATGCGCCATGACGCCGGCAGGCCGGCCCGCAGGCGCTTGTCGCCCGTGCTGTTCGCGACCAGCCAACCGGTCAGACGCTCACGCGATCCTGCAGACAGGGCATCGCCGGTAACGAGCTTCTGCATCGTGGCGAGCATCGCCAGCGGCGAGGTCGTGTCGCGCGGATCGCCCGGTGCACCCTCGTTCAGTTCGGTCTCGATCCGGTCGAGCCTAGTCACCGGATCGCCCAGGGCGCGCATGAAGGCGGTCAGTCCGGAGGGGCCACCGAAGCTCGCGAGCATAAGGTTACCCGCGGTGTTGTCGCTGAGTGTCATCGCCGCTGCGCAGATCGCGTCGACGGTCATGCCGCTCGGCCCGACATGCCCTTTGGTTGCAGGCGAGTAAGGCACGAGGTCGCTCTCAGCGAAGACTATGCGGCGATCGAGCTTCTCCTCACCGCGGTCGACGCGGGCCAGCATCAGGGCAGCGGCCAGGAACTTGAAGGTGCTGCACAACGGGAAGCGCTCGTCGCCACGATAGGCGGCGCGACGGCCGCTCGCCGTATCGAGCATTGCCACGCCGAGGCGACCGCCATTGCGCCGCTCGAGTTCGCGCAGTGCCGATACGGCATCGTCGGCAAAAGCCGGCAGGGACAGAAGCGGCGCGATCAGAAGCGTACGACGGGCGATCGCAGCGGGCACTTGTTTCTCCTCGTGGAAGGACCCGGGCGTAGTGGCCGAATATGGCGGCACGCCGGCCTGTCGCACCCCCACGATTGCGATAAGCTTTCCTGCAGCAGGGAGGAACACATGAAGGATTTCGCAGGCAGGATCGCCGTCATCACCGGAGGCGGCACGGGCATGGGTCGGGAACTCGCGCGACAGCTTGCGGCCGAGGGCTGCAACATCGCGCTGGGCGACGTGTCGGGCGGTGCCATGGCCGAGACCAAACGGCTCTGCGAGGCGGCCGGCCTGCAACAGGGACAGCGGATCACCACGCATATCGCCGACGTGGCCGACGAGCCGCAGGTCGTGCGCTTCCGCGACCAGGTCGCCCAGCAGCACGAAGCCGACCGCATCCACCTCCTGTTCAACAATGCCGGCATCGGCGGCGGCGGCAGCTTCCTGGTCAACGAACGCGACGAATGGGAACGCACGTTCAACATCTGCTGGGGCGGCGTCTATCTCTGCACGCGCGCCTTCATGCCGATGATGCGCCGCGCCGATGCCGGCCACATCGTCAACACGTCGAGCGTCAACGGCTTCTGGGCCTATATCGCGCCCAACATCCCGCAGACCGTCTATGCCGCCGCCAAGTTCGCGGTGAAGGGGTTCACCGAGGCGCTGGTCACCGACCTGCGCATCAACGCCCCGCACATCAAATGCTCGGTCGTGATGCCGGGCCATATCGGCACCTCGATCATCGCCAACTCGCGCAAGCTGCAGAGCGGCAACCAGAGCGACGAGATCACGCCGCAGGAGATCGGCCTGGCGCGCGCCCGCATCTCCTCGATGGGCATCGACGCCACGAAGCTCTCGGACGACGACGTGCGCAAGATGATGGTCGAGCGAGCCCGGCGATTCCTCGATGAGGCGCCGACGACGGCAGCGCAGGCTGCGACGATCATCCTCGACGGCGTGCGCAACGAGCGTTGGCGCATCCTGGTCGGCCGCGATGCCGAACGGATCGACAGCCTGGTGCGGGAAACGCCCGAGCAGGCCTATGAGACGGACTTCTTCGAGGCCTTCGCGAAAGAGACCGGCTGGGTGGTCGGCGGACGCTGACGCGCCTCCCGGCCGTCGCCGATCGCCTCAAGGCCTGGGAGCGGCGTGGTGGCCGGGCACGCGCCCCGAACTGAGCGGCGGCGCCTGCTGCTCTTCGGCGTCACGCGGCTCGACGCTGAAGAGGTCGCGGTTGATCGATGCCGGGCGCTGGTTGGCGACGTCGCGGCGATCGTAGAGGAACATGCGGCGCGCATTGGCAGGCGGCTGGCGCGTCGCGTCGGCGAGGCTGCGGGGGCCCTGCAGGACGATGTCGTACCGGTCGGGATCCGTCGCCGACAGGCTGACGTAGCAGGCGGCGCGATAGCGCCCTCCCTGATTGACGGCGACCTCGAAGGTCGGCCCAACGATCTCGGGCAGCGCGACGCCGGCCGCCCGCAGATCGTCGTAGAGCTTGTCGACCTCTTCGCGGGTCCGCATGACCGACCAGGTGGCGAGTTGATCGGCGAGCCGCCCCTTGGCCTTTGCGGCATTCAGGCCGTCCTGGACGCGCTCCAGCATGTACTGGCGAACCTGCGCGCTCGCGATCGGCCCGACGATCATCGACGACACCGGTGCCGGCACCGCCAGCGAGTTGTTGCAGACGTTCGCCGCCTGGTGGGACATCGGAAGCGAGGGGCGCTCGAGTCCGATCGGGCAGAGGTTGAGCTCCAGGAACTCCCCGATCGTCTCGAGATACTGATATTCCTCGACCGGGCGCGCCATCAGGTTGGCCACGAAGGTCGGCGGCAATCCCAGGTCGGCGGCATACCGGATCAGCATCGCCGCACCGCCGCGCGCATCGGCAAAGCCCTGCAGCCGGCTCGCCACGGGATCGTCATGGGTCAGTTCCCGCAGTTCGCTGCGGTCGAGGAAGAAGTTGTGGAACGCGACCTTGCCGCCCACTTCGACGTTGCAATCGCGCGGGTAGACCGCCGCGGCGCGAACCGCGGTGCCGCCGAGCAGCGCCAGTGCACAGGCCGACAGGCAGAGGTCCTGCTTGCGGACGACCGCGACGACCTTGTAGCTCTTCAGGAGCTGGCCGATCTTGATGCCTTCGGGAAGGCTTCCCCCCAGGCTGCTCAGCTCGATCGTCGCCAGCGGCACGTTCGCTTTCGCCGGCGCCACGGCCTGCAGCCTCACCAGGATATCGCGCAGCTTCTCGGCATCGCCGGTCTCGATCATGCCGGTCAGGCGGAACGTCGGCGTCTCGGCGGCGGTGCTCAGGGCAGGGAGTCCAGCCCGCGAGGCGATCGGGGAGACGGGCTTGATGGTGGCAGCGCGAACTTCCGCGGCAATCGCGATCGAGGCGAACCACATCGCCCCCCACACCACAAAGGCCGCAAGCTTCCGCATACTCATCTCGCTATCGCGATGCCGACTCGTCGTCGAGCATCTAATGCACTGTTCGCGCCACTGTGAACGCTAGTGAGGATGGCGCGTAAATTTAATGTCAGATAATCGATTCAAATCGTGAAATCGGACCACACCCGCACACACGACCGCAAGGATCCACGAAAAGGCCGCATTTACGAGAAGGGCCCCGACCACCGCGATGAGCGGCGATCGAAGCCCTTTAGCGATAGCATCCCGCCCGTCAAGCGGCGAGAGCACAATCGTTTCGATCGTTTCCCGTCGGCCGGCAGGCCGGCCGAATGCGAGATCAAGCCTTCAGGTTGACCGCCGCTTCCTTGCCGCGTTCGACCTGGACGTCGTACGTGACCTTCTGGCCTTCATTCAGACCATTGAGGCCAGCGCGCTCGACTGCGCTGATGTGAACGAACACATCCTTGCCGCCCGAGTCGGGCTGGATGAAGCCGTATCCTTTGGTGGCATTGAACCACTTGACGGTACCTGAAGCCATTTTCGTGTCCTTCATTTCCGGCGCGAGAGAACCGAGCCACCGATACGATAGCAAGATTTCGCCCCCTCTGACCATCGCCCGTCGATGGCCCGAAAACGGGCCATAAAATAGTCACGAAGGGGCGAACTACAGGCTCGAGCGGCGCTCAGACCCCGATATCCGGGCGCGCGCGGCGCTCCCGGGTGGGGCCGTGCCAGCACCGGTCCAGGCCGGTACAACGACACCGGGAAAGGTCCGAATCCCGTTCACCGGATCATCGCGCCGGGGGCGTGAAGCCTTTGCTGCGGATCTTCTTCTCCAGGATGGCGATGCCGCCCGCGGTATCGCCCTTGCTGCACTTGTTGATGCCCTCGGCGATGTCGAAGTCGGGTCGCGTGCCGCCATTGCCGCCCGGGTCGCCCAGGTAGCGCGTGGCATAGTCGCCGAGCTTCTTGCAGTAGGCCGCGTCGTCGCTCTGGGCGGCCGCCTCGCCCGCGACACACGCCAACAGCAGGAGCGGAAGAGTCAGTCTCGTCATCAAATCGTTTTCGCCCCCGTGTTCATTGCCGCCACACCGGCCGCCACACACGGTGTAAGCTCTTGGCCCAAAGCCACACAAGGCCACATCGCGCCTACGGAGGATCGTTTGAAGACCTATCAACACTTCATCGCCGGTGAATACGTGGACCCGATCGGCGGCAAGTGGATCGACAGCATGGACCCCTATCGCGGCGAAGCCTGGGCCCGGATCCCGCAGGGCTGCGCCCGCGACGTCGATCGCGCCGTGGCGGTGGCGTCTCTCGCGCTGCGGGAAGGTCCGTGGGCCACCATGTCTCCGTCCAGCCGCGGCAAGCTGATGGTGAAGCTCGCCGACCTGATCGCGTCCAATGCGCAGCGGCTGGCCGAAGTCGAGGTTCGCGACAACGGCAAGCTGCTCTCGGAGATGCTGGGACAGGTCAACTACAATCCCGAATGGTGGCGTTACTTCGGTGGCCTCGCCGACAAGATCCAGGGCGCCGTCGTGCCGATCGACAAGCCCAACCACTTTGCGTTCACGCGGCACGAGCCGGTCGGCGTCGTGGCGGCCCTCACCGCGTGGAACTCGCCGCTGCTGTTCATCGCGTGGAAGTGCGCGGCCGCGATCGCCGCCGGCTGCACCGTGGTCGTGAAGCCGTCGGAATTCGCCTCGGCCTCGACGCTCGAGTTCGCAGCGCTGACCAAGGAAGCCGGCTTCCCCGACGGCGTGTTCAACGTCGTCACCGGCTACGGACAGGAAGCGGGTTCCGCGCTCGTCGATCATCCGGGCGTCTCGAAGATCACCTTCACCGGCTCCGACAGCACCGGCGCGAAGATCTATGCGCAGGCGGCGAAGACGCTGAAGCGCGTGTCGCTCGAACTGGGCGGCAAGTCGCCGAACATCGTGTTCGAGGATTGCGACCTCGGCGCCGCCGCATCGGGCGCCATCTCGGGCATCTTCGCCGCTACCGGCCAGACCTGCATCGCGGGCTCGCGTCTGCTGGTGCAGAACTCGATCCGAGAGGAGTTCAGCAAGCGCGTCGCCGAACTGGGCCGCTCGGCGCGCAAGGGCGATCCGATGCTGGCGGACACCAACATCGGCCCGGTCACGACCGCGCCGCAGTACCGCAAGATCCTGGACTACATGGAGATCGCCAAGGCCGAAGGCGCGCGCTGCATCCTGGGCGGCGGCGCCGCCAGCGACATGCCGGGTGGACAGTTCGTCGAGCCGACCATCTTCGTCGATGTGCGCCCCGACATGCGGATCGCGCGGGAGGAGGTGTTCGGTCCTGTCCTCTCCATCATCGGCTTCGACACCGAGGAGGAAGCGGTGCGGCTGGCCAACGACACGATCTACGGTCTGGCGGCCGGCGTCTGGACCAAGGACATGAACCGGGCGCTGCGCATGACCGCCGCGCTCAAGGCCGGCACCGTCTGGGTCAACACCTACCGGGCCATCAGCTACATGATGCCCTTCGGCGGCATGAAGCATTCCGGAATCGGCCGGGAAAGCGGCATGGAAGCGATCCACGAGTACCTCGAGACCAAGAGCGTCTGGATCTCGACGGCGGAGGGCTCACCCGCCAACCCGTTCGTGATGCGCTAGGCCGCCAAGGAACTACGCGAGGCCGCCTTCCAGACGGAGGACAGCCTGGCGGGCGGGCTCATCGAGGCCGTCCCCGCCCTTCGCCAAATGCGCCACGATCTGCTCGACCGAGTCGAAATCCTGCGTGCCCGCCGATTTCAGATCGCACCAGAGCTTGGCAGCCTCGCTTCAGCGGGATGGGGGCGTGAACCCCTTGCTGCGGATCTTCTTCTCGAGGGCGGCAATGCCGGCAGCGGTGTTGCCCTTGTCGCACTTGTCGACGCCATCCATGATGTCGAAGCTTGGACGGTTACCGCCATTGAAGCTGCTGTCGCCCGCGTATTGGGTCGCGTAGTCAGCCAGCTTCTTGCAATAGGCCGCATCGTCGCCCTGCGCCATCGTCTGGCTGGCCAGAAAGGCGGACAGGGAAATCCGAACGGTAAGACGTGTCATTGATCGGGCTGCTCACTGAATAGCCAGCGAATCGGAAAGCCGTGTTCGACGCGCGATATGCTTGGTCTGCTCAGGCAAACAACAGGCTGACCTATTCGATCCCGTCACGCGAAAAACCGTTCATCCTTTCCCGTGGATCGCCCGCCGTTCGTGATGCGCTGACTACGACCGACAGTCCTTGAGGTGGAGGAGGGCTTCGCGCACCGCAGGGTCGAGCCCCTCCCCACCCGCGTCGAGATGGGCGACGATGGCGTCTCGCATGGAAGGCGGCCAGAACTTCAGGAGGTGCGTGGCGATGGCCAGCGGGGCGTCGATGCCCCGCTGCGGGGCGAAGAACCGGCCGATCTGGTTGGCCATCGTCACCAGTTTTTCCGCCGACATTAGGGCTACTCCGCCGCGACGCGTCGGCTGCGCCGGGCCCGCTCGGCATACCCCTTCTGCCAGTCGCCGGGGCCGTTCGAAGGCGACACCTGCACGGCCGTGACCTTGTATTCGGGGCAGTTCGTCGCCCAATCCGAGATCTCCGTCGTCACCACATTGGCCTGCGTGTCGGGATGGTGGAACGTCGTGTAGACAACGCCCGGCGCCACCCGATCGGTGATGTGCGCGCGCAGGCTCGTGCTGCCGGCGCGGCTGTCGAGCCTGACCCAGTCGCCGTCGCGCACGCCGCGCTGTTCGGCATCGTGCGGATGGATCTCCAGCAGGTCGTGGTCGTGCCACACGACGTTGTCGGTGCGTCGCGTCTGGGCGCCGACATTGTACTGGCTGAGGATGCGGCCCGTGGTGAGCAGCAGCGGGAAGCGCGGCCCCGTGCGCTCGTCCGTCGGCACATACTCGGTGATCAGGAAGTTGCCTTTGCCACGGACGAAGCCGCCGACATGCATCACCGGCGTACCCAGCGGCGCCTTCTCGTTGCAGGGCCACTGGACCGATCCGACCTCGTCGAGAAGGTCGTAGGAAACGCCCGCGAAGCCGGGCGTCAGCGCCGCGATCTCATCCATGATCTCCGAGGGATGCCGGTACGGCATCGCGAATCCCATCGCCTCAGCGACCGCGAGCGTGATCTCCCAGTCGGCCATGCCGCTCTTCGGTGCCATCACGCGACGCACGCGATTGATGCGACGTTCGGCGTTGGTGAAGGTGCCGTCCTTCTCGAGGAACGTGGAACCGGGCAGGAAGACGTGGGCGTAGCTTGCCGTTTCGTTCAGGAACAGATCCTGGACCACGACGCATTCCATGGACGCAAGCGCCCGCGCGACATGTCCGGTGTCGGGATCCGACTGCAGGATATCCTCGCCCTGCACGTAGAGGCCCTTGAAGCTGCCGTCGATCGCGGCGTCGAACATGTTGGGGATTCGCAGGCCCGGTTCCGCATCGAGCGGACGCCCCCACTTCTGCTCGAACGTCGCGCGCACGGCATCGTCGGAGACGTGGCGATAGCCGGTGAATTCATGGGGGAACGATCCCATGTCGCAGGCGCCCTGGACGTTGTTCTGACCGCGCAGCGGGTTCACGCCGACGCCCGGCCGGCCGAGATTGCCCGTCGCCATGGCGAGGTTGGCGATGGCCATGACCGTCGTCGTCCCCTGGCTGTGTTCCGTGACGCCCAGCCCGTAGTAGATCGCGGCATTGCCGCCGCCCGCGTACAGCCGCGCGGCCCGCCGGATCGCCTCGGGCTCGACGCCAGCGATCGGGCCGACCGTCTCGGGGCTGTTCTGCGGCTCCGAGACGAAGGCTGCCCAGTATTCGAAGGCGTCGCGGTCGCAGAACTCGCGCACGAATTGCTGGTTCGCCAACCCCTCGGTCACGATCGTGTGGGCGAGCGCGTTCATCACCGCCGTATTGGTGCCAGGCCGCAGCGGCAGATGGTGGTCGGCCTCGACGTGCGGCATCCGCACGAGGTCGATCCGTCGAGGATCGATCACGATCAGCTTCGCGCCCTGGCGCAGGCGTTTCTTCATGCGTGAGGCGAAGACCGGATGCGCATCGGTCGGGTTGGCGCCGATCACGACGATGACGTCGCTCTGCTCGATCGAATCGAAATCCTGCGTTCCGGCCGAGGTGCCGAACGCCTGGGCGAGGCCGAACCCGGTCGGCGAGTGGCAGACCCGCGCGCAGGTATCGACGTTGTTGTTGCCGAAGCCGCCGCGGATCAGCTTCTGCATCACGTAGGTTTCCTCGTTGGTGCAGCGCGAGGAGGTTATGCCGCCGATGGCCAGCCGGCCGTGCTTCTCCTGCAGGCGGCGGAATTCCGAGGCGACCCGCCCGATCGCCTCGTCCCAGCTCACTTCGCGCCACGGCTGGTCGATGCTCTCGCGGATCATCGGCTTCAGGATCCGATCCCGGTGATGGGTATAGCCCCAGGCGAAACGGCCCTTGACGCAGGAGTGCCCGCGATTGGCCTTGCCGTCCTTCCACGGCACCATGCGGACCAGCTCCTCGCCCCGCATCTCGGCCTTGAAGCTGCAGCCGACGCCGCAATAGGCGCAGGTCGTCACCACCGAATGTTCGGGTTGGCCGATCTCGATCAGGCTCTTCTCCGAGAGCGTTGCCGTCGGACAGGCCTGGACGCAGGCGCCACACGACACGCATTCGGAACTCAGGAAATCGTCGAGCGAGGTGCCGGGCGACACCTTCGATTCGAAACCGCGGCCCTGGATGGTGAGGGCGAAGGTGCCCTGCACTTCCTCGCAGGCACGCACGCAGCGCGAACAGACGATGCACTTGGAGGGATCGAAGGTGAAGTACGGGTTGCTTTCGTCCTTCTCCTGCCTCGTATGGTTCTCGCCCTCATAGCCATAGCGCACGTCGCGCAGCCCGACGGCGCCGGCCATGTCCTGCAATTCGCAATCGCCGTTGGCCGCGCAGGTCAAACAGTCGAGCGGGTGGTCGGAGATGTAGAGCTCCATCACGCCGCGGCGGACCCGCTTCAACCGCTCGGTCTGGGTCGACACGACCATGCCGGCCGCCACCGGCGTGGTGCAGGAAGCGGGCGTTCCGGCCCGGCCCGCAATCTCGACGAGGCAGAGACGGCAGGAGCCGAAGGCCTCAACCGAATCCGTCGCGCAGAGCCTGGGCACCTGGATTCCCGCCTCCATCGACGCGCGCATGATGGAGGTGCCTTCCGGAACCGCGACGGTCCGGCCGTCGATGACCAGCGAGACCTGCGTCTCGTTGCAGCTCGGGGGCGTACCGTAGTCGATTTCGGAAACGAGCGGCATCGCGTGCTCCTATCCCGCGGCCACGGCGGTGGCTCGACGGACAAAATCCTCCGGGAAGTGCCGCAGGGCGCTCAGCACCGGATAGGGCGTGAAACCGCCCAGAGCGCACAGCGACCCGAACTTCATGGTCTGGCAGAGATCCTCGATCAGCTCGACGTTCGCCGCGACGCGTTCGCCCCGCTGGATCTTGTCGAGCGTCTCGACGCCGCGCGTCGATCCGATACGACAGGGCGTGCACTTGCCGCAGGATTCGATGGCGCAGAATTCCATGGCGAAGCGCGCCTGCCGCATCATGTCGACCGTCTCGTCGAACACCACGACGCCGCCGTGGCCGATCAGGCCGTCGCGGGCCGCGAAAGCCTCGTAGTCGAACGCGGTGTCGAACATCGCGCGCGGAAAGTAGGCACCCAGGGGCCCGCCGACCTGCACCGCCCGCACCGGCCGGCCGCTCCGCGTGCCGCCGCCGATCCCGTCGACCAGCTCGCCCAGCGTCACGCCGAAGCCCGTCTCGAAGAGGCCGCCATGCCTGACGTTGCCGGCAAGCTGGATCGGCATGGTGCCGCGCGACCGTCCCATCCCGAACGCCGAATAGGCCTCGGCACCCTCGGCGAGGATCCATGGCACGGTGGCCAGCGAAACCAGGTTGTTGATCACCGTCGGCCGGCCGAACAGGCCCTTGTGGGCCGGCAGCGGCGGCTTGGCGCGGACCTGCCCGCGCTTGCCCTCGATGCTCTCCAGCAGCGCGGTCTCCTCGCCGCAGACATAGGCGCCGGCGCCGACACGGACCTCGATGTCGAAACCGGCTGCCGCGCCCAACAGCCCGTCGGCTTCGGCGAGCGACACCGCGCGCTCGAAGGTGCGCACGGCATCGGGATATTCGGAGCGGATATAGACGAAGCCCCTGGTCGCACCGACGGCGAGGCCGGCGATCGCCATGCCCTCGATCAACGCGAAGGGGTCGCCCTCCAGCAGCATGCGATCGGCGAAGGTGCCGGAATCGCCTTCGTCGGCGTTGCAGACGACATACTTCCGGTCGGCCGATGCATCGGCCACCGTCTTCCACTTGATGCCGGTCGGAAAGCCTGCGCCGCCACGGCCGCGCAGGCCGGACTTCGTGACTTCCTCCAGGGTCTTCGCCGGGCCGAGGCTGCGGGCGCGTTCGAGGCCGCGGCCACCGCCGTGGGTGCGCCAATCGGCGAGCGACAGTGGATCGACGATGCCGCAGCGCGCGAAGGTGAGCCGCGTCTGGCGCTTCAGGAAGGGAATGTCCTCGGGCCGACCGAGATACAGGGGATGGCCGGCGCCCGCCGTCAGCAGCCCCGGCGCGTCACCGGGCCTTACGGGGCCGAAGGCGATGCGGCCGTCCGGCCTCTCGACCTCGATCATCGGCTCCAGCCAGAACAGGCCGCGCGAACCGGTGCGCACGATCTGGATTTCGATGCCGTGCCGCCGCGCCTCATCGTGCAACGCGGCCGCCACCTTGTCGGCACCGACGGCCCGGGCGGCGGCATCGCGCGGCACGAAGAAGCGCATCGTCATCGCGACACGTCGCGCACGATCTCGCCGATCGAGCCGTCGTCCAGCCGCGCCATCGGCTCGCCGTCGAGCATCGCCGCGGGTGCGGAGGCGCACAGGCCCAGGCAATAGATCGCCTCGACCGTGACCCTGCCGTCAGGCGTCGTGCCGCCCCATTCCAGGCCGAGCCGATCCAGCAGGCGGCGCGCCAGACCCTCTCCCTCCATCGACTGGCAGGCCTCGGCGCGGCAGATCTTCAGCACATGCCGGCCCGCCGGCCGGTCACGGAAGTCGTGATAGAAGGAGACGACACCGTGCACCTCGGCGCGCGTGACGTTCATCGCCTGCGCCAGGAAGGGGATTGCCGGCTCCGGCACACAGCCGAACGACGCCTGGATATCATGCAGGATCGGCAGCAGGCGTCCCTCCCGCCCCTCGTGCCGGCGGACGATCTCGCTCGCTTCGGCTTCATCCCACTGCACCGACACCTGAACTCCGCCCAGCTTTGCTGGGAGAATGCTCGGCGCACGAGGCGGCAGTCTCAATAAAGGTGTTCGGTGCTGCGATAGAACAAACCTATCGACCACCGCTTCTGGGGCGGAGAGCACCCGTCAGACCGGCGAGGCGGCGAGCCGGGTGGCTTCGGCGACCAGGGCGTTCGCGAGGGGGGTCATCGGCTCGCGCCGGGGCACGACGAGGCCGATCGAGTGCGTCGCGTCGGGCTCGACGATCGGAATGGAACGCAGATGCTCGGTGAGGCCCAGCGTATCGGCCAGCTTCTGCGGCATCACGCTGGCCCAGCGGCCGGTCCGGACATGCGAGAACAGGACGATCATCGAGTTGGACTCGAGCGTGGGATCGGCCTGGCCCCCGGCCTCGTGCAGGAGCTGGTCGATGATACGCCGATTCTGCATGTCGGGGGTCAGCAGGCAGAGCGGGATACGGCCGACCTCGGCCCAGGTGACGCTGTCGCGATCGCCGAGCGGGCTGCTCTCGGACGTGAGCAGACGATACTGCTCGGTATAGAGCGGCACCGCCCGCAGCCGCCCGAGCGGCTCGTTGTCGATGTAGGTCAGGCCGGCATCGACCTCGAGATTCTCCAGCATCGCCAGGATCTCGATCGAGGTCCGCGAGAGGATGGTGAACTTCACGTTGGGATGCCTCGCCCGGAACGGCGTGGTGAGCGCCGACACCATCGCCAGAGCCGTTGGGATCGCCGCAATGCGCAGCCGGCCGCTCAGCCCCTTGCGCAAGGACGTCACTTCCTGCCGCATCGCGCGGGTGTCGGCCACGATGCCGCGCGCCCAGTCGAGCACGCGATCGCCTTCGGGCGTGAAGCCGATGAAGCGCGAGGTCCGCTGCACCAGCATCACGCCGAGCATGTCCTCGAGGCTCTTGATGCCGGCGGAGAAAGTCGGCTGGGTGACGCCGCACAGTTCGGCCGCCTTGCTGAAATTCCGCTCCTGGGAGAGCGCAAGCAGGAATTCCAGTTTGTCGATCATTGAAGGAGATTAGCCCAAAACCATCGTTCCCGCTGCCCCGCCCGGGAAGGCAAGGTCGGTCGGCGGGCGCCCAGTCGATCTACATGGCCATCCTGGCCTTTTCTGACTCCTGCTGCAGGCTCCACGGCGCGCGGTAGCCGGCGCGCCAGTCGGGCGGGAGTTCGCAGGGACGCAGGTCGAAGCTCGCATAGGTCGCCGGCTTGCCGCGCACGATGTCGCCCATGTGCGGGCTGGTGATCGGCGAGGGCACGTAGCAGAACGAATCGGCCGACGAATAGACCGGCAGGAGCAGCGGACGCGCCGCGCTCGACCTGTTCTGCGTCGAGCCGTGGATCGTGCGACAGTTGAGCAGCAGGGTCGTACCCGGCCCTCCGGTGGCGCGCTTCACCTCGCTGTCACGGATCTGCCGCGCATCGGCCTCGCGCAGCGCGACCGCGAAGCCACCTTTCTCATCGTACATCGTGTAGAGCGGCCCTTCATGGCTGCCCGGCACGAAGGCCAAAGGCCCCTGCTCGTCGCTACAGCCGTCGATGTAGACGCCGACAGTGACCGGGCTGTAGTCCGTATGCGGCCACGCCTGGATGTCCTGGTGCCACTTGAACTCGCGGCTGCCCTTGCCTGCCTTCACGTTGAGCTTGGCATGGTGGAACTTCACGTCCGGACCGACCACGTCGGCCACCAAGTCGGTCATGATCGGGTCGGACATGAAATCCCAGAACGCCGGATGCTGGTCCTGCGGCGAGGTCACGCGATGCAGGCGGGGATCGGAGGCCGAATGGCCCTGCTCCAGCACGAACACGTCGCCCGACCGGGTTTCGGCACGGCTGCGGTCGACCACTTCCGTCATCGCGGCCCGCAGGCGGCTCAGCCAATCGGGCGACACGTAGCTCTCGAGCACGAGATAGCCATCGCGGAAATAGGCAGCGCGCTGGTACTCGGTCAGGACCAGGGGTTTATGCTTCAGGACGTCCTGCGGTTTCATCGAACGTTTCCTTCTCCGGGGGGTTTTCTTGCGACACGTGGCCCGGACGTTGCAGGGCCGCGATGGCCGCCGGCAAGGAAAACCGTGACGCCGTGCCGCAGAACAAGGCGTCACCTCCGTTACGCCGCTCTCTTCGGGAATGCCCATGTTACTGTTCCAGACGAGAACGGACGGAACACGAATGACGACAGGCAGTGTGGCGATCGGCATCATCGGCGCCGGCATCATGGGCGAGCGGATGCTCAACGCGATCCTGCAGCAGGATCCGGCAAGGGTTCGCGCCTGCGGCCTCTGGGACCCGGCGCCGGCCGCCCTGCAGCGCCTGCAGAAGAGCTTTCCGCAGGTCCGGCAGACGAGCGATGCGGCCGGCCTGATCTCGGCCAGCGACTGCGTGTACATCGCCTCTCCTCCCGCTTCGCATCTCGCACATGCCCGTGCTGCGCTGACGGCGGGCAGGACCGTCTTCTGCGAGAAGCCCCTTTCCATCGACGTCGAGGACGCACGGGCCTTCGTGGCAGAGGCCGGCGATCGGGGCGCGGTGAACTTTCCCTTCGCCTCCTCCCTTGCGGTCGCGGCGATCCGGAACTGGATGGGCGCGGGCGACGTCGGTACGCCTCGGCGCGTTGCCATCGACGTGGGCTTCGCGGCCTGGCCACGCCCCTGGCAGGCCGACGCAGCGGACTGGCTCGACCGGCCGATGCAGGGCGGATTCACGCGCGAGGTCGTCTCGCATTTTCTTTTCCTCGCTCGACGCCTCATCGGGCCGCTGAGCGGGCTGAAGGGCCATGTGGTCTTTCCAGAGGATGGCAGGTCGGAACGGCGGATCGAGGCGACGCTGCAGGCCGGTGACCTGCCAGTGACGCTCGCGGGCGCCGTCGGCGAGACTTCGAAGGACGATCACAATGTCTGGATGCTGGAAGGCGACCGCGGCGCCGTCCGGCTGCGTGACTGGTCGATCGCGGAGCGCCGCCAGCCCGACGGCACCTGGCAACCCGCGCCCGACGCCCTTCCCAACGAACAGGCGCGTCCGCTGGCACTGAAGCGCCAGCTCGAAGGCGTGGTGAATCTCACACGCAGCCAACCGCATCACCTTGCCACGCTCCGCGAGGCGCTCGACGTGCAGGAGGTCGTGGAAGCGCTCCTTCGATCCGGTCGGGCGTGAAGATGCCGGTCATGCGCGCTTCTTCCCCATGCTCTTCGCGTCGTGCCGTCCTGACGGGGCTGCTGGCCCTGCCGGCGGGAGCGGGCGGGCGGTCCGCGTTCGCCCAGAGCGATTCGTGGGCGGCTCTGCGCCGGCCCGGATCGTTTGCGCTGATCCGACATGCGCTGGCGCCCGGAACCAACGACCCGTCGGGCTTTCGCCTCGACGACTGTGCGACGCAACGCAATCTTTCCGCCGAGGGCCGTGCGCAGGCGGTCCGCATCGGCGACCTCTTCCGCGCCAACGGCATCGCCGCCGCGGATGTCCATTCCAGCCAGTGGTGCCGCTGCCTCGAGACAGCCTCCCTGATGAGGCTCGGCGAGACACGACAGCAGCCGCTGCTCAATTCCTTCTTCCAGGACCGCACGCGCGAAACCCGCCAGATCGAGGCACTGCGGCAATGGATCGGGCAGCTCGATCTCGCGAGACCGACGGTGTTCGTCACCCATCAGGTGGTCGTCACCGCACTCAGCCAGATCTTTCCCGGCAGCGGAGAGATCGTCGTGATGCAACGCGCGCCGGATGGAAGGCTGTCGGTCCAGGGCCGGCTTCCGACCGCCTGATCGTCCGCCCGACCATGTCTGCACTGCCCTGCGCGGCCGAAGGCTGCTATGAGCGCGCGGCCCCGCCTTCCGCGGATATGTGAAACAGCCGCGCATGCGTACGACCAAACCGCCGATCTGGCTGCTGATGAGTGCCACCGTGTGCTCGCAGATGGCGCTGACCATCTTCCTGCCGTCGCTGCCGACCATCGCGGGCGATCTCGCCGTCTCCTACGGCACCGCCCAGCTGACGCTGTCAATCTACCTCTTCGCGTTCGCCTTCGCGCAGCTGGCCGTGGGCCCGCTCTCGGACAATCTGGGCCGCCGTCCGCTCCTGCTGGCCAGCCTCGTTGTGTTCACGGTGGGCAGCGTCTGCTGCGCACTGAGCCCGACGATCGAGGCGCTGATTGCCTCGCGCCTAGTCCAGGCCTGCGGCGCCTGCGGCGGCGTGGTGCTGGGCCGCGCCATCGTGCGCGACAGCCGGACTGGTCCCGATGCCCCGCGGGCGATGGGCTACATGGCCTCTTCCATGGCACTCGCGCCCGCGCTCTCGCCGCTGCTGGGCGGACAGTTGCTGGGCTTCTTCGGCTGGCGCAGCAATTTCTGGTTCACGGCCGCCTGCGGGTTCGCCGTGCTGGTCTTCGTCTGGCGCATCCTGGGCGAAACCGCACCGAAGGCGGCACCGCGCACGACGGGCGTGGTGCGCGACTACATCGATGGCTTCAGCGCGGCGCTGCGCGAGCGCCGCTTCCTCGGCCTCATGATCGCGACCACCTGCGCCTCGGCCGGCTTCAATGTCTTCTTTTCCGGCGGCCCCATCCTGCTGATCCAGGTGATGGGCGTGGGTGCCGAGCTGTTCGGCTGGTTCACGCTGGCCTGGGCCGGCAACTTCGTCCTCGGCAGCCTGGTGTCGAGCCGCCTGCAGGGCCGGGTGAAAAGCCTGCTCCTGATCCCCGTCGGCCAGGGCATCCTCACCCTGGGCGCCGCGGCGATGATCGCGACCGCCCTGCTGGGCTACGTCACGCCACTGGCGCTCATCGCTCCTCTTGTCCTGATGGGCTGGGGCAACGGCCTCAACATGCCGAACGCGATGGCGAACGCCCTGTCCGCGGTGCCCGCCAATCGCGTCGGCGCAGCCTCGGCTCTGATGGGCTTCGTGCAGATGGTCACCGCCGCGGTGTTGACCCTGCTGGTCGGCTACGTCCCGCACGACACGCAGATGAACATCGGCATTGGCGTCGCGGTGACCGGCATCGTCGGGCTGATCGGCTGGTGGACGCTGGTGCGCCGACCGGCAGCCTGACGGGATCGACCGTCAGGCCAGGCATTCTCGCAGGAGAGCCACGGTCCGGCGACGGGCCTCGCGGGCGGCGTCTTCGTTGAAGGGCGGGTAACCCTGGCGGTTGAAGCCGTGCTCCGTGCCCGGATAGACGCGGATGTCGACACCGGCCTCGCCTTCCATGCGCGCCCGGATCGCCCCCACCGTGGCCTCGGGGACATGCGGATCGTCGCTGGCGAACTGCATCAGGATGGGGCACCCCCGCTTGCCGGCCTCGTCGAGGTGCTGGTCGATATGGACGCCGTAGTAGCTCACGGCGGCGTCGATCGGCAGGCGGGTGCTGGCGAGATAGGCGAACTTGCCGCCGAGACAGAAGCCCATCACGCCGACCTTGCCGGTGCAGTCCGGACGCGCACGCAGGAACGCCACGATGTCGCCGAGGTCGCGGGCGAACTGATCGGTATCCAGTTCGGCCCACAATGCGCGTGCCTTGGCGCGCCCCTCATCGGTGTAGGGAAGATAGCAACCCGCCTCCTGCCGCCAGAAGACGTCCGGCGCCAGCGCGATGAAACCGTCGGCGGCGTAGCCGTCGGCCACCGAACGGATGTGCGGGTTCGTGTTGAAGACCTCCGGCAGCACGACCAGGGCCGGCGCCGGCAATCGCGCGGGCAACGCCAGGTAAGCCGCAAACTGTCCGCCGTCGGCTGCCGTCAGCCTGATCTCCTCGCCCATGACTTTTTCCTTTTTTCACTTCCAGCCATCACGATAGACAGCGGACGCACAAGCCGGAAGCGATGTCTTCCATCCGCCCGCCCTGTTGCCCCGCACCGATCGCGCACTCATCATCGCCGCGAAGGCGCCAAGCGAGGGGGAACCATGCAATTCATCAACGCGAAGGAAAGCCTGGTCGTCGACGCGATCGACGGGCTCCTGCGCAGCAGCGGCGGCGCCAAGCTTGCGCGTCTCGACGGCTATCCCGGCATCAAGGTCGTTCTCCGCACCGACCACAGGCCCGGCCGCGTGGCCATCGTCGCGGGTGGCGGTTCGGGTCACGAACCGGCACACGCCTGCTTCGTCGGCAAGGGCATGCTGACGGCCGCGGTCTGCGGCGAGGTCTTCGCCTCGCCATCGATCGACGCCGTGTTCGCGGCGATCATGGCGGTGACCGGCAAAGGCGGCTGCCTCGTCATCATCAAGAACTATACCGGCGACCGGCTGAACTTCGGTCTCGCGGCGGAACGCGCCCGGGCACTCGGCAAGAAGGTCGAGGTCGTGATCGTGAAGGACGACATCGCCCTGCCGGATAGTCACCAGCCGCGCGGCATCGCCGGCGTTGCGTTCGTCGAGAAAATCGCCGGCCACTATGCCGAGAAGGGGGCGGACCTGAAGACGGTCGCGGCCATGGCCCGCAAGGCTGCCGAGGACCTGGTCTCCCTCGGCATTTCACTGTCCTCCTGCACCCTTCCCGGCATCGGCCGCGAGGACCGCGTTCCCGCCGGCAAGGCCGAACTCGGCCTCGGCATCCACGGCGAACCGGGCGTCGACCTGGTGAATTTCCAGAGCGCGCGCCAGGCGGCGCTGCTGCTCGTCGAACGCCTCTTCGCCGCAGCCAAGCCGGCGCGCGCCTACGCGCTATTGATCAACAACCTCGGCTCCACCACGCCGCTGGAGATGAACCTCCTCACCAACGAGGTGCTGGCGAGCCGACGGGCCGCGAAGGTGAAGCTCGTGCTGGGTCCCGCCACTCTGGTGTCGTCGCTCGATATGCACGGCTTCTCGCTAAGCTTGTTGCCCCTGACGCCCGATTTCGAGAAGGCACTGCTCTCGCCGGCGAGCCCGCTGGTCTGGCCGCCGATCCGTACCCACGTGAAGCCCCGGCTCGTGAAGCTGCCGCGGGAGATGAAACGCAAGCCCGTCCGCGCGAGCCGGAACCCCGAGCTGAGCGCCCTGGTCAGCCGGGCCTGCGATCTCCTCATGGCCGCCGAGAGCAAACTGAACGCGCTCGATGCCAGGGTGGGCGACGGCGATACCGGCTCGACCGTCGCGACCGCGGCGCGTCACTTGCAGACGGCGCTGCCGCTGATGCCGCTCGCCAGACTCGACCGCTTCCTCGCGGCAACGAGCGACGCACTCTCCCGCTCCATGGGCGGCTCGTCGGGCGTGTTGCTCGCCATCTTCTTCTCGGCCGCCGGCCAGTCCGCCTCCTCTGGTGCCAGTTGGCAGGATGCCCTGTCGGCCGGGCTCGCGAAGATGATGGCCCATGGCGGCGCAAAACCCGGCGACCGCACCATGATCGATGCGCTCGCGCCCGCTCTCGAGGCCCTGCCGCGGGGTCTCGACGCCGCCGCGAAAGCCGCACGCGCCGGCGCCGATGCAACCGCGCGCATGAAGTCGGCGCGCGCCGGCCGCTCGAGCCATGTCTCGTCTTCGCACCTCGCGGGCACTACCGATCCGGGGGCAGATGCGGTCGCGACCCTGCTGGAGGGCCTGGCGGCAGGTTGAACCACAAGCGCGGCAACGTCTGTGGCCCGCCCGCCGATTTCGATGGCACGCATCCTTGCTTCCGGACAAATTCGCAGGCGCCATAATGGGATTGCGGCGCGTAAATTCTGGACGGAAACGAGATGGCGACCTTCATTGCGACCAACACCAATACCGCAACGAGCAACGGGTTCGCTTTCCCGGGGTCCGACGACGAACTCCTCATCCCGTTGGGCGTGTATATCTACGCGACCGGCACTGGCTTCGTCGGCGTGACAGGCCCTGGTGGCGGCACGGTCCAGAACAACGGCGAAGTTGCCGGCCACGACGCGGGTATCTCGTTGGGCGCGGCCAACCAGACGACGACCATCCTGAATTTCTCGGCAGGTACCGTCGGATCGACCGCCGGTCCCGCCATCGACGTCGTCGCCACCGGGCTGGAAGGCGTTCTCGACATCCAGAACGACGGCATCGTGGAGAGCGCAATCGTCGCAATCCGCGTCGATGGAGTCGGCCAGATTGTGAACGACGGGCTGATCTCCTCAGCCGGCACCGCCATCAGCCAGATGGGAACCGTGTTCTCGACGTCCCTCTTTTCCCTGATCAATGGCGCCGACGGCGTAATCGTGGGCGGCTACGGCGCCGAGGGCAGCCTGATTGCCGAGCAAGTCGACAATGGCGGCCTCATCAATGGGAACCTCGTTCTCGGCGACGGCGATGGCGCTTCCTTCGTCAACCAGGCTACCGGCCGGCTGACCGGAGCCGCCTTGGGGAGCGCCGGCTCCGTCACGTTCGGCGACGGCGACAACGATCAGTTTCTCAATAGCGGCATCATGGGCGCCCTGAACTGGGGCGACGGTCACCATGCCTACGCGCTGAACTACGGCATCATGGGCGGCATCGCCCTGGGCAACGGCGACCACGCTTTCTTCGGCAATGCCGGCACCATCAACGGCGACGTGCAGCTCGGCAACGGCACCGGCCAGATCTTCGATTCCACGGCCGGCTGGATCTACGACAGCACCAATGCCAATGGCGCCTCCATCACGGCAGGCTCGGCAGGGGCCGTCATCGTCGGTGCGCTGAACGGCGGCCAACTGATCGGTGGCGCGGGCAACGACGTGCTCATCGCCAACCAGACGGACCTGGTCGGCTACAGCGTCGTCACGACCTTGGATGGCAAGGGCGGCAGCAACGCTCTCTACGGTGGCCAGGGCACCAACGTCTTCCTGTCGGGCGACGCAACCTACAACCAGATCTGGGGCGGCCTGGCCGCCGTGCACGTCAATGGCTTCACGAACAATACCGTCGACTACGTGGCCGTGACCGGCGCGGGACGCGGCATCTACGTCGACCTGTTGAACGGCAACAACGCCTACATCATCGATAACGGCGCTTATACGTTCATCGACTCGATCGTGAACGTGCCAAACGTCAAGGGGACGACGGGCGTCGACATCATTCAGGCCGGCGTCGGTCTCAGCGTCATCGAGGGCCGCGGCGGCGGCGATCATCTCTACACGGGCACCGGCGCCGACACTTTCCTGTATACGAGCAACGGCGACAGCAACCTGGTAACCGGCTACGACACGATCTCGGGATTCCGCAGCGGGATCGACAAGATCGACGTCTCGGCGTTCGGGCTGACGAGCAGCCACGCGCTGATCCAGTCCAACGCCACCGACACCGTGCTCTATCTCAAGATGACGTCGGGGGACTTCGACCCGACGACCGATCTCGCGATCTCGTTCACCGGTGCCGATGCCCTCACGACATCCGATATCGTCTTTGCGCCGGACGAACCCAACGGCTGGTCGTTCTACGACTACAACAGCTATTTCGGCACGGGTTATCCCGACCCGAGCTACATGCCCACCGGTACGACGGCGTTCGCGGGTCACATCAATGTCGGCATCGTGCTCGAGCGGGAGCACGATCCGACCAGCATGCTGCAAGCCGACTGGGGTACGCGCCAGAAGGCGCTCGCCGCGCTGGGCGACGACCCGTTCAGCCATTACGGCGCCAGCGAGGAATCGTACCAGGACCTCATCGGCGCGCTGGCCGAGCTGGACATTCATCTGTCGACCAACCCGGCCTACGAATCCGGGCCCGAATCGCGCACCGCCTGGGTCAAGCTCTCGGCCCACGATTTCGAGAAGCTGTTCGGACAGGAGTTGCTCTACCGGGACGGCGACAGCGGCGCGATCTACTGGAAGGGCAACCTCGCACTCAATTCGAAGGTCGCGGACCTCGGCACGGTGAAGGGCCTGTCGTTCGACATCGACTACGGCGACGTTCAACTCGCGGGGATCGACCTGCCGCTTGGCGTCCTGCCGGATGGCAGCACGGCCCAGGGCGTCGAACTCACGGACGGGCGCCAGGGCGCGGGCAACGATACGATCGGCGCGCCCAATGCCTACAAGCCGCAGGACATTGCCGCCTTCTACAAGTTCCCCCTCGTGGGGCAGACCGTTCAGACCGGCAAGATCGGACTGATCGAGCCGGGCATGGGCGCCCACACGTTCGGCGCGGGATCGTTCGACACGCTGCTGGACGAATACCGGACGTCGATTTGCGTGCCGGTCGGCGCCACGGTTCTGGGGCAGCACAACGGCGGAACCCACCCGACCGACACCACGGAACGCGCACTCGATGTCGGCGTGGCCACGGCGATCAATCCGACCAGTACGCTCGTCCTCTATGCCGGTTCGGGAACCCAGGACAATGCGGCCTCCTCGGCCTACACCGCCTATCAGTCGGCATTCTTCGATGACGACCATGCCGCCGTGGTGTCGTCGTCCTTCAGGTTCGGCTCGTCGCAGCCCGGTGCCGACTCGCCCTTCCTGTGGGCCGCGCGCGAACTCATGGTCGACGCGGCGTTGCGCAACATAACGGTGTTCCAGTCGAGCGGCGACGGCGGTTCGAGCTACTCGACCGGCAACGGCCTCACGAACACAGCCAACTCGCGCGCCAGCGAGTACAGCATCATCGTCGGCGGAACGTCGATCAGCACCGGCGCCATGGCGGCAGCCGATCCGACGCTGAATGGCGGCGACTCCGCCTACACCAACTATGTGCTGCCGGCGCTGGAAGGAGACCAGGCGGTCCTTTGGCAACTCGTTGCCGGGGGGCTTTCGGTGATGCCGAGCCTCGCCACCGACCAGAAATGGTTCTCCGAGGCGATCTGGAATCGCTACAAGCTCACAGACGGCCTTCTCGATCCCAGCTATCTCGGCAACGAGTCGGGCAACGGCGGCGTCGACTACACCCAGCCCACGCCCTGGTACCAGAACGCACTGCTGCCCTTCCTGCCACCGGTCACGACCGATGCGGCGCATGCAACCGGACGGGGCGTGCCCGATGTGTCGGGCCTGGCGAGCGGCAACATGGAATATGTGGTGCCGCAACCGGATCTTTCTTCGGACCCGACGCGCGGCGATGGCGGCACCAGCGCGGCGACGCCGCTCTGGGCGTCGCTCGCCGTCCAGATCAATGCCGTCTTCCAAGACCAGCATCTGCCCGATCTCGGCTACATGACGGACCTGCTGTACATTGCCGCCGCGGTCGCGCCGGCATCGTTCAATGACGTGACGATTGGCAACGACACCTCGTCGTTCGTGATGGGCGGCGATGTGTACAAGGCGATGCCGCCCGGCGGTTCCGGGTCGCCCGAGAGCATCACCCCGACGGGCGCCGGCTACGCGGCTGGCCCCGGCTACGATCTCGCCTCCGGCCTCGGTTCGCCCAACGGGCTGCTGCTGGCACGCGCGCTCACCGCCATCGCCCAGGCGCAACTGAATTATTCCGACTCGCCCGACATCGCGGACTTGCACAACGGCGCGTGGGAGAGCGGCGTCCATCAGACCCTGCTGGTGCAGACGACCTTTCCCAATGCCGCCGGCACCGTGTCCGTCAACGCCGGCGGAGACAGTCTGGGCTTCACCAGCCAGGCCAGCGATTCCTATGCCTGGACGTCCCGCTTTGCGGGCCAGGTCTCGCAGAAGCCGTTCGACCACGCCCTGGTTACGCACTTCGACCAGCAGTCCCAGGGCACACTCGGCCAGCTGACGGTCGACGCCGGCGATGCGCTTTCGGTGGCGATCAATGGCAGCCTCGCCTCCGGAGCGACGGGGCTGCTCACGAGCGACTTTGGATTCATCGATTTCCAGACCGCCGACGGCAACTCGGTCCGCCTGGCCCGGCCGGTCGCGGTCGCCGAGACGGTCGTTGCCCCGATCGACGATCCGTCGCCAACCGGCACGACGATCGTGCGCCTGCGGCAGGCCGACACCGACAGCCTGGCCGTCCGCTTCTACAAGGTCGACGACTATGTCGGCACCGTTGGAGGCGTGGCGCCGGGGGATGCCAACTATGCGGCTGCCGCCGCGGGCACCGCGTACACCGTCTCCCCGATCGGCGGCGGCCCCGCCCAGACGTGGTTGAGCGGCCCCGGCCATGGCCGCTACCAGGAAGCGACCATCGACGTGCAGCAGGGCGACATCATCGCCATGGAGCTGCAGAACCTCACGACGGGCAATACCTACTGGGCCTTCTCCCAGGCCAACGAACCGGTCGCCGGTCAGCAGGTTGGCCACCTCTGGAACTACGGGCTGAATACGTGGGGCTGGGAAGCCGGACAGGGTGGAGGCGATTCCGACTTCAACGACCTCCTCGTGCAGTTCGACTTCACCAGCGCGTATGGGAATGGGCTCCTGCTCGGCGTGGCTTGAGCCGACGACGGCATTCGAGAACAGCAAGCCGTGTCGACGGCGCTCGCTGCGAAGCGCAGGCCTACAATGGATCAGCGCCTGTCTGCGCGCTCTTTGTGAACTGCATGCAGTCGAGCCCTATTTCACGACTTCGATCTCTCCGGCCCTCCAGGTCTTGCTGAAGAAGGACGGCAGCGGGCTATAGAGGCGCAGGATCGTGAACCAGCCCTTGCCCGGCACGGTCTGGATCCAGTTGCCACGTGGGACGTCCTTGGGCTGCGTCGGCCCGAACCAGATCGTCGTGCTGCCGTCCGCCGCCGGCTTGGCGGCGGGCGACGGATAGTCCTGGCTTCCCGCGCGAGGATAGTTCTGCGGTGTCTGCAGCATGGACCGGGTCTGGTTGTCGTAGAGCGTGAGCGACCAGAACGCTTCCGCCGGGATATTGGGCGGCAGAACCACCTTGTAGGACTTCGCGCCATCGAACGGGTTACCTTCGGCGTCGAGGAAGCCCATGAGGTACTGCGAGCCGATACCCGGGACGCGCATGATCATGCCGGGCGAATCGAGCGTGTACCCGTAGTAGAAGGCGGTGCGCGAATCGAGCGTGCGCGCCCCGGTCGGCGGCAGCGGCTTGAACATGCCCGCCTCGAACAGCGGCGGCGGAGTCTCGAAGAAAGCGCCGCCCTGCCACAACATGCTTCCCCACCGCGAGCCCTCGTAATAGGCCCAGTCGGGGTGCTTCATGGCGTAACGCCAGTTCAGGGCGCGGCCGGTCGCCTGTCCGAACGCGGCCGCGTCCGACAGGATCTTCTTCATGCGCGCGTCGGGATTGAACGGCTTGCCGTGCGCGATGCCGATGGCCGCCAGCTGGCCGGCCAGCTCGATATCGTAGCTGGTGGCGGGCTGGCTCTGCACATTCTCGTTGATCAGCTCGAAGAAGCCGACATCGCTGGGCGGGATCGTGTTGAAGGAGAGGCCACTGCCCTCAATGAACCTGGTTTCGGGCACCTTGGGCTCGCCGGCGATCCGGACCGTTCCGTCGAGCGCCTGCGCCAGGCTCGTGCCGAAGGATCCCGGCTGGTAGGGATAGACCTTCATCGACTTCTTGATGTTCGCGACCGCGGGCGCCGGGTCGTTGTCGCGCAGATAGGCCCGCGCGGCGTAGAGCGCGAAGTTGGTCTTCGAGCGGCCGATGAAGTAGCCGCCCTCCGGCAGCGGTCCCTTGTAATCGGGGCCGACGATCAGGTACTTGCCGCCGAGCCCGCGATCCGGGCCGGGGCCACCGATGTCGATGATCCACGAGAACCACATGTCGTTGATGGTGCCGACGGCATCCGACGGCTGTTCGACCACCACCGGGCCTTTGCTCAGATCGAGGCCGGTCAGGTAGTAGACCGTATCGGCATTGGCCGTCAGGAAGAGCGAACGGGAGTCCATCAGCTTCGAGAAGATGACGACATCGCCTGGTTTGGCGCCGATGCTCTCGAAGCCCTTGACGATGGCCAGCGCGGAGGCGCCGCGGAAACTGTTGTTGTAGACGCTGAGCGCCTGGGTGAAGTCCAGCATAGCGTAGGTCTTCGCGGCGCTATCGGCCGTCGGCACCCCGTCCTTGAACTCGAGCGGGCCGAAGCCGGACGAGATCGTGGCCGGCGCTCCGAGCGATTGCGTGACCTTCTCCGGAACCTGGGCGTGGGCCGCCACCGCCGTGGCGAGCAGCGCCCCTCCCGCGATCCAGCCGCAAATAGAGCTCCCGCAGCTTCCCCCCAACAAACCAATCCCCATCGTCTCTCCCCCGGGTTGACGGTGGCTATGTACCGCTTCCTTTGCCGCTTGAAAATCCACGACGCCACTCGGGGTTCACGAAAAGTGCAGCGCTGACAAACCCCGTGGGCGCCCGGGGATTATCCATGGATTGCTGGTTGAACAGGGACCACCGACCCGGCAACATGCCCGGCAATTCGGACGCCATAAAAACAAGGCGCCGTATCCAGGGAGGACTTCATGTATCGACGCACCGTCGCAACGGGCGCCGCATTGGCGTTGCTCGTCGCATTCCCAGCCTTCGGCCAGGCCATTCCGAAAGAAATGTCCTGGACCGCCTACGATACCGGCTCTTCAGGCTTCAACATCGCGGTCGCGATCGGCCAGCAGTTCAAGAACGTGCTCGGCACCGACGTCCGCGTCCTGCCATCGGGCAACGACACCGGACGCCTGGCGCCGGTGAAGGCGAACCGTGCCGTCATCTCGCAGATGGGCATCGGTACCTACTTCGCGCAGGAAGGCGTTTTCGAGTTCGGCACCAAGAGCTGGGGACCGCAGGCAACCCGCCTGATCATGGCGGCGACGGCGTGCAACGGGCTCGGCCTCGCGGTGGCCAAGGACACCGGCGTCAAGGAGGTCAAGGATCTCAAGGGCAAGCGCCTCGGCATCGTGGTCGGTTCGCCGGCCCTGAGCCAGGGTGTCATCGCCCTGATCGGCTTCGGCGGCCTGACCGAGAAGGACATGACGCCGGTGCAGTTCTCCTCGAACAACGCCATGTGGAAGGGCCTCATCAACAACGAGGTCGACGCCGTCCTGACCTCGACGATCTCGGGCCAGTCGAAGGAGGCGGACAACTCCCCACGCGGCATCATGTTTCCGCCGATGCCGGCCAGCGACAAGGAAGGCTGGGCCCGCGTCCACAAGAAGGCGCCCTATTTCGTGCCCGTGAAGGCGACATGCGGCGCGGGCGGCCTCTCGCCGCAAACGCCGGTCGAGATGGCGGGCTATGCCTATCCGATCTTCATGACCTACGCCGACCGTTCCGCCGACACGATCTACGCCATAACCAAGGCGATGATCGACACGTTCGACGCCTACAAGGGCGGCGCGCCGGGGGCCGAGGGCATGGCGCTGTCGTTGCAGAACCTGACCTGGGTCGTGCCCTATCACGACGGCACCATCCGCGCCTTCAAGGAAAAGGGCGTGTGGACGGACGCGGCACAGAAGCACAACGACAACCTGGTGAAGCGCCAGCAGGTCATGATGGATGCCTGGAAGGCCTACACGACCGGCGCACCGTCGGATGACAAGGCCTTCGCGGAGGGCTGGCTGAAGGCCCGTGGCGCCGCTCTCCAGAAAGCCGGAATGGACGTCGTCTTCGAGTAGAGGGGACGTCCGTAATGACCGATCAGGCCGTGCGGGTCGTCCTGGACGACCCGCACAAGACCGGTCCGGCCGAGGCCGAGACCCTGCGCACCCGCACGCTCTCCGGCGTGTGGCGATGGCTGCTCGTGGCGTTGACGGCGGTCACCATCTTCCTCTGCATCAACCAGCAGTTCACCCTGCGCTTCTTCGTCGGATTCACGCCGCTCAACACGGAGTACTTCTACTTCCTGATTCTCTGCATGCTGCCCTTCACCTTCGTGATCTTTCCGGGCAGCGCCAGGGCCTCGGTCGACCGGGTCGCCTGGTACGATGTCGTGCTGTTCGCGGCCACGGCCGGCGCCTCGTTCTATCTGATGATGAACATCCGCAAGGCCGCCGAACTCGGATGGGAGTTCGGCGATCCGCCGGAACCCGTGATCTGGGCGGGCTACCTGATGTGGATCGTGCTCATGGAGGCGCTGCGACGGACGGGCGGCTGGAGCCTGCTCCTCAGCATCCTTCCGTTCACGGTCTATCCGCTGTTCGCCGGCGCCTCGTGGCTCGGGCCGCTCAAGGGCAACCAGTCGACGCTCGATCAGACCACCGCCTACCACATGCTCTCCACGGAGAGCCTGCTCGGCATACCGATCCAGGCCTTCGCCGATGTCGTCATCGGGTTCCTGGTGTTCGGCACGGCCCTCATGATGACCGGCGCCGGCAAGTTCTTCATCAACCTCTCGTTCGCGCTGTGCGGTACGTTCCGCGGCGGCGCCGCCAAGGTCTGCATCTTCGCCTCGGGCCTGCTCGGCATGATGTCCGGCAGCATCGTCAGCAATGTCCTCACCGCGGGAACCATGACGATTCCCACCATGAAGCGGACCGGCTTCAGCCCCTCCTACTCCGGGGCCATCGAGGCCTGCGCCTCGACGGGCGCGGTACTGGCGCCGCCGGTGATGGGCGCCACGGCCTTCGTGATGGCCCAGTTCCTCGGCACGACCTATTCCGAGGTCGCCCTTGCCGCCATCATCCCGGCCTTCCTCTTCTATGCCGGCCTGTTCATGCAGGTCGATTCGTATGCCGCGCGGCGAGGCCTGAAAGGTCTGGAGCGGCGCGAACTTCCCAGCGCCTGGCAGGCCTTCAAGGAAGGCTGGTACTACGCCTTCGTCATCGCCCTGCTGATCGTCATGCTGCTGTACTTCAAGCGCGAGAGCCATGCGCCCTTCTATGCGACGGCGCTGTTGCTGGTCCTCAACCAGTGGTCTCAGCCCGGCCGATGGAAGATCGCCAACACGATCAACGTCGCGATCGCCGTGCTTGCCTTTGCCGTGATGACCGTCCGGAGCGAAAGCTATCCCAAGGCGCTGGCGGCCTCCGGCCCCGGCACCTTCGACGCCTGGATGAATGCGATGCTGCTGCCGGCGCTGGGCGGGATGGTGCTGTTGCTGGTGCTGAACGAGATCTGGGGAGACAAGCGCTGGGGCCTGCGCAAGTACATAGCCTTCCTCGAGGCGAACGGCCGGACCTTCGTCGAACTCGTCGGAATCCTCGCAGGCTGCGGCCTGCTGATCGGCGCCTTCTCGCTGACCGGCGTCATCGCCTCGCTGGCCAACGATCTGCTCAACCTTGCCGGCAGCAATGTCCTTCTACTCCTGGTCATGTGCGCCTTCACCAGCCTGATCCTCGGCCTCGGGCTCACCACGACCGCCTGCTACATCTTCCTCGCCATCCTGATCGGGCCGGCCCTCGAGAAGCTCGGCCTCAACAAGATGGCCGTCCACATGTTCATCTTCTACTGGGGCATGCTGTCGTCGATCACGCCGCCGGTCGCCATCGCCTCGTTCGCGGCGGCCGGCATCGCCGGGGCGCCGGCGATGAAGACGGGATGGGAATCGATGTGGGTGGGAAGCATCATCTATTTCATTCCGTTCTTCTTCGTCGCCAATCCGGCGCTCGTGCTTCAGCCGGGGGCGGGCGGCGGCATCCCCTATTTCGAGGCGCTCTACCTCGCCGTCACCGCCCTCGTCGGGATCTCCTTCATCTGCGGAGGCATCCAGGGCTATCAGGTCGGCATCGGAGATCTGCGGCGCACCGGCGCGCTCGAATGGCCGCTGCGTGTGGCGCTCGTGATAGGCGGTCTGGTCCTCGCAACGCCCGGCGGCGGCATCATGCCGCTCAGCAATACAGCGATGGAGCTTACGGCCGCCGCCGTTCTCGTTCCCACCATCCTCATCGCGCTGTTGCTCGTCCGCCGCGCTCAGGCGGCCTAGGGGCTTCCCGACGGAACGGAACCACTCCCCAATCCCTTGCTTCGAGCCGGCGCAGTCACACGGGATGCATGGGCCGCGTCAGTTAGGTGTTCAGCCGGGAAGGGTGGGAGCAAGTTCGCCGTGCATCGGCAGGATGCTGGGATCGATCTAACCGATCTTGAAAGCGAATGGTGCCCAGGGGCGGAGTCGAACCACCGACACTGCGATTTTCAGTCGCATGCTCTACCAACTGAGCTACCTGGGCATGCCGTCCGTTGGAGGCGGCGCTTATAGGACGCGTCAGCCTCGCTGTCCAGACGGTCCGTCCCCTCTGTTTTCCGGATCGTCCTCGCCCGGAACCTCGTCGGTCGGCACGCGATAGCTTTCCTTCAGCCAGCGGCCGAGGTCGATGTCGGCGCAGCGCTTGCTGCAGAACGGCTTGTATTTCGGATCCGCCGGCTTTCCGCAGGTCGGACATTTCGGCTCGATGCGCACGGCGCGCAGCGGCACGTTCCGGTCAGTCATCGCTCTTCTCCAGCGCCTCCAACTGGGCCGCCAGGGTCGGACCGCGCCGCGCGCGGGTCAGCTCGAAGAGGCCCAGGCGGGTGAAGCCGTAGATCTGGGTCGGCACCGGGTCGGCCGCCAGCGCCTCCGCCAGCGCCGCCTGCACCTTGTCGCGGTCGTAGGCGCTGCGCATGGTCACGAAATCGATCACCACTGCGCCCGCGAGGTTGCGCAGGCGGAGCTGCTGGGCGATCGCCGGCGCCGCTTCGAGATTGACCTCGACCGGACGGCGTGGCGCGCGGCCCTGGCGGCCTCCGGCGCCCGCACTGTCGACGTCGACGGCGCACAG